>Ga0209202_1000206_pt1 | contig 62592 bp, 55 predicted proteins | sample AD_UKC032_MetaG_FD_184416 | JGI IMG/M metagenome (GOLD analysis project Ga0209202, IMG submission 184416) | Active sludge microbial communities of municipal wastewater-treating anaerobic digesters from USA - AD_UKC032_MetaG (SPAdes) (version 2) | ecosystem: Engineered > Bioreactor > Anaerobic >... | reverse complement strand
GGTTGATCGCCACCAAGACAATCCAGCCCATCACCGCGTAGATCACCAGCGACATCACCCGCGCCTCCGAGCGCGGCTTGATCTCCTGCAGCATGCCGATGGCCGCCAGCGACCAGATGACGCCGAACAGCGACCAGCCCCACGGCCCGCGCAGCGTGATCAGGCAGAATGGCGTGTAGCTGCCGGCGATCAGCAGGTAGATCGACAGGTGGTCGAGCTTGCGCAGGATGCGCTTCGCGCGCCCGCGAACGCTGTGGTAGATGGTCGAAATGCTGTAGAGCAGGACCAGCGTCGCGCCATAGACCGCGACCGCAAAAATCTTCCAGCCGTCGCCGCCGGGAATCGCCTTCCACAGCAACAGGATCGCCCCGGCCAGGGCCAGCAACGCGCCAACCAGGTGTGTCCAGGCGTTGAATTTTTCTCCGTGATACATCCGTCTCGCTTTCGCTAAAACCCATGCCGGCCCGTGATTGGTGCCGACCGGTGCACACTAGCCAAATTCGATGACGAAAATTGGAAGCTGCCACCCAATAAGCGGGGACTCGCAACGGACAGACGCGCTCAGGAGTGCAGGCGTTCAGACAAACTTGCCGGCGGCCTGAAAAACCGGCGCCATATTACTTCGCCTTGCACCGCAAATCGTCGGTCTGGCCGGTGTCGGTGTTGAGCCAGTTCACGTTCACTTCATTGCCTTTGTGCACGAGGCTCACGTTCTGCCCCTCGAAATTTCCCGCCCCCGGCGCGCCGACCTCCCACAGCGTCGCGGTGCGATCGCCACGCTCCAGTCGAATCGTGGCCGGATCGGTCTCGAAGAAGTTCGCCACCACTTCGTTGGCGGGATTGTTCTGGCAGGCAAAGAAAACCGTCTTCGGCGGCACCAGCCGCCAGACCGATTGCAGTTCTGAGGTACGAAGCCGGTACTGGGCCTCGATGCACCCTTTGACCGTGTCGACCGTCCACGTCGCGGTGATCCAGGTGGGCTGCCCATTCGCTTTCCAGCACTCGTTTCGGCCCTTGACCCAACCGCGTTGTTCGCTGCGCAACTGTGCCAAGAGCTTGCCTTTGGCCTTTGCCGACGCCGCCTTGTAGACCTCATCCAGCTTGCGATCCAGCGCGGCAAGCGAGGCATCGCCGCAGATCGACTGCTCCACCTCGCCACGCGCCTTGGCGCAGTCGAAAGCCGGCCCCTGCGCGAGCGCGACACCTGCAAAGCCCATGGCGCAGGCCAGCAGCGCAATGTTTCCCGTTGGTTTTTTTGCCATGGTCATTCTCCAATTCGAACTGATTGCACAACAGATACCTGATTTCGTCAAACCGAATTTCCGTCTCTCACCTTGGCGCCGTTGCCCGATAGTCGGCCTGCTGCGGTCGACACGGGAAAAGGGCCGAAAATGACCGCGAGGGCTGCCAGACTATAATGCGGCCCCATGGCTCAGCAAGCACACGACAAGCGCCCTTTCCGCCCGACGGATTCCAGTAGCGAAACGCTGACGGCAGACACACGCCGGTTGCGGGCCCTGTCGCGGGAACTGCGGCAGGCGGCCGGGCCGAAACGTGACAAGGCTCAGGCCGATCTGGCAGCCTTGCTGGCGGCATCGCGGGCAGGGGTTGGGGCACGGCGCGAGCGCTTGCCGAAGCCGGAATTCCAGCTCGACCTGCCAGTCAATGAGCGTCGGGCCGACATTGCCGAGCTGATCGCGAAAAATCAGGTGGTCATCGTTTGCGGCGAAACCGGCTCGGGGAAAACCACCCAATTACCCAAGATTTGCCTCGATCTCGGCATCGGCGCGCGCGGGCTGATCGGCCATACGCAGCCGCGCCGGCTGGCGGCGCGCTCGGTGGCGACACGGCTGGCGCAGGAACTGAAGACGCAGGTCGGGGCCGGCGTCGGCGTCAAAATCCGCTTCCACGACAAGTCGACCGCAGACAGTTGGGTCAAGCTGATGACCGACGGCATCCTGCTCGCCGAGTCGCAATCCGACCCGTATTTGAACGCCTACGAGGCGATCATCATCGACGAGGCGCACGAGCGCAGCCTGAATATCGATTTCCTGCTCGGCTACCTGAAGCAGTTGCTGCCCAAGCGCCCCGATCTGAAGCTGATCATCACCTCGGCGACCATCGATGCCGAGCGTTTTTCGCAGCACTTCAGCGGGGCGCCGGTAATTGAGGTTTCCGGCCGGCTCTACCCGGTCGAGGTGCGCTTCCGGCCGGTCGAGGACATCGACAAGAAGGACGACGAGCGCGATCTCTACGCTGCCATTGTCGATGCCGCCGACGAGTTGTCGCGGCTGGGTAGCGGCGACATCCTCGTTTTCCTGCCCGGCGAACGCGAAATCCGCGAGGCGGCGGAAGCCTTGCGCAAGCACGCCCTGGCGCGCCCCGGTTTGAGCAGCGCCCACGCGCCGGAAATCCTGCCGCTGTTCTCGCGTCTGTCGGCCGGCGAGCAGGACCGCATTTTCAAGCCCTCGGGCGGCCAGCGGCGCATCGTGCTGGCGACCAATGTCGCCGAAACCTCGCTCACCGTGCCTGGCATCCGCTACGTGATCGACAGCGGGCTGGCGCGCGTCAAGCGCTATTCCTACCGAAACAAGGTCGAGCAGTTGCAGATCGAGCCGATCTCGCAGGCGGCGGCACGGCAGCGGGCCGGACGTTGCGGGCGCGTGGCGGCGGGCGTCTGCGTGCGCCTGTACGACGAGATGGATTTCAACGCGCGGGCGCCGTTTACCGATCCGGAAATCCTGCGTTCATCGTTGGCCGGCGTCATCCTGCGCATGAAGTCGCTGAAACTGACCGATGTCGAGAGTTTTCCCTTCATCGAACCGCCGCCGGCCAAGGCAATTGCCGACGGCTACGCGCTGTTGCAGGAACTCGGCGGGCTCGATGAAGATAACGTGCTGACCAAGGTCGGCGATGCGCTGGCCCGCCTGCCGCTCGACCCGCGCATCGGCCGCATGCTGGTCGCCTCACGCGACCTCGGTTGCCTGAAGGAGGTGCTGGTCATCGCCGCCGGGCTATCGACGCAAGACCCGCGCGAGCGTCCGCAGGAACGCCAGCAGGCGGCGGACGAGAAGCACAAGCTGTTCGCCGACGAAAAGTCGGAATTCCTCGGCTGGGTCAAATTGTGGAACTGGTTCAAGGCTGCGGTCGACCACAAAAAATCGAACAAATCGCTGGTCGACACCTGCCATGCCCATTTCCTCTCCTACCTGCGCCTGCGCGAATGGCGCGAGGTGCATGGCCAGTTGCACGCGATGGTCACCGAGCTGGGCTGGAAGGAAAGCGACATCCCCGGCACCTACGAGGCGATCCATCAGGCGCTGCTCGCCGGGCTGCTCGGCAACCTCGGCTGCAAGTCGGACGAATCCGGCTACTACCTCGGCGCGCGTGGCATCCGCTACCTGATCCATCCCTCGTCGCCGCTGCAAAAAAAGGCCGGCAAGTGGATCATGGCCGCCGAGATCACCGAGACGACGCGCCTGTTCGGGCGCTGCATCGCCCGCATCGAGCCCGACTGGCTGGAGAAAGTGGGCGCTCACCTGATCAAGCGCAGCTACTTCGATGCCCACTGGGAGAAGAAGTCGATGCAGGTGGCCGGCTGGGAGCGCACGACGCTCTACGGCGTGGTCATCAACCCCAAACGGCGCATCCATTACGGGCCGCTGGCGCCGGTCGAGGCACGCGAAATCTTCATCCGCCAGGGGCTGGTCGGCGAGGAAATCGACGATGCGTTCGCCAAGCGCTGGCCCTTCTTCCAGCACAACCAGAAGCTGATCCGCGAGATCGAGCACCTCGAACACAAGCAACGCCGCCAGGATGTGCTGGTCGATGACGAGCTGATTTACGCCTTCTACGACTCGCTGATTCCCGAAGGCATCCACAACGGCGCCACCTTCGATCATTGGCGCAAGGAGGCCGAACGGGAAAACGCCAAGCTGCTGTATTTGTCGAAAGACGACCTGATGCGCCACTCGGCGGCGGGCGTCACGACCGAGGCCTTCCCGCATCACCTGAAAGTCGGCGGCGTCGATTACACGCTGACCTACCATTTCGAGCCGGGCTCGCCGCGCGATGGCGTGACGCTGACCCTGCCGCTGGCGCAGTTGAACCAGATTCCCGTGCTGCGCATGGAATGGCTGGTGCCGGGACTGCTGAAGGAAAAGCTGGTTCAACTCATCAAGACCTTGCCGCAGAAAATCCGCGCGAAACTGGTGCCGGTGCCGGAATTCGTCGAAGAATTCATGTCGACCGTAGCAGGCAACGAAAAGAAGATGAACCAGGGGCTGATCCAGCCGCTGATCGACCACATCCTCGAAGCGCGTGGCCTCAATGCGCGCGGCTGGGCGGTGACGCCCGACGCTTTCCGGCCCGATGCCCTGCCCGCCCACTTTTCGATGAATTACAAGCTGATCGACGAACACGGCCGCCAGCTCGACATGAACCGCAGCCTGGTCGCCCTGCGCGGCGAGTGGGGCAAGGAGGCGAAGCAGGAATTCGCCGAACTGCACGAAACGCCTTCCGAATTCACCAACCTGACCGACTGGACATTCGGCGAACTGCCGGAGTTGATGGAAGTACCGGTGGCCGGGCAGACGGTGATCGGTTACCCCGGCCTGACCGACGAGGGCGAATCGGTCAGCCTCAAGGTGTTCGATTCCGCCGAGGAAGCGGCAGCCGAACATCGCAGCGGCCTGCTGCGCCTGTTCATGTTGCAGTTCCGCGATCAGGTGAAGTATTTCGACAAGAACATTCCCGGCCTCAGCCAGATGGCGATGCAGTACATGGCGTTGGGCAGCAGCGACGATCTCAAGCGGCAGATCGTCAACCTGACCTTCGAGCGCGCCTGCCTGAGCGAGCCGCTGCCGACCACGCCGGACGCCTTCAAGCGCCGTTGCGGCGACAGCAAGGCGCGGCTCGGGCTGATCATACAGGAGGTCTGCCGCCTGGTCGGCACCGTGCTGGCCGAGTGGCAGGCGGTGGTCAAGAAACTGCCGGCCTTCAAGGCGCACGCGGCGGCAGTGCAGGATATCGAGGCGCAGGTGAAGCGCCTGATGGGCCGGCACTTCATCGCCGAAACGCCATTCGAGCGGCTGCAAAACTACCCGCGCTATTTCAAGGGCATCCAGGTTCGCCTCGACAAACTGAAGGCCAACCCGGCGCGCGATGCGCAGTTGCTGGCCGACTACACGCCGCTGTGGACCAACTACGAACGGCGCGCCATCCAGCTCGCCAAACTGGGCACCGCCGACCCGCAGATCGAGCAATTCCGCTGGCTGCTGGAAGAATTGCGCATCAGCCTGTTCGCGCAGGAGCTGAAAACGCCGGTGCCGGTCTCGGTCAAACGCTTGCAGAAACAATGGGAAGGGATTCAACATGGGTGATGTCGTGCTGGCGCTGATGCGCACCGTGAGCAGCTTGCGCAGCGGCCGCATCTGGCTTTACGTGGCAGCGCCTGCCGTTGTCTCGCTGCTGCTGTGGATATTCCTGGCATTTCGCGGCCTCGGCGTGATGGTCGAATGGCTGCTCGGCCACCAGCCGATGACCATCCTGATCGCCTGGGGTGTCGCCTGGCTGGCCACGCTGCTCGCCTACATGGGCGCCTGGATGGCCATCTTCGCCGCAGCCTACCTGACCGCCTCGCTGCTCGCCGCCATTTTCGTCATGCCGCTGCTGCTCAAACACCTGGCCGAAACGGATTACCGCGACGTGGCCCCAATGGGCCAGGACAGCTTCGTGGCTGCTGCGGTCAACAGCCTGGGGGCATCGATTTTGTTCGTCATCGGCTGGCTGCTGACCCTGCCGCTGTGGATCGTCCCCGGCCTGTCGCTAATCCTGCCGCTGCTGCTGATGGCCTGGTACAACCGCCGCACCTTCGCCTACGACGCGCTGTCGCTGCACGCCACCACCGACGAATGGGAACGACTGCGCCCGCAAACCAAGGGGCCGATGTTCATGCTCGGGCTGACCATGGCGCTGCTCGCCCATGTTCCTTTCATTGGCTTGCTGGTGCCGGCGCTGGCGGCGCTGTCATTCGTCCATTACGGGCTGGAAGCCCTGCGCCGCTCGCGCGGCGGCGCGCTCGTCACCATCGAAGGAGAACGGATATGAGCCGTACATTTGGCGCCATCATCATCGGCGACGAACTGCTTTCCGGGAAACGCCAGGACAAGCATTTCGCGAAGATCGCCGAACTGCTCGGCGCGCGCGGCCTGCGTCTGAGCTGGGTCGAGTACCTGGGCGACGACCGCGAACGCCTGGCCGCCACCTTCCGGCGCACGATGGCAGCGGGCGACGTGGTGTTTTCCTGCGGCGGCATCGGCAACACGCCGGACGACCATACACGGCAAGCCGTCGCCGCCACGCTCGGCGTCAGGCTGGAACTGCACCCGCAAGGCTACGAGGAACTGAAAGCGCGTTTCAACGGCGAGGAAATCACCGACCAGCGCCGGCAACTGGTCACTTTCCCGGCCGGCGTGGCGATCATCCCCAATCCCTTCAACCGGATTCCCGGCTTCATGGTCAACGACCATTATTTCGTGCCCGGCTTCCCGCAGATGGCGCACCCGATGATCGAGTGGGCGCTCGATACTTTCTACCGCGATCTGTTCCAGGCGGTCGATGGCAAGGTCGAAAAAGCCTTCCTGCTGACCGGCCCGACGGCTTATGAAAGCGCCCTGCTCGACCTGATGGAGCACATCGTCGCCGATTACCCGACGCTGCGCCTGTTCTCGCTGCCCTCGCTGGTCGGCAAGGAACGTAAGCATCTCGAACTGGGGGTCGAGGGCGAGCCGGCGCTGGTCGACAAGGCGATGGCGGAAATCCGCGTCGCCGTCGAACAACGCGGCGTAACCTGGATGTGGCGACCATAGGGCGTCTTCACCGCGCCGACAACTGCAGACGCGGCCTGTTGCGGTCGACGTGAAAAAGCCCGCGATTTTCGTCGCGGGCTTTTCGTTGGCGGAAGCGGCTGCTTACTTCTTGGCAGCCGGCTTCTTGGCGGCAGCGGCAGTGGCGCTGACGGCCTTGGTCGTCGCGGCGCTGGCGGCCTTCATGTTGGACTCGGCGAGGTCCGAGAACTGCTTGGCGATCGAGCTCATCTGGTCGAATGCCTTGGTCGAGGCGCCCAGCAGGGACTCCATCGTCGCGGCGAAAACATCGCCGCCGACCGGTGCCGAAGCCTTGGCCTTCTGGACTGCCGATTCGGCATTCTTGGTGAAGGCGCTGTACTGCGATTCGAGTACCGACGTAACTTCCTTCTGCAGGTCGGTCACGAGGTCGTAGACGCTACGCGAGTAGGCACTCAGCTTCTCGACGTTCGGCGCGGCCAGCTCGCTGTTCAGCTTGGCCAGTTCGTTGGCGTCCTTGGCACCCAGCAACTGCTGCGTGCTGGCGACCGTATTGTTGAAAAAGTCGCGCGAAGCCGCCATGTTAAGGGCGGTCATGCGCTCGACGCCGTTGAAGGCGGTGCGCAGCAGGGCGACCATGACTTCGGCGTTGGCTTTTTGTGCGGCGGCGATTTGTTCGAGATTCTGTTTGCTCATCATCTTCTCCAGTCTGGTATCAGGTGTGGATGAAACAAAAACCCCCACCTTCCGGCGGGGGTCTTAAAGCTGATTACTTGCTCTTCTTGCCAGCAGCGGCGGAAGCACCGACAGCCTTGACCGTGGCGTTGGTCGCGGCAGCGACGTTGGCTTCGGCGATTTCGGCAACTTGCTTGGCAGCCTTGTTCATGTTGTCGAAGGCGGAGTTGGCGGCGGCGATGGCGCTCTTGACAGCGGCAACGGCAACATCGGAACCAGCCGGAGCGGACTTGGCAGCCTTGTCGAGCAGACCGGCAACGGTCTTCTGAAAGTCGCCGAATTGGGCTTCGACCAGCTTGGACAGCTCTTCCTGGGTCTGAGCGGAGATTTCATACACGGAACGCGAATAGGCGACGGCCTTTTCGACATTCGGCTGAGCCAGCGAAGCCTGGATCGACAGGGCTTCCTGGGCATCCTTGGCGCCGAGCAGGGCCTTGGTGCCGGAAACGGAATCTTCCAGGACCGAGCGGGCGGTGTTCAGGTTCAGGGCGGCGATGCGCTCGGCGGAAGCCAGGGCGGTGTTGGCCACGGACAGCAGGGAATCAACGGTAGCCTTGTTGGCGGCGGCGAATTGCTCGGGGGTAGTAAACATCGTGGAATCTCCTAAATTGAAAGTGGATGCAAAACCGGATCACCGTTGCAGTGCGCCCGAAGCATCAATGTTGCACTGCAGCATACGCACCATTATAGGGATGATTAACCTATTGTCAACTGTTTGTGCGATGCAACATTCAATTTTTTCGCGACTCAAATCAAACGCTTAGCCACGTTCGGTCGGAAACCCTACACAAACCCCATGCCGTGCCATGCCCATGCACAGTGCATCATTTCGACGACTGGCTCATACCCGAACCACCGGAAGCCTTGAGCTCCAAGCGTTGACCGGGGTCAGCCGGCTGACTCCCTTGTCCCGCCTTGCTTTTCGGCTGGATGATCGCGCGAACCCGCGCCGGCTGGCCTTTTGGATCGCTGCTCTTGCCTGCGGTGACCAGATATTTTTCGCTGATCGCGTCGTACCAGATGTAGTCGCCTTTGACCTGATCGTCGCCACTCCTCACCCAGGCCCGACGGAAAAATTCGGCAACCTCGGTGTTGGTGTTGTACTCGATACGCTCGGCTTCGCCATCGATATACTCTTCCAGCCCCTCGCGCTTCTGGCGGATGCGCGCCAGGCCATCTTTGCCACCAGTGGCGACGCCAAGCTGGAAACCGTACTTGTCTTCGGTGATGACCACCTTGTCGGCCTTCAGCACCATGGTGCCCTTGATCACGACGACATCGCCTTCGAGAATCTGGATCTTCTTGGCATCGTCGATCGAAATGCGGTTGGCTTCCAGTTGCATCGGCTTGTCGCGGTCGGCGCGCTCGGCAAACGCGGGAAGCGCCAGGAAGGCAAGGGTCAGGACGAGAATATTGGATTTCATTTCTTGGCTCGGCGAGGATAGGAGAGGCCTGTGACCTGCGATTGCAGTTCGAAGGTGGACGCGTTGTTGTCCAGACGCATGCCGACACCCTTGGCCCAAGACTTGTCTTCGGTGATGACGACCGGGCTGGGCGTGAAGGCAATCCCCTCCTCGGTCTGCACGGTCAGGTCGGGCATGCGCGCGACCATCTCGGGACGATCCGGGGTCGCGGCGCGCACCGCCTTGACGTCGTCCCACAGATAGACAGTCTGCCCCTGGCTCGTGACCTTGGCGTTCTTGCCGGTGAGCGTCAGTGACGCGGCGTTCGGCCGGTAGTGGGTCAGCGTCGGCGATTTGAGTTCTGACGTATCGTCATCCGGAAAATGTTCCATGAACGGTGCCGTCAGGCGGTATTTGATCTGACCACGCTCGTCGAACTGACGAATCATGAAATTCTCGGCCATCGCATCCGGATCGTGGCGCAGCTTCCCATCGTGAGCCACGTCCGGCTGCGCAATGGTCTTTTGCAACCAGAAGCTCAGCCCCGCCAGCAAAGCCAGCAGGACGATGACGAAAAGTTGGCTGGAACCGAATCTCATGGCGTATCCAGATAGGCTGCGAGGATGCCTTCCAGTTTGCCCTGCGCCTCGAGGATGAATTCCGCCGCCTCGCGCACCGCGCCCTGGCCGCCCGCCGCGTCGGTCACCGCGTGCGCCCGCTCGCGGACAATCGGCCTGGCATTGGCCGGCGCTATGGCGAGACCGCTTTGCGCCATGACCGCCAGATCGATCAGATCGTCGCCCATGAAGGCACAGTCGGCCCAGCTCAGCCCGAGCCTGACCAGCAAGCCTTCGACAGTGGCGCGCTTGTCGCCAACGCCCTGAAAGACATGCGTAATGCCGAGATCGGCGGCCCGCGCGGCCACGACGCCCGAATTGCGACCGGTGACGATGGCCAGTTCGAGTCCGGCGCGCTGCAAAAGCTTCAGCCCCAAGCCGTCCTGCACATTGAAGGTTTTCAGTTCGCGACCGTCATCGGTGTAATGCAGACCGCCGTCGGTCATCACGCCGTCGATATCGAAAGCGATCAGCCGGATGCGACTGGCGCGGGTTCGCGTATCCATCAGATCACCCTGGCCGTGAACAAGTCGTGCATGTTGAGCGCGCCGAGCAGGCGACCCTCCGGATCGGCAACCAGCAGCGCATTGATCCGGTAGCGCTCCATCATTTCGACGGCTTCCACCGCCAGGCGCTCGGCGGCGATGGTGTGCGGCCGGGCATGCATGACACTGGCGATCGATACCGCCTGCAGATCGATACGCTTTTCAAAAGCGCGGCGCAGATCGCCATCGGTGAAAATGCCGAGCGTGCGTCGGTCGTCGTCGATCACCACCACGAGCCCGAGACCGCCGCGCGACATGGCGAGTATGGCGTCGGTCACGCCCGCCTGCGGCCCGATGGTCGGCACGGCGTCACCACTGCGCATTACGTCGCCGACATGCGTCAGCAAGCGCCGGCCAAGCGAACCACCGGGATGGGAACGCGCAAAATCGTCCGGCCCGAAACCGCGCGCATCGAGCAGCGCGACGGCCAGTGCATCGCCGAGCGCCAGCGCCGCCGTGGTGCTGGCGGTTGGCGCCAGGTTGTGCGGACACGCCTCCTGGGCGACGCCGGCATCAAGATGCACATCGGCCTCGCGCGCCAGCGACGAAGTCGCCACGCCGGTCATCGCGATCAGCCTTGCGCCCTGGCGTTTGATCAGCGGTACGATGCGCAACAGCTCTTCCGATTCGCCGGAATTGGAAAGCGCCAGCAACACGTCGTCGCGGGTAATCATGCCGAGATCGCCATGGCTGGCCTCAGCCGGGTGCACAAAATAGGCCGGCGTTCCCGTGCTGGCCATGGTCGATGCGATCTTGCGCGCAACATGCCCCGACTTGCCAATTCCGCTGACGATCAGCCGGCCACGACAGCCGAGAATGAGTTCCACCGCTGCCGCGAAGTCGCCATTTATCCTGTCCACCAGGGCGTCGACCGCAGCCGCTTCGATGCTCAGCGTCTGGCGACCCAGCGCCAGCGCCCGCTCGGGCGAAAAATCATGGGGAGTTGGGCTTTGGCTCATGGGCAGGCTGCGGTTATGATGCCCCAAGTATACCTGACTTAGCGAAACGGCCTTGAGCGCGCTCTCCCTCGTTCTTCTGTTACTTGGCGCCTCGGTGCTCGCAGTGGTGATCTTCCGCCGCTTCAACCTGCCGCCGGTACTCGGCTACCTGCTGGTCGGCAGCATCATCGGCCCGCACGCGTTGAACCTGATGCGCGACATGCACCGCGTCGAATACATTGCCGAATTCGGCGTCGTCTTCCTGATGTTCTCGATCGGCCTCGAGTTCTCGCTGCCCAAGCTCTATTCGATGAAACGCATCGTGTTCGGGCTCGGCCTGCTGCAGGTAGTGGTCACTATGCTGCTGATCACCGCGCTGGCCATGCTGTTCGGCATCGGCTGGCAACTGGGCATCGCACTCGGCGGCGTCTTCGCCATGTCGTCCACCGCCGTGCTCACCAAGCTGCTCGCCGAACGCATGCAGCTCGATTCTGCACACGGGCGAGAAATCATGGGCGTATTGCTGTTCCAGGATCTGGCGGTAGTGCCCCTGCTGGTACTGATTCCCTCGCTGACGCAGCCGCCGGAAAAACTGGCGATGCTGCTCGGCATTGCGCTGCTCAAGGCCGTTGTCGCCCTCGCCGTCATCCTGGTTTTCGGCCAGAAACTGATGCGCAAGTGGTTCCACTTCGTCGCCCGCGCCAAATCGTCCGAAGTGTTCATCCTAAACGTGCTGCTGATCACGCTGGGGCTGGCCACGCTCACGGAGCTGGCCGGCCTCTCGCTGGCGCTTGGCGCCTTTGTCGCCGGGATGCTGATTTCCGAAACCGAATACAAGCTCCAGGTAGAGGAGGATATCAAGTCGTTCCGCGACGTCCTGATGGGCCTCTTCTTCGTCACCATCGGCGTCAAGCTCGACCTGCACATCCTGGTCGGGCTGTGGTGGCAGGTTCTGCTCGTCCTGCTCGCCCTGCTGCTGGCCAAGAGTCTCGTCGTCGGCTTGCTCTCCTGGCGCCTCGGTTCTACGCCCGGCAATGCCATCCGCTCCGCCCTCTGGCTGTGCGCTGGTGGCGAATTCGGCTTCGTGCTGCTGGGCGAAATCGCACGGCTGCCGAAATCCATTGAGCAGGTAACGTTGACCGCGCTCGTGCTGTCCATGCTGATCGCGCCCTTCATCGTCCAGTACAGCGAAAAACTGGTCATGCGCTTCGTGGCCGGCGAATGGCTGCTGCGCTCGATGCAGTTGACCCAGATCGCGGCGCAATCGATGGGTACCGAAAAACACGCGATTCTTTGCGGCTTTGGCCGCAGCGGCCAGTACCTGGCGCGCTTCCTGAGCCAGGAAGGCATCAATTACATCGCCCTCGATCTCGACCCCGATCGTGTGCGCGAAGCCGCCGCCGGCGGCGAAACTGTCGTTTTCGGCGACGCCGCGCGCAAGGAAGCATTGATCGCCGCCGGTCTGATGCGCGCCAGCGTCGCCATCGTGACAGTCAGCGACACGCCGCTTGCCGAAAAAATTCTCCACCACATCCAGGCCTTGCGCCCGGAAATACCGGTCATCGTGCGTACCGCGGACGAACGCGATATCGAGCGCCTGTCACGTGCCGGCGCCACCGAAGTCGTTCCGGAGACGCTCGAAGCCAGCCTGATGCTGGCTTCGCACGCCCTCGTCCTGCTTGGCACGCCTGTCAATCGCGTGTTGAAGCGCATTCGCCAGACGCGCTCGCAACGCTACAGCCTGTTACGCGGCTTCTACCGCGGCGCCAGCGACCACGACATCGACGAAATCGATGACCATCACCAACCCCGCCTCCACTCCGTTCTGCTCGGCCCTGGCGCCGGCGCCATCGGACGCACCCTGGACGAAATCAACCTCGATCAATTCGGCTGCGAAGTCAGCGCCATTCGCCGCCGCGGCATCCGCGCCGTCGAACCGGCGCCGGAAACGCGACTGGAAGAAGGCGATGTCGTCGTCGTGCTCGGCACCCCGGAAGCAGTAAGCGCAGCGGAAGAACGACTGCTCCAGAAATGAAAAAGCCCGCCGAAGCGGGCGTTCTATCAGAAAGCCAGACAAACGGTAAAGGGTGCTGCATCGGCAACATCCGCCGTCGCAGCAGCAGCGCCACCAGTACCAGTACCAATTACCTGCATTGACCCTGTTGCTGTATTTCCATCATCCATCGTTATATCCAGTTGCTTGGCAAACTTGCCAAGGATACCACCCGAGCATATGACATAACTTCCCTTCAGAGTAGTTATTGGAGAATTTACCCCACTTGTAATACCGATTTGCCCGCCATCGGCATTTTTCGGCAAGTAATCCGCAGCACCAACATCTGTCGTCCCAGCTGCCAATCCTGCTAGGCGAACATGTTGCCAGAAATTAAAGCTTTCACCGGTGCTGGCGTTCCAATTACCGTCAATTACTCCGTTACCGTCGCCATTTGTCGTTGCAGCGACATGTGCTTGCGCATTTTTATCATCCCCCGGCAGCGCCCTATACTTATCCTGATAGCCGTATATAAATAACGGAATGTTACGAAAATCGGTTGCGAAATTCTTCACTTTGGCACTATTGATCAGTTCCTGCCCCTTAAGCACACCGCCCAGCAACAGGCCAATGATAACCAGCACGATGGCGATTTCGACGAGGGTAAAGCCGCCTTGATTATTTTTCATGTCATTCTCCGCTCAAGTCTCTATGTTCAGAGCTCAGCAAACTCCATGCCATACGAAAACTGGGGTAAATTGCCACTCTCAAGCTGGAAAACCGAGGATTACCTGTCGAAAAATGGACAGCTGTTGAAAAGATGAACACCAAAGACGTACCCGCAACTCTCCCTTGGTGGTCCCGGCACCCGCATTTCTTGTTGGCCGGTCACCTGCTGCTGCTCCATGCCTTGGCTTTCGGGGGATGGCAATCGCCGGCGGTCCGCATCCTGTGGTTTGTCGCGCTTGGCCTGTTCCTGCTCTGGCAACCGTTCGTCGCCGGCGAGCAGCGCATGAACCCGCGCCAGGGTGCCGTCCTGCTCGGTATCGCGTTGGCCTCCACTTGGCTGCTCGGGCCATGGCTGATGCTGGTCTGGTGCGGCGCACTGGGGGCAGTGATCGGCGGGCGCGTACTGTGGACGGGCAGCCGTATCGAGCGCACCGGCTATCTCGTAGCGTTCGGCTACCTGGTCTGCCTGACCATCTTTGGCGTCGTACCGGAAATTTCGCCGGCGGTCGTCCTCGATCCGCTGCCCCGCTACACGCTCGGCCTCTACATGCCTGCCGTGCTGGCCGTATTGCTTGTATTTCCAGCGTCCCCGCAACGCCGACAGGCAGGCGACGCGTTCGACCTTTTCTACGGCATGCTGGTTTTTCTCGCACTTGCGGTATTTGTCCTGGGCGCCCTGGCATTCACGCTGGTCGGTGGCGTCAGCTACGTTGAAGCACTGGCCATGACTTCCCTGAGCATTGCCGCGGCGCTGCTGGTGCTTGCCTGGGCATGGAACCCGCGCGCGGGATTCTCGGGAATCGGCTCGGCGCTTTCGCGTTACCTGCTTTCGGTCGGGCTGCCGCTCGAGCAATGGCTGGTGAAACTGGCTGAAGCCAGCGAACGCGAAACCCATCCGGTTCGTTTCCTGGCCACCGTGACCGAACAACTGGATCGGATGCCCTGGGTCGTCGGGGGCAGCTGGCGGGCCGGCGTGGAGGCGGGTGAGTTCGGCATCGTCTCGCCCCACATCCAGGAATACCGGCGCAACGACGTGGTCCTGACCCTGTATTTCCGCTATCCGCCGTCGCCGGCCATGCATTGGCACGTTGAGTGGTTGCTGCGCCTGGCGACCGAGTTCTATCTCGTCAAATTCCAGACGCACGAGCTGCAACGCATGGGTTACTTGCAAGCGGTGTACGAGACCGGCGCGCGTGTCACCCACGACGTCAAGAATCTGCTTCAGTCGCTGCAAACGCTTTGTTACGCGGCGTCGCAACCGGGCGATCCGGCGGCAGTGACCGGGTTACTGGCGCGCCAGTTGCCGCAGATTACCGAACGGCTGAAAGCGACGCTCGACAAATTGCAGCGCCCGCAGATCGAGGAAAGCCGCAGCTTTTCGGCGCTAACCTGGTGGGAGCGCCTGCAGGATCGCCATGCCGGGGACGCTATCGCATGGCAGGAAGAACTGCGCAGCGATACCGAGGTGCCGATCACCTTGTTCGACAGCATTGCCGAAAACTTGCTGCAGAACGCGTTGAGCAAACGGCAACGCGAAGGCGGCCTCGAAATATCGGCAAAATTCACGGTCGACCGCAACTGGGCTTGTTTCAGCGTGTGTGACTCGGGCAAAGCGATCGCACCGGCGATTGCCAAATCGCTGCTCCGCGCGCCGATCCAATCGGAATTCGGCATGGGTATCGGTCTCTACCATGCGGCCAAGCAGGCGGAAGAATCGGGCTACGCCTTGAAACTTGCGGAGAACCGGGCAGGTGAAGTGACGTTTACGCTGGCCCCCAGGGGCTGAATCCGCTCTTCGATCAGGCGCCCAGCGTCCCGACCAGCCGATAGACCGGCGTATTCCCCTTGCCTTTCAGGTGGATGATCTGCGGCGCATCGAACGCGAAGAATTCGCTCAGACGCCGATAAGTCGTTTCGTCCACATGCACCATCCCCGGCACGCCTTCGCTGGTGATGCGACTGGCCAGATTGACGGTATCGCCCCATAAGTCGTAGATGAATTTCTTCTTGCCGACGACGCCGGCGACCACCGGCCCGGTACCGACACCGATCCGCACCTCCAGCCGCAGGCTGTTGACCTCATGGTCATCGCGCAGCAAGTCGCGCATCGCCAAGGCCAGTTCGGCGATCGCCCGCGTGTAGTTGCCCTCGTCGCTGTTCAGGCCGCCCGCCACCATATAGGCATCACCGATGGTCTTGATCTTCTCCATGCCGAACTGCTCGGCCAGCTCATCAAAGGACGAGAAGATACGATTGAGCATCGCGAACACCTGCTGCGGCGTCATGCCTTCAGCCAGCCGTGTGAAATTGACGATATCGACGAACATCACCGTGACATCGGCAAAGCCGTCGGCGATGGTTTGTTTTTCGTATTTCAGGCGCTCGGCAATCGGCCCGGGCAGGATGTTGAGCAGCAAACGCTCGGAACGATCCTGCTCATCCTGCAACAAGCGGTGGGTTTCCTCCAGGCTGGCCTGCGCCTTGGCCTTTTCCTGCGTGGAATAGCGCAGCAGCAGGTAGACGATGGTCGACACCGACGCGAAATTGAGCGCGAAAAAGAAGACGCTGACGCGGACCGGCACCTTTGACGCGCCGGGAACGATGGTATCCGCCAAAAAATAGTCGAAAAAGCCGGACAGCGCAGTCAGGAAGATGTACGCGAAAAACCAGGCCAGCGATTCCCGCACGCCGAAGAACAGCACAGCGCCGATCGGTGCCAGCAGGCCCCAGAGACTGATGCCGCTGGCGGTGATGAAGTTGCCGATGCTCCATTGCACGACGAAAGGCATGAACAGGAACAGCGCCAGCTGCGAATAGCGGAAGAAATTGAAATTCCCGCTTTTGAGGAAAAAGACCAGGTTGGAAACCAGCAACAGCTGAAAGGCGAACGGTGCGGTCGACGAGAATTGCGGCCCCATTTGCCAATACAGGAACAGCCACAGCATCGACCCCAGCGACACGAGGCCGGTGGCGAAGATCAGCAGCGATTTCTTGAGGCGGGTCTCGGCGTCGTCGTCCGGACTGAAACCCGCCGTGCTGAGTGAGCGAAACAGGCTGGATTGAGGCTGGTTCATGGCTTCCCTGCCGTCGAAGCGACGGTTCGTCCTCAGTTTGGCAGTCGCCAACGGCGCCGTCAATAAGGCAACGGCATGTGCGGAAGCTCAGAAAAACAGCCGCGCCAGCTCTTCCCCGGGCGACGGCGCCCGCATGAAAGCCTCGCCGACGAGGAAGGCATCGACCCGATTGGCACGCATCAGCGCCACGTCTTCCGGTTTCAGGATGCCGCTTTCGGTGACCACGATGCGACCTGGCGGAATGCGGGCCAGCAGGTCAAGCGTGGTATCGAGCGTGACCTCGAAGGTGCGCAGGTTGCGGTTGTTGATGCCGAGCAACGGGGTTTCCAGTTGCAACGCGGCATCGAGTTCTGCGCCGTTGTGCACCTCGACCAGCACGGCCATGCCGTAGCCGTGGGCTTGTGCTTCCAGCGCCCGCATCTCCGTCAGACTCAGCGCGGCGGCGATGAGCAAAATGCAATCGGCCCCCATCGCGCGCGCCTCGGTCACTTGATAGGCATCGACCATGAAGTCCTTGCGCAGTACCGGCAACTCGCAGGCCGCACGTGCCGCCTGCAGGTATTCCGGACAGCCCTGGAAATACTGCCTGTCGGTCAGCACCGAGAGACAGGCCGCGCCATGTTGCGCGTAGCTGCGGGCGATCTCCGCCGGCTGAAAATCGGGCCGGATGACGCCTTTCGACGGGCTGGCCTTCTTGATTTCGGCAATTATTGCCGGTTGACCGCAAGCGATCTTGTGACGGATGGCGCCGACGAAATCGCGCGGTGCCGGCTGGGCCGCCGCTGCGGCTTCGACCGCGGCAAGCGGCCGGACGGCGACCGCCGCAGCGATTTCTTCGCGCTTGGTGGCGATGATCTTGTTGAGGATGTCGGCCATTACTTCGCCAACCGCTGCGTGCATTCGACGAATTGCGCCAGCTTGGCACGCGCGGCGCCGCTGGCGATGGCTTCGCGCGCCCGGGTAATGCCGTCGCCGATGCTGTCGGCCACATTGGCAACGTAGAGCGCGGCACCAGCGTTCAGACAGACGATCTCGCGCGCGGCGCCCGGCTTGTTGTCGAGTGCGCCAAGCATCGTGGCCTTGGACTCCTCGGCGCTGCCGACGCGCAAATTGCGCAGCGACATCATCTGCAGGCCGAAGTCCTCGGGATGCACTTCGTATTCGCTGACCTCGCCATTCTTCAACTCGCCAACCAGCGTCGCTGCACCGAGCGAGATTTCGTCAAGGTTGTCTTTGCCGTGCACGACCAGCACGCGCTCGGCGCCCAGACGCTGCATGACGCGCACCTGGATGCCGACGAGATCGGGATGAAAAACGCCCATCAGCGTGTTCGGCGCGCTGGCCGGGTTGGTCAGCGGGCCGAGGATGTTGAAAAGCGTGCGCACGCCCATTTCGCGCCGCACCGGCGCCACGTGCTTCATCGCGCTATGGTGGTTGGGCGCGAACATGAAGCCGATGCCGCACGCCTCGATACAGGCGGCCACCTGTTCGGGCGACAACATGATATTCGCCCCCAGCGCTTCCAGCACGTCAGCGCTCCCCGAGCTGGACGACACACTGCGCCCGCCGTGCTTGGCCACCTTGGCCCCGGCGGCGGCAGCGACGAAGATCGACGTCGTCGAGATATTGAAACTGTGCGCCGAGTCGCCGCCGGTACCGACGATGTCGACGAAGCGGTTGTCGTAAGGCACGTTCACCCTTGTGGACAACTCGCGCATGACGCTGGCGGCCGCGGCGATCTCGCCGATTGTTTCCTTCTTGACCCGCAGGCCGGTAATGATGGCAGCGATCATGACTGGCGACACTTCGCCGCCCATGATCTGGCGCATCAGCGAGACCATTTCGTCATGGAAAATTTCGCGGTGTTCGATCACGCGCTGGAGGGCGGCTTGCGGGGTCATTTCTTGAATTCGTCCAGGAAGTTCTTGAGCAGGTCGTGACCGCGTTCGGTCAGGATCGATTCGGGATGGAACTGCACGCCCTCGACGGCCAGCGTCTTGTGGCGCACCCCCATGATCTCGCCGTCGTCGGTCCAGGCAGTAATGTCGAGGCAATCGGGCAAAGTCTCGCGCTCGATGGCCAGCGAATGGTAACGGGTGCAGGTCAGCGGGTTGGGCAAGCCCCTGAAAACGCCGACATCCTTGTGGTGGACCGCGGATACCTTGCCGTGCATGAGCTGTTTGGCGTGCACGATCCTGCCACCGAAGGCCTCGCCGATCGCCTGATGGCCGAGGCAGACGCCGAGCAGCGGAATCTTGCCGGCGAACTCGCGAATCGCCGCCAGCGAGATGCCGGCCTGCGCCGGCGCACAGGGGCCGGGCGAAATCACCAAATATTCTGGCTGAAGGTGCGCAATATCATCCAGCCCGATGGCGTCATTGCGATAAACCCGCACGTCCTGCCCCAGTTCCCCGAGATACTGGACGATGTTGTAGGTAAAGCTGTCGTAATTGTCGATCATCAGCAGCATGCTGTTGATTCCTTGCCTGTTTCGTGAGGCCATGATTCTACATTAAAGCCCCCATGCCACAGCCGGGCCAGGGCTTTTGGATTAAAATGCCGCATTTCCCGCCGGATTCGCTCATGAACGCCGCCCACACTGTCCCGCCGCACACGCTTTCCATTGTCGTTCCCTTCTACAACGAGGAAGACAACATCGTACCGCTGGTCAAGCGCGTGCATGAGGCGCTTGAGGGCTACAAAAACCCGTGGGAACTGGTGCTGGTCGACGATGGCAGCAGCGACGCGACGGTCGAGCGCGCCCTGCAGGCGTCGAAGGAATACGGCCCACACGTACGCATCGTCGAACTGACGCGCAACTTCAAGCAGACCGCCGCCATGCAGGCCGGTATCGACGCGGCGCGCGGCGATGTGATCGTCACTATGGACGGCGACCTGCAGAATGATCCGATCGACATCCCGCGCATGGTCGCCCGGCTGTTGAACGAAGACCTTGACCTGGTTGCCGGCTGGCGCCAGAACCGCCAGGACGGCCTGGTGCTGCGCAAGATTCCCTCGAAGATCGCCAACAAACTGATCGCCCGGATGACCGGCGTCAAGCTGCGCGATTACGGTTGCAGCCTCAAGGCCTTCCGCGGCGATGTCATCAAGCGCGTGCGCCTGTACGGCGAAATGCACCGTTTCATCCCGGCCTGGCTGGCCACCGTGACGACGCCGCGCCGCATCGCACAGGAACCAACGACACACCACGCGCGCACCGCCGGTGTTTCCAAATACGGCATCTCGCGCACCTTCCGCGTCATTCTCGACCTCATCGCGGTCTACTTCTTCATGCGCTTCCGTGCACGCCCCGGTCACTTCTTCGGCGGCATCGGCCTCGGCCTCACCGCCCTTTCCGGCCTCGTGCTGACTTGGCTGGCGTGGATCAAGTTCGGTCTTGGCGAGCCCATCGGCGGCCGCCCGGCGCTGATCGTCGGCATCGGTGGCCTGATCGCCGGCGTGCACTTCATCACCACCGGCGTGCTCGCCGAACTGCTGGCCCGCATCTACTTCGAGTCCGGCACCATCCGCTCGTATTCGGCACGCCCGGAGCGCCCGCTGGCCGCCGACGAAGGCTGGCACAAGCCGGCGTGACACCGCTTGCGGTCGACGCCGGAATTATCGAGAAATCCGGCGGCAAGATACTGCTCGGCCTGACGGCCCTTCTACTCGCCTGGCGCTTCTGGGTCGTTCCGCACATGGGCATCACGCTCTATGTCGACGAGGCGCAATACTGGACCTGGGCGCAACACCTCGACTGGGGCTACTTCTCCAAGCCGCCTGGCGTCGCCGCGCTGATCGCCGTATCCACCACGCTGTTCGGCGACGGCCTGCTCGGCGTCAAGGCGCTGGCCATGCTCTGCTACCCGCTCGCCGCCGCAGCCTGCTGGGCCATCGCCCGCCGCCTTTACGATGCGCGCGTTGCTTTTTGGTCGGCGCTGGCCGTGCTGACCCTGCCGATCTTCGCCTGGCTCGGCCTCTTTGTCTCGACCGATGCGCTGCTCACGCTGTTCTGGGCACTGGCGCTGTGGGCCTACCTGCGCGCGCTGGACAGCGACGCCTGGGGCGACTGGCTGTTGCTCGGCACCATCTGTGGCCTCGGCCTGCTTTCCAAATACACGATGGCCGCCTGGCTCGGCGCCGCCTTTCTGCACCTGCTGGCCTTCCACCGCTCTCGCCTAGGTTCACCCAAACCGTGGCTGGCGGCCGGGCTGGCGCTGGCGATCCTCGGCCCCAACCTGTGGTGGAACGTCGTTCATGATTTCCCGACGCTGAAACACACCGCCGACATCACCGTGAACCGCAAGGCTGGCGGCGGACTGCCGGCGCTTGGCGAATTCTGGGCGGCACAGTGGGGCGCCTTCGGGCCGGTACTCGGCAGCGTCTTTTTCATCCTGCTCTTCCAGGTGCGCAAAAGCTGGAACGACGAGCGCACCCGGCTCCTGCTGTGGTTCGCGCTGCCATTGTGGCTGGTCGTTTCGGCGCAGGCGTTCAAGAGCACGGCCAACGCCAACTGGGCGGCGCCGGCCTTTGCGCCGGCTACCATCGCCGTCGTCGCCTGGCTGCTACAGCGCGAAAAACAACGCCTGCTGATCGCCGGCATCGCGCTCAACGTCGCGCTGATCGGCGTCGCCTACCACTGGCAAAGCGTGCTGGTTGCGGTCGACACCGAAAAAAGGGCAAAAATCAATTTCTACGCCCGCGCCCAGGGCTGGGACGAACTCGGCCGGCAATTGAAGCCGCTGTTGCAGGCGCACCCGGATGCCGTGCTGATCGCCGACAACCGCACCCTGCTCGCCCACATGCTCTACGAACTGCGCGACCTCAAACCGGCTGCCGCCAGCTGGAATCCGACCGGTATCGCCAGTGACCACTACAAGCTGACCACCGACCTGCGCCCCTGGGTCGGCCGCGACGCCATTCTGATCAGCGAAACTCCGATTGGCGAAAACTTCACCCGGCACTTCGCCGGCTGCGAACTGCTGGCGCGGCTGAACGCGCCGGTCGATGCCAAAACCGTGCGCCAGATCGACGTCTATCTGCTCCATGATTTCAAGGGCTACTGAACTTCGCATCGCGCTGATCGTGTTCGGCCTGCTGGCCGCGCTCTTCATCGCCTTTCCGCAGATCGACCTGGCAGCCAGCGGCCTGTTTTACCAAGGCGACGGACAGTGGCTGCTGGCCCGCGACAGCGCCTGGCTTGCACTGCCTTATCACGGCCTGCCGCGCGTCGGCCAGAGCCTTTTGCTGGCGCTACTGATCCTCTTCCTGCTCGGCTTCTGGCAACGCTTTCCCGGGCTGAAAGCGCGGCGTGTCGCCATTGGCTTTCTGATCGTCGGCGGCCTGCTCGGCCCCGTGCTGCTGGTCGACGCCACGCTCAAGGAGCATTCCGGGCGCACGCGGCCGGTCAATACCGTCAATTTCGGCGGTAGCAAGCAGTTCACGCCGGCCTTCATCCCGGCAGACCAGTGCCGGAAGAACTGCTCCTTCGTCAGCGGCCATGTCGCCACCGCCTCGTTCATCATGGCCTTCGGCTGGCTCGGCGCGCCCGCCGTGCGCCGCCGCTGGCTGCTGGCCAGCATCGCCTTCGGTGGCTTTTTTGCGCTGGTACGCATGGTGCCGGGCGGGCATTTCCTGTCCGACACCATCTTCGCCTGGTTCGCCACCTATTTCAGCCTGTGGGTCACCGAATGGCTGTTCCGCAAGTTCGGCTGGTTGCCGAGCAGCACACCGGCAACGCCCTAGGCGACTGAGCAATATGGATGTGATCCTGATTCATGGCATGGGTAGAACGCCGGTTTCGATGCTCACCCTGAAACGCCGCCTGACGAAACTCGGGCATACGACCCACCTTTTTGGCTATGTCGCCTTCGCCGAGAAGCTTGATGGCGTCGCCACCCGACTCGCCCGGCGAATCGAGCAGGAGATCGGTCAGCGTCCGTATGCAGTGATCGGCCATTCGCTGGGCAGCGTCATCCTGCGCCGAACGCTACGCGAATTGACTGCCACGCCACCGCGCCACTGCTTTTTCCTGGCGCCACCGATGCGCGCCTGCAAGGCGGCGCGTTATTTCTCGCGTTACCGGCTTTATCGGGCGCTGACCGGCGAAATGGGTGGCCTGCTGGCCGACGAGGCCTTCATGGAAACCTTGCCGCTGCCCGCCAATACAACCATTTACGCGGGCACGGCCGGCCCGCGCGCCAATTGGCTACCGTTCGGCAACGCAGCCAACGACGGCATTCTGGCACTTGACGAAACCAGCTGCGGCAGCGGGGAACGCATCGAGGTCAACGCCAGCCACACGTTCATCATGAATTCCCGCGCCGTGTTCGACGACATCGTGCGCCGCCTGGCAAGCTTGCAACCTGCTGCTTAATCGCGCCGGCAGGACTCAGATCAAGCCGTATTTCTTCAGCTTGTCATGCAGCGTCGTGCGCGCCACTTTCAGCGCCTCGCTGGTACGCGCGACATTACCCTGCTGGCGGGTGAATTCGTTGGCGATCAGCAGGCGCTCGTAGTTTTCCACGGTTTCGGTCAGCGACAGGGCCTCGCCCGCCCCCGGCGCCGAGGCATCGCGGCCAATGCCGAGCGCGTGGCATTCGGCGGCATTGCGCAGTTCGCGGATATTGCCCGGCCAGTCGAGCGCCATCAGGCGGCGCAGGTGTTCCGGCGTCACTGTCGGCGGCGGCCGGTTGTAGCGTTTGGCGGCCTGCAGCAGAAACTGGTCGTAAAGTCCCGGAATGTCCTCGCGGCGCTCGCGCAGCGGCGGTAGTTCGATGCGCACGACGTTGAGCCGGTAGTAGAGATCGGCGCGGAACTTTCCCTGGTCGGACAGCGCCTTAAGGTCTTCCTTGCTCGCCGCGACCACTCGGCACGACACCGGCACCTGCTGGTTCGAGCCGAGCCGCTCGATGACACGCTCCTGCAACACGCGCAGCAGCTTGATCTGCATGTTCATCGGCATCGACTCCACCTCGTCGAGGAAGAGCGTGCCGCCGCTGGCGTATTCGATCTTGCCGATGCGCCGCTTTTGCGCCCCGGTGAAGGCGCCCGGTTCATGCCCGAAAAGCTCGCTGTCGAGCAGGTTGTCGGCCATGCCACCGCAGTTGAGGGCGACGTAATTTTCGGTTTTCGCGCCCGACAGATCATGCAGGCAGCGCGCCACCATTTCCTTTCCGGTGCCGGTTTCGCCGAAGATCAGCACGTCGACCGCGGCATTTGCCACCTCAAGGATCAACTGGCGGACCTTGGCCATCTGAGGCGAACGGCCGATCAGCCGGGCTTCGAGGTCGTCACGATGATCGAGGCGGCGGCGCAGGGCTTCGACTTCGAGCACCAACGCCCGCTTTTCCAGCGCGCGGCGCACCACGTCGACCAGATCGTTGGTCGAAAAGGGCTTCTGCATGAAATCGTAGGCGCCGCTGCGCATCGCCTCGACCGCCAATGTCACATCGCCGTGGCCGGTAATCATGATCACCGGCAGATTGGGGTCGAGTTGGTAGACCCAGCGCAGCAGCGCCATGCCGTCCATTCCCGGCAGGCGCATGTCGGTGACGACGATGCCGGCGTAGTCGGCGCTCAGGCGGCGCTGCGCCTCCTCGGCCGTAGCGACGGCGTCGACCGGAATGCCGGCCAATTGCATGGCCTGCTCGCAGCCAAGGCGGACATGGGGGTCGTCCTCGACGAGCAGGACGGAAAGCGGGGGCGTCATGGCGTATCTGTCTCGGCAGGAGAATTCGCGGGAACGGGAGGCAACAGGATAACAAAACGCGCCCCGCCACCGGGGGCCGGGCCGGCCAGCAAGTCGCCACCGAAATCGCGCAGGATGTCGCGCGAGATGGTCAGCCCGAGACCCAGACCCTCGCCCGGCTGCTTGGTGGTGAAGAAGGGCTCGAACAAATGCTCGAGGGCCGCCTCCGTGAAGCCGGCACCGGTATCGCTGACGGCCAGCGCCACCTGCCCCGAGCTGGCACGCTCGGCGGAAAACGTCAGCCGGCGCACTGGTTCGTCGGCCATGGCGTCGATGGCGTTGCCGATCAGGTTGACCAGCACCTGTTGCAGGCGGTTGCCGTCGCACCAGGCGATCCAGGAATTGGCCCCGAATTGCCGGTCGACCGCAACCGACTGCTTGCGCAAGCGCTGCTCGAACAGAAACAGCGCGGCATCGACGGCCTGCGCCACGTCGACCGCCACCGGCACGGCAGGTGACTTGCGGGCGAAGGTCTTGAGCGGGCCGATGATGCCGCCCATCTGTTCGGCCAGCTGGCCGACGATGCCAAGATTCTTTTCCGCCGTTGCCGCATCGCCGCGCCGCATGAACTCGACGGCATTGGCCGACAAGGTGCGGATCGCCCCCAGCGGCTGGCTGAGTTCGTGCGTGATGCCGGTCGCCATCTGGCCGAGCACAGCCAGCTTGGCCGCCTGCACCAGTTCGTCCTGGGCGGCGCGCAAAGTATGTTCGGCACGCTGACGTTCGGCGACTTCGCGTTCCAGCCGGTTCACCGCCTCCGACAGATCGACGGTGCGCGCCGCGACATTGCGTTCCAGTTCCTGGTTGGCCTTTTCCAGCATCGCCCTCGCCTCCTCGCGCCCGCGTGCCAGCCGGCGGCGCTGGTTGAGGTAAAGCAGCCAGAGCAGCAGGCAGCCGATGGCGGCGGTCGCCAGCGCGGCATGCGTCGCCGCCTGCACCGCCACCGGACGCAGATCGGAAAACACCACGATGCGCCATGCAGCCGCAGGCAGGTTGCGCGACAGCGCAAGATAGTTTCGCGCGCCGGACGTGGGGTTCATGTCGCCGCGCAGATGCCTGGGCAGGCGAACGACGATGCCATCGTCGGCCCCGTCGAGCGCCAGGTCGAGGCTGAGCTTCCCGACCGGCTGGCCGGCGAACTGTTCGCGGCTGATTCGTTCCAGCACCTCCGGGCTTTGCGCCTCTAGCGTCGCGTAGCGCCAGTCAGGCGGCGACGCGAGCAGGACAATGCCGTTGCTGTCGACGATCAGCGCCGGCGCTTCCTGGCCCAGCCAGCGCCGCTCGATCTCGCGCAGGCTGGACTTGACGACGGCAACGCCGATGACCTTCCACTCCTGTTCTTCGTCACGGATCGGCAGCGCAAAAAAGTAGCCGGGTTCATGGCGCACCTTGTCGATCGCGTAGTGGCGGGCCGGCGTGCCGCTCGCCGCGCTGCGGAAGAAGGGCATGTAGGACACATCGGAGCTGAGCAGGTTGTCGGAAAAGATCCAGTCGCTCGACGCCAGCACCTGCCCGTGCGTATCGAGCACGAAGATGACCGGCCCGCCGAGATTGTCGTTAAGCTGCTGCAGAAAGCGGTTGGCCGGCGGCTGCAGCGTATCCTGGCGCTCGGCCGGGGCGCGCAGCAGGGCCAGTACGTCGGGATTGAGTTCGACCGCGCTGGGAATCGAGGCATGGCGTGTCACCTCGCTGTCGATTGCCGAGGCCAGAATGTCCAGCTGGTGACTGGCCTCGGCCCGCATCTGGCGCAATCCGTAGGCTTCCGAAGCTCGATAGGTCAGTAGCGCGACACCCAACAGGAGCAGCAGGACGGCAGCGATCGCCAGCGGCCGATGCGGGCGGGACAAGGCTACCGGGATCGTCTGTTGGGGTTCGGGCATGAATTTGGCGGCGGGGCGGTTGCCGCATTGTAACCTTTGAAAATTGCCCCTTTTTGGCGGTCGACCGCGTCAGTCCATCCGGCGCGGCGCGGTCAGCACTTCCGGCGCCAGCACGGCGTCGAGTTCGGCACGTGCCATCAGCCCCATCTCCTCTACCAATTCGGCGACGCCGCGGCCAGTGCGCAGCGCTTCCTGGGCGACGCGGGTGGCGTTTTCGTAGCCGATGTGCGGGTTGAGCGCCGTCGCCAGCCCGGCCGAAGTGCGCACCCGTTCGGCCAGCAACTCGCGGTTGGCGGTGATACCGCGCACGCAATGGGCGGTCAACGTGCGGCAGCCGGCGGCGAGGTGTTCGATACTCTTGAACAGGCTGTGGGCGATGATCGGCTCGAAGGCGTTGAGCTGAAGCTGGCCGCCCTCGGCCGCCATGGTGATGGTCATGTCGTTGCCGATGACCTCGAAGGCAATCTGGTTGACCACCTCCGGGATCACCGGATTGACCTTGCCCGGCATGATCGACGAGCCAGCGGCGCGCGGCGGCAGGCGGATTTCGTTGAGCCCGGCCTGCGGCCCGGATGACAACAGGCGCAGGTCGTTGCAGGTTTTCGACAGCTTGCAGGCGACGCGCTTCAAGACCCCGGAAAGCTGGACGAAGGCGCCGCAGTCCTGGGTCGCCTCGATCAGGTTGGGCGCCGCTTCGAGTTGCAGGTCGGAGAGGCGCGACAGGTGATCGATGGCCAGCTTGGAATAGCGCATATCGGTGTTGATGCCGGTGCCGATAGCGGTAGCGCCGAGGTTGATCTCGCGGATCAGGGCGATCGCCTCGCCAAGGCGCAGCTCGTCCTCGTGCAGCATCACGGCGTAGGTCGAGAATTCCTGGCCGAGGGTCATCGGCACGGCATCCTGCAGTTGGGTGCGGCCGATCTTCAGCACGTCCTTGAACTCTTCGGCCTTGGCGGCGAAGGCTTCGCGCAGCCCGGCCATCGCCGAGAGCAGCGCGCGGATCGACAGGCAGGTAGCGACGCGCAGCGCCGTCGGGTAGACGTCGTTGGTGCTCTGCGACATGTTGACGTGGTTGAGCGGATGCAGGTGCGCGTAGTCGCCCTTCTTGTGGCCGAGCAGTTCGAGCGCCCGGTTGGCGATCACCTCGTTGGCGTTCATGTTGGTCGAGGTGCCGGCGCCGCCCTGGATGACGTCGACGACGAACTCTGCGTGCAGCTTGCCGCCGGCGACTTCCTGACAGGCGGCGATGATGGCGTCGGCGCGCGTCTTGTCGAGCTGGCCGAGCTCGGCGTTGGCCAGCGCCGCCGCCTGCTTGGTCAGCGCCAGGGCGCGTACCAGCTCGGCGTAACTGCCGATCGCCTTGCCGGTGATCGGGTAGTTCTCGATGGCGCGCAGGGTATGGATACCCCAGTAAGCAGTGGCTGGTACCGGCGCATCGCCGAGCAAATCGTGTTCAAGTCGTGTGTTCATGCTGTCTCCTTTTATGGTCTGGTTTTCAATGGTGCAGAATCTTGGCCAGGAATTGCTGCGCCCGCTCCGAGCGCGGATTGGCGAAGAAGGCTTCCTTGCTGTCGTCCTCGACGATGCGCCCCTGATCCATGAAGATGACGCGGTTGGCGACGCGCTTGGCGAAGCCCATTTCGTGCGTCACGCACATCATGGTCATGCCCTCCTTCGCCAGTTCGGTCATCACGTCTAGCACCTCGTTGACCATTTCCGGATCGAGGGCCGAGGTCGGCTCGTCGAACAGCATGCAGATCGGGTCCATGGCCAGCGCCCGCGCGATCGCCACGCGCTGCTGCTGGCCACCGGAGAGCTGTCCTGGAAACTTGTGGGCATGGGCCTTGAGACCGACGCGTTCGAGCAGCTTGAGGCCCTTGTCGATGGCTTCATCCTTGCCGCGGTTGAGTACCTTGACCTGGGCGATGGCCAGGTTCTCGGTAATGCTCATGTGCGGAAAGAGCTCGAAATTCTGGAAAACCATGCCGACATGCGAACGCAGCTTGGAGAGGTTGGTTTTCGGATCGCCAACCGAGATGCCGTTGACGACGATCTCGCCGGACTGGAAGGGTTCGAGGCCATTGACGCACTTGATCAGGGTCGACTTGCCGGAACCGGAGGGGCCGCAGACGACGATGACCTCGCCCTTGCTGACCGAGGTCGTGCAGTCGGTAAGCACCTGGAAGGCGCCGTAGTGCTTGCTGACGTTGGAAATCTGGATCATGGAATTTCTCCTTGAAGACGGGCAATCAGGCCGGGTGATATTTTTTCTGGAGGCGCTTCACGATCTGCGAAGCAGAGTAGCAGACGACGAAATAAACGGCGCCGGCAAATAGCAGCATTTCGACGAGTCGACCGTCGCGGTCACCGACTTTGTAGGCGGCGCCGAAGAAGTCGGCCAGTGCCGAGACATAGACCAGCGAGGTATCCTGAAACAGGATGATGGCCTGGGTCAGCAGCAGCGGGACCATGTTGCGGAAGGCTTGCGGCAGCACGACGAGGCGCATGGATTGAGCGTAGGTCATGCCCAGCGCCGAGGCGGCCGCCACTTGCCCCTTGGGCACGCTCTGGATGCCGGCGCGAATGATTTCCGAATAGTAGGCCGACTCGAACAATGCGAAGCCGATCATCGCCGAGGTCAGGCGCAGGTCGGTGCCAGGTGGCAGGCCGAACAACTGCTCGATGAACTTGGGGACGATGAGGAAGAACCAGAGCAGCACCATGACCAGGGGAATGGCGCGGAACAGGTTGACGTAGCCAGCAGCGAACCACGATAGCGGCTTGACCGAGGACAGGCGCATCATGGCCAGCAATGTGCCCCAGACGATACCGAAAACAACAGCCTGAATGGTGATTTCCAGCGAAATCTTCATACCTTTCCAGAGGAAGGGCAGCGCGCCGGGGATGGAGGACCAGTCGAAATCGTACATGTTATTTGCCTCCGATATAGCCGGGCACGACGATGTGGCGCTCGAAACGATGCATCAGGAACATCACGGTGACATTGATCGTCAGGTAAGCGAGCGTCACGGCGATAAAGGATTCGTAGGGCTGCGCCGTGTAATCGACCAGCTGGCGCCCCTGGGCAGCGAGTTCGAGGAGGCCGATGGTCGAACAGACGGCGGAATTCTTGAAAATATTGAGAAATTCCGAAGTCAGCGGCGGCACCACCAGACGGAAAGCCATCGGCAGCATCACGAAGCGGTAGGTCTGCGGCAGTGTGAAGCCGAGCGCCAGCCCGGCGTTCTTCTGGCCCTTGGGTAGCGAGTTGATGCCGGCCCGCACCTGTTCGGCGACCCGGGCGCTGGTAAACAACGCCAGACAAACCATCGAGGCGAGGAATTGCTGCATGACCGGATTCGACTGCTTGTAAGCGTTACCAAGGCTTTCCGGCAACAGTTCCGGCAGCACGAAATACCAGATGAACAACTGCACCAGCAACGGGATGTTGCGGAACAACTCGACATAGCCGGAGGCGAAGCCGGCCAGCCCCCTGTTCGGCACCGTGCGCAGCACGCCGATCAGCGCCCCGAGCAGCAGCGCCAGTACCCACGCGCTCAAAGACAGCGCGACGGTCATTTTGAAGCCGGCGAACATCCAGCCCAGATAGGTGTCGTCGCCACTCGCGCTCGGCTGCAGGAAGACGCCCCAGTTCCATTGATAGCTCATGGAATTTCCTTCTTTTATCGTGATTGGTCGGGGTCGCTCAGTATTCCCAGAAGATGCGCTGCAGTTCCTTGCTGTCGCCCGTCTGCGTCAGGGCGACGGCGGCCAGGATGCGCGCCTTCTGCGGATTCAGGTCGTGCGCGACCACCCAGTCGTACTGGTCGTCCGGCTGCTCGGCATTGCGCAGTACGAAGCCGCCGGCATTGACGTGCGAGGAACGGATGATTTGAACACCCTGCCCGCGCAGGTCGCGCAGTGCCGGCACGACGCGGTTGCTCACCGAGCCGTTGCCGGTCCCGGCGTGGATGATGGCCTTGGCACCCTTCTCGGCAAAGGCGCTGTAGGCGGTGTCAGTCACGTTGCCGTAGCTGTAGGCGATCTCGACCGGCGCCAGGGCGTTGATCTTCTCGATGTCGAACTCGGAATTCACGGTGTGACGCTTGGCCGGCAGGCGGAACCAGTAATTCTTGCCTTCCACCACCATGCCAAGCGGCCCCCACGGGCTCTTGAAGGCCTCGGTGCGGATGTTGACCATCTTGGACACGTCGCGCCCGCTGTTCAGCTCGTCGTTCATTGCCACCAGCACGCCCTTGCCCCGCGAGTCCTTGGCGGCGGCGACGTTGACCGCGTTGAACAGGTTGAGCATGCCGTCGGCCGACATCGCAGTGCCCGGCCGCATCGAGCCGACGACGACGATCGGCTTGTCGGTGCGCACCACCAGATTGAGGAAGTAGGCGGTTTCTTCCAGCGTGTCGGTGCCGTGGGTGACGACGATGCCGTCGACGTCGCCCTGCCTGGCCAGCGCCGCGACGCGCTTGCCGAGGGTGACGAGGTGCTCGTTGGTGAAGCTCTCGGAAGCGATCTGGAAGACCTGCTCGCCGCGCACCTGGGCGACGTCGGCGAGCGTCGGGATGCCGGCGATCAGCTTGTCGACCGGCACCTTGGCGGCCTGGTAGGTGGCACTTTTGGCGGCATCGGCACCGGCCCCGGCGATGGTGCCGCCAGTAGCCAGGATGACGACGTTGGGCTTGTCGGCAAAAGCCGGCACGACGGCGAGGAAGCCGGCGACAGCCAGCAGGTAGCGGGCAATGAAGCGGTTCAGCATGAAGTTCTCCTTGGGGAAGGGGTGCTGCGTCGTTTATTCGAACGCCTTGTCGTTGGGCGTCTTGTACAGCGCCTTCATGTCGTCCGACAGCGGCATGGCAAGATTCAGGCCCTTGGGCGGAATCGGGTTCAGGAACCATTTGGCGTAGATCTTCTCGGCTTCGCCCGAGGTCATTGCCTTGGTCAGCGCCGCATCGACGACCTTCTTGAATTCCGGGTCGTCCTTCCTCAGCATGCAGCCGTAGGCTTCCTTGGATTGCGCCGTGCCGACCACCACCCAGTCGCCCGGCTTCTTGGCCTTGGCCATTTCACCGTAGAGCAGCGCATCGTCCATCATGAAGGCGACCGCACGGCCGGTTTCAAGAGTCAGGAAGGCTTCGCCGTGATCCTTGGCGGAGATGATGTTCATCCCCATCTTCTTGTCCTCGTTCATCTTGCGCAGCAGCCGTTCAGAGGTAGTGCCGGCGGTGGTGACGACGTTCTTGCCGGCCAGATCCGGGAAGTCGTTGATGCCGGAGTTTTTCTTGGTCATCAGGCGGGTGCCGATGACGAAGATGGTGGTCGAGAAGCCGACCTGCTTCTGGCGCTCCAGGTTGTTGGTGGTCGATCCGCATTCGATGTCGATGGTGCCGTTCTGGACCAGTGTGATGCGGTTGGCCGAGGTGACCGGCATCATCTTGGTGTCGATCTTGGCCAGCTTGAGGTTGTCCTTGATGCCGTCGACCGCCTTGATCATCAGCTCCTGCGAGTAGCCGATGACTTGCTGTTTGTCGTCGTAGTAAGAGAAGGGGATCGAGGATTCGCGGTGGCCGAGGGTGATCGTTCCCGTGTTCTTGATCTTTTTCAGGGTCGGTGACTCCTGGGCTTGGACCGGCGCGGCGACGGAAGCGCCGAGAAAGGTAGCGAGTGCGGCGGCAAGGGCAAAACGGTTCATGACATCTCCTGTAAATGAAGAAACCGTCGATCGGCTTCGATGCCAACTACTATGCAGGGGGCGTGCCAGGAAAGACAAGCCCCCAACAAAATACAAACCGTTGATTTTCTGTAACTTTATTTACAAAAACCGCCGCCGACGCCGGATTCCCGTCAGATGCACGGCCGAAGGCCTCGGATTTCCGACACTCAGCACCTGTTGCGGTCGACGTAAAAAAACCGCCCATTTTCGCGGGCGGTTTTTCTGAAACGCGGTTGGCGAGCGGAATCAGTCGATCCGCGTATCCAGCCCCTGTTCGGCCAATTCGGCAGCGCGCAGGACGGCGCGCGCCTTGTTCTGGGTTTCGATCCACTCCGATTGCGGATCGGAGTCGGCGACGATGCCGGCGCCGGCCTGGACATGCAGTTTCCTGTCCTTGACGACGGCAGTGCGGATGGCGATGGCGAGATCCATGTCGCCATGGAAGCCGAGATAGCCGACGGCCCCGGCGTAGATGCCGCGCTTGACCGGCTCCAGTTCGTCGATGATTTCCATGGCCCGCACCTTGGGTGCGCCGGACACGGTGCCGGCCGGGAAGGTGGCCTTGAGCACGTCGAGGGCATCCAACCCAGCTTGCAGCTTGCCTTCGACATTGGAAACGATGTGCATCACGTGCGAGTAGCGCTCGACGATCATGTTCTCGGTCAGCTTGACGGTGCCGACCTTGGCGACGCGGCCGCAGTCGTTGCGACCAAGATCAAGCAGTTGCGTGTGCTCGGCGCGCTCCTTCTCGTCGGCCAGCAGTTCGGCGGCCAGTGCGGCGTCCTCTTCCGGCGAGGTGCCACGCTTGCGGGTGCCGGCAATCGGCCGCACGGTGACGCGCTCACCTTCGAGACGCACCAGAATCTCCGGCGAGGCGCCGACGACGTGGTAATCCTCGAAATCGAAGTAGAACATGTAGGGCGACGGATTGAGGCTGCGCAGGCTGCGGTAAAGCGCCATCGGGCTGGCGTGGAAAGGCTTGGTCATGCGCTGCGAGAGCACGACCTGCATGACGTCGCCTTCGGTGATGTAGTCCTTGGCCTTGAGTACCGCCTGCTTGAAGGCAGCCTCGCCGAAAGTGGAGACGGCGGCTTCGCCATGGACGGGCTGTTCGCTGGGCAGCGCAACCGGCGTGCGCAGCTTGCCGAGCAGTTCCTTCAGACGCGCCCGCGCCTTCTGGTAGGCACCGGGGAAACCGGGTTCGGCATAAACGATCAGCGTCAGCTTGCCGGAAACGTTGTCGACGACGGCGATTTCTTCGGAAAGCAGCAGGCCGATGTCCGGCGTACCGATGTCGTCCGGCTTGTGGGTGCGCGTCAGCTTGGTTTCGACGTAGCGCACGGTGTCGTAGCCGAAGCAGCCGACCAGGCCACCACAGAAGCGCGGCAGGCCGGAACTGGGCGGCGCCCGGAAGCGCTGCATGAACTTGCCGATGAAATCGAGCGGGTTGGTGTCGTCCTCGCGTTCGGCGACGCGGTTGCCGGTCAGTACCAGTACCTGATGACCATTGACGACGATGCGCGTTTGCGCGGCGAGGCCGATGATCGAGTAACGGCCGAAGCGTTCGCCGCCCTGCACCGATTCGAGCAGGTAGCTGTAGTGGCCGCCACTGGCGCCGCTGGTCAGCTTGAGATAGATGGAGAGCGGCGTATCGAGGTCGGCGAACGTTTCCAGCGTAACGGGAATACGGTTGTAGCCTTGCGCGGCAAGCGCGTTGAATTCGATTTCAGTCATGGGGAAGCCTCGGAAATGACAGGGTGTTGCGGTCTGGTGCGGTGCGCCGCGAGGGCGCGCGAAGGGAGATCAGGGGCGCCAGCGACGCCAACCTTGCCATTCGTTCCAGAGTCGCAGCGTTGTCATTTGTCTTTGAGGTCTTTGAAAGTGAGTGCCTGCCGGTAGGCGGCAAGCAGATCGGATACTAGCGCATCGCAATCGGCACTGTCCACCGGCTTGCCTTCGTTGTAGCCGTAGGGTACGGCGTAGGCGAGGCAGCCGGCAGCGTGGGCGGCGCGGATGTCGTTTTCGGAATCGCCGATATGCAGGTTGCGATCCGGGCGCACGTCGAACAGGCGGCAGGCATGCAGGATCGGTTCCGGGTGCGGCTTTTTGTTGGCGGTGGTATCGCCGGAGACGACGACGTCGAAATAATTGGCGAGGCCCATGCGCTCAAGCAGCGCTTCGGTGAACATGCCGGGCTTGTTGGTGACGACGCCCATTTTGACGCCGCTGGCTCTCCAGGCTTGCAGGCCTTCGATCACGCCCGGGTAAATCAGGGTGAATTGGCCGTTGACCGCAGCATAGTGACGTTTGAAGGATTCGATGGCTTCGTGCAGCTTTTCGGCAGTGGGCGGATGTTCGTGGGTCAGGCAGCGCTCGACCAGCACCGCCATGCCCTTGCCAACGAAACTGTGCACCTCGGCCTGGCTGCGTGGCGGCGCCCCGACCTCTTCGAGCATCCGCCGGCAAGCTTCGGCCAGATCGGCGATGGTGTCGAGCAGCGTGCCGTCGAGATCGAAGGTGACCGATTGGAAATACATCAGACTTTTGCCAGCTCGCCGCGCAGGGCGCCGATGATCGAATCGTAGCGGTGCGGATCGCTGTCCTTGCCCGCGCCATAGACTGCCGAACCGGCGACGAAGGCATCGACCCCGGCGCGGGCGATCTCGGCGATGTTCGCGGTATTCACGCCGCCATCGATTTCGAGACGGATGCAGCGGCCGCTTTCCTTCTCGTAGGCGTCGAGTTTTGCCCTTGCCTGGCGCGCCTTGGCCAGCGTACCGGGAATGAACTTCTGGCCGCCGAAGCCGGGGTTGACGCTCATCAGCAGGATGACGTCGATCTTGTCGAGCACGTAATCCATGTAGTCGAGCGGCGTCGCCGGGTTGAAGACCAGCCCGCCCTGGCAACCGGCATCGCGGATCAACGACAGGCTGCGGTCGACATGCTCCGAGGCCTCGGGGTGGAAGGTGATGATATTCGCCCCGGCCTTCGCGAAATCGGGGATGATGCGGTCGACCGGCTTGACCATCAGATGGACGTCGATCGGTGCCGCGGTGCACGGGCGAATCGCCTCGCAAACCAATGGCCCGATGGTCAGGTTGGGAACATAATGGTTGTCCATCACGTCGAAGTGAATCCAGTCGGCGCCTGAAGCAATGACGTTACTTACCTCTTCGCCGAGCTTGGCGAAATTGGCGGACAGAATGCTCGGCGCAATGACGAAATCTTTGACTGACATGATGCTTCCCTGAACAAAAACAGACGAAATTATCCCATGCCCAACGCCAACAAATACCGAATCGAAGTCCAGCCCGTAGCGCAGTTCATCCCCGACCAGTCCGACCCCGAGGAAAACCGCTACCTGTTCGCCTATACCATTACCATCAAGAATGTCGGCGAAGTGCCGGCGCAGCTGGTTTCCCGCCACTGGATCATCACCGATGCCCACAACGAGGTGCAGGAGGTGCGCGGTCTCGGCGTCATCGGCAAGCAGCCTCTCCTCAAACCCGGCGAGAGCTTCCAGTATTCCAGCGGTTCGGCGCTGAGCACCCCGGTCGGCACGATGAAAGGCACTTACCAGATGGTCGCCGAGGACGGTACGCACTTCGACGCCGAAATTCCCGAATTCACACTGGCCATGCCACGGGTGCTGCACTGAGTCTGAAGCACAGCTACACGCTGATCGCGCCGTTCTACGATGCCGCGATTGCGCGCGCCACGCAAGCGGCTCGCCAGCGCAGCCTGGCCACCCTGCCCGCGACGCCGGGGCGCGTGCTGTTGGCCGGCGTCGGCACCGGGCTCGACCTGCCGCACTTGCCGGCGCAGCACAGCTATGTCGGACTCGACCTCAATCGCGCCATGTTGCGCCGCGCCTTGCCGCGCGCCGAAAAAGTGGACTTCGCGCCGGTACAGGGCGATGCGCAGCGCCTGCCGTTTGCCGATGCCAGTTTCGACATGGCGGTATTGCACCTGATTCTCGCCGTTGTGCCGGAGCCGGCGCATTGCTTCGCAGAAGTTGCGCGAGTATTGCGCCCCGGGGGCCAGTTGCTGGTTTTCGACAAATTCCTGCAGCGTGGCCAGACGGCGTTACTGCGCCGTCTGGCCAACCCGCTGCTACGCCGGGTCGCCACCCGGCTCGATGTCGTCTTTGAGGATGTGCTCGCCGCCGCACCGGCCCTGCAGGTCTTGCACGACCAGCCGGCACTGGCTGGCGGCTGGTTTCGCACGATCCGGCTGAGCAAGAGCGCCTAGTCGGCGCCTTCGACCTTGTCCAGCGCGTCGTCGATCCAGGCTTCGAGCAGCGTATAGGTCACCGCCAGCACGACCGGGCCGACGAAGATGCCGACCAGCCCGAAGCCCAGCATGCCGCCGATGACGCCGGCGAAAATCAGCAGCAGCGGCAGATCGGCGCCACGCTTGATCAGCATCGGGCGCAGGAAGTTGTCCAGACTGCCGACGATCAGGCTCCACACCAGTAAAAAGGTCGCCCAGGCCGTATCGCCCGTCCAGTACATCCAGCCGACCGCCGGAAACAAGACCAGCGCCGGCCCGAGCTGGGCGATGCACAGCATCAGCATGACCGCCGACAACAGCGCGGCAAAGGGAACGCCGGCGATGGCCAGCCCGATACCTCCCAGCACGGTTTGCACGATGGCCGTCACGCCGACCCCCAGCGCGACGGCGCGGATCGCCTGCCCGGCCAGAATCACCGAATTCCTGCCGCGCTCGCCGGCCAGGCGCTGCCCGAAGCGGCGGACGCTGCGGGCAGCGGTTTCGCCGCTGGAATACAGAATGGCGGAAATGACAACGACCAGCAGGAACTGAACCAGCATGCCGCCCAGGCTGCCGGCCTGGCCGAGCGTCCATTTGGCGGCCACCGTGACGTAGGGTGTCGCCCGGCTGACGAGACCGTCCGAACCGCTATCGGCCAACTGGCGCCAACTGCCCGCCAGTTTCTCGCCGATCAATGGCAAGCCCGCGACCCATTCCGGCGGCTGCGGTACGCCGGTGACCGCGACTTTCTTGGCCGCATCGGTCAGTTGATCGGCATGATCGACGATCGTCTCGATCGCCCCCCAGAGCGGCAACACCAGCAGCAGCAACATGCCCACTGTCATTACCGCCACAGCCGGGGAACGCCGGTTGCCGAAGCGCGCTTCGAGCGACTTGAGCATCGGCCAGGTGGCGACCACCAGCATGGTCGCCCACACGGTCGCCGCCAGGAAGGGTCGCAAAACCCAGAGCGAAGCCACGATCAGCAGGAATATGCAGACGACAGCCAGCGTGGTACGGGTCAAATCCTGACGGACAGCGCTCATGGGTTTTCCTCAGCTGCGGTAGTCGGCGTTGATCTTGACGTAATCGTAGGAAAAATCGCAGGTATAGACACTGGCGGCAGCGTTGCCGCGTCCGAGGTCGACACGCACGGTGATTTCGGCCTGCGCCATGACTCGCGCGCCATCTTCTTCCTTGTAAGCGGCCGCGCGACCACCCTGCTCGGCAACCAGAACGTCGTCGAGCCAGACGCGAACGCCGTCGACGTCGAGATCGGCGATCCCGGCATAACCGATGGCTGCCAGGATGCGGCCAAGATTGGGGTCGGAGGCGAAGAAGGCAGTCTTGACCAGCGGCGAATGGCCGATGGCGTAGCCGACCTTGCGGCACTCGTCGGTGTCCTTGCCACCTTGCACGGCCACGGTGATGAACTTGGTCGCCCCCTCGCCGTCGCGCACGATGGCCTGCGCCAGTTCGACCGAGACGGCAATGATTGCCGCCTTGAGCTCAACCCAGCCGGCATCGGTTTCAGCGGCGAAGCTGGCGCCCGACTGGCCGGAAGCGATCATCACGAAGGAATCATTGGTCGAGGTGTCGCCATCAACCGTGATGCAGTTGAACGACAAGTCGGCGGCTTCCTTGACCAGCGCGTCGAGCAAAGGCTGGGCGATGCCGGCATCGGTGGCGAGGAAGCCGAGCATGGTCGCCATGTTCGGCCGGATCATGCCGGCGCCCTTGGACATTCCGGAAATCGCCACTTTTTTGCCGTTGACCGCAACCGTCCGCGACGCGGCCTTGGCGACGGTGTCGGTGGTCATGATCGCGTGCGCCGCGGCATGCCAGTTGTCGGTCTTGAGGTCGGCCTGCGCGGCCGGCAGCCCGGCCTTGATGCGGTCAACCGGCAAGGGTTCGAGGATGACCCCGGTTGAGAACGGCAGCACCTGTTCGGCAGCAATACCGAGTGCCGCACCAACCGCCACGCAGGTCGCCTGCGCTGCCTGGCGGCCCGGCTCGCCGGTGCCGGCGTTGGCAATGCCGGTATTGATGACCAGTGCACGGATTTCCTTGCCCCCCGCGAGGCGGCTGCGGCACAACTGAACCGGCGCCGCGCAGAAACGGTTCTGCGTGAATACGCCGGCCACGGTGCAACCGGCGTCGAGGGCGAGCAGCGTCAAATCGCGGCGGTTCTTCTTGCGGATTTCGGCTTCGGCGGTACCGAGGCGAACTCCGGCCACGGGCAGCAGTTGATCGGCGGCAGGCGTAAGGTAATTGACGGGCATGAAGCAGGCTCCAAAAGCATCAAGGCACCGCCTTGGGTGCCTTGGGGGTCGAATCAGGAAAGTTTTCCGTGGCAGTGCTTGTATTTCTTTCCGCTGCCGCAGGGGCAGGGATCGTTGCGCCCGATTTTCGGCCCGGCGACTGCCGGCTGTTGCGCTCCCTCGCCGACCTCGTCATCGCCCAGCACTTCGTCATAATCGGCATGCTGGTACTGGACATTCTGCACTTCGGCATGCGGCGCCGTTTCCTCGACATCTTCCTGCGAACGCACCTGTACGGTGAAGACAATTCGGGTGACTTCGTTGCGTACACGGTCGAGCAGGGCTTCGAACAGCTCGAAAGCTTCGCGCTTGTATTCCTGCTTCGGGTTCTTCTGGGCATAGCCGCGCAGATGGATGCCCTGGCGCAGGTGGTCGAGCGCCGACAGGTGCTCCCGCCACTGCGTGTCGAGGTTCTGCAACATCACGTTGCGCTCGAACTGGTGGAAGGTCGGTGCGCCGACCAGATCGATCTTGGCCTGGTAGGCTTCGTCGGCATTCTGCGTGATGCGCGCGAGAATTTCCTCGTCGGTCAGTGTCGGTTCGCTCTTGACCCATTCGGCCACCGGCGCCACGATCAGCAATTCGCCCGCCAGCGCACGTTCCAGCGCGGGCAAGTCCCATTGCTCCTCGACCGACTCGGCCGGCACGTGGTTGCGGAAGATTTCGGCGATGACGCCTTGGCGCATCGCGGTGATGGTTTCCGAAATATCCTCGGTCTCCAACAGTTCGTTGCGCTGCTGGTAGATCACCTTGCGCTGGTCGTTGGAAACATCGTCGTATTCCAGCAACTGCTTGCGGATATCGAAATTGCGTGCCTCGACCTTGCGTTGCGCCGACTCCAGCGAGCGGGTAACGAGCGGATGCTCGATGGCCTCGCCCTCGGGCATCTTCAGCTTGTCCATGATGGCGCGCAGGCGCTCACCGGCGAAGATGCGCAGCAACGGATCGTCGAGCGACAGGTAGAAACGCGACGAACCGGCATCGCCCTGACGACCGGCGCGGCCGCGCAACTGGTTGTCGATGCGGCGTGACTCGTGGCGTTCGGAACCGATGATGTGCAGGCCGCCGGAGACCAGCACCTGGTCGTGCAGCTTTTGCCACTCCTCGCGCATTTGCGCCATCTTCGCTTCGCGCTCGGCCTCCGGCAGCGACTCGTCATGCTTGATGGCGGAAACCGCCTTTTCAATGCTGCCACCGAGCACGATGTCGGTACCGCGACCGGCCATGTTGGTGGCGATGGTGATCTGCCCCGGTCGACCGGCCTCGATGACAATTTCCGCTTCGCGCGCGTGCTGCTTGGCATTGAGCACCGAATGCGGCAGCTTTTCCCTGTCGAGCAGATTGGAAAGCAGTTCGGAGGCCTCGATGGAGGTGGTGCCAACCAGCACCGGCTGGCCGCGCTTGGCGCAATCCTTGATGTCGGCGATGATCGCCGCGTGCTTCTCGTCGGCCGTCTTGAAGACGAGGTCGTTCATGTCCTTGCGCACCATCGGGCGATGGGTCGGGATGACGACGGTTTCGAGACCGTAGATCTGCTGGAATTCGTAGGCTTCGGTATCGGCCGTGCCGGTCATGCCAGCCAGCTTGCCGTACATGCGGAAATAGTTCTGGAAGGTGATCGAGGCCAGGGTCTGGTTTTCGGCCTGAATCTGCACGCCTTCCTTGGCCTCCACGGCCTGGTGCAGACCATCCGACCAGCGGCGGCCGGCCATCAGGCGACCGGTGAACTCATCGACGATGACCACTTCGCCGTTCTGCACGACGTATTGCTGGTCGCGGTTGAACAGCGTCAGCGCGCGCAGCGCCGCGTTCAGGTGGTGCATCAGCGAAATATTCGTGGTGTCGTAGAGGCTGCCGCCTTCCTGCAGCATGCCATGCTGCGCCAGCAATTGCTCGGCGTGCTCGTAGCCGGCCTCGGAAAGATGGACCTGATGGCCCTTCTCGTCGACCCAGTAATCGCCCTCGCCGTTTTCTTCTTTGGCGCGCGTCAGCTGCGGAACGACATCCTTCATGCGCAGGTAGAGGTCGGTGTGATCCTCGGCCTGGCCGGAAATGATCAGCGGCGTGCGCGCTTCGTCGATCAGGATCGAATCGACCTCGTCGACGATGGCGAAATTCAGGCCGCGCTGCACGCGTTGGCCGGCCTCGTAGACCATGTTGTCGCGCAGGTAGTCGAATCCGAATTCGTTATTGGTGCCGTAAGTGATGTCCGCCGCGTATGCAGCCTGCTTGGCCTCGTGGTCCATCTGCGACAGATTGACGCCTACAGTGAGGCCTAGGAAGCGGTGCAGGCGCCCCATCCATTCCGCATCGCGGCTGGCCAGATAGTCGTTGACCGTGATGACGTGAACCCCCTTGCCGGAAATGGCATTGAGGTAGGCCGGGAGCGTGCCGACCAGCGTCTTGCCTTCGCCGGTGCGCATTTCGGCGATCTTGCCGTAATGCAGCACCATGCCGCCGATCAACTGGACATCGAAGTGGCGCATCCCGAGTTCGCGCTTGCCGGCTTCACGCACGACCGCGAAAGCCTCGGGCAACAGCGCATCAAGCGTCTCGCCATTGGCGTGGCGCTGGCGGAATTCATCGGTCTTGGCCCGCAAGGCCTCGTCAGAAAGCGCCTGAATCTGCGGCTCCAGCGCGTTAACGCGCTTGACGGTCTGGGCGTATTGCTTGATCAGCCGCTCGTTGCGGCTGCCGAAAATCTTTTTGAGTAGGCCGGAAATCATCGCGATCTAAAGTAGTGGCGCAGGGCGCGGCAAAGGGCGGATTCTAACACGCCACCTCCGAGCGACGATGACGACCTGGATCAAGCTTCCGGAATCGGCTAGCGCCGCTTGACCAGCGCGAATTCCTCGCCTTGCTTGAGAAACTGTGCCGGATTCTGGGCGATGCCGAGCATGCGCACCTCGAAGTGCAGGTGCGGGCCGGTCGAACGGCCGGTATTGCCGACCGCCCCGAGGAGTTCGCCGCGCTTGATCAACACGCCGGGTTTGACTCCCATACGCGAAAGATGCGCATAACGTGTCGTCAGCCCTTCACCGTGGTCGACTTCGACCATGTTTCCGAAATCGTTGTGGTAAGCGGCCGACAGCACCACGCCATCGGCAGCGGCGATGACCGGCGTTCCCGGCTCCGCATTGAAGTCGATCCCCTCATGCAAGGCACGCAGACCGGCGATCGGATCGCTGCGCACACCGAACGGCGAACCGAGATAGGCCGCCTTGACCGGCAGGGTGGTCGGCATCAGACGCTCCTTGACGCGCTTTTCGAGAAAATGCGATTCAAGCACCGCCAGTTCTTCGGTGCGCGCACCGACTTCCTGCGCCAGACGGTCGATCTCGCGTTGCAGTTCGTTCGGCGAGAGTGGCGCCGGCACGAAGGCTCCGCCCGCGCCACCCGGCCGCTGGCGTTCCGCCGACGACTCGCGCTTGACGCCGGCCAGCGAGGCCAGCTTGTCGCCAAGGCTGTCGAGGTGCAGCACCTGAGCCTGCAACTCGCCAAGCCGGGTCGCCATCAGCTGCAGATTGTTGCTCAGATGCTGTTGCGCCTTGCCTGACTGCTGCAACGACATCGCTTCGTCACCATCCGTGGCGCGCAACTGGCCGGCCAGCCAGGAAAGCATGGTGGAGGTTCCAATGACCAGGGCCAGGAACACAAAACCCGCGATCAACAGATGGCGAGGCATAATGGTGATTGTCCGCGCCGCCTTCAGATGGCGCGATACTAGAATGATCTGCACAAAACCTCTCCTATGACCAACGGGCTCGAGCACTATCTCGACAACGATGCCGCCGCCGGCAGGGTGATGGCCCACGCCCGGCTGCTGCTCAAGCTGACACGCCGCTTCGAAGCGTGCGCGCCAGCGACTGTCGCGCACGCGGCACGGGTCGCCAATTTCAAGTCGGGGAAAATCGTTATCCACGCCGATAACGGCGCGGTCGCCGCGAAGATTCGCCAGATGAGCCAGCGATTGTGCGACGAGTTATCCAAGGGTGGGGCGGAGTGTAGCGGCATCGAGGTAAAAGTTCAACCCCGGCAAATCCCTTGCCAATCAATGGCTTCAACCCAGAAACCGCTCTCGGCAAGCACTTGCGGGGTGTTGCGGTCGACCTCGGAAAACCTGCCAAAAGGCCCGCTGCGTGACGCCCTGGAGACGCTGCTGGCGAGTGCCGCTAGGCAGGAATGATGGCGACGCGCTCAATGATCATCAGCGCGAAAATAATCAGTGCGAAGACGATTCCATAGCGAAACAGGCGCCAGGCGACGGCAAGGTAGTAGCGGTTGCCGGTGATCACGTAGATCAGCAACCCCGCACCAATGGCGACAACCAGAATGACTGCCAGCAGGCGCAGCAGCCACATGGCAAGTTACGCCGGCTGGTTCAGCCAGCGCGTCACGCCGAGCGGCGCGCGTTCGGCCTCTTCGAAGGTGACCAGTTCCCAGGCGTCCTGACGGAAGAGTAGTTCGCGAGCCAGCATGTTGTTCAGCGCATGGCCACCCTTGTGCGACGAGTAGGCGGCAAGCAGCGGATGGCCGAGCAGATAAAGGTCGCCCACCGCGTCGAGAATCTTGTGTTTGACGAATTCGTCGCCGTAACGCAGACCGTCTTGATTGAGGACGCGGAATTCGTCGAGGACGATGGCATTTTCCAGCCCGCCGCCAAGGGCGAGGCCGTTTTCACGCAGGTATTCGACTTCCTGCATGAAGCCGAAAGTGCGGGCGCGGGAGATTTCGCGCACGTAGGAATGTTCTGCGAAATCGATTTCCGCACTCTGCGCCGACTTGTCGATGGCCGGATGGTTGAACACGATGGAAAATGACAGGCGATAACCATCGTAGGGTTCAAAACGCGCCCACTTGTCGCCCTCGACGACTTCGATAGGCCGGGTAACGCGAATGAATTTCTTGGCGGCATTCTGCTCCTCGATCCCGGCAGACTGGATCAGGAAGATGAACGGCGCGGCCGAGCCGTCGAGGATGGGTACTTCAGGCGCATCCAGATCGACCCAGGCGTTGTCGATGCCCAACCCGGCAAAGGCGGACATCAGGTGCTCGATGGTGCCAACCTTGACCCCGTCCTTTTCGAGACAGGAGCACATGCGGGTATCGCCGACCATGAAAGCGGCGGCGGGAATATCCATCGGCTCGGGAAGATCGACGCGACGAAAGACAATGCCGGTATCCGGGGCAGCCGGGCGCAGGGTCATATTGACCTTGATACCGCCGTGCAGACCGACGCCGGAGGCGCGGATGACAGTCTTCAGCGTGCGTTGCTTGAGCATGCAAGTACTTGAATAATTTGGGGAGCGTCACATTGTAACACAATGTGACGCCGCCCTTTTCAGAGTTAATGACTAGCTGGTCAGTCCGCCTGTTTGCGCAGGAAAGCCGGGATGTCGTAGCGATCGACACCGCTGTTGGCCAGTGCCTCGACCGTCACGTTACGTTGTCCGCGACGAACGACGGACGGCACCTCGAGGTGCGCGTAGTCGACCGCCGACGTCGGCGCGAAGGCCACAGCATCGCTGGTGCCGGTCGCCATCGCCTGAACCACCGGCGTATTGACCACTTCGAAGGTCTGGCGGGCACGTGCCGCCTGGCCAAGACCAGTCGCCACCACGGTAACGCGAAGCGCATCGCCCATCAGTTCGTCATAGACTGCGCCGAAAATGATGTGCGCATCTTCGGCAGCGAAAGCCTTGACGGTATTCATCACTTCGTTGACTTCCTTCATCTTGAGACCGCCGCGCGAAGCCGTGATGTTGACCAGCACACCCTTGGCGCCGGACAGATTGACGCCCTCCAGCAACGGCGAGGCGACGGCCTGCTCGGCGGCAATGCGCGCGCGGTCGACGCCGGCGGCGGCGGCGGAACCCATCATGGCGCGGCCCATTTCGCCCATGACGGTACGCACGTCTTCGAAGTCGACGTTGACCAGGCCGGGGTAAGTAATGATTTCAGCAATGCCACCGACCGCGTTTTTCAGCACGTCGTCGGCCGCCTTGAAGCAATGATCGACATCGGCGTCGTCGCCCATGACTTCCATCAGCTTGTCGTTGAGGATGACGATCAGCGAATCGACATGCTTGGAAAACTCGGCGATGCCGGCTTCGGCCGCCTTCATCCGCTTGTTGCCCTCGAAACCGAACGGCTTGGTGACGACGCCGACGGTCAGGATACCCATTTCACGCGCGATCTCGGCGACCACCGGGGCAGCGCCGGTACCGGTGCCGCCGCCCATGCCGGCCGTGATGAAGGCCATGTGGGCTCCTTCCAGCGAGGCACGGATTTCCTCACGATGCGACTCGGCAGCGGCCTGGCCGGCTTCCGGCTTGGCGCCGGCGCCGAGGCCGGTCTTGCCCAGCGACAGCTTCGACGACGCGGTATTGCGCTTGAGCGCCTGCGCATCGGTATTGGCGGCAATGAACTCGACACCGTTCACGCCTTCGCGAATCATGTGCTCGATGGCATTGCCACCCGCACCACCGACGCCGAACACCTTGATGATCGTGCCGCACTCTTCTTCTTGCTCAATGATCTCAAACATGTGGACTACCTCCTCTGAAAAACCGGTAAATGACACTCAAAAATTCTTGGAGAACCAGGACTTCATGCCGTCGAAGACGTCCTTGACGCCCTGCTTCTCCTTGATCTTCTGGCCGCGCTTCCTTTGCGCCTGGGCTTCGAGCAGCAGGCCGAATGAAGTCGAAAAACGCGGGCTCTGCACGACGTCGGCCAGGCTACCCGAATACTTGGGGCTGCCCAGGCGCACCGGCATGTGAAAGATTTCCTCGCCCAGCTCGACCATGCCGGGCATGACGCTGGCACCGCCGGTGAGCACGATCCCCGAGGAGAGCACTTCCTCGAAGCCGGCACGGCGCAACTCGTTCTGGATCAGTTCGTAGAGCTCCTCGACGCGCGGCTGGATGACATCGGCCAGCGCCCGCCGGCTCAATTTGCGGCTCGGACGGTCGTCGACCCCGGCAACCTCCATGCTCGCCGCCGAATCGGCCAGTTGCGCCAGCGCGCAACCGTACTTGCATTTGATGTCCTCGGCCTCACGGGTCGGCGTGCGCAAGGCCATCGCGATGTCGTTGGTGATCTGATCCCCAGCGATGGGAATCACCGAGGTGTGGCGAATGGCACCCTGCGTCCACACGGCGAGATCGGTGGTACCGCCGCCGATGTCGATAAGGCACACACCAAGATCCTTTTCATCTTCGGACAGCACGGCGTAGCTGGAGGCCAGCGGCTGCAGCACGAGGTCGTTCACTTCCAGGCCGCAGCGGCGCACGCATTTGACGATGTTCTGCGCGGCCGAGACGGCCCCGGTGACGATATGCGTCTTGACCTCGAGGCGCATGCCACTCATGCCGATCGGCTCGCGGATGCCATCCTGGCCGTCGATGACGAATTCCTGGGTCAGGATGTGCAGGATTTCCTGGTCGGCTGGAATCGGCATCGCCTTGGCCGTCTCGATGACGCGCTCGACGTCGCTCGGCGTCACCTCCTTGTCCTTGATCGCCACCATGCCGTTCGAGTTGAAGCTCTTGATATGGCTGCCGGCAATACCGGTATAGACGTCCTTGACCTTGCAGTCGGCCATCAGTTCGACCTCCTGGATCACGCGGCTGATGGTATGCACCGTCTCTTCGATGTTGACCACGACACCTTTCTTCAAACCGCGCGAATCCTGCGAACCCATGCCAATCACATTCAGGCGACCCTCCTGATTGATCTCGGCGACCAGCGCGACGATTTTGGATGTCCCGATATCCAACCCGACGACCAGATCCTTGTTATCCCTGCTCATATGCTTACTTTCCCTTCCCTTCCCCAGCGATTCGCATCGCAAAGCCGTTCGGATACCGCAAATCCACTGCCGCCGGTCGCGTTGCACGCTTGCCCACGGTTTCCGGATACACCTCGATAAAACGCGCCAGCCGCACCCCCACCGGCGATTTCGGCTGTTCGCGACCAAGATCGACGAACATGCCGTTTTGCAGCTTCAACTGCCAGGCCAGGCGTGGCGAAAGCGTGACCTGAACCGGTTTTTGCCCCAGTGGCTGAAAATCGCCGACAAAATCCCCATAGCGCTTGAGCACTTCCGGCGCCGTACCCGGCGGCCCGAACAGGATGGGCATGGTGGCAAGCTCGGCCTCGGTGGGGGTCGCCGCGAAAACCTCGCCGAAGCTGTTGACCAGTTCGCCGCGCCCTTCGCCCCAGCGCGCCAGCGGACGATGCTCCTCGATCGTCACTTCCAGGCGCGCCGGCCAGACGCGACGCAACTCGACCTTGCGCACCCAGGGCAGGCGCTCCAGCGCACCGCGCACCGCTTCCAGATCGATACTGAAGAAATTTCCGCGCAACACTGCCGGCAAGGCCTGCTCGATATCCGTCCGCTGCGTGTGTGGCAGGTCCTGCGTGAAGACCACCTGGCGCACCGGCAAGGCCGGCACGCGCACCAGCCAGACGGCCAGGCCCGCGACGAGCGCCGCCGCCGCTGCAAGAATCAGCAGGTCGGCCAGGGCATTGAGCAGGTGCGGTTTGTTCCACATTCATCAACTCAGTCGTTAGCTGCCAACTCGAGGACCCGGCGCACCAGCGCCGGATATTCCATGCCCGCCACGCGCGCCGCCATCGGTACCAGCGAATGATCCGTCATGCCGGGCGCGGTATTCACTTCGAGGAAATAATGATTGCCTTCCTCGTCCATCAGAAAATCGACCCGCCCCCAGCCGCGGCCGCCGATGATGCGGAAGGCTTCCAGGGCTCCACGGCGGATTTCCATTTCCTTGACCGTGCTCAGGCCGCAAGGACACAGGTAGCGGGTATCGTCGCGGTTGTACTTGGCCTCGTAGTCGTACCACTCGGTGGCCGGCTCGATCTTGATGATCGGCAACGCCGTCATGTCTGCACCGCAGCCGATAATGCCGACCGTGTACTCGCCACCCATGACACCCTTTTCGGCGATCACCAGCGGGTCGTATTTGGCTGCCTCGGCATAAGCCAGGTGCAGCGTTTCGCGTTGCTTGACCTTGGTGATGCCGATCGACGAACCTTCATGCGCCGGCTTGACGAAGATCGGCAGGCCAAGTTCTTCCTCGACGTCGGCAAAATCAGAATCGGCGGTGAGCACGGCATAGCCGGGCACCGGTAGCCCGGCCGCCTGCCACAGCAGTTTGGTGCGAAACTTGTCCATTCCCAGCGCCGAGGCCATCACGCCGGAACCGGTGTAGGGGATGTGCATCAGCTCAAGCGCGCCCTGAATTGTCCCATCCTCGCCATGCCGGCCATGCAGCGCGACGAAGGCGCGGTCAAAGCCCTTCAGGGCGTCGAGCGGCTGTTCGGCGGGGTCGAAGGCATGCGCGTCGATGCCCTGCCCCAGTAATGCGGCAAGCACGCGCGACCCGCTATTGAGGGAAACCTCACGCTCGGCGGAGGTGCCACCAAGAAGGACTGCTACCTTGCCAAAATCATTCATTGCATTTCCACCACTTTACCGGGCACAGCGCCGATCGAACCGGCACCCATGCACAACACCACGTCGCCGTCGCGGGCGACATCCAGAATCGTCTGCGGCATCGCCGCGATGTCTTCGACAAAAACCGGCTCGACCTTGCCGGCGACGCGCAGCGCGCGTGCCAGCGAGCGGCCATCGGCGGCAACAATCGGCGCCTCGCCGGCGGCGTAGATTTCGGCCAGTAACAGCGCGTCGACCGTGGACAGCACTTTGACGAAATCCTCGAAGCAATCGCGTGTCCGCGTGTAGCGGTGTGGCTGGAAGGCCAGCACCAGCCGGCGGCCGGGGAAGGCGCCACGGGCGGCAGCCAGCGTCGCGGCCATTTCGACCGGGTGATGACCGTAATCGTCCACCAGTGTGCAGCTGCCACCGGACGGCAAGGCCACTTCGCCATAACGCTGGAAACGGCGGCCAACACCCTTGAACTCGGCCAGTGCCTTGACGATGGCCGCATCGCTTACCTGCACTTCAGTCGCCACGGCGATGGCGGCCAGCGCATTCAGCACGTTGTGCATGCCCGGCGTATTGAGGACGATGGGCAGACGGGTCGTCGTGCCGTTGACGCGGACACAATCGAAACGCATCTGGCCGTCGGCGGCGACGATGTTCTCGGCGTAGAAATTGCAGCCCGGCGTCAGGCCGTAGGTGACGATCTGCTTGGCGACCTGCGGCATGATCGCCCGCACGTTGGGGTCGTCGGCACAGAGCACGGCGACGCCGTAAAAAGGCAGGCGGCTGAGAAAATCGACGAAAGCGCCCTTCAGCCGCTCGAAATCGTGGCCGTAGGTTTCCATGTGATCGGCGTCGATATTGGTGACGACCGAGATGACCGGCGACAGGAAGAGGAAGGACGCGTCCGACTCGTCGGCCTCGGCCACCAGGAAGTCGCCGCTTCCCAGACGGGCGTTGGCACCGGCGGCATTCAGCCGGCCGCCGATGACGAAGGTGGGATCGATGCCACCTTCGGCGAGAATGCTGGTCGCCAGGCTGGTGGTCGTCGTCTTGCCGTGCGTACCGGCAATGGCGATGCCACGCTTCAGGCGCATCAGCTCGGCCAGCATCTGGGCGCGCGGCACGACCGGAATCTTGCGCTCGCGGGCGGCCGCCACTTCGGGGTTGTCGGCCTTCACCGCCGTCGATACGACCACGGCCTGCGCCCCGCCGATGTTCTCGGCCGCATGGCCGATCATCACCCTGACGCCCTCGCCTTCGAGACGGCGGGTCGTCGCGCTGGCAGCGATATCCGAGCCGCTGACCGTGTAGCCAAGGTGGGCCAGCACTTCGGCGATACCGCTCATGCCCGAGCCGCCGACGCCGACGAAGTGGATGTGTTGAACCTTGTGTTTCATTTCGCTTCCTCGGCGCAAATGTTCGCCACTTCTTCGGTGGCATCGGGCTTGGCCAGGCTGCGGGCTTTTTCGGCCATTTCCAGCAGTTGACCGCGGCTATAGTTGCGAATCAGCGCGATGGCTTCCGGCGTCAGTTGATCCTGGGGCAAGAGGAAAGCCCCGCCGACATTGACCAGGAACCTGGCATTGGCGGTCTGGTGATCGTCGACGGCGTGCGGGAACGGCACCAGGATGCTCGCCACCCCGGCCGCCGCCAGCTCGGCGATGGTCAGCGCGCCGGCCCGGCAAATCACCAGATCGGCCCACTCGTAGGCACCCGCCATATCTTCGATGAAAGATACGCAATGGGCCGGTACGCCGGCTTTGGCATAAGCCTCCTTGAGGGCCTCGATATGCTTTTCGCCGGCCTGATGGACGATCTGCGGCAACTCGTTTTCGCCAAGCAGGGCCATGCCTTGCGGCACCATCTCATTGAGCGCCTGGGCCCCCAGGCTGCCACCGATGATCAGCAGGTGCAGCGCACCAGTCCGTCCAGTCAGACGCTCGGCCGGGGACACGATTTTTGCAATTTCCGGGCGCACCGGGTTACCGGCCCACACGCCTTTGTGCAGCGCATCGGGAAAGCCGGTGACGATACGGTCAGCCACCCCGGCCAGCACGCGATTGGCCAGCCCGGCCACCGAGTTCTGCTCATGAACCACCAACGGCTTGCCGAGCAACGCCGCCATCATGCCGCCCGGAAAGGTGATGTAGCCGCCCATGCCGAGCACGACATTCGGCTTTACCTCGCGAATGACCTTCTGCGCTTGCCAGAAACCGCGTAACAGGTTGAGCGGTAGCAGCAGCTTGCGCAGGATGCCCTTGCCGCGCAGCGCGGCGAACTTGACCCGGGCCATTTCGAAACCATGCTGCGGCACCAGCCTGGCCTCCATGCCATCAGGATTACCCAGCCAGACCACATGCCAGCCGCGTTCGCGCATCTTCTCGGCAACGGCGAGCGCCGGGAAGATGTGCCCGCCGGTGCCACCAGCCATTATCAGCATGGTCCGGCTCATAGCTTGGCCCCGCGCATTAACTGCCTATTCTCCCAGTCAACCCGCAACAGGATCGCCAGCGCCACGCAGTTGGCCAGGATTCCCGACCCCCCGAAGCTCATCAGCGGCAAGGTCAGCCCCTTGGTCGGCAGCAGGCCCATGTTGACGCCCATGTTGATGAAGGACTGGACGCCGATCCATATGCCGATGCCCATGGCGACCAAGGCCGGATAGAGGCGGTCGAGCTGTACTGCCTGACGACCGATGGCGAAGGCGCGCTGAACCAGCAGCGCGAACAGCGCGATCACCGCGAGCACGCCGAAGAAGCCAAGCTCTTCGGCAATGACTGCGAGCAGGAAGTCGGTATGCGCTTCCGGAAGGTAGAAAAGCTTCTCCACGCTGGCACCGAGGCCGACGCCAAAGAGTTCGCCACGCCCGAAGGCGATCAGCGAATGCGATAGCTGATAGCCGCGGCCGAAGGCATCGGCCCAGGGGTCCATGAAACCGAAGACGCGATCTCGTCGGTAGGGCGAGACGATGATCAGTACTGCAAACGCCACGAGTAACCCGATGATCAGCATGGCGAACAACCGCGCCTTGAGCCCGCCGAGGAACAGGATGCCCATGGCGATCGAGATGATGACGACGAATGCGCCAAAATCAGGCTCCTTGAGCAGCAGCATGCCGACCACCGCCATGGCGCCGAACATCGGCAGGAAGGCCTGCTTGAGGTCATGCATCACATTGATCTTGCGCACCGTGTAGTCGGCCGCGTAGAGCACGGCGAACAGCTTCATCAACTCGGATGGCTGCAGGTTGACGATACCCAGCGGCAACCAGCGCCGCGCACCGTTTACATCCCGGCCGATGCCGGGAATCAGTACGATTGCCAGCAGTACCACCCCGACCATGAAGAGCAGCGGGGCGTAGCGCTGCCAAAGCTTCAACGGCACCTGGAAAGCCACGGCTGCGGCGATCAGCCCGATGGTCAGGAATACCGCGTGGCGCGTCAGGTAATAGGCCGGCTGGTAGCCGGTGGCGCGGCCGGCCTCGGCGATGGCGATGGATGCCGAATAGACCATCACCATGCCGGTGAACAGCAGCAGCAATCCGCTCCACAGCAGCGCGTAGTCGATTTCCGCCAACTGGCGGCGCGGGGTTTCGAGGGCATTGAGCATCATGCCGACAACTCCTGCACCGCAGCGATGAATGCCTCGGCGCGCTGCGCGTAATTGCGATACATGTCGAGACTGGCGCAAGCCGGCGACAGCAGTACGCAATCGCCTGCCTTGGCCTGAGTGGCGAGCCAGCGGACGGCAGCGTTCATATCGCCAGCCATGATAGTCGGCAGGCCGCAACCCTCGATAGCCGCCCCGATCGTCTCGGCATCACGCCCGATCAAGGCCACGGCGCGGCCATGCTTTTGCAGCGCCGATTTCAGCGGCGAAAAATCCTGCCCCTTGCCATCGCCGCCAAGCACGATGGCGACCTTGCGACCCATGCCCTCGATCGCCGCCAGCGTGGCGCCGACGTTGGTTCCCTTGGAGTCATCAACATAGACGACACCGGCGACTTCCGCCACCTGCTCGACGCGGTGCGGCAGCCCGGCGAAGGATTTAAGCGGTTCGATCAATCGTTCCGGCGCAACGCCGATGGCGTCACACAACGCCAGCGCCGCCATCACGTTGGCGGCATTATGCAAACCGGCCAGTTTCAGGGCGTCGACCGCAACCAACGGAATCTTGCCCTTGCAAATCGCCCCATCGATCAATCCAAAATCGACATCGCGCGGCGCCGCATTCAGGCCGAACGTGAGCATCGTCCGGCCGCAACGGCCGTTGGCCATCGACCAGTCGTCATCGCGATTGAGGATCATCGCGCCCTTGCCCTGAAAGACGCGCGACTTGGCGGCTGCGTAGTTGGCGAGGCTGCCGTCGTAGCGGTCGAGGTGATCTTCCGAAACGTTAAGAACGGTCGCCGCTTCGGCCTTGAGGTGATATGTCGTTTCCAACTGGAAGCTCGACAACTCGACGACCCACACCGTCGGTAGCGGTTTACCCAACTTCGCGGCATCCTGCGCATCCATCAGCGCATCGAGCGCCGACGGCGAGATGTTGCCGCAGGCGATGGCTGGCACGCCGGCGCCGTTCAGCAGATGGGCAGTCAGCGCGGTGGTCGTCGTCTTGCCGTTGCTGCCGGTGATGGCGATGATCTTCGAGCCAGGCGCCTGTTCACGGACGCCGGCGGCGAACAATTCGATTTCCGAGATCAACGGCACGTCGACCGCAGCGATCGCCGGCGTCGCTTTCGGCACGCCCGGCGACAGCGCGACGAGGTCGACGCCGGCGAAGGTGGCGGCGGCAAACGGTCCGGCAATCACTTCGGCGTCCGGCGCGACGCGGGCCAGCGCATCCAGGTTGGGCGGAGCTTCACGGGAATCGGTAACACGGACGTGCGCGCCCTGGCGATGCAGCCATTTGGCCATCGCCAGTCCGGACTCACCGAGCCCGACAACCAGAACGCGTTTGCCCTTGAGTTCCATCGTTCAGCGCAGCTTCAGCGAAGACAGCCCGACCAGCACGAGCATGATGGTGATGATCCAGAAGCGGACGACGACCTGCGTCTCCTTCCAGCCCGTTTGTTCGAAGTGGTGGTGTAACGGTGCCATGCGCAGGATGCGGCGGCCCTCGCCGAACTTCTTCTTGGTGTATTTGAAGTAGCTGACCTGCAGCATCACCGACAGCGTTTCGACGACGAAGACACCACCCATGATCAGCAGCACGATTTCCTGGCGCAGGATGACGGCGACAGTACCGAGCGCCGCACCGAGCGCCAGCGCACCGACGTCGCCCATGAACACTTCCGCCGGATAAGCGTTGAACCACAGAAAGCCGAGCCCGGCGCCGGCTATCGCCCCGAGCAGGATGCACAGTTCACCCGCCCCCGGCACGTAGGGAATCAGCAGGTATTTGGCGTAGACCGCATGGCCGGTAACGTAGGCGAAGACGACGAAGGCGGCGGCGATCATCACCGTCGGCATGATCGCCAGGCCGTCGAGGCCGTCGGTCAGGTTGACCGCATTGCTGGTGCCGACAATCACGAAATAGGTCAAGGTGATGAAGCCGATGATTCCCAGCGGGTAGGCGACGGTCTTAAAGAATGGCACGATCAGTTCGGTCTCGGCGCCCGATTTCGCCGAGAAGGCAAGGAAGAGCGCAGCGCCAATTCCCAGCACCGATTGCCAGAAATACTTCCACTTGGCCGACAGCCCCTTCGGATCACGATAGACCACTTTTTTCCAGTCGTCGTACCAGCCGACTATGCCGTAGCCCAGGGTGACGATCAGCACCGTCCACACGTACTTGTTGGTCAGATCGCCCCACAACAGCGTCGTGATGCCGATGGCGATCAGGATCAACACGCCGCCCATCGTCGGCGTGCCGGATTTGACCAGATGAGTCTGCGGCCCGTCGGTACGCACTGCCTGGCCGATCTTCTTCTCGGCCAGCCAGCGGATGACGCGCGGCCCGGCGGCAAAGGAAATCAGCAATGCCGTCATCGCGGCGAGCACCGTGCGCAGCGTGATGTAATTGAAAACATTGAAGAAACGAATGTCCTGGGCAAGCCATTGGGACAGAGCCAGCAGCATCAGTTTTTCTCCTCGGGCGCGATGGCGTCGGCCACCCGCTCCATCTTCATGAAGCGCGAACCTTTGACCAGCACCGTGGTTTCGGGCCCCAATTCCTTGTTGACCGCAGCGATCAGCTTGTCGATATTGCAGAAATGGCGCGCGCCCTCGCCAAAATTGCGCACCGCCTGCTGGCTTGCATCGCCAATGGCGAACAGACGGTCGATCCCCTGGCTCTTGGCATAACCGCCGATCTCGTCGTGGTACTGGCCGCTGGCCTCGCCGATCTCGCCCATGTCACCGAGCACCAGCACCTTGTGGCCGATTGTCGTGGCCAGCACGTCGATACCGGCGCGCACCGAATCCGGGTTGGCGTTGTAGGTGTCGTCCAGCACGATGGCACCGGCGATACCCCGGCGCTTCTGCAGCCGCCCCTTGATCCCGCTGAAATTTTCCAGCCCGGCGACCACCGACGCGAGCGGTACACCGGCGGCCAGGCAAGCCGCCGCCGCCGCGACCGCATTGCGGGCATTGTGGCGGCCGGGTACGGCAATACGGATTTCTGCATCACCCTCCGGTGCCATCAATTCCAGGCGGGTTTCCAGCCCCTGCTGATGAACGACCGCGTGCACATCGGCGGCCTGCTCGATACCAAAGCTGCGCACGGCATGCGTGCCGGCCATGCGGCGCCAAAGAGGCGCATAACGATCATCGGCATTGATCACGGCCACACCACCCGCGGTCAGGCCATCGAAAATTGTGCCCTTCTCGCGCGCCACTTCATCCAGATCGCCCATCCCTTCGAGATGGGCTCGTTGGGCGTTGTTCACCACAGCCACTGTCGGCGCACCGAGTGCTGTCAGATAGGCGATCTCGCCAGGATGATTCATGCCCATTTCGATCACCGCAGCGCGATGGCCGGCACTCAAGCCAAGCAGCGTCAGCGGCAGGCCGATGTCGTTGTTCAGGTTGCCACGCGTCGCCAGTACGGCATTGCCGAAGTGCGCCTTGAGGATCGCGGCGATCATTTCCTTGGTTGTCGTCTTGCCGTTCGAACCGGTGACGGCGATTACCGGCAGACCGAAGCGATTGCGCCAGGCATGCGCCAGCTTGCCGAGCGCGATCCGCGTGTCGTCGACGACCAATGCGGAGACCCCCGCCGGGAGCCGCGTCTCATCGCTGGCCAGCAGCGCCGCCGCTCCCGTCGCGACCGCCTGGTCGAGAAAATCGTGGGCATCGAAGCGCTCGCCACGCAGCGCGACGAACAATTGACCGGCAGCGACAGAACGGGTGTCGGTCGACACCCCAGAAATCGCCCGGTCAGCACCCAGCAGACGACCGCCCGTGACCAGCAGGATGTCGGAAAGCAGCCACTCCATCATGCCACCTCCCTTCGGCCAGCGCGGCGCTTGAGCAACGCACACCGGGCCTGCTCGACATCCGAAAACGGCGTCCGCACGCCGAGACATTCCTGGTACGCCTCGTGCCCCTTGCCCGCAAGCAGCACGACATCGTTGTCGGCAGCCGCCGCAACGGCGCGCTGGATGGCCTGGGCGCGATCGACCTCGACTTCCGCCCGCCCGATCCCGACCTGGATATCGGCGATGATCCGTGCCGGATTTTCACTGCGCGGATTGTCGCTAGTCAGCAGCACACGGTCGGCGAGACGGCCGGCGACCTCGCCCATCTGCGGACGCTTGCCCGTGTCGCGATCACCGCCACAGCCGAATACCACGCACAATTGCCCGCCACGTACCGTCGCCACTTCGCGCAGCGTAGCCAGCACATTCTCAAGCGCATCGGGCGTGTGCGCATAATCGACCACCAGCAATGGCTCACCGCTGCCGCCCAGACGCTCCATACGCCCTGCCGGTGCCTGCAGGGCCGACAGCTGCGCGCCAATTTCGGCCGCTTCGAGACCGGCGTCGTGCAGCACGGCGGCGACTGCCAGCAAATTGGAAACGTTGTAGCGCCCGAGCAGGCCGGTTTCCACTTCAAGACTGGCATTCGGCAGCACCAGGGTGAAACTCTGACCTGTCGGCGTTTCCCGCAATTTCTCGGCACGCACCTCGCCAAGTCCGCCGATCGAGTACCCGAGCACCGAACGGGCCGTCGTCACAACCTGCAACTGTCGCCCGAAGGCGTCGTCAAGATTGACGATCGCGGTGCGCAGACCCGGCCAGACGAAAAGCTTCTGCTTGGCTGCCGCGTAGGCCGCCATGCTGCCGTGATAATCCAGATGGTCGCGCGTGAAATTGGTGAACACCGCGACATCGACCAGGGCACCATTCATGCGCCCTTCCTCGATGCCGATCGAACTGGCTTCCAGCGCGCAGGCCGTGGCGCCGAGCTGGCGGAAATCGGCCAGCAAACGCATCAAGGTCGTCGCCTCGGGCGTCGTGAAGCCAGTTTCATTCAGCGCACCGGGGAACCCCGCGCCCAGCGTACCGATGACCGCACAGCGACCGGCCAGCGCATGGGCAATGAACTGGCTGACCGTCGTCTTGCCGTTGGTGCCGGTGATGGCGATCAGCGACAGCGCCTCGCTCGGCGCGCCATACACGGCATGCGCCAGCGGCCCGGCCAGCGCACGCAATCCGTCGGCCTGCAGGTTGGTTGCGGTCAACGCCGGATTCCAGGCAAAATCCCCTCCGGCCTGCCAGACCACTGCCACCGCACCGCGCGCGAGCGCGTCGGGGATGTAGCGGCGGCCGTCGGCCAGATCGCCCGGATAGGCGAGAAACAAATCGCCCGGCCGTACCTGGCGGCTATCGTCTGCCACCCCGGTCGGGGTGATGCCCAATGGCGCAAGGCGCGCCAAAATTACTTGCGGCGCGTTCACAGCCGCCCCTTTCCGGCCACCGCTTCGGCAACCTGCACCGGAGCATCCGGCGAAATCCCGAGCGTACGCAGCGAAGACCCCATCACCTGCGAGAACACCGGCGCCGCCACCTCGCCGCCATAGTGCTTCCCGGCGCTCGGTTCGTCGATCATCACGGCGACGATCAGGCGCGGATCGGAGACCGGCGCGAAGCCGACAAAGGCTGAAACGTATTTGTTGGCATAGGCGCCACCGACCAGCTTGTGTGCGGTACCCGTCTTGCCGCCGACTCGATAACCCGGTACGCGCGCCTTGGGTGCCGTCCCTTCCGGACCAGCGGCCATTTCCAGCATCGCGCGCATTTCTCGCGCGGTTTGCGCCGAAAACACCGGCACCCCATGCACCACCGGCTCCTCGGTCTTGAGCAAGGACAATGGAATCAGGTCGCCGTCGCGCGCGAAGACCGAGTAAGCGCGCGCCAGCTGGATCAGGCTGACCGAGATGCCGTGGCCATAGGACATCGTCGCCTGCTCGATCGGGCGCCAGTTCTTCCATGGCCGCAAGCGACCAGTCACTTCGCCCGGGAAGCCGAGTTGCGGCACCTGCCCAAAACCGACCGAGTCGAACATCTGCCACATTTCCTGCGGCGGAATGGTCAACGCCATTTTGGTAACGCCGACATTGGAAGATTTCTGGATTACCTGGGCGACACTCAGGGCGCCGTGCGGATGGGCATCGGAGATCGTCGCATTACCGATCGTCAGGCGCCCCGGCGCGCAGTTGATGATCGTGTCCGGGCGAAATTTGCCTTTTTCCAGCGCCAGCGCGGCAGTAAACGGCTTAAGCGTGGAACCCGGCTCGAAGGTATCGGTAAACGCCCGATTGCGCAGCTGGGCGCCCGAGAGATTCTCCCGGTTGTTCGGGTTGTAGGTCGGCCAGTTCGCCAAGGCCAGCACCTCACCGGTCTGAACGTCGAGCACAATCACCCCGCCAGCCTTGGCCTGATTGGCCTCGACAGCCGCCTTGAGCTGGCTGGAGGCGATGTACTGGATCTTCGAATCGAGCGCCAGACGGATTTCCTTGCCGTCCTGTGGCGGCTTCAGGGCGCCGACATCTTCGATGATGTTGCCGCGCCGGTCGCGAATCACGCTGCGGCTACCGGCATGCCCGAGCAAGCTCTGCTGAAAGGCCAGTTCGACCCCCTCCAGACCTTTGTCGTCGACCCCCGTGAAACCGACGATGTGCGCCGTCATGTCGCCGGTCGGGTAGTAGCGGCGGTATTCCTTTTCCTGATGCACGCCGGGCAGTTTCAACGCCGCGATGCGCTCTGCGGTTTCCGGCGGCACCTGGCGCTTGATGAATACGAAGGTCTTTTCGGCGGCGACCTTCCCGTCGAGCTCGCGCGCGCTCATGTCGAGCAGGCCGGCCAACTGTTGCTTCTGGGTCGCGCTCATCGTCCGCGCGTCGGCAGGAATCGCCCAGATCGACTTCATCGGCGTCGACACGGCCAGCATCTGGCCATTGCGATCGATGATTTTTCCGCGCGACGCCGAGACTTCGATATCGCGGCGATAACGCGATTCGCCTTTTTCCTGAAGGAAATCGTTGTTGATGACCTGCAGGTAAAAACCGCGACCGACCAAAGCGGCAAAGGCGATCATCAGCAACAGGCCAACGGTACGCGAACGCCACCCTTGCAAGGCCAGTTCCAGCACCGGGCTTTCAGCGAAACGGTGACCGCGTTGCGGACGACGACGCACGACCATCAGCGCCCGCCCTTCTTTTTCGCAGTGGCGACGGGTTTGTCCACCACCCTGCCGACCGCATCCGGCGTCACCATGTGCAAGCGGTCACGCGCGATTTTTTCGATCCGCGGGTGCGTCGCCCACGTAGACAATTCAAGCTGCAGCTGCCCGTACTCGATGTCCAGCTTGCGCACCCGCTCCTGCTCCCCTTCGAGATCCTGGAACAGTTTGCGCGCACGATGCTGGGAGGTCACCGCACCCAGGGCACAAACGACAGCGATCAAAAGAAGGATCATGTTCAAACGAACCATTACAGTTTTTCTGCAACCCGCATCACGGCGCTACGCGCCCGGGGATTTGCCGCGATTTCAGCCGCCGACGGCTTGACCGCCTTGCCGACCAGGCGCAGCTTCGGCTTCGGCAATTGATCAGCGCGCAAGGGCAGGTTTTTTGGCAGGTCGTCGGCAGTTGCATTGCCGCGCATGAAATTCTTGACGATGCGGTCTTCCAGCGAATGGAAGGAAATCACCACCAGGCGCCCACCCGGCTTAAGCAGTTCCAGCGCCTGCGGCAACGCTACTTCCAGCTGGCCGAGTTCCTGATTGATATGAATCCGTAGAGCTTGAAAGCTGCGCGTCGCCGCGTCCTGCCCTGGCTCACGGGTGCGCACGGCCGCGCGAACGAGGGCCGCGAACTGAGCTGTTGTGACAATTGGCTGTTCGCCCCGAGCAGCCACAACCTTCTTTGCAATCTGGAAAGCAAACCGTTCTTCGCCATAGTTCCTGATGACCTCCGTTATATCCCTGATTTCGGCCCGCGCCAGCCATTCGGCCGCCGTTTCGCCCCGCGTGGTATCCATCCGCATGTCGAGCGGCGCGTCGTGGCGAAAACTGAAGCCGCGCGCACCCTCGTCGATCTGCGGCGACGAAACGCCGATGTCGAAGAGAATCCCGTCCACGTCTTGTACGCCGGCCTCGCTGGCCGCCGCGCCGATTTCTCCGAACGCGCGATGCACCAGCTGAAAACGGGCATCGTTGATGGCCGCGCCGGCAACAATCGCCTGCGGGTCGCGGTCGACGGCCACCAGACGGCCTTTTTCGCCGAGCGCCGAAAGAATGCGACGGCTATGCCCGCCGCGCCCGAAGGTGGCATCCATATAGATACCGTCAGCCTTGATCGCCAGGGAACCTACCGCCTCTTCGAGCAGCACCGTGACGTGGGTGCCACCCGCGGTCACAGCACCAGGTCTCCGAATCCCGGCGGCAGATCGCCGGACAGCGCCTCCGCAGCCAGATCGTTCTGCTGCTTCCAGCCCGCCTCGCTCCAGATTTCGAAATGGCTTCCCATACCGACCAGATAGACGGTTTTTTCCAGATTGGCGTATTCGCGCAATTCGTTGGCGACGAGCAGACGGCCCGCCGCATCCAGCGTTTCGGTGCGCGCATTGCCGACCAGAACGCGCTTGATCGACGCTGCGCGCGTATCGAGACTGGATGCCTTGAGAATCTGGTCGCGAATCGGCTGCCAGGCCGGCGATGGGTAAAGCAGCAGGCAGCGGTGCGGGTGCGCAGTCAGGACAAGCGAGCCTTCGGCGGCGGCAAGCAGGAGCTCGCGGTGCCTTGCCGGTATGGCAAGCCGCCCCTTTGCATCCAGACTGAGTGCTGTAGCCCCCTCGAACACGCCCGCTTCTCCCCCAATTTCCCACATTTCGACACGTTTACCCACTTTAAGACATGATCCGGCACCCGTCAATAGAAAAATCGCGTTTTTTTCTTATGCAACAAGGACTTAGGGACGAATTTGCGGACGCAATTCGGGGTAATTAAGCCTTATAAATCAATGATTGATTTATAACTCTTAAAGTGACTTGTCAGGACTTTTCGCCTGAGCGAGCAACAAGGAACGGCTCATGCCGTCGAGGTAATTCAGATGAAAATGATTTTGGGTGTTTTCAGGCAGTCGACCGCAACAGGCCAATTGCCAAGGCCCGAATCGACGCCAGACTGCCACTGCACCGCGAGCGCGGCCAGCAGGCGCGTCCGCACTCCCCGGACGCGCAACCGGACCAGGTAACGCCGGCGTCGGTGGTCGTTACTTTAGCTGACTGAGCTTTTGCTCAAGCTTGGGCAAGGGGATGGCGCCCGGAATGCGCTCACCGTCGGCAAAGAAGATGGTCGGCGTGCCGCTGATGTTGAGGCGGCGCCCGAATTCCTGATTCTTGATCACGGCGGAGGTATCGCAATCGTCCTTGCCGGCCGGCGCACGCCCCTCGACCATCCAGTCGTTCCAGGCCTTGGCGCGGTCGGCGGAACACCAGATCTGCTTGGATTTCTTCAGCGAATCTTCCGACAAGATGGGCAACAGGAAGGTGTAGATCGTCACGTTGTCGAGTTTCTGCAAGTCCTTGGCCAGTCGCTTGCAGTAGCCACAGTTGGGATCCTCGAAGGTCGCCAGGACGCGCTTGCCATCACCACGCACCTGCTTGATCGCCCGCTCCAGAGGCAAGTCGGAGAATTTGATCGCCGTCAGCTTGCGCATACGCTCGTCGGTGACATTTTTGAGCGACTTGCCGTCAATCAGCTGGCCACCAGCGATGAAAGCAGTCATTTTTTCGTCGGTGTAAAGAATATTGCCATCGGCGTAGACTTCGTACAGCCCGAGGTAACCCGATTTCGTCACACTCTCCACCTTGGTGCCGAGCTTGGCCTCCATCGCCTTCTTGACGTCCGCCTCGTCGGCACTCGCACCGACAGCCCAGAGCGAGGCGATCACGAGCGGCAATATTCTTTTCAGCATGCTTTTCTCCTAGAGGGCGCCCAGTGCGTAGCGCACCAGGGAATTTTTTATGAAAGACAATTGGTTAGTGGTGCTCATGCCCAGGTTGCGCAAGCTGCGCAGCCCCGGCGGGGAGTTCTTGAACAGATGCCGCAAACCATCGGTCGTCGCCTGCATCAGCAGCGTTTCTTCGCGGCGGGCACGCTGATAACGCTGCAGGAAGCGTTCGCCACCGATATCCTGCCACGGCTGGGCGGCGGCAAGCAGCGCGGAAAGTTCGCTGGCATCCTGAAAACCGAGGTTGATGCCATGCCCGGAAAGCGGATGGATGCCATGCGCCGCATCGCCGACCAGCGCCAGGCGCGGCGCAACGGTTTGCGGCACGCGCATCAAGCGCAAAGGAAACGCGGCAGGCGGCGTCAACAGCTGGAGCCGCCCGAGGGCATACCCACCCGCTTCGGCGAGGCGATCGCAAAAAACCTCGGCGGGCAGGGAACAGAGTTCGTCGGCGTGATCATCCGGTGTCGACCAGACAACCGAAATACGGTTCCCCGGCAACGGCAGGTAGGCCAGCACGCCATCATCTCGGAACCACTGGTAAGCAACGTTGCGATGCGGCTTTTCTGTCAACAGATTGGCAACCACGCCCTTTTCGTCATAAGGCGTGTTGACCGCAGGCAGCCCCGCCGTCTGGCGCACCCAGGAATCCCGACCGTCGGCGCCGACCAGCAGGCGCGCCGACAGCGACGCGCCATCGTCCAACTCGAGCACTGCCGCATCCGGCGTGAACTCAAGCTGTCGAGGGCGGGCCGGGCAAAATAGCGTCAGATTTCCCTGGCGCTTGGCGCTCTCCCAGAACTCGCAGGCCATCAGCGACGATTCGAGAATCC
>Ga0209202_1000205_pt1 | contig 62791 bp, 54 predicted proteins | sample AD_UKC032_MetaG_FD_184416 | JGI IMG/M metagenome (GOLD analysis project Ga0209202, IMG submission 184416) | Active sludge microbial communities of municipal wastewater-treating anaerobic digesters from USA - AD_UKC032_MetaG (SPAdes) (version 2) | ecosystem: Engineered > Bioreactor > Anaerobic >... | reverse complement strand
TGGCAACAATTGGCGTACCAAGTTGCCCCTTCTTTAGATATTGAACATTTTGTCCCTCAAAAAACCCATCTTCATCCCAATATTGACGCATATATGTGCCACAGGTTGGACAACTGAATTTGTATGTAATTTTCGCTTTTTTCTCACCTTTTTTCTGAAATACTGCATATACGGTCAATGGAGTTCCGTTCCCCATATCGGTCCTAATTGCATCTTTAAGACCATCACTCCATCCTACAAACTCGGAATGACTGTATGCTTTTGCTTGAACTGCCTCCCCCTTTTGTCCCTTGTCTAGATACTGTATGGGAGATACTCCTGCAGTATTACCAATTGAACTGTTATATGGATCTTTTGTAGGACTTACAAGCGTACCCAATTCGTTATTCAATACTAAATACTCATACCTGTCTTTTTCTGTACCTATTTTTTGGAAAACCGCAGTAATGACTGTGTCGTATCCTGACCCCTTATCTTTTCGCACTGGAGCTTCTGTACTTCTACTCCACCCTCTAAATTCGCTCCCTTTATTTGCTGTGGCCTTTACACTAGTTCCCCATTCCCCATATTTAATTGTTTGATTCATTTGACCCTCAATTTTCCCATCTCCTGAAACTTTGTATGTTACTTTTGAATCAACTTTTTTCTTGAATACTGCCTTGACTTCTTTATTCCCCGAATCAATTAAATCTTTCCTACTTGCTTTTAAATTACTATCACTCCACGAAGAAAAAAAGTAACCCGTATCCGCTACCGCTGTTACTGATTCACTGTATTTCCCAATTTCAACCTTTTGAACAGCTTTCCCCTGTATTTTACCTCCTGTAGAAGCTGAATATGTAATCGTATATTGACCCTTTGGGCAAATGGTTTCGAATTTGCAACATCCACTAGCTTTACTACCTGGACAATCCATATAACCCGATGAAGTACAGGTTGCATTTGTTCCCTGCATTAAAAAACAAGTTCCTACACAACGTTTAGTACATACAGAACCTGCTTCACTATTTTCTGCTCCTAAATTCCCATTATTTACTATCTCCCATGTAAGGTAGCCACCACCAAGCAAACCTACTACAAAAAGAAACAGAAAGGCTTTTTTGCCAGTCTTTTTACTTAAAAGGGTTGGAAATTTCATACTTTGTTTAAAAATATTTAATTAATTAATAATTAAACAATAGTATAGTATTTTGAAAATGTAAAGATGTTCGACTAAGAATAGAATTCTATTTTTTGCCCATCTCCCATAACATTATTCTTGAAATCTTTAATGGTTCACCCATCTTTTGAGAAGTTTCATCTAACAAAGATGCAATCGTTTTTGATTCATCTTTAAACCACTTCTGCTCCAAAAGACATTTTTCTGCAAAATATTTATTAAGTTTCCCTTCAATAATTTTTTCAACCATCTCCTTAGGTTTTTTCTCTGCTTCAACCTCTTTTGTAAACTTCTCTTTCAGATCCTTTATGGCCTTTTCATCCAAAGATTCTCTAGAGACATATTCCGGTTTCATTGCAGCAACTTGTAATACTACTTCATGAACAAAAGTTCTAAAGTCTTCATTTTTTGCAACAAAATCTGTTTTACATGTGACTTCTACCATCGCACCAAGCCTCTTGTCATTCCCATGAATATAGCTATCAATAATCCCTTCCACTTTTTCATCAATATCTCCTTCCAACTCTTCATTCCACCCTCTCTCTTTGATAATTTCAACTGCTTTCTCGAATTCTTTTCCAGCATCCTCAAAAGCCAGCTTGCAAAGACCTATTTTGGCACCAGTAAGATTATGAAGCCTTCCAATTACATCACTCCTTTTATTAATATATTCTATTGCTTTTTTCATATCTCCATCAGACTTTGTTAAAGCCTCTTTGCAAAGACCCATCCCTGCTGATGTCTTGTCTCTTAACGTTTTAATATCATCTATAGTAACTTTTCCCATATTCTTCCTAATTCAAATTATCTATTTTAAAGCTTTGAGGATATCCGCAGCTGCTTTTTCTCCAATACCTTTAATTGCTAATAACTCTTTCTTGGAAAGTTTCTTTAAGGCCGGAACAGACTTCAATCCAGCATCATTTAAAAGTTTCACCACTCTTACACTAAGACCTAAATCATCCATTCCCTTTTTATCTTCTTTCTCTTTTACCTCTTCAGCTTTCTTTATCTCTGCATCAATATCCTTTTCTTTTTTTACCACTCTAACTACTGATGAGGTTGTCGCAGAGGTAATTTTCCCTTCTCTTAAAGCCTTCATTCTCTCCCTCTCCTCTTCTTCCATCTTGGCAATTCTTTCTTTCTCCTCCGTTGCTTCTTTTTCTAATTTCGCAAGTAAAGCATCATTATCTCTTCTTAAAGAAATGACCGAGAGCGAATTCTTTGAATCCTTAACAACATCACCAAAGATATTAACAAAGAGGGAAATACTCTTTAGGGAATCATCATTTGCAGGTATTGGGTAATCAATTACATCTGGATTACAGTTAGTATCAATTAAAGAAATAATTGGAATATTCATATTCCTCGCTTCTTTGACAGCATTCTTCTCAACTGCACTATCGACCACGATAATTGCTTCTGGAAGCTTATCCATGAATTTAATACCGCTATACATTCTATTTAATCTCTCAACATCTTTTTGAAGCAGAAGTATCTCTTTTTTTACAAGACCTTTTCCTCCTCGAGCTATTTGTTCCTCCATTTTAACCAATGTTTGAACACTCTTTTTAATTCCATCAAAATTTGTGAAAAGACCTCCTGGCCACCTTCTATTTACATAAAACATACCACTTCTTTTTGCCACATCTTCAATTATTGTCGCTGCTTGACCTTTAGTCCCAACGATGAGGATATTGCCTCTTTCTGAGAAATGTTGAATCTTTTGAAGAGCGACTTCAAGCATCTCTAAGGTCTTAACCAAATCGATAATGTGAATACCATTTCTAATTTCGTAGATATACTTCTCCATTCGAGGATCCCAAGCACTCTTTTTGTGCCCAAAGTGCGCACCTACTTTAAGTAAATCTAAAAGTTCTGGCATTTGAAAACTTTTGTTTTTGGTCTCAGTTTTCTGCAAGACCTCTTTTTTGGCTTCTGCCATATATGTATTCCTTTCCTTTTAATGATATTTCTGGAGGATATCTCTATCCAGGATTGGCCAGAAATATATGAGATTAATTAACCGTTTGGATTATACACAACACAAGAAGTTTTGACAATATTATTAGGAATTTAAATTTCTACCCTTTTCCAACCATTTGAAGAGATGATTATATGATCAAGTAAAGAAAGGCCCACCAATTCGAGTGCAGAGCTAATTCTTCTTGTAATTTCAAGGTCTTCGCCACTTGGTGAACAATCTCCGGATGGATGATTATGGGCAATAACTATACTATTGGCATTGTTTTCAAGAGCCGGGATGATTATATCCCTTGGCAATACATTCACCCCATCTAGAGTACCTATACAAATTGTCCTTTTAGCAATAACCTCAAAGCGTGAATTTAGAAAGAGAGCTACAACATGTTCCTGCTTCCTTCTGCCAATATATCTCAGAAGAGAATATGCTTCCTGGGAGTTTCTAACAAATTTCCTCTCTGATTGCCTTGTATCATAAAGTCTACGACCCAATTCAATGCCACAAAGAATTTTCATTCCCGTAACCTCTCCGATTCCATCAATCTCCCTTATCCTCTCAAGTGTTAAACCCTTTTTTGATTCAAGTAACCCTCTCATTCTAGAAATCAAACTTCTTGAGATTGATAGAAAATTCTTCCCTCTAATACCCTTGCCTACCAAAATCGCAAGTAATTCCATATCAGAAAGAGAATCAATACCCCTTTCAATATATTTCTCCCGAGGAAGCATATTCGCATATTACTCCTAATAAATGAAATCTTTATGAAATCGTCAAGATTGGATTATTTCTTAGCTTTTTTCCTCTTCTTCCCAGAAATGGATTTCCTAGCATTCTTAATATATTTGCACTCTGGATAGTTACTACAGCCGATAAATGTTTTACCCCATTTACTTCTCCTCTCAACAAGGTTATGACCACACTCAGGACACTTTTCCTTTAGAAGCAATGGGATAACTCCTTTACAATCTGGATACTCCTCACAAGCCCAAAATTTCCCATATTTTCCACTCTTTAAAACAACCCCCTTGCCACACTTAGGACATTTATCTTGCTTCTCATATTTTTCAAAATCGATTTCTATTCCCCCAGAGATATCTTTCATCCCCTTACATTCAGGGAATTTTGCACAACTTAAGAATCTACCATATCTGCCGACTCTAACAACCATTTCGCCACCACATTTTGGACACTTCTCTTCAGATTTGCCAATTATTACAACATCGTCTTTCTTTACACCCTTTTCTGCCTTTGCGATAGCCTCTGTTAACATTCTAAATTCTTCATCAATTACAGGAAAATATTTTTTCTTCCCCAAAGAGATACCGTCCAATTCATCCTCAACTTGTGCGGTATAAGCATAGTCTACAAGTCTAGTAAAATTCCCCCTTAGGAAATTTGTTACCAATCTCCCTACATCCAGAGGAACAATTGCCTTTCCATCCTTTACCACATAACCCCTCGCCAAGATTGTAGAAATTATCGTTGCATAAGTTGAAGGCCTACCAATACCCAACTCTTCTAACTTCTTAATAAGAGAGGCCTCCGTAAATCTCGCAGGTGGCTGCGTAAATTTTTGTTCATTGATGAATTTCTCTTTAGTTAATTCATCTCCTTTCTCTAGCTGATTTATCTCCTGCAAATCCTCGCTCTCATGTTTAATAAAAAGAACTTTTCTAAAACCCTCAAAAAGGATTCTCTCCCCTCCCATAAGGAATTCATACTCAGGAGATTTTAGATCCATTGGGGTTAAAGATACTGATAATACTTCAACTTCTTTACTACTCATTTGACTTGATACTGCCCTTTTCCAGATTAATTCATAAAGCTTCGCTGCAGAATCCCCAAGCTCAGATGAAATCCTTTTAGAATCAATCCAAAAATCAGTAGGACGAATTGCTTCATGAGCCTCTTGTGCATTTTTTGATTTTGTTTTGTAAAAGTTTGGTTTCTCAGGAATATATTCCTTACCAAATCTCTCATGTACAAGTTTTCGAATACTTTCAACAGCTTTTGCACCTAAATAGACAGAATCTGTTCTCATATAGGTGATATATCCAGATTGGTAAAGCTGTTGGGCAAGGGCCATTGTTCTTTTTGAAGTGAACCCTAAACCATTGTAAGCTGATTGCTGTAAGGTTGATGTGGTAAAAGGAGGAAAAGCATGTTTACTAATTTTTTTCTTAGAGATATTTTTTACTACAAATTTCCCATTACCAATTCTTCCTTCTAATTCTTCAACCTCTTGTTTATTCTTAGGGATATATTTCTTCCCATCTTTTTTCTGAAGCTTGGCTTGTAAAAGATTGTTCCTATTATCTTTTACAACAACCTTTACCTCCCAATATTCTTTGGAATCAAAAGCTTCTCTTTCCTCTTCCTTTTCAACTAGCAATCTTAATGCAACAGACTGAACTCTTCCTGCAGAAAGACCATACCAAATCTTTTTCCAAAGGATCTCTGACAACTTGTATCCCACTAATCTATCTAGTACCCTTCTTGCTTTTTGAGCATTCACCAAATCCATATCTATTTCTCGAGGCTTTGATATAGCTTCCTTTACTGCATCTTGAGTAATCTCATGGAATGTCACCCTTTGAGGTTCCTTAAGTCCTAAGGCATTTGCAGTATGCCAAGCAATTGCCTCACCCTCTCGATCTGGGTCCATAGCTAAATATACATTCCCACCTTTTGGGATTGATTTTTTTAAATCCTTTACAATTTTCCCTTTCCCATAAATCTGCTCCCAAAGTGGTTCATAACCGTTATCAATATCAACGCCCAATTTACTTTTAGGCAAATCTATTATATGCCCAACAGTAGCCAAAACCTTGTAATCACTTCCCAAATATTTGTTGATTGTCTTTGCTTTTGACGGAGACTCAACAATTAACAAGTTGTTGTAAACTGTCCTTGTTGCCTTACTTTTTGTCGGTTTTTTTAATTTTGTTTTTGCCATATTCGTGTATTATACCACTTAAGGATATTCCCTCTTTCTTTCCTCAAAAAAAAGTTAACTGATTTTCTTCAATTCCTAATATGTTTTTAAAATCTTCTAAACAAGTGATTATCTCTGCTCCTTCCTTTGCAAGTAAATTACAACCTTTTGATACCTCTCTAGTTATATCACCAGGAACCACAAGAACATCTCTATTGTAATCCAATGCAAATCTTGCAGTACTTAAAGAACCACTAGTTTCGCCCGCTTGTATAACAACTACCACTTCCGATACCCCCGCGAGTATACGGTTCCTTCGTATGTAAAGATATTTACCCCAAGGAACTTTTCCTGGATATTCAGCTACAAGTAAACCCTTTTTATTTATCTCCTCCTTAAGCAAGCGATTTCTTTCAGGGATTACATCTTCTAAACCCCCAGGGAGAATAGCCATTGTCTTAATTCCCCTTCGTAAACATACTTTATGAACATATTCATCAACTCCAAAAGCCATTCCACTTGCGACAACGATATTCAATTCTTTAAGGAATTCTCCTAGAAGCAATTCAACTATTTTCCTTCCGTACTCTGTTATCTTTCTTGTCCCAACTATAGTGATAAATCTGTGTTCCAACAATGATATATCTCCTTTACAAAAAAGAGATTCTGGAGGATCTGTCATTTGCCCTAATAGAAAAGGAAATTCTTTGTCGTTCCTTCTTACTATTTTCACACTTGAATTTACATTAGAAGAATTAACAGAAGATTAATCAAAGCTTCGCATTGTCTTTCATCCAAATAATCATTTCTTTAGCAACTTTGGCAGCATTGTAACTCTGTCCTCCATCTTCCAAGAAAATTGTAAGCACATATTTCGGGTTGTCATACGGAAATACTGTGGTTACCCAAGCATGGGTATGTTCGTACTCCCCCTTCTTGTTTAGTTGTCCAAACTCTGCAGTTCCAGTTTTGGCAGCAACAGTTAGTCCTGCAATTCCTGATAGACCACGAATAGTTGCTCGAGGACCATTTACAGCATTCCACATACCCTCAAGTACTGTTGAGAGGGACTTCTCTGAAAGAATCTTCTTTTGAAGAGGTGAGAACTGTATATCCCTTTTCTCCTTTTTCTCATTTTCAAACGTTTTACCCAAATGAGGAGTATTTAAAATTCCTCCATTTGCTATAGCCGAAGTCCAATTCGCCATCTGGATTGGGGTAACCAACGTTATTCCCTGGCCAATAACTGAGTTGCAAGAATCTCCCTCGGGATACCATACTGGTTCTAACCAAGGGCTTGATTTTGAAAGTTCTATTTTATTCTCTGGAGAGGGCAATCTCCCAGGAGCTTCCCCAGGCAAATCAATATTTGTATATTCACCAATTCCAAATTCTTTTATATATGGGACCAAAGCATCCATATTCCATCTTCTTATCATCTCGCAGAAATATATATTAGAAGATACAGATATTGCATCAATTAAATTCAATGGCCCATACGAATTATTCCCATACTCTTGAAAAGAAGCCCCCCCAGTAAATGTGTATCCTGCCCTACTCACATATACGGTGTTTTTAGTTAATACTCCTGCCTCTAGCCCACTAGCAGCGACTATCGTTTTAAATGTCGAACCTGGGGGCATCTGTGCAGCTATGGCTCTGTTAAGCAAAGGATTTCTCGGGTTCCCAAGTAATCCTTTATATTCACTCTGTGATATACCTCCAACAAAAAGATTATTATCAAATCCTGGATTTGAAACCAAGGCAATCAACTCACCATTTTGAACAGATTCAACGACCGCCGCACCTCCAACCGCCTTGTAATCCACAACAGCTTTCTCCATTAAATCGTAAAGCTTCTGTTGTACCGCCATATCGATTGTAAGATAAAGATTTTCCCCTGCAACTGGCTCTTTGACAATATATCCTTCCTCTTGGACTCTTCTGCCCAGAGAATCCACCTCCCAAGCTATCTCTCCATCTACCCCAATGAGCTTTTGGTCGTATTCTTTCTCAACTCCAGTTCTACCAACTGTATCCGTGGAATCAACATAGGACAAAGCCTTCAAATCCTCTGCCGTTACCGTACCCGTGTAACCCAAAAGATGAGAGAAAGCCAAGCCCGAAGGATACTCTCTTTTACTTCCGCTGTCTATATAAACCCCTGGCAACTCATTTTCTGCAGCTTTAATTTTTATTGCTAGTTCATCATCAATATTTTGAGCAACAAGTATTTCAGTAAAATAGGTATTATTCAAATATTGGGAATATATTTTTTCTGACAAATTGCTATACTCCGTTTTGCCCTCAGCGTCCTGCCCTTTCCACAAATCACCAAGTATACCCCCAAGGGTATTACAGGCTTTTTCCAAGTGCACAGTATCAATGTAGCCTTTTTCATCAAGGTATCTCTCTACAGAGATATATACATTCATTGAGGCTATGTTCCTCGCTAACAGAGTTCCATTTCTATCCAGTATTACCCCTCTTAATGCGTTTTCTTTTCTAATTCTTAGCTGATTAAATTTCGACCGCTCAAGCATTTCCTCTCCCTTATTTATTTGTAGATCAGAGATATGAAAAAGTAGAAAGCCAAAAAGTACTACAAATAACAAAAAGGGCACTAAATAGTTCCATTCAGAGCTTGACTCTCTTTCTTGACCATTTGTCATACTACCCTTAAGAGATTTAATCAACTCATTTGGTTTTAAAGAAAACTTTGCTTTTTTCCTATGTCTTATTATTCGCTCAAGTTTTTTTGAGAATTTCAATTCCATCTTTCTATTTTAACCGAATTTGATTACTATTTCCTCCATCCCTAAACTTTGCTATTAACAACTCTCCTAACCATATAAATGCTGTGGTAATTAGTGCTTTAAATACAATACTCACAAATATTTTCCCATCACAATATCCCCATGTATTAGTAAGAAGAAAAGGAGGAAGAAGGCATTTAGAGATATAAAACAGTAGGGCCGCTAAAAAGCTTGTAATATATAAAGAGAGTCCTTCTTCAATCTGGGAAAAGAATGAAAGTATATACAAAAGAATAGATGGTAAAAGAAGAAGCAACAATGTCGTCCCCAATCTATTATGTAAAACTACGTCAAGGATAACTGAAATCAAGATTGTTACTGGTAAAAAGAGTTTAATACTAGTTCTTTTACTAAAAAGAAGAAATAATACAATGAAGAAATTAAAATTGAACAAACTCAAAAGGATGTTTTCAAAGAAAATCAGAATGAAAGAACCAAGAAAAATTCCAATTATTTGTAAAACTAATATCATATCCCCTCCTTTCTTATATCAACAAAAACTGTCATCAAATCACTGTAATCAATAAGAGGAATGACATTGCCACTCCTTGAAGTCTCAGCTGGATTCGAAGATATGTTTGCAATTCTACCAATAATTAAATATTGGTTAATTTTTTTATCATTTGAAACAACAATATCACCATCTCGAGCCAATGATTCGGAAGAAATGTTTTCAATATCTATATGATCACCGACCCCCTTAACCACAGCCTTGCTAAATACCTCTGTTTTTTCTGTTACTACACCATTCTCTATTCCCGAGGGAGAGATAAAGACCTCAAAGCTACTATTCTTAGAATAAGGAAGAATTACCAACGAACCGTTTAAATCTACCTCGTGTACGATACCGACAAACATATTTCCAAACAGAACTGTATCTCCGACAACAACACCATCTTCGCTCCCAACATTAATTCTTATACTATCACTATCATATCCGACAACCTTCGCTTTTAGGTAATGTGCTTCCTTGTTGGCCATATTGAGTTGCTTTTCTAAAGCTTGTTTTTCCTCAAGAATTGTTTGATAGTAAGCATTGTTAATATCTTTTTCAAAAATATCAATTTTCATCTGATTATACTCATCTCTAAAATCTGAAATTTGCGAAAAAGTTAAAAAGTAATCTTTAATACCCTTCCCTATTTGACTTCCCGAGACAGCTACAGGTTCATATATAAATGAGAGCCCATTTCTGAAAAAATATAAAAGATTTCTTGAATCCAAAAGTATTAAAAGAATAATAATTGGGATTAAAATAATAAAGAAAGATTGCTTATCAGAGATAGTGAATGATTTCTTATACTTTTTCATTTAATATCGAATTAAACTAATTCTTCCCAAGATCTTTGGACTCTATCAAGCAATTCTATGTGATCAAGCATTAATGAAGTCCCTCTTGCCGCCGCTGATAAGGGATCTTCTACAATTTTTACTGGCAACTCTAACTCCTTTGTCCAGAAAGTATCCAAACCTCTAATCAACGCACCACCACCAGCGACATAAACACCCGAGGACACCAAGTCTTTAAGTAATTCCGGAGGAGTTTCTTCAATTGCATCTTTAACCGCCTCGGTTATTAATGAAATCGTATTCATTATGGCCTCTCGAACTTCAATACTACTAATTTCAACAGTTTTTGGTAATCCTGTAAGTAAATCTCTTCCTTGGACAGGGTATTTTTTCTCTTTCTTAAGTGGCATTGCTGAGCCCATCATTATTTTGATATCCTCTGCACTTCTCTCCCCTATTAACATGTTGTATTTACTTTTTACATAGTTAATTATGTCCTCATCCATCTCATCACCTGCAATTTTCATTGTCCTATCAACAACCATATCACCCAAAGAGAAAACTGCAATATCTGTGGTTCCACCACCCAAATCGATAATCATGCTTCCGGATGCATCTTCTATCGGAAGTCCTGCCCCTATTGCTGCAGCCATAGCTTCTTCAACTACGTAGACTTTTCTTGCTTGTGCAGTTTTAACCGCATCAATCACAGCCTGCCTTTCTACTTCGGTCACAGAGGAAGGTACCCCAATAATCACCCTTGGTCTTTGAATTCTAATTCCTTTTGTAAAATATTTATGAGACTTTGTAATAAAATGATGAATCATGGCTTGGGTAGTATCAAAATCTGAAATCACCCCATCACGTAGAGGTCTTACTGCGACAATATTGCTTGGTGTTCTACCAATCATTTGCCTTGCATCTTTTCCAACAGCCAGAACCATTTTGGTTCTTTTATCAATAGCAACAACTGAGGGCTCGGATACCACAACACCGTGATTCCTCATATATACCATAGTGTTCGCAGTTCCTAAATCGATGCCCAAATCATATGTTATCAGTTTCCAAAAAGAGTCAATAAAGCTCATCGGTAAAAATGAATACAATTAATCTTTAAATGATTCTATCATTTATTCATTATATCGTACATATACAAAAAGCCCTTTCGGTTAATGAGAAATGATAGATATAAGAGGTTTAGATTTCTTTTTTAAGCTGTTTGTAACATTTCATACAAACATCCACCTTAGTTGGGGTTCCATCAATTTCGACATTTACACTTCTTAGATTTGGTTTAAAACCTCTTTTAGTTTTTGGAGCTTTGTACCTCCAACCAACTGAGTGCTTATGTTGAATTCTGTTTCCAGATACTGTAGATTTTCCACATAGTTCACATATCTTTGCCATAGCGTTGCATTATATATTAAGAAATTAAGAATGGCAAGAACCATCCCAATTTTATTTTATTTCAAGATTAACGAAGAAGAAACTGCTATAATGGGATATGAACATAATTGACTCGGGCTTTTTCTACTGGATTATATTTGCTATTCCTTCAATCGTTATAGCCTCTACTTTTCATGAATATGCTCATGCCTGGACAGCCACAAAGCTTGGTGATTTAACATCTAAAGTAAATGGCAGATTGACTCTCAACCCTCTCAAACATATTGATCCTCTTGGAGCACTCTGCATGATTCTTTTTAAATTTGGATGGAGTAAACCAGTACCAATAAATGAATACAATTTTGAAAACAGAACAAGGGATACTGCATTAGTATCCTTCGCTGGACCTATCTCAAATATACTCCTACTTTTTGCAATTTCATTACTTAATTCAATTATTAAGCCAACGGGAAACTTCTATGTGTTTTTCGTAACTTTTGCCATGGTAAATATTGTTTTAGCAATATTCAATCTTCTCCCAATCCCGCCTCTTGATGGGCATAAGATTGTAAGAGCATTTTTACCTCAGAAGGCTAGATACTACTGGGAAAACCTTGAAAGATTTCAGATTCCCTTCTTAATTATTTTACTAATCCCCATATTCCCATTTGGGTCAATAATATCTTTGCTAATCTCGAAGGTCTCTTCCTTTCTTCTTTCGGTATTGGGTCTCATTTAAGCACAACTACAGGCCCCAACCTATTGGATTTCCTCTCTACATCATGGGATAATATACTGCTCTAGAAGAATATAGGCGGTTTCATAGCTCCACAAACAAGAGCTAGGGAATCCAAAAAGATATAATCGCTCAGCCCCTTGGGGTTGAGTTGAGGATCCCCACTTATCTTTAAGAGCTCTATGACTCTGCCTTCTTCTGGGGCATTTACCCACTCTCATAAAGTGCTCTCCTCTCTCTGTAAGATTGACTATTTAATCAATATATAATAAACTTCTTTCTGAATGCCCGAGTAGCTCAGTTGGTCAGAGCAGCTGTTTTGTAAACAGCAGGTCGAGAGTTCGAATCTCTCCTCTGGCTCGTGCAGAGATGGCGGAGTGGTCAAACGCGGCGGACTGTAAATCCGCTCCCTTCGGGGTACATTGGTTCAAATCCAATTCTCTGCATTTGCACATCTAATCTTATTCAAAATACAATTATGTCAGAGATAGTAGGTGTACTTTTTTTTGTTCTCTCAGCACTAGGTGGACTTCTCTTTATTGGTGGAATCATTTACTTAGTCGTGTTTTTAACTAGAAACAAAGACAAGAAAACGAATTTCAATATGAACACCCTACTCCACATCTATTTCTATGTTGTTTCTCTTGTATCTCTAGCCATTTCCATTATAGGATTAGTTATTTTTGTCAATTCATTAATGTCATATAGATTTGGAATACCTTTCTCATATCAACTTACAACGGAAAACGTAGCAGCAGAGTTTCCAGAAGAAAAAGAGTTCTCAAATGAGCCAATACCATGTTTTCAAGGAAGTCCAATAGAAATTGAGGGTCAAAAAGTTTGTTTTGATACTCAAAAACAGAAAACAGAAATTGTTAACGGAATATCCTTCTTTGTTTCAATGATTCTAATATTTGCTTTACATCAATTTGGATTACATATGGTGGAAAAGAAAGAAAAATTTGAATGGTTAAGAAAAACTTACAACTTCCTCTCCTTAATCGGTTACAGTATTGTTGGGATCATAAGTATACCAATGGCAACATTTCTCTTAGTTAACTACATTTACTTTAGACCCGAAGATATTACACTAATCAATCCCCCTAGTATTCCACTCGCAATAGCACTAGTTACAATCCCAATCTGGATAACGTTTTTAGTAAGAACTCTAAAAGATAAAGAAAAAATTGAAAATTAAATAAGGCTGGATTAGCTCAGACGGTTAGAGCACATTCTTGGTAAGAATGAGGTCCTGAGTTCGACTCTCAGATCCAGCTCCACTTGCCACCTAATTTAAAAAGGTAACAAAGCATGTCTTCTGAATGGCACAACGTTGAAAATACTGTAAATGTCTTAGAGAAAGAAAAAGACTTAATAGAAGAATCCGTTCCTCATTTATCATCAATTATGAGCTCAATATTTGGGAATCTTGAAGAGTTCGACCAATATGGTGGCACTGTATCGATAATCAACAACTTCAACCAACCAATTGGCATTAATATCACCTATGCCCTATTTGGAGAACAACAACTTCAATATTCTCCTGGAAGTACAGAATTTGAACAATACAATAAAATTTCAATATTCAATCGAAAGACAAACAAACAGGAGTTTGTAGCAATCCTTCTTAACAGAGATAATTCCATTCAAGAAATACAAACAAATATTCCCTCTTCAAACCCATACTCAATTTATACCTGGCTTTTGGATGCTTACAAAAAGATAGACTTTGTTCTAAATTATCCTGAAAATTACTATTTAGACAGAGACGAATTCATATATCATGGACCCAAAGAAACAGAAGAACTAAATAATCAGAAAAAAGATCTTGGCCTTTAGTAACAAATATCAATAATATTTGACCTCTTGACCGTTTTCCAATATAATACCCTAGTATTTCCCATATTATTATTCTAAATTAGTCTTTGTTCAGGGAATGGCAAAAATAAAAAGAGACATCATCGCTCTAAAATGTACAAAGTGCGGAAGTAAAAACTATACTCTATTTAAAACAAAGAATGTTAAAGAAAAGATAGAGTTAAAGAAGTTTTGTGGAGTTTGCAATGAGCATACTACACATAAGGAGACAAAAGTTAAATAACTGAATTGCTCTTTACCGTTTAGGGCCCATAGTTTCAATCGGTAAAATGGCGGTCTCCAAAACCGTAGTTCACCGTTCGAGTCGGTGTGGGCCTGCCAAAAGTTAATTAAAAATTTAACAAATGAAATTTTTTAAAAATATAGTAAATGAACTAAAAAATACTACCTGGCCAAACAAAAAGGACATACTAAATATGACCCTTTATGTTCTAGCCATCGCAGGTATTCTAACAATAGTAATGCTCTCCCTCGATTTGGGGTTTGCAGAAGTTAGAGATTGGTTCCTTAATATTTAATTAGAAAGAAATGGAAGAAAAAAAGAAAAAAACTACAAAAAAAGTCGTAAGTAAGAAGAAAATTACAAAAGAGAAGGCTATTCAATCAACAAAGAAAGAGAACATTAATGCAAAGTGGTATGTATTGAATATTAGAAATGGGTATGAAAACAGCATTCAAAAAGAATTAAGGCAAAGAGCTGAAGCCACAGGAATGGAAGATGAAATTGTAGATATTTTAGTTCCAGTACAGAAAAAGATTTTTGTTAAGAAAGGGAAACAAGAAGTAAGAGAGGAGAAGATATTCCCTGGATATATTCTTATCAAAATGGAATTAAATAATAAAACTTGGGACTTGGTTCAAAATACTGAAGGAGTAAGGGGATTTGTGAAAACAGATAGATATCCTAAACCTCTTGCAGAATCAGAGGTTCAAGCAATTACTAAGTTCATGGAGGTTGAACAACCTTCCTTCCAGACATCATTTAGTGTTGGCGAAGCTGTTAAGATTACAGAAGGAGCTTTCGCAGATTTCATTGGTAGTGTTCAGGAAATTGACACAACTAAGGGTAAGATAAAAGTCCTCATCTCATTCTTAGGTAGAGAAGCCCCTGTAGAGTTGGAGCTTTCTCAAGTGACAAAGCTTTAGTTAATAATAAAAAAATATATGGCAAAAGAGATCAAAAAAGTTATTAAAATTACTATTCCGGCAGGAATGGCTACAATGGCTCCTCCTATAGGACCTACCCTAGCCCCTTACGGTATCAATGCAGGAGAATTCTGCACTCAATTTAACGAGCAGACAAGAGAAAACAATGGGATATTAACACCAGTAGTATTAACAATCTATGAAGATAGGTCATTCACCTTTATTACCAAGACTCCTCCTACTTCTGAACTTATTAGAAGAGAGCTAAAGATAAAAAAAGGTTCTGCTAAACCTAACTTAGAGAAAGTCGGCAAACTAACAAAGGAACAGATAGCTAAAATTGTGGAAATAAAAATGCCCGACCTTAACACTTCAGACCCTGAGCAAGCTGCAAAAATTATTGCTGGGACAGCAAAACAAATGGGTATTGAGACTGATATTAAATAACTACTAAAAGAATATGAAAAGAGGAAAAAAATATACAAAAATTACAAAAAATTTAGATAAGAGTATTTCTTACAACCTCAAAGATGGTGTAAAGAAAGTTAAAGAACTCTCCTACTCTAAATTTGTTGGAAGTATTGAGCTTCATGTTGATTTAAAACTTCCAAAGAACAAAGATCCTAAGTCACTCAAAGGTGCAGTATCTTTACCACACTCTTCAAGCAAAAAAACTGTTAAAGTTGCAGTTTTTTGTACTCCAGATATGGAGGGAAAAGCAAAGGAAGCAGGTGCTGATTTTGTAGGGATTGAGAGTATCACCAAAGATGTAAAAGAAGGAAAAATAGAATTTGATGTTGCTATCGCTACTCCATCAGTTATGCCTAAAATTGCTGTCCTAGGGAAAGAATTAGGACCTAAAGGCCTAATGCCAAATCCAAAGAATGGTACAGTAACAGATGATATTGCATCAGCAGTAGCTGAATACAAAAAGGGAAAACAAACATTTGCATGTGATTTATCAGGAGTTATACATATGAGCGTTGGGAAAATTGATTTGGAAGATGAGAAAATAATTGAAAATATTCACTTCGCAGTGTTAGCAATTGCGGATGTACTTGGTAAAACACCTGAGTTGTCAATTCAAAGGATGCACCTAGCACCAACAATGGGTCCAAGTGTAAAAATTGCATACAGTAGAGAGTAACACCTAATTTGACTACTTCTTTCTAAAAGATATAATCATTTGTATATGATTGTAGTAACTGGAGGAAGTGGACATATTGGAAATGTTTTAGTAAGACATTTACTGGATATGGGACTTGAGGTTGGTGTAATTGATCGAGACCCATCATCAGATCCAGCAATTTCTAATCTCCCTATAAAATTTTTCCAAGGAGATATCCGAGATAAAAAATTTCTACTTTCAACTTTTAAACAGGCCGATTTTGTCTGCCATCTTGCTGGAGTAATATCAATTGTCTCACAGAAAAGAAAACTTCTTCAAGACGTAAATGTTGAGGGAACAAGAATTGTCACGGAAGCGTGCTTAGAAAGTGGCGTTAAAAGATTACTTTACACCAGCTCAATCCATGCATTGCATGAGCCCAAAAAAGGAATCCCCATTATTGAAAAACTCGCCAAGGTTAAGAATGTCCTTGGTGATTATGCAAAAACAAAAGTTCAAGCTACTGAGATTGTATTTGAAGCCGTAAAAAAAGGTCTAGATGCAATAGTTGTCTACCCTTCCGGAGTAATCGGTCCTTATGATTTTAAAAACTCAGAAATGGGTACTCTGATTAGAGAAGCATCTAACTACTCAAAATATTTCTATGTTGATGGAGGATATAATTTTGTAGATGTCAGAGATGTTTCCAAAGGTATTATATCTGCCCTATTTAATGGCAAAAAAGGTGAAGACTACTTACTAGGGGGTAATGATATTTCTATCAAGCAGCTTTTTACTACACTTTCGAACCTGACGGATACTGCGGGTCCTAGAGTAAAAGTCCCACGAAATATAGTGAAGCTTGTAGTTCCACTTGCGGAAGTTTTCTACAAAATATTTAACAAGAAACCTCTTCTTACAAAATATTCTGTAGATGTATTGAATTCCAATTACCAAATAGACAGTAGAAAGGCTGAAAAGGATTTAGGATACCAGGCGAGAGACATAATTATCACTATTGAAGACACGCTTAAATGGTATCGGGGAGAAAAGGTCAGTATTGAATAATGAATACAAACAAACCCTTGACCTCCTTTTCTTCTTCATATATAATCCACCTAGTTCATTTATCTAAGAAACAAGGTATAAAAATAAATCCTTGCGAGATAAATATACATTCAAATTAATTAATAAGTGAAAGAATATGCCTAAGACTCGTTCTCAAAAAACAGAGTTACTAGAGAAATATAAGGAGATATTGAAAAATAAAACCGGATATCTTTTAGTAAACTCTGACAAAATCGACACTGCTACTGTTACAAAATTGAAAGTACAGTTAAAAGATGTTGATGCAAATTTTGCTGTTGTAAAAAACAGTATTTTTAAAGTCGCTCTCCAAGATACAGAACAACCATTGCAGACACAGGAGATTGATGGCCCAACAGCAATTATTTACTTTGAACAAGACCCAACTGGACCTGCGAAATTAGTCAAAGAGACACAGAAAACAAGTAAATTACTTGATGCAAAGGGTGGTGTCTTCGAAGGAGAATTCCTTTCAGCTGAAAGAGTAATGCAATTAGCAGACATTCCTTCAAAAGAAGTTCTTCTTTCTAAATTACTTGGCAGTATGTCCGCACCTCTATCAGGATTTATGAATGCTATCACTGGAAATGTTAGAGGTTTAACTATGGTTCTTAAAGGCATTTCTGAGAAGAAAGCTTAATTAGACAATCTTATTTAATTTAAATATTTTACAAAAATGACAGAAGAGAAAACATTACCAGAATTATCAGAAAATGGTAAAAAAGTCCTCGAAATTGTTGAGAAAATGTCAGTATTGGAACTTGCAGACCTAGTAAAGGTCATGGAGGATAAGTTCGGAGTATCAGCAGCAGCTCCAGTAGCAGTTGCAGCAGCTCCAGCAGAAGCAGCTCCAGCAGAGGAAGAGAAGACAATGTTCAACATCGTTCTTAAGGATGGTGGTGCTAACAAGATTGGTGCTATCAAAGTTGTCAGAGAGATTACTGAGCTTGGATTAAAAGAAGCTAAGGATCTTGTAGACAAAGCTCCTCAAACAGTTAAAGAAGGAGTTAAGAAAGAAGATGCAGAAGCTATCAAGGCAAAATTTGAAGAAATTGGTGCTACAGTAGAATTAGCATAGTCTTTTTTGAGAAGAAATTAAAAGACCACCGAAAGGTGGTCTTTTTCATACTTCATAATAATCTACTCAGTATGAGAGGATTGGAGATACTTCAATTGTTTCAAGTTGATTCTCAATAGTATTATACCTTTCATAGAAATTGTTTTTTAACTTCTCAATATTCTCTTCACTTGAATATACCTTTACTTCAAAACTTCCTAAATCTGAATAGTTTGAAATTGTATGATTCTTTAAATCATCCAGAAATATTTTGTAAATATTTCTTAGATCAATACTTTTATCAACTTCACTGTATACATTTATTTCCCTTTGTTCGCCAACATCGGCAACCGAAAACACTGGTGTTGTAAATGTTTTGTAGTATTTCACTTCAATTTTAACAGTATCAGAAAGAGAATTATCAATTACAAAGGAGTCTTCTGAAATAGCTCCATAATTAAGAAGCAACAAGTTATCACTCATTGGATACTGAACAATTTTCTTATCTGCAACTACTCTACTGGGTGCCTTGGGATTAATTGTTAATTTTGAGAAATCCAAGACACAAATCCCAGCACCCATACCCAATCCTATTACCGAGACAATAAAAGCTACAAAAAGCTTTTTCCAATCAATCCTTCGGTCTACTATGAAATTGTAAAATGCATTAAGCAAAGAAACAGAAAAAAGTATAAAAGAAAGAAGAAAAACAATAATTCCTAAATAGTATATTCCACTAAACATCCATGCAACACTAATCAAGAGCCCAGCAGAGGAACAAAACAGAAGAAAAATTACCGGGAGAGAGATAAAGAAAACAAAACATTTAACGAAAGCTATTGCAAATTTCCCAATTAAAGAGAAGAGGCCGAAGTCGTATTTTTTTACTTCAATCTTCTTTATTACTTCCCTTTCTTTAATAACCTGTTTTTGTACAACAGGCTCCTCCAATTTCTCTACTTCCTCTTGTATACTATGAAATTTATCAATAAATCTTATCTTATAGATATAAGCAAACGCCAAAACGGCCACTACAAGATATACTATTTTTGTCAAAAACTCCCAGAATCCTGAAAGGATTCCACCAGCTGTTGTACCAAAGCTATAGAAGAAAGAAGAGCCAATACTGCTAATATATGAGAATGGAATATTTAATAACAAAATAATTAAAAATAACAAACCTATTTCAAAAAGGAATTTAATGACTGACTTCGTATTCATTGAGCCTAACATATCAATAGTACCTCTAATAATTCTTGTGATTTCATTTAATAAATCATTAAAGGTGTATCTCCTAGCCTCACTCTTCTCTATCTCAGCAATATCATCATTCATAAGTTGATCAAGAGAACAATCAAAAATTTTACACATTGAAAGCATCTTTTCTGTCTCAGGATAAGCACCACCCGACTCCCATTTAGATACTGATTGCCTAGAAACATTCAGCCTGTTAGCCAACTCCTCCTGTGAAAGTTTTTTACCCTTTCTAAGGTATTCCAAATTTTTCCTAAAACTCATATATTTAATTGTTTAAATTAATGACCAATTTTACCTTTAATCCAACAGTTGCAACCACCAACTTGCAGTTGTTTCCTGTAAACTTGCGGTTGCCTTTGAGAGATTTTACAACTTTAAGATAATGTTTGCTATTGAGTTAGCATCTTTGATTTCACTTTGGTATTTAATTGTATCTTTTATTAACATTTGCTCTACTAATTCTGGCAATTGTTCATAATTAGACCCTATATAACTAAAATTGGGATTATCTTTAATATATTCAACGTTACCAAACTCTTGAATAACTGGGGGTTCGGTAAATATTGCTTTTTTGTTTACTTTCTCTATTTCTAAAACGGTAGCAGGACCCGTTTTTGAAATAATTAGGTCTGATATTACAAATAATTTTAGAATTTCATTTGTATAGCCTGATATATATACCCTTTTGTTCCTTTGGAATCTCTTCTCCAATCTCCTTTTTAATTTTGTATCCTTACCAGTTAAAATAATTAATTGATAATTTGTATTTAAAATAAAACTTTTAAGTCGCCTCACTAAACCCGCTGTGGAGACTCCGCATCCAGTAATCAGAATAATATCTCTTTCGAATTCAAAGTCGTGTTCCTTACAAAAAATTTTCCTAAAATCATGTATCTCTTCCTCAGAGAATTCTTTTATATCTCTTAACGGATAATACCCGGTAAGGATATTACAATTAGGATTAAAGGAAAGTAATTCTTCCGTAGCTTTTTCTGTTGAAGAAAAAATCAGATCAGCCTCAGAGCTTGCCCACCATCTCACCATAGTAACTAAATCTGGAACAGTTATGACGTATTTGAATTGGAATTCTTTTTTGCACCTACTAAGAACCTCCGTTGTTAGTGCATTGTTTGAGATCACTAAATCAGGATTGTACTCTCGAAGATATTTCAAAGTGGGTTTTACAATGGGACTTAGAGCAAAAAAATAGGCTAATTCACTAAACAACTTTGACTTATTTATTAATGTAAATGATGTGTTGAAAAGAAATTCTATTAATTTTGAACCACTAACTAAATACTGAACAAAATTATACAATCTAGACATTTTAGAAAACTGAAAAATATCAATTATTTCAACAGAAATTGTACTATCCAGCTTTTTTATTGCATTCCTTGTTGCGTTTGCGCAGGAAAGATGACCCGCACCTGCATCCCCAATTACTATTAATACTTTTTTCATATATCAATGATTATATTCTACCCTTTCTACTTAGTAAAACTGAAATTAACAATAATGAAATGTAGCACTAAAAAAAGCTGGGAAATCTAGTACTAACAGTACAAAAATGGTATAATTCATGTGTTGAATCTGCCTTACAATTTATATCTAATTTTTTAATTTTCTGAAATGTACTACTCTACTTTTACTCAGTGGATATTAGAACATGGAGTGCCCGAAAAAACATTAGAGCTTTTTTTAGCTATTACAATTGTTGCAACTATTGTAAGTATATTCAGATATCTTTTTGGGACTAAATCATATGGGATTTATGCTCCTATTTTACTTGCAATTGCCTATTCTTATACTGGCTTAAAATACGGATTGGCAATAACTTTTATGGTGATAACAGTATCATTACTTTCCCACCTGGTACTTAAGAAGATTAGAATGCACTATATTACAAGAATTGCTATTAACTACTGTCTCCTAAGTGTTGCACTGATTACTTTCATGGTTGTAATAAACAGAGTGGGCTTCGGCCTAGAAAACATGTCAACGGTCCCACCCTTAGCTTTAATCTCAATAGTCGCCCTTTCTGACTTCTTTACCAAACAATTTGTGCAAAAATCAAGTAAGTCTTCATTTACTGCACTATTTGGAACAGTATTAATTGCTACGGCTGGATGGTTTGTAATTACTCGAGATTACATTTCAAATTATGTCATTAATAATTTGTGGCTTATTCCCTTATTAATCTTTGCCAACTTAATTATTGGGCAATTTAAGGGATTAAGGCTCAAAGACTACTTTCGATTTAAATCTGTAATTAAGGAAAATGACACAAAGAAGTAAGTATAAGAACATTTTGGGTTTAAATAGAAGGAATCAGGAATACATTCGACCTTTTAATCCTCCATCAGCTAAAAGGATTGCGGATAATAAAATTTTGACAAAAAAGGTTTTAGCTAAAGAGAATATTAAGACTCCTGAGGTATACAAATTAATTAGGAACAAACAACAACTTAAATTCATAGACTGGGATTCTCTTCCAAAGAGCTTTGTAATTAAGCCAAATCAAGGAACTGGAGGCAACGGCATTATTGTTTTCTATGGGAAAAAGAAAGGGCAGTATGCATGGATTAGACCAAATGGCGATATTATGACAAGAAATGACATCATCCTTCATATAGAAAACATCTTAGATGGGAGATTTTCAATGGGAAATCGAAAAGATATTGCTATTATTGAAGAAAGAGTTAAGACCGCTCCATTACTTAAACAGTATTCTTACAAGGGAGTCCCAGATATCCGAGTAATATGCTTTAACGGCGTACCCATAATGGCGATGACAAGAATTCCAACAAAAAGGTCTAACGGTACTGCGAACCTTCATTCTGGAGCTATTTGTACTGGAATAGATATTGCTACTGGCATTACTACCTATTCTATGCAAATGGATACTAACTCCCCTTTTAGTGACACATACGAAGATATCGACACAACACAGGATCTTAAGGAAAACAAAATTTTAAGTGGAATTCATATACCTGAATGGGACTCAATTCTTGAAATCGCTCTAAAGTGTCAAAGAGTATCGAAATTGGGATACATTGGTGTAGATATCGCACTAGATGCCGAACACGGACCAATTGTCTTTGAACTTAACGCAAGACCTGGACTTGGAATACAAGTCGCAAATAAAGCAGGACTTAGATGGAGGCTAGAGAAAGTTAAGGATGTGGAAGTAAAAAATATTAAACATGGGATCAGATTAGCAAAGAGTCTTTTTGGCGGGGAGGTTGAAGAAAGTATTGAAACAATAAGTGGTAGAAAGGTTGTTACAATTGATGAGAAAGTAATGGTCTTTCACCAGAACAAAACAAAAAAGAAAGAGCCTGAAAAAGAATCTGGTCGTGCCTTTATGGATACTGGAGTACTTACTTCGAGGATGTCAGAAACTTTTGCAAACCGAGTTGGTTTTCTAGCTACTACACAATATTTTAACTCTCTAAATGTTCCAAAAAAGTTTAACTCTATTAAAGAAGCTCAGGAATATATTGATGCTCATTTAAAAGCTTTAACTTTGGAAGAGAATATCAAAAGAGTTGCGAAAATTGTTGATGGCGAAGATGTCAAAGTCCGTCCAGTTGTTGATATCAAAGTGAAAATCTCTGGCGAGATAAAAGATATTGAAGTGGTAATAATTGAGAATTCAGATTATCATCTAATAATTGGTCGAGAAGTATTGAAAGGGTATTTAATAGATACAAGTAAAACATTCAGTAATTAATATTAAATATTTACCAAATGACAGAGGGGGAAAAAAATTTTTTAAAAGAAGCAGGAAATATCCATCTCTCCTACTACATTGAAGCAGCTTATAAGCTAGGAATTGAATACCAAGTATTAGTTCCAGGATTAATGGCAGAATTTAAAGTAAAAAACAAACATTGGTATATTATTAATACGGTCACTCCTCTGGTTCCGACACCGAGTACAACGATATGTAAAAGGAAAAATCTTACTCATATGATATTGAAAAAATATGGAATACCTGTACCAAAACAAGAGATTCTAACATGCGAAATTGATGCAATAAAATTTTTTCATAATTATAAAAATATAGTAATTAAACCCTCACAACAATTAGGAGGAAAAGGCGTTTCTCTTTTACCACAAAGCGAGGAACAAGTTCTTAATGCATACAAAAATGCGTTTAACCTATCCCATAATCCTGATGATAGCAAAAAGGTAATAGGAGAAGAATTCATTCAAGGTGATAATTACAGGTTCTTAGTTCTTGGAGAGAAGGTGATTGGTGTAGTTAGAAGAAAGGCTGCACATATTGTCGGGGATGGAGAGAATTCAATAAGAAAGCTTATAGAATTGAAAAACGAAGAGAGAAAAGAGAATATAATGCTTCCGATAGTAATCGACAACGAACTTGTTCTTAAATTACAAAGAGAGAACATGAACTTGGAGTCAATTCCACAAAAAGACGAGGAAGTAATACTTAGGTATAATTGTAATTTAACAACTGGTGGTACAACAGAAGAATGTCAAAGTGAGGTAAATGATTTTTACAATCAACTTGCAATAAGAGCTATAAAAGCACTAGATACGGAGTTTGGAGGAGTTGATATTATCGCAGAAAATATCTCAAAACCCAGCAAATGTGCAATTAATGAGGTAAACTACAACCCCGGACTTAGGTTGCACTACAAAGTCGATAAAGGACAAAAAACTGAGGTAGCTGTACCTATAATGGAATATATCCGAGATAAATATTTAAGTTAATATCTAAGAAGAATGAAGAAAGCACAAGTGTTGCAAGGATTAAACTTAATATCACCCTACTCAACCGTAATTATTGAAGTAAATGAGAACGATTCAGTAAAAAAGATTTTGGATTTAGTAAAAAATTACCATCCTCTTTTTATTGAAAAATACTATTTTACCCAAGGTTACCTTTATATTGAAACAAAAATTCCATTTCTTTGGAGAGAAGCAACTGATTACTTACAACAATTGGGTGGTTCACAAATTTCATTTGAAAAATGTAAAGAGCTTCTTGTAGACGAACTAATTAAACAAAGGGTCGCTTCCATGTCCACAATCCCAATATTGAATACTGCATACGAACTTGGCTATGAGATTACACCTACCCTGCTTGACCAAGCAATCATCCAAACTAATAAATCAGGGTATCCAAAAACATACAACAGACATCACACACTCGGTTGTGGAAAAGGTTCCGAAATTATCTATTCCATATCGTCAAGTAAGGATTCCAAAAACGCTAAAGAGATTCAAAAAGATAAATGGTCTACAAACTTAATGATTTCTAGATTAGGTCTTCCTATACCTAAATGGCAAACCATTGACAACAAAAGTCAATTAGAGGATATCTGGTCTGATTTTGCAAAACCAGTTGTAATTAAACCAACAGGCCTTACTGGAGGAAATGGTGTTGTGGTTGGGTTGAATACTCTTGATGAAGCTAAAAAAGCATTTGAGTTTGCACAAAAGTCTGTAAATGAGAAACCAAGAGAGGAATGGCAAAAAAAGATAATGATCCAAGAACAGGTCCCTGGAGAAGATTACAGGCTCCTTGTTATAGACGGAAAGCTTGAGATTGCAACAAAAAGAATTCCTGCTTTCATAATTGGAGATGGAAAAAATTCCATAAAAAAATTAATTAATGAAACAAACAAAGATCCCAAAAGAGACACCTCTAGCCCAGTACACACATTAAAACCCATTGTAATTGACGAATCACTCATGGACCATTTGGAGCAACAAAATCTCTCTTTAGATTACATCCCTAAATTAAATGAAAAAATCCCCGTTAGGAAGGTAGCCAGCATGAGTAAAGGGGGGATTACAGAGGATTTTACTGATGAAGTGTCTGATGAAATTAAGTATGTGGTTGAGAGTATTGCCTCCTCTATACATGCGTTTACTCTTGGTGTAGATGTTCTATGTAAAGACATTAGTAAGCCTCTAACAAAAGAGAATGGTGCAATATTAGAAGTTAATACCATGCCTGAAGCATATTTAAATTTCTTCCCTGTTTTGGGAGAAGAGAGAGAATATGTAGTAAAGACATTTGTAGAGAAACTACTTAAAGAGAATCAAACAAAAAAAATTGTCGCTATAGGAAATACTCTCCCTGACATATTAACACTTCTTAGTGAGAAAAGTCTCTGGGGATCATATTTCTCAAAGAAAGATGTAATTGGAGAGTACAAAGATGGATATATGAGAATAAATGGGTTAGAAATTAATGATGGCCTTGAGAAATGGAAAGCGGTCGAGGCTCTTAAGGTTAATGCTTCTTTAGACGGAATAATTATACATCATAGAGATTGGGAAGCAGTAAAGAGTGATGGCTTGGGTTTTAACAATATTGATTTATTAATTGTAAGTAAAGAGGAGGCAGAAAAGGATGAAATGAAGATTGTAAAGAGATACAAAGCAAAGGGATATATTAAAAAGATTAAGGTTATATAAAAAAATTGCCTAGGGACATTTGTAAAAATACAGAGAGAGTATACACTCCACTCATTACAAAGCCCTAGGCCTTCATTGTTGGAATATCTAGAACACAAAAAAACAAATGAGCAAAACTATTAATAGATAGCCTAAAGACACAATAGCCCCATTGACAAGGTTTTTCTCACTTAAATACTCTTTTAAATCAGTATTCCTATTAAAAAGAAATTCTACTAACAAAACTGCAAAAAACGCATTCCCTAATCCCCGAAGTGTCACACCTGGCTGACGATCAATAATAAGTGAAGTCACTAAATCCGTGACATAGGCACGAAAAATGATTAAAACCGACATTAAAATTGCATTAATAGCTTTCATTCCAATCTCCTTGGTGTGTTTTTGATTACCAACAATTTTTAAAGAACAAATACTCTTCTTAACACTTATATTATACCAATTTTACCCGAAAAATTCCACACTATGGGTTGCCTATTCTATCAACTCTTAAAATGGTAGAATATATTGATAAATTTGATATTAAAATTAGATGAAATATCTTGTCATAGACAAAAGACCAAGAATAGGAGAGAAGGAAATTCCCACAGCCTCTGAAAGAATAATTGAAGAGCTTAAGAAAAAAAATATTGGGTATGATTTTATTTTTAACGATCAATTAGAATTCATTTTCCAAGATGGGAAAATGGAAATATTCGCTGATAGCAACCCTATCTCTGACTATTCTCATATTCTTTTTCGTGGGCACTCTCTTGAAAATGAAAAGGAGTATCACTATAAGAGATACATTATTGACTTCATAGATGAATATAACAAAGAAAACCCTTCCAAAAAGATTTTTGTTCAAAATGCTGAAGCAATAAAGAAGTTCCCATACTACAATAAAATTGCAATAGCTCAATTCTGTATAAAAAATAATATACCCTACTTCAATTCTTACTTTAGAACTGATGGTTATTACTTAAGTAAAAGAAAAGTTCTTAATAATTTTCCTTTGATCATTAAAGAATATACAGGGGCTAACAGAATTGAAATTAAAGAAGGGAAAGAAGTTATTAAGAAGAATGTTTTCAAAATTAATAATGAAGACGAATTAAGAGAGAGGGACTATAGAAATTTCTTTATCCAAGAATTTTCTGACACAGGTGAAGACTTCAGAATATTCGTAAAACTAGGGAAGGTTATTGCTGGATGGAAAAGATTAGCAAATGAAAGCTTTATGACAGTTAGTAAGGGTACATATGAAATGTATAATGAACCCGATAGAGAAATGAAGGAAATAGCTGAAAAAGTAGCTACTCTACTTAATGCAGATTTTATTGCTGTAGATTTTATGTATATTAACAACAAACTTGCAGTACAAGAGTTTAGTTTCCACCCTGGATTTAAAGCATACGAGACAAAGATAGCTGGTAATCCAGTAAATATTGCAGAAGCAATTGTTACAGCATTTAGATAAATGGGTTGTATTACAAACCTGCTTTCTTAAATATTTTGGTCCACATTTCTTTAGAAGGAACAATCTTTGCTTTTGGAATCAAACCCTCCTCTACCCAAGAAACCTGTTTCAAACTAATTTTACCTGAATATAGCTTGTTGTATAATGAGTTATCTTTTTCTAAAGAGTTTTTTACTCTTCTAAAACCCCTAAAATAGACAATATCTTTGGTATAGATTCCAGGTTTTGCTGTATCTGCAAGTCCCCTCTTCACACGATATACAAGATCAAAAGCTGCATACTTGGGGAAAATTCCTAACAAGCAGTTGTACAATTCCCGAAAAGTCATTTGCTCTCCATTTGTAATTGCATAAACCAATGCTGCCTTCTTCTTTAGACCTGTCTCTGTCAATAATCCCATGTCACTCTCATTGTATGTTGCCAAACCTTCCTCAATATCTAAATAACTTGGCAAATTAGCATTCCCAAGTGCTGGAAAATTTGTGTTAAACCCATTAATTGATCGAAGAACATGCGTTCCCACCTCATGAACAATTGATTTCTTAAGTTTAAACCTACTTTTCTGGATCTCAGGATTAACTAAAATCTGCTTTCTCTTAATACCTACCTTCATACCGTTTTTGGCCATATTTTGAGACTTATAGACTTGCCAATCACTTAACCCTAATTCTTCGAAAACCAAATCAAATACATTCACAATATCATTAAAATCAAGAAGAGATTCTTTCTTTAGGGAAGGATTTTTAATTAGTCTATAATTATTGAAAGTACCTCTTAAAACTCTGCAAGCATTTCTATAGAGTTTCTCTGAGGGAATTCCAAATCTTTCTTTAGAGATTTCACTTACTCTTAAATTATTCCCAACTGCATTCATTAATTCATTTGTCTGCTCTTTTGATTTAATCAAATCGACATAGAATTGAGATACCCTTGGATCAATATCTGAAATTTCTTCTACCTTTGATAGCTCTTGCAGAATTTTCTCGTTACTGTTTTTTACTATCCTGTATTTAAAATATGGGCTATATATATCGGAATTAAAAAATTTCTTTCTCTCTACTTCTAAGTTTAATGGGGTAAAAACCAAAGCTGTAGGTAATCTAAGTTTCTCCAACTTTGTACTTACCTCCTCTAATGTAATGCTTTTCTTTTTTTTATCTAAAATTCCCATATGAGTTAATATATCATAAACTATCGTCTAAATTCTTTGTTAAATGAGAATTTTCTCTCGCCTGAAGCAAGAAGTTCAAGTGCTATTCCTGTTCCTTTTACGACACAAAGCAACGGATCATCAGCCACATGGCAAGGAACTCCGGTAGCCCTAGAGAAGAGTTTATCTAAATTCCTTAGCTTTGCAGTACCACCACTCATAACCATTCCCCTATCAATAATGTCAGCCGATAGCTCTGGTGGAGTCTTCTCTAAAACTGTTTTAATTGCAGATATGATTCTTTTCAAAGGAAACTCTATTGCTTTCGCTATATCGTTGGAGTCCACCATAATGGATTTTGGCATTCCAGCGCCAACATCTCTACCCCGAACCTCCATCTCCTTTGGATCTCTTACTTCAACAGCGGAACCAATTTTAATTTTAATATTCTCTGCACTTTGTTCGCCGATTAAAATTCCCTTCTTTTTTTTCATATAGGATATAATATATTCGTTAAGAGCATCTCCACCCACTCTAATAGATTCGTATTCTACTATCCCATCAAGGGACATTACTCCAACCTCACTAGTTCCTCCACCCATATTTACAATCATATTTCCGGACGATGTGTGAATTGGAAGGCCTGCACCTAAAGCTGCAAGCAAAGGTTCTGGAAGAAGAGTCACAGTTCGAGAACCAACAGCATTAGCAGCCTTATGGACAGCCCTCTCTTCTACTGAAGTTATACCAGCAGGCACACTAATTACTACATCCGGCTTTATCAACCTAGATTTACCTAAAGCTCTATCATAGAAATATCTTAACAAAGCTTCAGTAATTCTTGAATCAGCGATTACTCCCTCTCTTAATGGTCTTCTAGCTACAATATTCTCAGGTGTTTTACCAATCATCTGTTTTGCTTTCGTCCCAACCGCAATAACAGTTCGAGTATCTAAATCAATTGCAACAACTGTAGGTTCAGTCAAGACAACTCCTTCCCCTTGGACAAAAATAACTGAATTTGCAGTTCCTAAATCAATTCCAAGCTTCTTTCCTAACATAGAAATAACACTACAAGTTAAATACTATTAAAATTCAATTTTCATAGCTTTTTTCATTTTATCCGCCGTCTCTCTTGCTATCGATGAGACAACTCTGCTCGAATTTAAAGCTTTCTTAACAAGTTCGTCCTTCATTTCTTCAGCTTCCTTTCTTCTATCCCTAATGGGTTTCAAAACAACATCCATAACTTCAAAAAGTTTTCCCTTAACTTCTATGTCCTTGATCGTACCCTCTCTGTATCTTCTCTTCATATCTTCAACTTCATCCTTTTGAGATTCCTTTGAGAATAAATCAAGATATGTAAAAGCTACATTCCCCTCTACTTGACCAGGATCGTCTGCATGTATTCTAGTAGGATCTGTATATACTTTAAATACTTTTTTCTTTAATTCCTCTTGACTATCTGACAAGTAAATACAGTTATTCAAACTCTTCCCCATTTTCTCGGCTCCATCAATACCAGGAACATTTATTTTTGTACCTAACAGTGCTTCGGGTTGACCAAGGATATCTACTCCGTAAGTTTTGTTAAATCTTCTTCCCAATTCTCTTGCATCCTCTATCATGGGTAATTGATCTTTTCCAACAGGTACCAAGTCGGCATTTACTGAAAAAATATCTGCAGCTTGATGAATCGGATAAAAGAAAAAACCTAAAGGGGTCGAGGCTTCATATCTGTTTTGTGCCATTTCTGTCTTTATTGTCGGATTATGTTGTATCTGCTGAACAGTAGCAAAATTGGCCAAATAGATAAATATTTCATGTATCTGAGGCACTTCGCTTTGTATAAATATGTTGGCTTTGTCAAAATCTATACCTACAGCATAATAATCACAAAGAAGTTCCATAATACTATCTTTAACTTTTGAAGGATTGTTGAAATTATCAGAGAGAGCTTGAATGTTTGCAATCTCAATAAAAGAGTCATACTCATACTGCAATTTTACTCTGTTTGACAAAGAACCAAGTAAATGCCCAATATGAAGTTTGCCAGTTGGCCTGTCTCCTGTTAAAATTCTTTTCTTTTCCATAACAAGTATTCTAACAACTTATTGGCTATTATGCTATACTCTATACACTAAATGGTAAAAGAAAAGAAACCTCAAAAATATTCAACCCCAGCCGTTATTCCAACTTTATTTTCAATTTTGGTCTTTTCATTTGCGTTTATCCTTTTCCTCCTCGCAAAAGGCTATAGGGTCAATCTTACAAATCAAAAAATTACTAAAACAGGTGCTCTCACAGTAAAGACCTACCCTTCCAACGCAACAATATATATTGATAATGAGAATTTAGGAAAAACACCCAAAAGTAAAGTGCTGGAGTATGGAGTACATGATGTGAAAATTGAGAAAGAGGGTTACCATTTATGGAATAAAATAATAAATATCCCAGAGGAGACAACAACTATACTTACCCCTTGGCTTATCCTTTCAGACAACAAGAAATATACCGTATGGAATCCACAAAAAGAATTTGTTAATTACTGGGTAAATAAGAATAATGATGTTGTATTGGTCCTACTAAAAGAGAATGCTGAGAAATATTCCTTATGGAAGTATAAAATTGAAAGCTCTCTATGGGAGATATTGAATAATCCAATGAAGATTTGGGAAACCTCTGACTCCACTCTCTCACTAATGCAGTCTCCTAATGGAGAATATGCTCTTTTAACCACAAAGACGGAAAGCGGAAATTCCTCATATTTAATGAATACATCAACTGCCTTTGTACCGAGTATAAATAATAAGATTGACCTCTCAAAACTTGAAGGCTTTACAATATCCTGGGCACAAGACAATAAGCATATCCTTTTTGAATCTCCTACTCAGCTTCTCTCCTACAATATTACTGATAGATTAATGTACACATTACTTACGAATGAAATCAATAACCAAAGTGACCAATCCAAAAAGATCTGGACAACTACCGAGGATGGTTATCTTTACTATCTAAAAGATAATTCCATTGATAATTCATCTGTTTACTCTTACTCTATTGAAGGTATTTCTTTAGATGGTGTGGAAGAAGACTCTTTGTTAAAAACTGTCTATTTGCAAAAAGATGAAAAATATATTGAATATTACAGAGCTCAAACAAACCCCTTTGTTCCCTTTACGAATTCTCCCGAAAACACTCAAACTGTTGGGAAAATCGATTACATATATATAAATAAGCAGGCGAAGGGAATATTTTTATCTACCACTGTAGCATCATACTGGTACAGTATTCCTGATGCTAAATATTTGGCAATCTCTCATTTCCCATCAATACTCCTTTCCACATCAACAGATAATAGGAGATTACTTATCGGTTCCAAGGAGAACACCTCTGTATTTACTTTTGAGAAAGAAACGTTAGATCCTACAGAAGAAATAGGATTAATTAATATTCCAGGATTAAAATCCGAACATTTCCCCAGATGGGTTAAGAATTCTAAGCATCTTTCATATATCAAAGATAACTACATTACTATTTCTGAAATGGATGGAGATAACATTGTTGCTACTATTCCTACAGACAAAATGCTCTATTACACAATCAAATATTCAAGAGAAAATATTGTTACACTAGAAAAAGACGAACAAGGTTTCTTTAATATTAACGAATATCGATTACAGTAGTAGGAAAGCGCACCCGGTCGGAATTGAACCAACAACCTACACGTTAGGAGTGTGTTGCTCTATCCAAATTGAGCTACGGGTGCATATCTCGCTTTATCACACCACCAATTATACCAATTTGTCTCTGGTTTTACACTACCCACCTGGAGTACTACAGGTCGTAATTACTTGCCCTTACATGGTATAATTAAGATTGAATGAAAACTGAATATATAAAAATCAGAGGTGCAAAAGAGAACAATTTAAAAAATATTTCGGTAGACATACCTAAGAATAAAATGGTTGTTCTAACAGGGGTCTCAGGCTGTGGGAAGACCTCTTTAGCATTTGACACCATCTATGCGGAAGGACAAAGAAGATATGTTGAATCACTCTCCTCGTATGCTAGGCAATTTCTAGGAATAATGAAGAAACCTGATGTAGAATCCATCACTGGGCTTTCTCCTGCAATTTCTATCGATCAAAAAACAACAGGTAGTAATCCACGCTCAACAGTTGGAACAATTACTGAGATATATAATTACTTAAGGCTACTCTTTGGATATGTGGGACAGCCTTACTGCCCACAATGTAATATTCCAATAGAATCTCAAACGATTGAAGAAATTACACGCAAGGTATTAAAAGCCATACATAGTTCCACGAAAAATGTTACCATTGTTTCACCCTTAATAAAAAACCGCAAGGGAGAATTCAAATCTCTTCTAAGCAAATTGTTGTCCAAGGGCTTTCTAAGAGTAATAATTGACAACGAAATCTACCTTCTAGATGATATAGAAGACCTTAGTATCGACGAAAACAAGAAGCACAATATCGACCTAGTAATTGACAGGTTTTCACCTGAAGATAAAGAGGGCAAAGATTTCAAAAAAAGGATTACTGATGATATCGAATTGGCAATACTTCAGTCGCAAGGAGAAGTAAAAGTGAAGATTGGAGATGAAGATTTGCTCTTCTCCGAGGGCAATACCTGTAACAAATGTGGAATATCATATCCCAAGATCACTCCCCTCTCCTTTTCTTTTAATGCTCCAGAGGGCGCTTGTGAAAATTGTTCCGGATTAGGATTCTTACAAGAAATTGATATTAATCTAATCTACAATCCTAAACTAACAATTAAAGAAGGTGGAATTTTCCCTTGGTCAAATAGAGTTTCAAAGGATAGTTGGACAACCAGGATACTTAATGAAGTTGCAAGAGTACACGGTTTTAATTTAACTACCCCAATTGGAAACTATCCTCAGAAGATCTTTAATCTTATTTTCTACGGTGAAGGAGCAAAGGATTATTACAAAATTGAATATACAAACAGATTTGGGATAACAAATAATCACTTAACAAAATACGAAGGAGTAATACCAGAACTAAAAAGAAAATACAAAGAAAGTTCCTCAAATTTTTACAAATCAGAAATAGAAAAGTACATGTCCGAATCAATTTGCCCTGTATGCGGTGGTAAACGACTAAAACCTTACTCGTTATCTGTCCGAATTGCTGATAAAAATATTGTTGATGTTACAGAGATGACAATAAAAGAAAGTATAAAATTTATTAATAATATTAATCTTAAAGAAAATAAAGCAAAAATTTCGGAACCAATAATAAAAGAAATGAATTCACGCCTAAATTTCTTGGTAAATGTTGGTTTAGATTATCTAACATTAGCTAGAAAAGCCAATACACTTTCAGGCGGAGAATCACAAAGAATTCGCTTGGCTTCACAAATAGGTACAGGATTGTCAGGAGTAGTATATGTATTGGATGAACCTTCAATTGGACTACATGCAAGAGACATATCGAAGTTAACAAAATCTCTTAAAGAACTTAGGGATGCTGGGAATTCACTAATCATTGTTGAGCACGATCAAGACACTATAAGCCAGGCGGACTGGATTGTTGATATAGGTCCTTTTGCTGGAAAACATGGGGGAGAACTAACCTTTGAAGGGACTTTGGAACAAATCAAGCAAACGAATACTTTAACCGCTAAGTATTTAAACAATTCTCTAATTGTGGGCCAAAGTTTAAAGCATCCCAATTTTTCACAACCAAAAGAATTTTTGACACTAGAATCGGTCAAAACGAATAACTTAAAAAATATTAACGTTAATTTCCCCTTAAACAGGCTTATTTCAATAACAGGTGTTTCTGGCAGTGGGAAGTCGTCTCTGATAGAAAACACTCTGGTCCCTGTCTTAACAAATAGAATCATGAAAGGAAAGAGACTCGAAGGTAAATTTGAAGACATCTTAGGTGTTGAAAAGCTTAACAAAGTTATCAGCATTGATCAATCCCCTATAGGCCGCACTCCCCGCTCAAATCCTGCTACTTACATTGGTGTGTTCGACAACATTAGAGAAATTTTTTCTAATTCTAACGAGGCGAAAGCAAGAGGATATAAATCCGGAAGATTTAGTTTTAATGTTAAAGGTGGAAGATGTGAAAAATGTAAGGGTGAGGGACAGATAAAAGTTGAAATGCAATTTTTACCTGATATTTATATCAAATGTGATCTTTGTGGCGGAACAAGGTACAATTCCGAGGTACTTCAGGTAGATTTCAAAGGCAAAAACATCTCCGATGTACTAAATATGACTGTAGAAGAAGCTTTATCCTTCTTTAAAAACTTCCCTCAAATATCAAGAAAGCTTGGCACATTAAATAAAGTTGGCCTTGGATATATAGAACTTGGTCAATCTGCACTCACTCTCTCTGGAGGTGAATCTCAAAGAGTGAAATTGGCAAAAGAGTTATCCAAAATTTCTACTGGTCGTACTTTATATATACTAGACGAGCCGACTACAGGACTCCACTATTATGATGTAGATAAACTTCTTACAATTCTTAGGGAGTTGGTTGATAAGGGGAATACAGTTATAGTCGTCGAACATAATATGGATGTTATTTCCAACTCAGATTGGATTATCGACCTGGGGCCAGAGGGTGGGGATGCGGGAGGATATATAGTTGCGCAAGGAACTGTCTCCGATATTATTAATACAAAACATTGTTATACCGGACAATTTCTTAAGAGGCATCTCGAGTCGAAAAAGGGTCTCAAATAGACCGCTTTTAGGCAATCGTATTCTCTAGGATGAATAAACTTGAGTGAAACATTTGTCTTTTTCAACTCATCAATTCGTTTGAAGTTCAAAATTTGTTATGTATACTTTTTTGTCGCAAAAATAAAATACGCTTTCATAAAGAAAAATATGCTAAAAATTTTTATGAACAAAATTAAGTTTTTTTAGTATTCTTATTTTATTCAAAATTGAAGACATGGCAGATTCCAAAATTATTTATGTTTCACTGTCAAATTCTTAAAATTATTTCTTAGGGAATTAAGTCCAATAGCATGAATAAAAAAATTTTAGTTTATTCCTTTTCCTTCCTATCCTATTGTCAACAAATCTACAAAAAGCATTAAAAGGTTTCCCTGGCTATCTCTTTTAAAAATAAGATAACCAAAATTGAGAATACAACTACAGGTTCTGCTATATTTTATTGAAAAGCTTCTCTATCCTATCTACTTCACTCTCATATTTTGAAAGAAGTTTAGAGAGTTTGTATTTTTTTGCGAGAGGAATAAAAAGATTTTTTGTCTCGAGTAGATACCTCCTATACTTATCAGGTTTTAGTGAAATACTCTCCTCACTAATACAATTAATATTAGATAAACGATCATACAGTTTTACAAGCACCGCTTCTTTATCAGAAGATAGGTTTAGCAAATAATTTTGATTAATAATATATTTCTCTTCTTGGGTTTTAACTTCCTTGTCGTTTTGCTTTGAGAGCAACTCTATTATTTCTGAAACTCTTTCTCCAAAAATCTTTCTGATTTCTAGAAGAGAAATCCCTCCATCCTCTACCGAATCGTGAAGAAGAGAAACGATCACTAAGTCTTCAATGCGAGGATCATTTTTATAATCAGAATAGATAAGAGATGTTAAATAATAAATATGCTCAGTGAGATAATTCCCACCACCATCTCTCAATTGAATCTTGTGAGCTTTTTGTGCTACTGCAATGGCCTTCTTGATTCTGTTCGAATTCCTTATTTCATCCATTGCTTTCAAAAGCTCTTTTTTTGTTACTTTGGGTTTCTCTTTCATATTAATTTCATACATCGGGGTGATCCGACTTGAACGGACGACCTCTACGTCCCGAACGTAGCGTTCTAGCCATCTGAACTACACCCCGAATATTTACTATTCGACAATTTCACCCTCTTTTATATCACCTTTTATACCATCTCCTTGACCTTGCTCTTTCCAAGCAATGTATTTTTGAATTAAATTGATAATAATCAAAAAGGAATCATCCAAAGTCCCTAAAACTGGTAAAGCGTCAGGAATCAAATCAATTGGAAGAAAAAGATAAATAAGGGCAATTATCAAAAGCCAGTTATTTTTTAAAAACGAGTTCTTTTTTACTTGCTCTAACATATTATTAAATAAGTGATATTAATTACATTTTTTCAACAATTGGAATCCCAAGATTAAAGAGCCCACTTTGAAGAACATTTAATACTGCCCTTATGATAACAAGATAAACCCCTCTGTCGTCTTCCGACATCTCAGATAATCTCACATTTTGATAAAAAGCATTAAATGATTGACTAAGATCAAAAAGATATTGGCAAAGAGTTGAAGGAGAATATGCCGAAGCACTATCAAGCATTGTCACCCTGTATTTGCTAAGAGTCCTTACCAATCTTCCTACAAAGGGATTTGCCAGGCAGAAACCAAAGCAGATATTTTGAGAGTCTCCTGCTCCAAACTCTTTTATTAGTGAGTTTGCCCGAGCATACGCATATTGAATATATGGTCCAGTATCCCCATCAAATGAAATTGCTTTATCAAAGTCAAAAACGATATCACTTCCAATAGTTACCTTTAGAAAAGCGTATTTAATTGCCGCAATAGCAATCTTATCACTGATCTCATCAACCAATTCGGGCTCTAATTCATCTGAATTACTCATAATACTCAACACTTTTCTTTTTGTTTCCGAAAATAGCCACTCTCCACTTATAACCCCACCTCTTCTGCTAGACATTTTTTGAGCGTTAGGCAAACGAATCACACCATGAGAAAAATGTTTCGTCTTGTAAGCAATTTCAGGATTTAATTTCGAAAGAACATCCATTATTACTTTAAAATATGAGCTCTGCTCATTGGCAGTAATAATAATCGACTCATCTGACCTTAGGAGCTCTTCTTTCTTTAGAGCAAGCCCTATCTCTTTTGTCTCATAGGTTGGCAATCCATACTTATTTATAAATACTCTCGTATGCAAACCTTTTTCCTTTTCACCTTCATATATCACCGATCCAGCATCTTTTTTAAATATTTCTCCTGTATTTTTTTTAACAATCTCTAAACCCATTTCACTAACTTCACTTTCGAAGAAATAATTATCAAATTTCGTCCCAAGAACAGAGTAGATTTTCTCAAAATACTCAAGACACCAAAGACGACCTTTTGTATATTTTTCCTTTATATTAACCTCTTCAAATTTTGAGAAATCTTTCTTTTCTAGACTGGGATTTGTTAGATAGTAAATATAATAATTAATTTCATTAATCTCCTCAATCGCCTTACTATCTTTGGAGTAATCGTATATTTCAGCACCCAGGACATAGCAACTGCCAAGCCAAGCCACTCTTTCCTCCAAATCAAGCTTTTCAATGTCAGAAAAGTTCTTTCCCTCTTTTTTTAATTGTTCCTCAACTCCCCACATAGTTTTAGCTACATGAAGCCCTACATCTCCTTGATATGTTACCCTCTTTACAGAGGCTCCAAGTGACTCCTGCATCCTTGAAATTGATTCCCCAACAGCATTTGTATAGAGGTGACCAATATGGAAGATTTTAAACGGATTAGCATCGGTAAACTCAATAGCAATATTCTTTCCTCTCTGAACATTTTGAGCAAAATAATCAGCCCCCAACTTAGCATATTTCTCTATTTCACCTAAAAGATATGTATCTGACAAGAAGAAATTAATAAAGCCAGGCTTAACAAATTCAATTAATTTAAAATCTTTGTCCTCTTTAAGTGCTTTGACTATTTTTTCTGCAAGAATTAATGGATCCGTCTTCTCCACTGATGCTAATCTCATTGCAATATTTGTAGAAAAATCACCCTTTGAAATATCCTTCGTCTCTTCAACAAAAACCCCTTCCTTTGGCAAATCAATCTGTAACGATTTCAAGGCTTCTTCAATTTTTTCTTTAATCCTATTTTTCATAATATTTATACGCACCTGGAGGGAGTTGAACCCCCAACCCTCGGTTCCGAAGACCGATGCTCTATCCAGTTAAGCTACAGGTGCTTCTCCTTCATATCATTCTATCACAAATAATAGAACGTACCTGGTCGGAATCGAACCGACAACCTTTAGTTCCGCAAACTAATGCTCTATCCAATTGAGCTACAGGTACAATATATGTAATTTTACCACAAAAGATAGCTTTTTCAGAATGAAAACTTAATATTTCCCTCATGAGATGTTATGAAATATTGTACATTCCTTTCTTTTAATTTTTCTAATGTTTCATAGTGGGGATGTCCAAATCTGTTGCCCTCTCCACACATACAAATCGCAATCTCAGGTTGTGTGAAACTAAGAAATTTTTCTGAAGTAGAACTTCTCGAACAATGATGTCCTACTTTCAAGATATCAATACCATTTAAGATATTATAGTCAAGTAATTTCTCCTCTACTCCAACTTCTGCATCTCCCATTAATAAAATTTTATATCCATTAATATGCAAAAATATAACTAGAGACTCATTATTTAAATTTTCCTCCTGTTTGTATTCTCGATCAAAAGGATAAAGTACCGAAAAGAAAATATCGTTGTAAGTAAATGAATACCCAGCTTTTACATCATGAAGAATTTCTTGGTAATTATTCTTGAGATAATCATAGGCTAAGTTAGGATATTTTACCTTAGAATAAAGAATTTCCTTTATCTCGTACTTTTTCAACAATATTAGAAGACCCAAAATATGATCATCATGAGGATGTGTTAAGACGAGCTTCTCTATCTTTTTATCAAACCAAGGCATAAATTTTGCCAATTCGTACATAATTGAATCATCAGGACCCCCATCTACAAGTATTTGATAATTATCCTGCTGTATTAAGATAGCATCTCCCTGCCCAATATCCAAAAAAATGATCTGGGGCTCCGTTACAATATTTTTCTTTAGCACTACAACAAAAACAAGAGCAAAGATGAAAAAGAGGAGATTTAAGATATTGTTAATCAGTATTTTTCTAATTACTTTTAAGATAGTAATTGTACTGTTCATTTTTAATAGGAAAGAAGTAAAAGATTAATAAAACTTCAAACAAAAGCAGAGATATTCCAATAATTATCGAGACTGAATCACTTAATAAGTATTGACCAAAAGGTATTTTTTGAATAAACATAACAATTTCCTCAAAATATTTTAATTGAGTATTAACTATTGAATAGAAAAGCAATGATAGATGGGGAAGAACTGATTGAATTAATATCCCCAAAAAGCCAAATAGCATTGTTGATTCTAATACTGGAAGGATTAGAGCATTTACTAGAACAGACCAAATTGTAATGGTTTTAAACACAAATACAGATACTGGAAGAGTTGAAAGAGTACAACTTAATGTAGGAAGGATGTAGTTCTCAACAAATTTACTCTTTATCTTCATTTGTTTACAAGTTTGTGCAAGTATTGGGAGAATATATACCAATCCAAACACTGCAGATATTGAGAGTAAGAAACCTACATTTGATAAAGCCGTTGGGGATAGAAAAACAAAAATAAACGCTGTGAAGGGTAACAGAATATTAATTGAATTACTTCTTCCAAAAAGAAGTGCAAAAATTGAGATACTGCTCATTAAGCATGCTCTAACAATAGATGGGGAGAGCCCCGAGAGAACTGCAAATAACCAAATTACAATCAGACTTAGAATTAATTTATACTTTTTTGGTAAGAAACTAAAAATATTACTGACTAACAGTGAAAGTATTGTCACATTGTACCCAGAAGCGGCTACGATATGGCTAACACCCCCTATTCTTGTAGCATCATCAAATTCATTACTAAACAACCTCTTTTGTCCAAACAGTATCCCAGCTAACAGAGATGATTGTGGCTCATTTAAGACTTTATCCACATCCTCAATCAATTTGACCTTCAAATCAACAAGAAAATTTGTTAAAAAGCTTCCTTCACGTCTTTCAGATATTGAATCACAGGAAATTGAGGGATTTTCTACAATGAAATAAATTTTTTGATTTGCCAAATAACGAACGTAATCAAAATCGTCAAAATTTTCAGGTGGAAGTAATTGACCAAAAATTTTACAAACTTGTCCAACTTGAAATTTATAAAAAGATGGGACCTTTAAGAGGATGTAAGTCGAATTTTTTTTAATAATATATTCCCCAACTCGGATATCCTCTAGTAATTGAACAGTCAACTCCTGGCTTATATGCTTCTCTTCCGACTCGGCTTTAATATACCCCTCGAACGCCGTGGAACTGTTTGTGAAACTGTCCATACTTTTCTGTACCTCTCTCTCATTTGAGATCCAAAAGAAATTTCTCGCGAAGATTAAGAGCACCAATATTAGTGCATTTCTTGATAGTACAAAAAATTTACCTTGTTTATTTGCTCCCTTTAACCCCTCACTTTTTGACTTGAGACTCTTCCATCTCAAGATGAAAAATAGAAACAAGGCACAAAAAACGCAAAAAAGAAAAATCTCTAAAACCTCAAACCCTATAATTTTCGCATATGGGATGTTTCTCAGATATGAAATTGTTAACTGGTTGCCTAAAATATACAGAAGAGAATATTTGATAATTTGGTAATCCATTACATAGTGAACTACTCCCCCAAACCGAACCGCATACTTTTGAATCACCCTCTTCCCAGCGTGGAACACTCTTAAATGCATATTTCTTCTTTAATTTTTTCAAAAAGGGATTCTCCTATTCCACTTACATTCAGCAAGTCTTCAATTTTCTCATATGGCCGACCCTCTATAATCTTTTTTGCCATTACTTCACCTATTCCCGACAAAGAATCTAACTCCTCTGCTGTTGCCGTATTTATATTCACACATCCTGCACTATCCCCCCCTGTTTCTGTTTCAGTACTATCTAGCTCAGAGGTCGGATAAGTTAAAGCAATACTGTTAGAAATCATTGCCTGAACTTCTTTTGTTTGTGGTAGGAAACTTACTAGTTTACACTCCATCTCGTCTTCAAAAGGTATATATATCTTCTGATTATCGAGTAATAACTGGGAGAGGTTAATCCTTCTTGAGATGAATCGGTAAGCTGCAGTATTAGTGAATCCTCCAGCCTTACCTATTGCGTCTATAACCATTGATCCTTCGGGTAAACAGAAGACTCCGGGTTGCTTTACAGCGCCACTTGTATCAACATGAACCTTGCAAGTTTGTTCAATAATCACTTTTTTATCTTCTTCTGTGGAACTTATCATTAAGGGCTCCGTATTAACAGTTTCACTCCCTTGGGGACAATCTTCTTGGGTATTAAAAAAATACTTATTAATTATGAAGTAATCAGAAAGTATTCCACAAAAAAAAGAAAAGAAAAAAATAACAAAATATTTTCGGACTTGTTCCTTTGCAATCTCTCCCTTCATAAAGAAAGAGATTAGATTGCAAATATTAACTTACAATTAACTTTTGACCTCTATTTCTTTTCTTTTATTGTAATTGACTCAATCACAACAGGAGTCAATGGCTTATCATTCTCATCTACCTGCACTCTTCCTATACTGTCAACTACCTCTGTACCTTCTGTTACCTCTCCAAACAGTGTATATCCCCCATCAAGATTTCTAAGGTTTTCCTCAGCTATATCACCCAAAGTAATGAAAAATTGAGAACCATTAGTATTTGGCCCTGAGTTTGCCATGGCAAGGGAGTATCTTGTGAACTTCCTTGCTGTGATCTCATCATTAAATTTATACCCTGGACCTCCAGTTCCATTTCCATTTGGGTCTCCACCCTGTATCACAAAACCCTCAACTACCCTATGAAAAATAAGACCGTTGTAAAAGCTATCATTTGATAACTTAACAAAATTTGAAACAGTATTTGGCGTCTCTTTTTCAAAAAGGTCTATTTCAATATTACCCATATTCGTCTTAATAGTTGCTGAGTAATTTGGCAAGTTAGCAAGTTTTTCTTCTTCCATAAATGATGTTGATGATAAATTAGATTGTTTAGTTAGCATTAGGCCTAAAATAGATACTATTAAAATCCCAATGGATAGCAAAAGAATTTTCGAATTTTCTTTTAGTGTATCAAGCATTACTCCCATAATGATTAATATAAATTTATATGTATATAGGATACAGTTTAAACTAATATGAATCAATATCTATTTGAATTTACTGGACAATATTTACTATCTTCCCAGGGACATACACTATCCTTTTAGGCTCTTTGCAAGCGAAGACTTTAACAAAGAATTCTTGCTGCTTGAGAATCTCAACTACTTCCCCCTCAGAAGCCCTTGGAGATATTTGAATCTTACCTCTAACTTTGCCATTAATTTGAACTGGAATAGAAACAGAATCATCAATTAGAAGGTTCGATTCGATTTCTGGCCAGTGTTGAGAGTGCACACTAAATTCATGACCTGTTTGGGACCAAAGCTCTTCAGCAATGTGAGGAAGAATAGGAGAAACAATTAAAATAATTTTCTCAATATCTTCAGTTGAAAATACCTTCCCCTGAACAGAGTTGTAAAATTGCATCAAAGAAGAGATAATTGTGTTAAACTTGAATGATAGCAAGTCATTTTGAACCTTCTTGGCAAGCTTGGCAACCTCTCTGCTAGCACCCCCTTTAGTGTCCCTTTGCTCCCATGCTTTTTGCAAAAAGACGAAGAATTTTGCTACAAACCGGTTTACACCATTTATAGTTTCAGTACTCCAAACCACATCACCTTCGTAGGGACCCATAAACATCAAATATGCCCTTGTGACATCAGCTCCATACCTATCTAGCAATCCATCCGGTGTAATAACATTTCCCAATGATTTTGACATTTTAACACCACCTTCTCCTAAAACAACTCCATGTATTGTTCTTTTTTTGTATGGCTCCAAACCTGGAACTAGTTTTAAATCTGAGAGAACTTTATACCAGAATCTAGAATAAAGAAGATGCAAAGTAACATGCTCGGACCCACCTTCATAATGATCAACTGGCATCCAGTATTTCATTTTGTCGATATCTGCAAACGCTTCTGAATTTTTCGGATCTAAGTACCTCAAGAAGTACCAACTTGAACCAGCCCAATTTGGCATCGTGTCAGTTTCTCTCTTTGCTTCACCCTTACAAATAGGACAAACAGTATTTACCCACTCCTTAATATTTGCTAACGGAGATTCTCCAGTATCTGTAGGTTCATAACTCTTAACTTTTGGTAGCTCAACAGGTAACTGATCTTCGGAAACCGGAACAACACCACATTTTGGACAATGGACAATTGGAATTGGTTCTCCCCAATAATGCTGCCTTGAGAAAATCCAATCTCTAAGGTTATACCTTATGACTACCTCGCCAATATTGTTTTCCTTAATATACTCCCCCATCTTCTCTCTAGCTTCTACACTGCCCAGATTATTGATAAATCCAGAGTCAAAAATCAATCCTTCATCTTCGTATACCTTTTCAACAGAATCTATTTCTCCTCTGTCTCCATTTGGCCCTTCAACTACTCGAATGACAGGAAGAGAATATTTTTTTGCAAATACAAAGTCCCTTTTATCATGAGCAGGGACTCCTACCACCATACCAGTGCCAACTGTTGGAAGAACAAAGTCCGCAAGGTATATTGGCAGACTTTTGTCCGTTATGCTATTTTTACATCTAAGACCAGTATCTACGCCCGTTTTTTCTTTTTCACCTGCTGTTCTCTCTTCTTCTGTTTTCTTTTTTGACTCATTTATATAATCTGACACCTCATCCCTCTTCTCTGCTGGGATATATTTTAAAAGAAGATCAACAATTTCTGCATCAGGAGCAATCACTACAAAAGTTGAGCCAAATTGAGTATCTGGCCTTGTAGTTGATACCTTTAGTTTAACATTCGTACCTTCTACTGGATACTCAATGTCATACCACACCTTCCTTCCAATCCAATTTCTTTGTCTTGCTTTTACACTCTCCCAATAATCTGTTTCGTCTAATTCGTCTGCAAGACGATCTGCATATTCAGTAATTTTTAAAACCCATTGATTCAATTTCTTCTTAGTTACTTCAGTTCCACACCTTTCATGCTTCCCATCAATAACTTCTTCGTTTGCACAACCTACCTTACATTTAGGACACCAATTGATAGGCATTTCCGCCTTGTAGGCAAGGCCCTTTTTATACAGTTGAAGAAAAATCCATTGTGTCCATTTGTAATATCCCGAATCTGTTGTATTTATCTCTCTACTCCAATCAAAAGAGAATCCCATTGCTTTTAATTGTCTTGTAAAAGCAGCAATATTCTCTTTTGTAATCTCTTGTGGAGGTCTTTTCATCTTTATCGCATAGTTTTCTGTTGGCAAACCAAAAGCATCCCAACCCATTGGATACAGTACATTTTGACCTAACATCCTTCTTAATCTTGCCAAGGAATCCATTTCGGTATAGTTACGAGCATGACCCATGTGCATAGAATCACCAGAGGGGTATGGAAACTCGGCTAATAGATAATATTTTTCTCTATTTACATCAAAGTCCCTTGCTCGATACACATCGGAGGAATACCATTTTTCTTGCCATTTTTTTTCTATTTCCTGAGGGTTGTACTTCTCTCTCATGAGGATGATTTTACATTAAAAAGAAATATATTGGAAGAACACAGTTTCGTGTTTTGTGGAACTAAGCAGTGAAACAAAGAACAGCATGTATGAATTTCTTTGTACATTTGTTTTGGTGGACCTGAGGGGATTCGAACCCCTCACCCCTTCGCTGCCAGCGAAGTGCTCTAACCAAATGAGCTACAGGCCCAGGAATCTGACATTATACCAAATTTCAAGTGGACCCAGCCAGAATCGAACTGGCGCCTTCGCAATGCGAATGCGATGCTCTACCAACTAAGCTATGAGCCCCCTACTGCATATATGGTGCAGGATTAATTCTTCCACTTAATTCAGCACCTCTTCTTAATTCAAAGTGAACATGAATTCCAAAAGCTACACCAGTAGCACCAATCTTGCCCAATGATTGACCCCTACCAACTGCCTGACCAGATCTAACATATACTTGCGACATATGGGCATAAAGTGTTGTGTATCCATTCCCATGGTCTACATGTGCATAGTAACCAAAACCATTGTATTTCCCACTACCCCAACCAGTACTAATAACTGTACCCGCAGAAGCGGCAACAACATCAGGAAGATTTACCCTGTTAGTTGGATAGATATCAATACCGTAGTGACCTGGAAAGAAACCTCTTGATATTCTGCTTGGGCCACCTACCGGCCAACCTAAGAATTTCCCAACATTTGGATCAACAGGAGCATTACTATACCCAATTGAAGTAGAACCTCTTGACAAAGAAAGTGGCGCAGAAGCATATACAGGTTTAGGAGTCTCCTTTATAACACCATTTGGGATAAACAATTCAGAACCTTCAACCAATGTAAAAGGACTCTCTAGCCAGTTATGGTCTACAATATCTGCGGCTTCTGCTGAATATTTTTTTGCTAATGATTCAACAGTATCTCCCTTTTTAATAGTAACAACGACTCCATCTCTCGGAGGGATTTCTAAAGTTTGACCTAGTTTCAATGAATTAACATTTGCAATATTATTTGCCCACATAATTGTCTTAACATCTAAATCATAGAGGGAAGCAATACTAGCTAAGGAATCCCCTCTCTTTACAATATATTCCTCAGGGTATCTTCTCGGACGATCCTTAGGTGTAACAGTATTTACACTTGCATTCATAACTACTAAATCAGTTTGAGCTACGCCTATTGTATCCAGCATCTGATCTCCTGCAGCACTAACAACGGGTTTCCTGTATAGATATGTAATTGCAATTATGAAAACGACTGATACTAATAGAACCTTAAATGCAGAAGAAAGAAAATTTCCTCTACCCCAAAACATTTTTGTAGCAAAAGAGTTCTTTTTTGAATTAAATGATTGAAAAAGAATATCAAAAAGAACAGAGATTAATATGAAAAATACCTGCAATCTCGAGAATATATACTCTATTATTGCTAGAATAAATTCTATTAAATTATTTTTTGATTTCTGTCTTGAATAAAAATTTGAGAATTTCCTTTTTATATCACGAATAAATTGATTTCCAACTATTTCATCATCAACAAAGAGATTTTCATCATCAAAAATCTTTAAGGGACTAATACTTTTAAAGCTTAATCCCGGAATATTCTTATTTTGTTGGAAATCATTGTTGTTCACAAAGCTATTTAGTGTTAAATAGTTCTAAACTGTATTATATCATAACTAAGCTTCGTGCAATGTTGCAAGAAATTCTTCATTATTCTTTGTTTTCTTGAGTCTATCTATCAATACCTCTGTTGGATTTTCATTACTATCTAAGAATTCAAGCATTCTTCTAATTCTCCATGATTGATTCAACACTTCTTTCCCAAGCAATAGCTCTTCATTTCTTGTACCAGAGTTGTTTACATCTATGGAAGGGTAAACTCTCTTGTTTGCTAATGATCTGTCTAAATGAAGTTCCATATTCCCAGTACCCTTAAATTCTTCATAAACTAGATCGTCCATTCTGCTACCTGTATCAACAAGAGCGGTTGCAATTATCGTGAGACTTCCACTTTCTTCAAAGTTTCTAGCTGCCCCAAAGAACCTCTTAGGGGGATACAAAGCAACTGGATCGAAACCACCAGATAATGTTTTTCCCGATGTTGGCATAGTAATATTGTATGCCCTTGCTAGTCTTGTAATACTATCCATTAGGATAATGACATCCTCTCCCCATTCAACCATTCGCATAGCTTTCTGAAGTGCCATCTCCGCCACGCTACAGTTGTGCTGTGGAAGTTCATCAAAGTTCGATGCATACACTTCTCCCTTAACAAACCTTTTCATATCAGTAACCTCTTCAGGTCTTTCACCAACCAATACAACAATTAATTTTGCCTTTGGATGATTCTTAGCAATTCCGTTTGCAATATCTTTCAAAAGCCATGTTTTTCCTGCTTTAGGAGGAGAAACTACCATAGATCTCTGACCAAAACCAATTGGAGAAAGCAAGTCAATCATTCTTGTAGATATAACGTCTTGATCTGTCTCTAATTTGATTTGCTTATTTGGGAATATTGGTGTTAATTTCCTAAAATTTGGTCTTTTAGCTGCTTCTGCTGCAGGCTTCCCATATACTGTATCTACTCTTAGAAGACTTAAATACTTCTCTTTGTCTTTTGGAAGTCTAGCAGGACCTGTTACTTCGTCCCCTGTCCTTAGACTGAACTTCTGAATCTGTGAGCCAGAGATGTATACATCATTATCTCCAGGCAAAAGATCTTCTGTTCTTAATATCCCATGAGATGCATCCTTCATAACTTCAAGGATTCCACTTACTTCAACAAAACCTTCATTATTTGAATTCTTTTTAAGAATTTCAATAATTAATTCTCGTTTAGGTAACTCCATGAAGTTTTCCAATTTAATCTCTTGAGCTTCAGCACGGATATCGGCTAAAGTCATTGCTTCGTAATCTTTAATAGTTTTACTTGATTTTTTTAACATCTATCAAAAAAGGAAATTTATATAGATATGAGGCATTTATTCATATCAGATACAAAAGTATATTGAAATACAGAAACTATGTCAACTTCTTTAAATATCAAATATGAAAAAAGAAGAAGGGATCGGTACTGCCCCAACCGACCCCGGTTTCTATTCCTATCATTAGGAACAGTTTCGAGTAACATACAGGATGTTTCCCCTCTTCTTATTTTGGTTTATATAGTTAAACAAAAATGAGAAAAAGGTAAAAAATCTTAGGCTTTTCCTGTTGCCCAGTTGTGCTTGTAACACCCCAGACAAAGGGAGAAACCTAAGATATCCACAACCTTGTAAAGAACTGTAACAGAAGTATACTCCTTATAGTGATAGCTGTCAAGCCCATAAACTTTCTCCACATTATGTACTTCTTTACGTTTCTTAGCGCCAGAGCGCTATATCCCAAACGGGTTGCACATGAAGTTACGAAAACCTATTGACATATCGCGCTGTTACGCTGGGTGTGGACAACAATAGGCGAAGATGTTTAAGGTGCCTGCCATAAGGTCCTTAATTCAATAAATAGTCAATTGCAAAAAATGAAACTTCCCTAAAAACAATATCACTTCGATATTCAGAATCTTGTATATATCTTTCCATTGTTTCTTTATCTTTATTTACTACTGCCACAACTGTATCAAATTGCTCTGGACCGTTTATAGCTATTGCCAAATCATCCTCTTCTGATTGGAAGACAAAATATGCTGCCAATACCTCTTTTCTTTTTAATTGCTCACGCATAAGTTGGTAATCTTCAAAAAAAATCAGCTCCCTTCCTTCTAGAACTTCATCATAATCCTCTATTACCTGAAGATTATTCTCTTGAAAAATTTTTTCTGTCCCCATTTAAATTATTTGTTAAATTAATTAGAGAGTAGATACTTTATATATCTTTTTTACATTTACCTTTTCATTAGCACCTACTTTCATTCGACCAACTAATAAGTCTGAATATCCACTTCTTTCAGCCTCTTTTATAATTGACTCCACCCCCCAAGTTCCCCTAACCTCACCTGTTAATCCAACCTCACCAACATACAGAACATTCTTTGAGAGAGGTTTGTCCATTACTGAAGACTTGATCGCAGCGCAAATCGCCAAATCTATTGATGGGTCGCTCACAGTAAGACCTCCAACAACATTAACAAATACATCCTTATTTCCCAAAAATAGCTTACCTTTTCTAGACATTACAGCACAGAGCATATCCAATCGTGGTTTCTTTATTCCATTCGCAACTCTTCTCAACGGACCCACCTCACTTTCCCTCTCGACAACAAGAGCTTGAACTTCAACAAATACTACTCTAGAACCCTGAATTACGGCACTAATTGCACTCCCAGAAGATTCTTCGGAAGATTCTAGAAAAAGCAATGATGGATTTTTTACTTCATTTAGGCCATTCCCTAGCATCTCGAATACACCAATCTCATTCGTTGAGCCGAAACGGTTTTTCATACTTCTAATTATTCTGTACTGATTATACTGATCTCCTTCCATATACAAAACACAATCAACAACGTGTTCTAATACTTTTGGTCCAGCGACATCTCCACTTTTATTTATTTGCCCAACAACAAAAATTGGAATACCTGTTCTTTTGGCTGCTCTTGTTAGCAATGCACCACAAAGACGAACTTGCCCAATACTCCCTGGGAAACCTTTGGATTGAATAGACTGCATACTTTGAATTGAATCTACTACTACAAGCTCAAAATTACCCCCCTCTATTAAAGCAACTACATTTTCAACAGTTGTATCCTCTGTAACAATAAAATTGTCTCTGTTGTATTCTTTTTTTACTGTTAACCTATCAAGCCTTTCCATCAATTGAGAAGGTGATTCTTCTCCACAAACATATAGAACCTTGCCCTTCTCGCAGAAATTTAAAACAATCTTCATCAAAAGTGTTGATTTCCCTACTCCGGGTTCTCCACTTAGTAGAATTACTTCTCCTGGAACAATACCCTTCCCCAAAACTCGATCGAATTCAAAAGAACCAGTTGTTATCCTACCTTTGGATGTATTACTTTTCTTATTTTTTGAGAATTCCGTGATTTTACTATACTTTGAAGGTACAACCTTCTTTTCAGTTTGAGAAATTGGCAAAGAAGATTCTTCGACCTCTCCGAGAGAACCCCACTCCCCACATGAGGGGCATTTGCCTGCCCATCTTAGGAATTCTGAATTACATGCATTGCAAACATATTTCATCTATTTTTTCTTTAATATTACTAAGTTATTATCCTCTAAACCAATTGATACTTCCACTAGTTCACCTTTATTTGTACCATCTCCTTTGTGGAGAATATAGTCAGCAAGAAGATTCTCGACCTTATCCTGTAAAAATCTTCTCAACGGCCTTGCTCCATATTCGTCACTAAAAGACTCCTTTACTATGTAGCTAATGGCCTGTGAATTCAATTTTACAAGAATTTTCTCCTCCTTTAATCGATTATTTAAATCAAAAAGTAGAAGTTTTACTATCTTCCTTGCATCTACCCTATTTAGGGAACGAAATATTACAACTTCATCCAACCTGTTTAATAATTCGGGTCTTAGAGTGTTTTTTAACTCTTCCATGAGCGTTTCCTTCATATGTTTATAGGATTCTCTCTCGTCTTTAATGTTTTTTTCTGCCTTCTCTTTAATTTCTGAGAATCCAAGGATTTTGCTCTTTCTAATCTCCTCTGCTCCAATATTAGAGGTTAGAATTATTACCGTATTTTTGAAATTTACTCTCTTCCCCCTACCATCCATCAGGTGGCCGTATTCCATGATTTGCAAAAGGATATTTAGAACATCAGGATGAGCTTTTTCTATCTCATCAAAAAGAATCACCGAATGTGGGTGCCTTCTAACTCTTTCCGTTAACCAACCTCCTTGTTGGAAACCAACATATCCTGGAGGAGATCCAATTAATTTCGAAACACTATGCATTTCCATCATTTCACTCATATCAATTTGAATTAGATTGTCTGTATTCCCAAACAATTCCTCAGAAAGTACTTTTGCCAATTCTGTTTTCCCCACACCAGTTGGACCCAAAAAAAGAAATGATGCCCAAGGTCTGTCAGTATCAGAGATCCCAGTTCTTGCTCTCTTAATGGCACTAGAGACGGCATCACATGCTTCGTCCTGGCCAATAACTTTAGCCTTTAGTTTAAGATCTAAACTAATAAGAGCATTTTTCTCCTGACTCCCTAAGGTATTTATTGGAATACCAGTCCATTTGGAAATAACATTTCTCACATCTTCAGAAGTAATCTCGTTCTTTTTCCTTCCCTTTTCCAACGAAAGTTCCTTTTCTCTAAGTAATATTCTCTCTTGAATTTTGTCCTCCTTGATTTGTATTTTAGAGGCATCAGACATTTCCCATCTTGAGATAAGATCTTCCTTTTCAAGTTTAATCTCTTTTAGCTGATTCTTTAATTCTTCAATGTCCTTGAAATCTGCTTCTACACCAAGTTTCTTAGATGAAGATGCTTCATCTAAAACATCAATAGCCTTATCTGGTAAATATCTATCTGCAACATACCTATCCGATAGCCGAGTTGCCATAAGGATTGCTTCATCAGAAATCCTTACATTGTGATGTTTTTCAAGAAGCGGTCTAATTACTTTTAATACACCAAGAGTACTCTCAATGCTTAATTCTTCAAGAAAAAGAGGCTGAAATCTACGAGCTAATGCATTATCGGTCTCAAAATATGCACTGTAATCTTCGGTAGTCGTTGCCCCAATACACCTAAAATTCCCTTGAGTAAGTGCAGGTTTCAATACAGAGGCAATATCCGAAGAACTTCCAGGCATTCCAGGGGCAACAATATTATGTATCTCGTCTATGAACAAAATTGTATTTTCAGCCTGTGTTACTTCCTCAATTATTGCGGTTACTTTCTCCTCAACATCTCCCCTCATCTTACTACCGGCCATAATATCCGAAACATTTAAGGAGATTATTTTGGCATCTCTTAAAGATGGGGGGACATTACCACTCGCTATTCTTTGAGCCAAACCCTCAACTAATACAGTTTTCCCAACACCTGCCTCTCCAACAATCACAACATTATTTTTTCTTCTTCTACAAAGGATACTCTCAAGGTTATCCAGCTCATCTTCTCTCCCCACTACAGGATCAAGCTTATTTTCTCTCGCCAATTCGACAAGATCTACCCCCAGGTATTGTACAAAACTTTGATTGTCTTCTTCAACTGTCCCCTCCCAAGGTTTTGTTAGAAATCCTACGGGATATATTGCAATTCTATTTAATGCAGCTTTGAAAATCTCTGTCGTCAAACCTAAATCTTTAATTTTTTTAAACTCCTCAAAATTCCCCTCCAACATTGCTAAAAGCAAATGTTCCGAGCCAACATATACATGCCCTGCTTTTTGAGCGACAAAAAAAGCCCTGTTTAATATCTCTTTTGAATCTTTTGAAAATTCAATCTCTACTTGCTTATTTGGATTCCCAGTTATCTCAATATTTTTTTTACCCAACAGAACTTCCATGACTTTTGTCACATTTACACCTGTTTCACTCACGGCTTTTCTAGCTATGGAAGCATCATTCAGGAGAATTCCAGCCAGAAGAGAAGTCGGTGAAACTTTCCTCTCTTTCAAGTGGGTAGACACAAAGTAAGACAACCTGATTGAGATAACAAGATTCTTGCTCAATCTTGAAAGAAATGGCTTCTTATCTTTATTTGATTTACTATCATGCATTACTAATTATACTACATATATTGGAATTACTTCTTTTCCTCAAGTTCTTCCTCAATGGCAGTATCAATTGCAGATGCTAATTCCTCTTCAGAAATCTTTTCTTGCTTTTCAACCTTATTTGCTTTTGGCTCTTTTGATTTAGCTCCTTTAAGACTTAATCCAAGATGTCTTTCGGTAGAAGAAATTGAAAGAATTTTTACAGAAACATCATCACCAACAGATACTATATCTGCGGGATCCTTAACTAGCTTATCTGATAATTCTGAAATATGGATTAAACCATTTAATCCCTCTGCTATTCTAATAAATGCCCCATAAGGAACAACCTTTTGAACTTTTCCTTTAACAACATCACCAATCTTATACTTAGAGATAGCCTCTGACCAAGGATCTTTAAGTAATCTTTTAATACTATAAGCAACTCTTTTCCCACCATCTGATACGCCTATTACCATTACATTAACCTTGCTTCCAACCTGAAAAAGATTCCCAATATCTTCAACTTTATCCCATGACAATTCCGAGAGATGAACCAGTCCCTCCAAACCTTCAGCATTAACAAAAACTCCAAAAGGAGTGATCCCACTTACAGTACCTTCTAAGATATCTCCCTCTTTGACCTTATTTAGGGTTTTCTCTCTTTGTTCCAAATCTCGAGATTGAGTAACCATCTTCTCTGAAAGGATAATTCTGTTCTTCTCCCTATCTAATTCAATTATTCTTGTCTGAATCTTATCCCCAACAAGAGAATTTAATCTCTTTTGTACCTTTGAAGAGATATCTTTGCCCACCTGTCTTACTCCATCAATATATACTCTTGATGCATCAAGTTGAGAAGTAGGAATAAAGCCACGAATATCTTTTCCAATTTCAACTATTAAACCACCATTATTTGCCTCAACTACAACTGTTTCCACAACATCATTATCTTTCCTTGCTTTCTCAAGAACCAACCAAGTACTTGCTTGCTGTGTTCTTCTTATTGAAAGGATTAGTTGACCTTCTTCGTCCTCAGGTTTTACTACATATACTAAAACTTTATCACCTGTCTTCAACTCTCTCCAATCAAGGGTTTCACTTTTTAATTCTCTTCCAGCAACTATTCCTTCGGATTTGTATCCGATATCTACAATAACCATTCCCTCTCGTACATCAACTACTTCGCCTTCAACAATATCTCCCCTATTGAAAGTTTTAACTTGGTTCTCTTTATCTGAAAGGAATTTATCAATCTGTAAATACAGATCTTTTTTACTTATATCTTCTGTTGCTTTTTTCGCAACCGTTTTTTTGTCTACCATAGGATTATCCTTTGGTGATGCCCTCCTGTTAGCTGGTACAGACATACAACTAATATTATTTACTAACGAGTGGTAGTATACCATTAAAGAAGTCACTTTGCAAAACAAGACAAAACATCTCCTAGATTAGATAATCCTTAAGGACTACCCTCTCCATTTCGGGCTTTTTTGCTTTCAGAATATATCTCCCATACAGAACGAAAGTTGAATTAACTTTGTACCAATCACTCCTTGGATAGAGTTTTTCTAAATCATGTGCAATTTTGGTTGGATCTGTATTTTTGGTTAAACCATAGCTCCTTGCTACTCTTAATACATGTGTGTCCACAGCTATTCCCTGATTGGATTGATGTAAATCATTTAAGAAAACATTGGCCGTCTTATATCCCACTCCAGGGAGAGAAACAAGCTCATTAACGTTAAGAGGGGGATTCCCTCCATATTCCTCAGCAAGAATCCTTGCTGTCTCTTTAATGTGTCGAGATTTTGTCCTGTAGAAATTAATACCCCCGAGGGTATTATGTAAGTCTCTGGTATTTGCATTACTTAATTGCTCTGCATCTGGGAATTTCTCAAAAAGGTTTTTTGTGACTTTGTTTACCTGCTTGTCGGTTGTTTGTGCAGAAAGTATTATACATATGAGGAACTGAAAATCATTATTCCAATTCTTCAATTCCGTAGTTGCATTCGGAAAGATTTTTTCTACTTCACTTAAAAGTAGTTTCGCTAGCTCCTTTTTTTTCATATCTCTAAACCCTTCAAAAGCTTTTCAACGAATATATCTCCAAGAAAGTATCTTAATATGTTAACCGTCTCAGGAACATTTATTAATATCCTTCTGAATTCACTTCTCACTTCTTTATCAGAGATCTCTACTTTTGCACAGCTTGTTGCAACTTGTTTCCCTAGAATTACTGCACTTTCGTACATCTCATTCTTATTGTTATCTTTTAAAGCTGCTTGATATACTTCTAATTTTGCATTATCAAGAGTTGCTTCTGGATACAGTGTGCCTGTTATTTCTGAAAAACCTAATGGTTGGTTAATACCATTTTTAATATTATCCATTTCGCCATATGTATCTCGAATAATCTCAAGAATATCTTCATATATCTCCCCCTTCTCCCTCCAACCGAATTCATTCTTTGTAACTACCTGATGCCAACCAGGCCCTACAACCCCCTTGTACATGTCGTAAACCATATCACACTTCTCTTGAACCTCCTCTCGTTCATATTGATCTCCTTGCTCCATTCGAACATTCTCCCAAGACTTTCTTTTAGATTGCAATTGAACAACACACCTTCCTAATCCAAGCTTAGAAATCATTAAAGAATCCAAATCCAATGACATATTTATATATTTCATCAAATCGTTCTCATTACAGCTATCTAAAGAGGTTAATCCATAGCTAATTGTTAATGCATTACTAAAAGGACTTCTATCAAACAGGAGAAAATTCTCAGAATATTTTGGGTTCGTAAGCAACACAGCCATGAACTCAAGCCGATTAAGGGCGAAAAGTGCCATACGCGCTTCTAGTGAATTCTCAAGGGGAAGAATCTCTTCTGGACACCCCTGCTTAAGGAGCAATCTAATAGAGGCTCCAATTGGGGTAGAATAAATGGGGAAAGACGAGGGGGTTAAATTAATATTTAATTTCTCTAAACCTGAAAAAAGATTATTTGTAGCATCAGCCTTCCCTACCTGATCGCCACCCTCCAAGCAGACAGCCCTATAGTCTCTGCTCTCCATAATTGATAGGCTCAACTAATTTATTCAAAGAAATTATACCATATTCCGCCGAAGCAACATTTTCTGTTCATTTTTCTTACTCTTTTGACGCTTGTATTACAGGCATTACCTCGCATTTTTAGAAATTTCATTTCTTTTGAAAATTTCTTTTTAATATTTATGCTCCTTTTTCCCATGAATATTTTCTTCGAGTTACGGTTTTTATTCTTTTCTTAATTTCTCGACTTAAAAAAGAGCTCTTTTCGTAACATATGGTCTCTCCCTGCCCTGAGAATCCAAGATGTGCAAAGCCCGCAAGTGAAGCCTCAAGTATTTTCCTATCGGCTATTTCAAAGTTGTATGGATATTGTATACTTAAAAAATGAAACTCCTTATATTTGACTATGATAGAACTCTAGCAAAACCGATTGAGAGTTTAACTCCTGCAATTGCTTCGGAACTTGTCAGATTACTTGAAAACAATTATGTGGCAATAATTAGTGGGGGAAGAGACTTATATCAACTGGACAAGCTTCTTACTAGATACCTCCCACTAATTAACAAAGATTCTCTTTCTCATCTTTATCTTTGTCCTTGGTATGGGAATCAGATATACAAATGGGACAATGGATACAGATTGATCTTTGATGCCCCCCACATGTCAGATGTTGAACGAAGAGATATATTTATTGTCCTAGATCATTTTGATTGGGAGAAGTACGGTATTGAGAAAGTATATGGAGATCAAATAGAAGACAGAGGCACTTCTATTTCCATAAACTGCCTAGGAAGAGATGTGCCTAAAGATATTAAGAATAAATGGGATCCTGACAAAGCAAAGAGGCTGATAATAAAAAGAGTTTTAGATAAGGCTTTTAACAACAAATTCGATATCTATGCTACAGGAAGAAATACAATTGATATTGTTTCTAAGGATAATACAAAGGCAGATAATACAGTTGTATTAGCGAAATTAATTGGTGTTCCTCTATCAAATATTATTTTTACTGGGGATGAATTTGCTCCTCATGGGAACGATTTCCCAATGTTAGAATTAGATCAAATCAAAATTAATATGGTGAATGGCCCAGAAGAAACTCTTGAGATTCTCAAAAGAATGTAAATAAAAACCCACTATTTCTAGTGGGTTTCGAATTCAATAAGTCCTGGCAATAACCTATCTTCCCAAGACCAAAGGTCTAAGTATTTTCGGCGTTAGAGCGTTTTACTTCTGAGTTCGGGATGGAGTCAGGTAGTTCCACTCTACTACAATCGCCAGGCAAAAAGAATGTATATTTAATTCATTCCTCTTGCCTGACCTCTTCTTTCGAAAAGTTCAGGACTAAATTCTAAAGAGCGATAGTGTATTTTTGTACACTGAAAACCGAACAGAAAGTAATATAAAATCAAAGAAGCTTTTGGTCAATTAGTACTCCTCGGCTAAATGTATCGCTACACTTATACCTAGAGCCTATCAATGTAGTAGTCTCCTACAGACCTTCCGTGTAGTCAAGCTACACAAGTATATTTAATCTTGGAATAGGCTTCGCACTTATATGCTTTCAGTGCTTATCCGATAAAAACTTAGCTACCCAGCGATGCTCTTGGTAGAACAGCTGGTAGACCAGAGGTTTTCACTCCCCGATCCTTTCGTACTAGGGGACGATTTCCTCAAATATACAACGCCTATACCGGATAGAGACCGACCTGGCTTACGCCGGTCTGAACCCAGCTCACGTGCCGCTTTAATGGACGAACAGTCCAACCCTTGGGATCTTATCCAATCCCAGGATGCGACGAGCCGACATCGAGGTGCCGAACCTTGCCGTCAATATGAACTATCGGGCAAGACTAGCCTGTTATCCCCGGGGTAGCTTATCTCCGTTAAACAATGGCGCTTCCACGCGCAACCAAAGGGTCACTTAAACCTACTTTCGTAACTGATCGAGGTGTCCCTCTCACAGTAAAGCCTCCTTATGCTTATGCACTCTTCACCCGATTTCCATCCGGGTTGAGGAGACCTTAGTGCGCTTGCGGTACTCTTTAGCAAGCAACCGCCCCAGTCAAACTTCCTACCATGCACTGTCTAGAATCCAGATAATGGATACTGTTAGAAATAAAATACCAAAAGAGTGGTATTACACTGTCGACTCCACAATTCCTGACGAAACTGCTTCATAGTCTCCCACATATTCTATACATCCGAAACCTTATCTCAATGCAAAGCTGAAGTAAAGCTCCACGGGGTCTTTTTGTCCTGGTATAGGTAGGCCGCATCTTCACAGCCATTTCAATTTCACCGAGCACATTGTTGAGACAGAGGAAGAATCGTTACACCTTTCATGCAAGTCACTAATTAAGTGACGAGGTATTACGCTACCTTAGGACCGTTATAGTTACAGCCGCCATTGACCAGGGCTTCGGCTTTCCACTTCGCAACCACTAGGGCACCGAAGTGCACCCAGCAGAGAGCTAATGAATCACCTTAACCTTCTGGCATTGGGCAGGTGTCAGCACTTATACATCCTCTTACGAGTTTGCAAGCGCCTGTAGTTTTGGTAACTAGTCGTTCTTCCCTATTCTGTGCCACTCTCATCACCACAAATAATAAAACTTATGATGGAGAGTCCCCCTTATTGCGAACTTACGGGGTCAATTTGCCGAATTCCTTAACAATGTATCACTCGTACGCTTTAGTGCATTTACACTTGTCCACCAGTGTCGGATTGCAGTACGGTTACAAACATTTTTATAATTACCGAAGTAATTATTGATAGAAGATTTTCCTGGAGAATTAAATAGTACAAATCGGTTTCCCGAAGGTCACCTTTGCATCGCAACTCGTGTTCATCCACCGAAGTAGAAACACTCTTCCGGATTTTCCTAAAAGAGCTCTCTTGTTGCTTACACCCCAAACCAATTAGGGGCTTGCGTATTCAATCCTCTCACTCCATTTCAAATGTTAGTAGTACAGGAATATTAACCTGTTAGCCATCGTCTACGCTTTTCAGCCTCGACTTAGGACCGACTAACCCATGGTTGACTGACATAGCCATGGAAACCTTAGACATTCAGCGAGCAGGGTTTTCACCTGCTTTACGTTACTCATCCCAGCATTCTCACTTCTATATGCTCCAACAGCGCCTTACGGGCCATCTTCACAGCTTTTTATCAACTGCTAAGTTGATCATATATAGAACGCTCCCCTACCACCCATACATACCGAAGTATGTATAAATTCGCAGCTTCGGAATTTACCTTCAGCCCCGTTACATTTTAAGTGCAAAATCTCTTGACTAGTAAGCTTTTACGCATTTTTTAAAGGATGGCTGCCTCTAAGCCAACCTCCTAGCTGTCTGAGAAATCTCACTTCCTTTCCCACTAAGGTAAAATTTGGGGTCCTTATCTGACGATCTGGGCTGTTTCCCTCTAGAGCACAGGAACTTAGATCCCTGACTCTAACTGCTGCAATGTACAATACGGTATTCGGAGTTTAACTGGAATGGGTACTCTTTCGAGCCCCAAATCCAATCAGTGCTCTACCCCCATATATTAAATTGCAACGCTAGTCCTAAAACTATTTCGGGGAGAACCAGCTATTACCAAGTTCGTTTGGCATGTTACCGCTAACCACGGGTCATCTCATAATTTTGTAACATTAAAGAGTTCGGGCCTCCGTCATGATTTCTCATGATTTCGCCCTGCCCATGGCTGGATCACCTGGTTTCGGGTCTCGTGCATGTGACTCAAATCGCCCTATTCAGACTCGCTTTCGCTTCGGCTCCCCAATAAACATGGTTAACCTTGCCACACACAACGAACTCACTGGGTCATTCTTCAATAGGCACGCCGCCACCGGATATACCGGCTACGACTGTTTGTAAGCATATGGTTTCAGTTACTATTTCACTCCCCTAACAGGGGTACTTTTCACCTTTCCCTCTCTATACTAATTCACTATCGGTCACAAAAGATATTTAGCCTTGCCGAGTGGTATCGGCTGGTTCCCACAAGATCTCACGTGTCTCGTGGTACTTAAGAAGTTAAAAAGGAGACTCTATTTTTTCGTTTACGAGGCTTTCACTCTCTTTGGCTTATCTTTCCAGATATATTCTACTAAAAAAGAATTTTTTGACTCCTCGGAGTGCTTGCTACCACTCCCATTAACTCTTGCAACACTCATACCGCACGAGTAGCAACCTACGATTTCAAATCCTCGATCATCGCAACGCGAATCACGATTCATATCAATCTTACACGGTATAAGTTTAGGCTCTTCCCTTTTCGCTCGCCACTACTGGGGGAATAAACTCTCGTTCTCTTTTCCTGCAGGTACTGAGAGGTTTCACTTCCCTGCGTTATCATCTATACAGCTATGAATTTACTGTAAGATAACTGGGTATTAACCCAGTTGGATTACTCCATTCGGAAATCTTCGGATCAAAGCTCGTTTGACAGCTACCCGAAGCTTATCGCAGCCTACTACGTCCTTCATCGTTCTTTTGTGCCAAGGCATTCACCATACGCCCTTAATTTGCTTAATTGAAATTACTTTCTATTCAGTTTTAAATGTGCAACTACAGAGTTTGTAATTTTTACTGTAAAACTTCAATCGACCTACCACAACAGTAAAAATATATACAAATCTCTTGAATCAGAAATTAAAGATTTCTCTTCTTTTTCCGTAAACATATGGACCTGAGGAGAGTCGAACTCCTGACCTCTTCATTGCAAATGAAGCGTTCTAGCCAACTGAACTACAGGCCCACAACTCGACCTGGTGGGCGCACCAAGAATCGAACTTGGGACCTCAGTCTTATCAGGACTGTGCTCTAACCAGCTGAGCTATACGCCCCTCTTTGGTACATATAAATTTTAGTTAAAGAACATAGCTATTAAAAGCTAAAAAGTGACAGGAAAATCCGGTTACTCCTTAGAAAGGAGGTAATTCAGCCGCAGATTCCCCTACGGCTACCTTGTTACGACTTAACCCCAGTCATAAGCGTTACCTTCGTCATTCCATCTACAAGAGACAGAACACCTTCGGGTATCACCTACTCCCATGGCTTGACGGGCGGTGTGTGCAAGACCCGAGAACGTATTCACCGTGACATGGCTGATTCACGATTACTAGCGAATCCAACTTCATGAGGTCGAGTTTCAGACCTCAATCCGAACTGAGACCAACTTTGAGGATCAGCTCCATCTTACGATTTGGCTTCCTACTGTATTGGCCATTGTAGCGTGTGTGTAGCCCAGGACATAAGGGCTATGCGGACCAGACGTCATCCCCACCTTCCTCCTCGTTTTACCGAGGCGGTTTCCCAAGACACTTGTAACATGGGATAGGGGTTGCGCTCGTTTCGGGACTTAACCCTACATCTCACGACACGAGCTGACGACGGCCATGCAGCACCTGTGTATCACCTTCGAAAGCCTCCCCACTTTCATGGGGCATGCAGATACATTTCAAACCCTGGTAAGGTTCTTCGATTGCCGTCGAATTAAACCACGCGCTCCTCCGCTTGTGCGGGTCCCCGCCAATTCATTTGAGTTTTAGCCTTGCGGCCGTACTTCCCAGGCGGGACGCTTAACGCGTTAGCTGCAGTACTCAATACTTCCATTCAATCCCGAAGGATTAAGTAGTTGTACCGAACACCTAGCGTCCATTGTTTACGGCGTGGACTACACGGGTATCTAATCCGTTTCGCTCCCCACGCTTTCGAGCCTTAGTGTCAGACAAGGACCAGCGAATCGCCTTCGCCACTGATGTTCCTCCCAATATCAACGCATTTCACCGCTCCACTGGGAATTCCATTCGCCCATTCCTGTCTCAATTTCTGTAGTTTCCGAAGCTTCCCCACGGTTGAGCCGTGGTATTTAACTAAAGACTTACAAAAACACCTACGCTTCTCTATACGCCCAATAAATCCGGATAACGTTCGCACCCTACGCATCACCGATGCTTCTGGCACGTAGTTAGCAGGTGCTTATTCATGAGGTACCGTCATCTATTCTTCCCTCATAAAAGGAGTTTACAATCCGAAGACCTTCCTCCTCCACACTGTGTCGCTGCGTCAGGGTTGCCCCCATTGCGCAAGATTCCTAATTGCTGCCTCCCGTAGGAGTATGGACCGTGTCTCAGTTCCCATGGTGGCTGACCGCGCTCTCACGCCAGCTACCCGTCTTAGCCTTGGTGAGCCATTACCTCACCAACAAGCTGATAGGATGCGGACTCCTCCTGAAGCGCAAAAGCTTTACTTACAAACTAAAAGAATGTAAGGCTATCGAGTATTACCCCATCTTTCGATGAGCTATTCCCGTCTTCAGGGCAGATAATCCACATGTTACTCACCCGTTTGCCACTATCCCAAAAAGAAAAACAATCAACCGAAGTCTCAAGTAATTCAAAGGGATCGTCCGACTTGCATACCTTAGGCACACAGCCAACGTTCATCCTGAGCTATGATCAAACTCTCATTGAAAAATAGTACTTAACTTCATACCAGAAATGGTATGGCCAACCAGTACAAATATTTGGACTTAAAACGTCTGACTAAATGAATTGTGTGAACCCAATCACACAGAAAGTCAAAATGTCAATAATTTTT
>Ga0209202_1000197_pt1 | contig 64076 bp, 90 predicted proteins | sample AD_UKC032_MetaG_FD_184416 | JGI IMG/M metagenome (GOLD analysis project Ga0209202, IMG submission 184416) | Active sludge microbial communities of municipal wastewater-treating anaerobic digesters from USA - AD_UKC032_MetaG (SPAdes) (version 2) | ecosystem: Engineered > Bioreactor > Anaerobic >... | reverse complement strand
CTTCTTCAGTTCTCTTCTGCTTCTCTTCTGCTCTTTCCTTCTTCTTCAGTTCTCTTCTGCTTCTCTTCTGCTCTTTTTCTTCTATCTTCTTTCAAACAGTCAAAGAATTGACGGGGTCCGGTTACTCATCCGGACCGGCTCCCGTTACCCCGTGCTCTGTCCCCAAAGCACATCGCCAGCTACAAGTGCTCAAATCTTTTCAGGATTCTACTGACTTGTCGGGATTCAATGCTCTGAAAGGATCTTACTAGGATGTGCTGTTCATCCTCCATCTCGTCGACGTGGGAATTGTCGATTCAACCCCTAATGAAACGCGGCTCTCAGTGAAACCGTAAAGTACCAGGCCCTTCCGCGCGAAGGAATTGTAATGAGCGAGGCTGCTTGGGTAGCCACTTCACGGCTCATTCCTGGATCAGTTTCCTTAGCTGAAAACTAAGGAAAGGATAAAGAACTAGAAAAAACTTTGAACACAGCAAGGTGTTCTTAAAGCGCATAGAAATCCCATCGTTACGCCTGTCCTTCAAGTGGTCGTGCCCGTCGCTGCAGGCTAACGCTGACCTGAAGTAAGGAAGAGCCACCTAGGGATTTAGGATCTCTTCCAAGCAACCTGAACGTCTAGCCCAGTCAGAACTCGCTGATAACTTTCTGGGATCACCGTTGATTTTAGTTTTTCACCTGCATGAGTGGTGCTCGAAACTCACTCCTTCGGGGCTCCTGGTCCTGACCCAATCATAGACACGGATCTATGACCTCTGATGTTTTAGCACTGTCCCACCAGACAAAGTCCTCGCCGGGTTGTCCGGCTAAGGTGCATGAAGACCTAGAAATAGACCAAGGTCATTTGTTCTCCTGCACACTAATTCAGCTCCCAAGATGTGCAGTAAGTGAGGGGACTTCCACCCCTCTAGCCGTTTCCGACCTGTCGCTTCTAAATTCTAGTGACTCCATGCCTACTAGAATTCATCGGTGCTTCAACGCAGTTACCCTGTAGCCGAGCTTTTTAGCTAAAGAATAGGGCCTCATTTTTTCTTGCTCCACACCTTCCCGATCAGCTTCACAACCGGGTGGGGATTTGATAATCCCCAAAACTTACCAGCTTTTTATGGTCGGACTGAGTTCCTTGATGTCCGGAGTCACTGAGTGGTGGTCAAATTTAACCACCAAACCAACAAAAGTTTCCTGCCTACCACAAATGAAAGAGTAGCCAATTCAAACAAGGTTACAACCATCTTCCATCCTTTCCAATCTTTACCCTATTTAGTGATCCTACACGGAATTTTTAAATGTCAAGAGCCAGTGTGACTATGATCACCATGATGGCAAGGAAGGTAAAGAGAAGGCTCTTGCACAACAGTTTCGCTTTAGGTTTAGTCAGCATAAGGATCATCATCATGTGGATCAAATTCTTCCCAATCATCTGCATTTTGGTCGTCAAGAGGAACTCTGTTCCCTAAGGGAATTTCATGGTTCTTCCAAAATCTAAGGGCATGACCCTTTCTAAAAATTGCAGAACGAACATGGCATGTCTGAACAGCTTGATCAAAGGTCAAAATGGCATCCTCATTTTAAAACACACCCATTTGCAACCCACCCAAATGACCACTTTTTAGGTTTAGGGGTGTCCTGGTTTTTTGAACTTAATCCCCTGGTTGCCTTTGACAGTTCTTGATTGAGATTCACTCCATCAGTAGAGCTAAGTCCAAACTTTGCCCGGTGAAGATGAAGCCGAACTACAACCTCTATCAGGTGATGAAGCATTTCTGCCTCATTCATTCCCCCTTTGTTGGACATGAAGAAGTCAACAACTCCTTCTACCAGGTTACCGTCAATTAGACAGTCTGGAAAGTTTAAAGTTTCCTGAGGATAACCTTGAATGTCAGACATTTAGATGTTTTCTCCAAGCAATGAACCACTCTCTGGCAATCACCCGTAACCTGTCTTGTTCATCTAAAGAAAGATGATTAAAATTATGGTGATAATCTGAACAGACTGAGTCTAGAATGTTGTCCTCTTCGGAATGATCTGATCCATGAAGAGTCTCGAAGAGATCTTTAGTCACTCCATTGACAACTTTAGCTGAACCTCCAACCTCAAATTCTGAAAGATGGATTAGAATGCACTCCTTCACCATAGTGATGAAACTTTCTTTCTCATCCTTGCCATTCTCCAACTTCCTCTTAAAGACTTTGTAGGCAACTTCTAGGATGTCTTGATCGATTAAAAATTCAAGTGTGTTCATTTTTCTGGTACCTACCCATATTTTCTAAAAAACATTCTTTGCTCCACCTTTTGTTGTGAAACTCACTCCAGGCAGAGACGGTCATATCATCCCAGGGGTTCGGAATCTGTGTCATGAAACTTTGAAGACGATTGATGTGTCTCATCCGAAGTCCTTCTGCTTGAAGGTCGGTAAGTGCTGACATTTCTGCTTTCCTCCGGTTCTGAACTCTCTGATGCCTGAAACAACTAAAGGGACGTTGATGAAGAGTTCTAGACATGATGGATTCCTTTTTCTGGTTGAGTGCTAGTCTAAGCGAAATCACAAATTAACGTTCCGTTGAGATGATCAATTTCATGTTGAATTACAATTGAAGGAAGATCTGAGGTTGTGAATTCAAAGAATGTTCCGGATTCATTCTGAGCACAGACTTTGATGGTCTTTGCCCGTTTCACCGGAACGTTTCTCTTAGGAACAGAAAGACACCCTTCCACACTTTCTACTTCCCCTTCTGAACTTAAGATGAGTGGATTGATGAGGACTAACGGGAACTCCCCTTCTAGCCCTAACTGCATGACGATAATTCTTTTCTGAACATTTACTTGTGGGGAAGAAAGACCAACACCCCCTTCAATCATCATGGTTAGGAACATGTCTTTGACAAAGGACTGAATTTCTTTAGTGACTTGTTCAACAGGAGTTGAAACAAGTCTTAGTCGGTAGTCAGGAACACGAAGAACATCCAGTCTTTTCATTTAGAAGGGATTGTGATCAAAGATAGAGACTTCCCCGGTAACTGGGGAATCGTAGGTCAATGACATGGCAATGCCATGTAGGTGATGTGCAATAATCAGGTAGAGCCAGATGGGACCCTTGCCGGTAATGATCACATCCTTTCCAGAAAAGTCTGCACTGTTCACTTGTTCCAGGTAGTCACAAACATCATCAAGTTTAGCATTCCCATCGAATAGAGTTCCTACATCGAGAATCATCTTAAACTCCTAACGCGGACAAGGTGGTACGTTCACCCCCTGGAAGAACATAGAGGATTTCTCCATTCTCTTTTGCTGGGGGATAGATATCATTATCTGTTTTTACTGAAAAGTCTAGGGCTACTGGAAGTAGCCAATTAAACCTGGGATGTTTGGGAAAAGAGATAAACCCTTCAGTGGTTTCAATCCCGGAAGTTTCATTAGACATAAAGCACTCCTAAGAGGGTGAAGGTAGATGAAAAAATTGGTGGGTCCCCTCGGGGTCGAACCGAGACTTGACAAATTATGAGTTTGCTGTTTTACCACTTAAACTAGAGACCCGAAATTGGTTAATTAACCCGAATGAAGCTTACTTCGACTTCTTCAGAATAGTAGCCGTTAGATTCCCCAAACCAGGTAATGGTTACCGATCCTTTATTGGTCCTGAACTTGTAAAAGGAGTAGGTTGTTGACTCGAATTCTTCAAGATCTACCCGTTCGGTAACTACTTCGGCTTCTACAATGGGTTCTCCTACCAGATCATGAAGATCCCCGGTGATATCTTTAATCGTTACACTCTCACAACAATCCTGGACGTGATAGAACAGAACATTGAGACTCTTAGATTTAAAGATCAACGTTTCATCACCATTCATCCAATCAAACTGTTTCCGCAGGTAATCCTTTTCCTCTTCTAGGAGTGAATTGTAGTTCAGAATTTCTACGGAATCAAACACTTGCCCTATCATTTCATTAAACACGGTAAGAGCCATGCCAGTCTCCTTAGGAAAAGTTAAAAATAATCAATCACTGGAGTCCCAAACTTCACTTCGACCACATGTCTGACATTGCCAGTGGTGGAGGCCACGCAGTTGAATGCCAAATTTTGGATCCCAGGTAGTCTCTTTAAACTGATGATCACAACCAAACATCCAAAACTTAGTGACATAGTCAAAACCATTCTGTTCTTGTGGCCTGACATTTCGGTATTCGGCGGAGGTAGCCACCCCAGTAAGATCAGGAAAGATAATCAAGACCGCATCTAAAGGGGATTCTTTAAAGTCGTTCCGGGTGTACATCTGACGATGGTCGGTGGCAACAATCCTGTTAGCATGAAGTTTAACCGCATAGTCTTTTGGAGTGATTTCAGTCCAACCAGGGGGAAAAACGTTGTAACCACCCAATTCAGCTTTGATCCTTTCCTGGAGTTCAACTTCGAGATTGTGTTGGTTCATCATCATCCCCGTTGTTTACTTAACTGGAAACAGTTTAACTTAGGATGTTGGAAAAGTCGAGGGTTAAACCTAAGAAAAATTCACAAGGAGGAGACACCTTAAATGTCACTTTTCATTGAACCCTGAGTCTTTTTCTAAATCCTTCCTGGGTGTGAGTTCTGAACTTTGGGATTTTGTTTCATTTGATTCTGGTTTTAAGATCTTAGTTCCTTGAAACCGCCTAAACCAATCAATGAAGACAAGATTCTTAAAGTGTTCTCTAATTGATGGAATCATCTAATCTCTCCTGGTTAGATTGACCTCTGTCTTTCATGAAATCTGGGGTGACTAGCTGGCCATCAATAGAATGCTTCCTGATCAAATCTTCGAGTTCTGATTGAAATGACATTTTAGCACCTCTCTTAAAGGGGTATGAAACATGTTGTTTCTGATTGTTTGGAGCGATGAAGGGGAATCGAACCCCTGTACGACTTTCGTCTGCCTGCTTGGCGGGCAGGTGCCTAACCTCTCGGCCATCATCGCTAATCTTCTTCTCACTTATTTATTCGGAACGGGGTCTTTAGTCTGGTGAGTAGTTCATTTAGCTGCCAGATTTTGGTCAATATCAGAATCCACGATGGGTTGTGCATGTTCCATTGCACACCGTTCCCTTTCATTGAGAGTTGCTGAATTCCATGCCTTCAATGCTATTTCGCGCATTGCAATGTTGAAGATGGGTGGCATGGTGTTTTCAGTCCAGTTGGCAGCCCAATATTCATCGAATGTCATTGATTTATCTCCAAGTCCAGTTTCATTGACCTTAAAACAATCCCCTGAAAACGAACTACCAACAAATTAAAGACCTAGTGGGTTTCCTTCCGCAACTTCTGATAAAACTCCAAAGTTTCTGGTCTTGACCCAATAATCTCTTCTGCTTCAGGCCAAACCCCTTTAATGACATCCCTAGCATAGTAGAAGGAGTACCAGGGACTGGTTAGGATTAGATCTTCAGCATCATTCCATCTTCCTTTAATCACATCTGCCGAATAGATATAGGTAGATTCCACATCCGATTTGATCACCTCTTCAGCTTCAACCCACCGTCCTTTAATGACTTCCATGGCATAGAAGCACGTTGATTCAGGGGATGTCTTGATCACCTCTTCAGCATCAACCCATCGTCCTTTTAGGACATCCCTAGCATAGAGATAGGCAAAGTTAGGGGAAGTCTTAATGGACTCTTCACCTTCAACCCACCGGTCTTTGACCAAAGTAACCGAATAGAGGTAGGCATATTCAGGATCCTTCTTGATAAACTCTTCTGCTTCAGTCCACCGTCCTTGAATCACATGAAACGCATAGTAGTATGTGGATTCAATATCAGTCTTAATGAACTCTTCAGCTTCAGCCCACCTTCCTTTAATGACATCAGACGCATAATCTACACTACTTATGGGATCAACTTTGATAACGTCTTCGGCTTCAGCCCAATCCGATCTAATAATATTCAAGGCATAGAGGTAGGAATAGTAAGCACTTGTGAGTATCAGGGGTTCTGCTTCGGGCCACCGTCCCTTAATGACATTCTCGGCATACCAGTAAACCCAATAGATGCACTCTTTATCTTCAAAGAATTCTTCTGCACTGGTAAACTTTTTAATTTTATCAAGGTCATGACAAATCTTCTTGCCACACTTTACCTTGGCAATGCACGTTTGCAATTCATCAAAGGTTAGAAACAGTGTCATATCAGTCACTCACTAAACATGGGATCTAAACTTGATCCCACTGGATCGAATGGACCACTTCCTTGGTCTAAAGGAACATTGAACACTAATCCAACCTCAAAGAGAGTGGCTAGGTCAAAGGTTCCTTCTTCATGGTCTAAGACTATTTCTTTGACCTTCGAGATAGCCTGGTAGATGGTAGCAGTTTCAAAGCTAACCACTTTTTCCATGCCGGTATCAGAATTTTCAAGAACACTTAAAAACTTCATGAAATCCTCCTAAAAACTAGAAATGAAAAAAGTTAGGGAAACTGACCATGACCACCTACAACTTCACCAAGACAGACAAACTGCCTGACCTGGCATCCAGTTTTTCGATAATCTTTTTTTCTGGACTAACCTTTCCTATGAACGAGTGAGATTAGTTAGAAAGTTCGGCATTTTCAACCCCGGTATATTTTTTGAGAAGATCAAAAAATTGTTTTTTCTTTTCTCCGCTAAATGTAAAGGAGGAGAAAATCTCCTTTCCAACATCTTTTATTTTAAAATATTCTACATCATTCTCAAAATTTTTATTTTTTCTAGAAAACTCATTAAAATTCTTGAATTGTTGTTTTGCTGAAATATCAGAATTCTTAACAGGAACAAATTTAGGGACATCCTTGCCTGGGTTGAACACTATCCAGATTTCACCGCCAATATAAGAGGAATCCTCATTGAACAAAGTTATAAGGTTGTTGTAAGCACTAAGGTGAGACTTAACTAAGGTATCTTTTGCAAGATTCCTACTTCGTTTTAGATTAGACTTATATGCCTGATCTATATTTGAGACTACCCAAATTAGATGAGTATCCTCAGGACGGTAATTTAAATGTTTAACGTACCATTCGATAGAAGACTTAGACCCAATCATCTCAACCAACAGATTTGGGCGGAACGCATTGGTAGCAGCACGTCCTCTCACTAAGATCTGTTTATCAAACAAAACCAACATGTTGCTGAGAAGTCTTAGAAAAGAAATGTTTTTTCCAAATAGTTCTTTTTCTTCATCAGTAGTTATAGACTTAGATCCTATTTTAAGGAATGGATTGTTTCTTAAAACACTGTACTTTACATCAGAGAAGCCTGTTGGTTGTAGTTCTTTTAAAACAGACACTATGCTAGTTACTACAATTTTTTCATTTTTTTCTATTTGATCCAGAATGTCTTTTTTAATGAACTCTTTAAAGTCACTTTCATTTTTAAAAACCGACGGGATTGATTGTGATTTCCAAGAGTTATATATGGATAAAAAATCTTCTGATACTGATATCCCTTCCTGCTCCTGGAAAAAGAATTTGTCTAAGATCTCTATTGCGTAAGTTACTTTTTGAACAAAGGTAGTTAGCTTTGGGAGGCTCTCTAACACTTTATCTGAGGATATCTCTTTGTAATCATTTTTGTTTACAAGAATGACTGAGTCCAAAACAAAGTTCTTTCCAGAACCTGCCCCTCCACAAACAAAGCATAATTGATTGTATTTCTTCCCTTTGTTTAAGAGTAGTGCTTCATTTAAGGGTTCTAGAGTTGAATGTTGATTACTTATTTTTTTGAACTCTAGTAGAGTTATCTTGTGGTTTTTGTCCATTTTTTTGAGAATACCTTTCTCTTAAAGAAATTTTCCTATTTTTATCTTCAATATAAAGACTCTTGAAGAACTCGTACAGATCATTCTCAGATCTTTTATTTATTCCAACCTCATTGTCTTCTGGGTTCATTATTTTTTGTCCTAGGTGAATGTTTTTAATGAAACTCTTTTGGGAGATGAAGAGTTACCCCAGGTCTTGGAATGTAGTGTTCCTTTTCCTGGACAAAACTAGGTTCAATGATCAACTTCCAATGAATATCGACTAGAAATGAACTGTCAGTGGACAACACAGAATTAAAATCAAGTTCATCATTTTTCAACAAGTCAAGTTGATCATTACTGAGAGGCACAAGAATGTGCCTCTCTTTTTCAGTTTCATGATCAATGGTTTCACAGAAAAAGGCTAAGAATAGTTGGCCATCATGTTTTAGAGTGAAGATTTTTGGTCCCTCGAAGAAATAGAGGGTTTCCTCAAAAGTCCAATCTTGGAACTTACTTTCATCTACCATTGAATTCTCTTCTTTGCTGACCAGCTGACTTCTACCACTTGCCCATGAACTCTTTGACTTCTTCTTGAATAGTTTCACCTGATCTACACAAGATCCAATGAGTGGGACTGATTCCCATCTTTTGATGTTTGAAATTAGCCATAAACACCCCTAAGTCTTTTCCAGTCAACCCAGTCCATTCAGAAACAAGTTTGCCATTAAACCTTAGCTTAGCCTCTTTAAGTTTCTTGGCTACCTGTTGCCAATAGGAGAACTGATCTTTGAATTCTGGGTAAACCTCGAATGCTTTCCCCAAAGCCCAGGCTCTCAATTCCTCCTTAGAAGTGGATTCATGTTCCTGAACTTTATTTTTAGGATCCTGCACCCAAAGAAGAAACAGCTGGTAGGTTTTTCTTTTCCTATCTCTAATCCTAGCAGCATGATTGGTTTCTTCAAGTCTAAAAGTTGTCCTAGAAGCCAACGGAATAGACACTGCAAACTTAAAGATGTCCTCTAATGTCTCAAAACCACGAACCCACCGATCATAGTCATATCCAAGGAATTCAAGAGCTGATCTAAAAGAAGTAGTCAGGGTTATCTCTCTAAGAACATGAGACTCATTCCCTTCTTCTCTGGCAATAAACTGAAGGCCTTTATGACCAAACTTAAATCCAGCTCTGTGAAAAATTCGTCCTATGAGATTACCTAGATCATTGAAGGAGAAATAGGATCGAGCAAAGTCTACGGTCTCTTTTGATTCCCTGATCATGTCAAGCTGAAACAACTGCCCATGCCAAGGAATGGCATAAGAGGTAGTCGGACCATTTCGTACGGTGGCAACAGCCCCTAGACACTGACCAAACTTCGAGATTACCTCTTTATCGTTTGAGGGGACATAGAGGAGGTCACAATCCCCAAATGACTCTTTTTCTCGATAGGAGGGAATGGTGTAGAATCGAATGTCTAGAAACTCGGTTCTAAGGGAAGAGGTAATTTCGTTTTCAAAGTCGATATAGTCTTTGGCCGACAACCTTACTAGCTTCAGATTAGGAAACGCATTACCGCCCATTCGTTATCTCCAAGGAAACCACTAAATAAGGTGGCGAAGTGGATGGGTTTCGAACCCACAACCTCTGGCGTGACAGGCCAGTGCTCTAACCCGTTGAGCTACCACTCCATTGTTTTAGGTTGACTTAGGCTAGATTCCTACTGACCTTCGCCAGAGAGTGAACCCTCCAACATCTTTAGAGAGACGTCCTACCTGGTAGATATTTGCAGAAGTCCATTGTTGACCTAGAACTCCAAATGTTTCATCACCTTCTTCAACAATCTCATCCCGTTCAAGTCTTCGAAACCCGGGTTCATTGCCTAGGTCATGAAGGGTGCTTTTCTTAGCAGTCTCAGGGGAGAGTGAATTAAACAAAGTAGCAAAACTGTTTTTCATGATTTAGTCACTTTGACTATGAATTGGTAGGTGTCCGGGGAATCGAACCCACAATCGAAGCCTTAAAAGGGCTATGTTCTACCGTTGAACTAGACACCCAAAAAATGGACCCCACTAGAGAAATCGAATCTCTGGCATCCTTCCCGATATTATATGCCGGCGGTTTAGAAGACCGCTTCGGGGATAGTGGGGATTGTTTGTCAATCTAACTTGATTCGTTTTTGAACAGGGGTGTAGGAAATGATGATTCCAGCAACTGCCTTATTGAACTCATCCATGGCTTTCAACACTTCACCCGGGGGTTCTTCATCAAATTCCAAGTCGTTTTCACACCAGGAAGAATCTAATTCACGGACAAAGACTGGTTTGGTGGCCAACAGTTGTAGATCATTTATCTCCTGACCTTCTTCAAGATTAGCTTCAACCTCCCACAGTTCCTGATAGAATCGTTGGGTGATGTCAGAGAAGAGGGGTGTTTCTTCATCCCAGGGCACTTCTGGGAGAGCTAAGAACTTGTCGATGTTCACTTGCCACCTACCCTTACCGAATTATTAGACTGAAGATTATTGAAAAAACTGCTATCCCTACACAGATCGCAAAGACCAGAGCTACTGCCAACAAAGCATCTGAATCATGGCGGCTCATTTCAATTAGCCCTCTTAGAGAGAACGGATAAAAGAGGAATGAACTTTTTTTCTGAACAATGTCTGACAAACCAAGTTCCTTCTTCATCTATCAGATAGATCCAATCCACTGCATAAGGGGCATCAATCATTGATGGGCGGCATTTCATTGATTTAGTATTCGTTTCTCCCCGATCTCGACCATAAGCCACTACCACTCCCTCCTCAGGAGTTTCAAAGGAATGAGTGGTGGTTGTGGGATAGAGTTCAACATCAAGGTAAGAGATGTTGCCTAAGGCTAGGAGTTCCTTAGTCTTTTTCAGATCATAGAAACGGAGGAGCATTCGACCAACTGCTTCCGGATAGCCATCGAAATGACAGTAGATGCCTTCAACCAATTCTTCTGAAAGCTGTATCGCAATGAACGCATGAGTGCTCATGATCAACTCCAATCAATGAGGGATGTGGAGTGGGAAGTGCTCCAGGTACTGGGTTCGAACCAGTCTCACCAGATTAACAGTCTGGGGTGCTCGCCAAGAATACTAACCTGGAGCACTTCCCCCTCTTCTTGAAACTATTTATTAGACTTTTCAGCCACGCAAACGGTGCAACGATACCGGGTAGGATCTTTCATCTGATTAAACACCCTCATCTTAGTCCCATAGGTCTTATCTTGAAATTCAGAAGCCAAGGTGGCTTTGCAAGGGGAACATTGTTTTAGTTCAGTGGCCATTAGTAGTCCTCCGAGTTAAGCAAACGACAACATTTCTGTCAGGAGATCAAAGAAATCTGCAAGTTGGATTACTTCTCCAATAGCTTCAACCCAGGGACTATCAAAGGTTAGCATGGGTTCGATGTCTACATTGTCTAGGTTCATGGTCATTCCTTTTAGCAACAGATGAAATCGGGAGTGTTTAGGATTTCTCGAATAGCGTAAAGCCATTCTTCAAAAAGAATAGAGGAGTTGAAATCTTCAAGAACTAGCAGTTTTTCATTCATGTGATTACTCCAAGAGTGTTTAAAGGTGGATTATGGTAGTCAGGTAGGAAATTCATTCTACTTAATCTATCTTCATTAAATTGCCTCTTTTCCTCAACCTGCTTGCAGCCTCTTTAAACCCCAATGCCGTAATTCTGTACCCAACCCCATATTCATAAGCACGAGTCACAAATTCTGTCCACCCCGCAATACACAGAGCGCGGCAAGCTGTTTCCTCCTCTGTAGTTGGGTAGTAGACAGTACTGTTTAAAACTTTGTGTAGTGCGTTATCAACTTCATTCAGAGTAGTGGTCATACAGTTTCTCCGAGGTCTAGTGTTTATTAGCAGTAGTTATGAAAAACCCTTCTTGACATTCTAAAGTTCTCATTTAACCTTGACCACAACTCCATTCTCCAACCAGGCCTCCGCATAGAACTTATGTGGTTCTGGGTAGTGGGGACCCTCAATGGTAATTTTTCCAGTTTTAGGTTCAGTTCCACCAAAAGGACCAGGTTGAAAGACGGTTACCCTTTTTCCAGCAACAACCGCTGCTTTAAGTTCTTTCTTAGTTTTGAAGTTTTGCGTGGTGTACATCTTTTCACCCTCTTGTTTAACTAGAAGAATTATAGTTGACCCTACCCTGGATGTCAACAACCTTTCAAAAAATAATTTCACAGGAAGGTTACCATTGTCAGGATGGAGTCTCACAGAATGTTCTCCGGGAGGGACTCTCGTCCCTCCCACAAGTCACAGATAGGCGGCGCACCGAAACCCAACATAGTAGTTGGAGTTCGTCCGATAGGAGTTCCAGAACCGGATCCAGACACCAGCATAAGACGTGTTGTACCAGGTACCGCCGGAGAGTAAGCACATTTGATTTCTAATGTATTGTAAGAAGTAATCCTGACCAAACGTCACGGTCCCTGAAACCGACATTCCCCCTGACTTTGGGGTTCCTAACCCAGAAAGAATCCAGCCATTCCCAGAAGTATCTGAAGAAAGCACTTGGGCGGTTGAATTGCCGTATCGTTGGCCAACCCCATTTACCCCAGCCGTTGTAGCAAATGCCGGGGTAAAGACCTCCATCAAAGCGCCTACCCCGGTTGACCCCCAATGATCAGTGGCCAAGGTGTCCCCAGAGGTAAAGGTCTTCATGGCCGTAGAGGTCTTGGCGACATAGAAAGTCCCTGAAGTTACCGAGTTTACCCCAGAGGTGAAATCAGAGTACCCTGAACTGTCTACCCCATCAAGGGTGAAGGTATTGTCTCCAGTCTTAGAGAGGGTGTAGAGATTGTTATTCAGCTGAGTCATCCCGACCACTGAGGTGATCATGATGACCTGACCTGAAAGGAACCCATGATTGGTGATGGTGAGTTCACAGGGATTGGCCTTGGAGGCGCCCACAATGGTCTTGGAGGAGGCAATGCAGGTTGCCCCAATAGACACTTCCAAGAGATTGCCGTTGAGATCAGTCACTCCTGAGTTTTGACCATTATGGGTGGTCTTGGCGAACAAGTCTCCTGACCCCGTCTTTGCACATTGGGGGTAGGTTTCATGACCATTAGAGGTAAACTTGACGGTGGTGTCATCTGCATCCGCTAATGCGTTGTTGTTATTTCCCTTCGGGAAGTTCTTAGAGGCTAGAGCCCAGGCACAGAAGGCGGTTCCATTGGCGGCTTGACCATGGGCTAAGGACAGGAGGGCTAAGGCTGAATAGATGAAGAGTGAATTACAGAAGAAATCAACTCCCCTGGTCTTAGCCCCTACCAAGCATCCATGGTAGGCATTGGTCGGGGTACCTGAAAGAACTGAAATGGGATTGTGGTCTGCTGCAGTGGTCAAGGGAATCCCATACCTCAGAGAACTGGCAATCCCCCCATTGTTGGATACCTCATATTTGTCAACAAAGAAGCCTCTCTTGATTGACCCACCATCGTAGAATGCTCGGTGCAAAGCATACCCCGAAGCATTTGCAGCAGAAACATCAGGAAAGAAACTTTCAGGTTTGATGTCTACCGAGTTGTCTAAGTAGGTGGGATAGGTCGGGTTATCAGCATGGCCAATTCGGTAGTAGAAGAGAGGAACCCAGCACATGATGGACCCATCAGAGTACTGGTAATTCCCATAGTTATCCCCACCTTTATCTAAAGTCCCTTCAAGTTCAGTAAAGCCATGGGGGAGTGTCCCAGGATAGATCCCTAATCCAAAGCCTAATCCCCCTGGATCACCTATAAAGTTATCAGGAGTATGATAAATGGCTAGATGGGTATGTGCCCACCCTGAAGATATAGGGTTATCGGTATCCCCATTCACAGGTTCACTTTTAGTAGTAGCAACCGCCGTTGAGCCTAACCCTAATACTGATCTAGTTGCAGAAGCATCTACTGCCTCTAAGATATATTCACCAAAATCTGAAACTGGATTTTCAGGTTGCATTACCCACCCTACTCCATTCCAATGCCAGGTGGTATTGTTTGCGGTATAAGAATCACCTAAAACTGGGTTTACTGGAAAATTTAGAGCTGCCATGAGAATTCCTTAGAACTGTTTGGACCTATTTAGTTTCAAAGATTTTTTTTTGATGACTGGATGATTTGACATTGAAGGAACAGTTTCCAAGACAGTACGTTGAAAAGGGAAGGTTGCAGTTTTCTTAGAATGGGCCAGGCAGCTGATTAGGGATGGGATTTTTCAAACCTAGGAAAATGAGAAAGGTAGACATGGAGCAATTTGATGAGGTCAATCATCTTTGCGTCTAAAATGGCTTCGATATTCACACCCATTTTAATCACCTTTAAATTGAAAATGACACTTAAACATCAATGCTGGTTGAAGCTTCCTACCTAACTATTTAGTGAACTAGAAGTCTCATATGATGTTCTCCGGGAGGGACTCTCGTCCCTCCCACAAGTCACGAGTAGGCGGCGCACCGAAACCCAACAGTGTGGTTGGAGTTCGTAGGGTAGAGGTTCCAGTACCGGGCCCAGACACCAGCAATATACAAGGAGAACCAGGGCCCGCCGGAGAGTAAGCATAATTCATTCCTGATATATTGGTAGAAGTAGTCCTGCCCGAAGGTTACGGTCCCTGAGGGCGACATTCCCCCTGACTTTGGAATACCCAGACCAGAAAGAACCCAGCCATTCCCAGAAGTGTCTGAAGAAAGGACTTGGGAGGTTGAATTGCCGTATCGTTGGATAAGTCCATTTACCCCCGCTGTTGTAGCAAAGGCTGGGGTAAAGACCTCCATCAAAGCTGCAATCCCGGTTGATCCCCAGTGGTCAGTGGCCAAGGTGTTCCCGGAGGTAAAGGTCTTCATGGCCGTAGAGGTCTTAGCCACATAGAACGACCCATAGGATACGTAGTTCACTCCAGAAGTGAAGTCGGTGTACCCTGAACTATCAACCCCATCTAAGGTAAAGGTGTTGTCCCCCGTCTTGGTGATGGTGTAGAGTTTGTCGTTCAGCTGAGCCATCCCAACCACCGAAGTGATCATGATCACCCTCCCGGTTTCCAACCCATGATTGGTAATGGTGATTTCACAGGGATTGGCCTTAGACGCAGCCTCAATGGTCTTTGTGATTGCAGAACAGGTTGCCCCAATAGAGACTTCCCAGAGATTGCCGTTGAGATCAGTCACGCCTGAATTCTGACCGTTATGAGTGGTCTTGGCGAAAAGGTCTACAGAACCTGTCTTTGCACAGGCGGGGTAGGTTCCATGCCCGTTGGAGGTAAACTTGACGGTGGTGTCATCTGTATCCGCTAATGCGTTGTTGTTATTGCCCTTCGGGAAGTTCTTAGAGGCCAAAGCCCAGGCGCAGAAGGCGGTTCCATTGGCGGCTTGACCATGGGCTAAGGATAGAAGGGCTAAGGCTGAATGGATGAAGAGGGAGCAGCAGAAGAAATCAGCTCCCCTGGTCTTTGCGGCAACCAAGCATCCACCAAGGGTATTTGCAGGAGTCCCATTAAGAACTGAAATCGGGTTGTGGGCTGCTCCAGTGGTCAAGGGGATTCCAAACCTTATAGAACTGCCAATTCCCCCATTGTTGGAAACCTCATATTTGTCTACAAAGAATCCCCGCTTTATCTCTCCTCCATCGTAGAAGGCTCTATGGAGGGCATACCCAGCCGCATTGGCTGCCGCTACATCGACAAAGGCAGATTCAGCCTTGATATCTACGGAATTCAACAGGTAGGTGGGATAGGTCGGGTTATCAGCATGTCCAATCCGGTAGTAGAAGAGAGGAATCCAGCACATGATGGACCCCTCTGAGTACTGGTAATTCCCATAGTTGTCTGAAGAGGCATCTAAGGAACCTTGCATTACTGAAAAGCCCACCGGAAGAACTCCAGGGTAGATCCCAACCCCAAAGCCTAACCCCCCTGGATCACCTATATCGTTTTCAGGGGTATGCCAATCAACCAAATGATCATACGCCCAATCTGATGATATAGGATTAGTTCCCCCAACTGTAGCAGATCCAGTAACCTGGGTAGTAGCGGCAGACCCTAACCCTAGCGTGGTTCGTGCTGCTTGGGCATTTCCATCACTGATCAACGTCTTTGCAAAATCAGACACTAAACTATCAGGGCATCTAACCCACCCTACTCCATTCCATTTCCAGGATGAATCATTAGCGGTATAGATATCATTTAACAGGGGATTGGTTGGAAAATTAAGAGCTGCCATTTAGGATACCTTCACAGACCTAGGTCTGAATAACGTTGATGTAGAACTTCTCGAGCAGCCTCTACATCAGCCTGGTATGTCCCTAATAATTCAGCTTCCCCAGATTGAAAGGTATAGCTTCCAAGGAGAGTACCAGAAGCAATACGAGCATAATACAGTTCATCATCTAACGAGTGTTTTCTCCTAATAGACTGAATGAACAGATCTCGGTAGAATGCACAGAGGTGACTTGCTGCTTTAATAGACTCCCGGAGTTCTGGGGTGATGGTAACTTCTTCCCAAGTAGATAGTTCTGGGGGAACATCCACTTCACCCCCCTCTGGGACGGAGACATATCTATATTCACCTAATTCACAGAGAGGCGTGATGTTCTCTCCATTGGGAAGGTAATCGGTTCCTGAAGGACCTGGAGTGAGTACAGGGATATATCTGAAAATTGTCGCCATTGGTTAAATCCTTTAGAGTTTGATCTTCTCCTATTTAGTGGAAACTTCATTTAAAAATGATATGGTTTCCAGGTCTCCCAAGAAGAATCTTGGTGTGGAGATGTCCGCCTATCTCTCGCTGGTAGAAGAATTTAGAAAGACTAGGAAACATCTTAAGTTCAGGACTATCTTTCTCCACCTCGAAGATAGTGTCGCTTCTCAGAATTTCAGAAACCTCATTGAATGAGATTGCATTGTCCTTTAAGAAAAACTCTCCTAGATTGTTGAACAAGAACTTCAGTAATGGCCCAGAAATTTCAAAGAAAGATCTCTTAGTGCTGAGTTCTTCCTTAAAAATCTGAATGATTCCTTGTCTCCCTTCGGGGGATCCATCAGAAGCAACAGCAACTAGCTTCCTCCCTCCCCTGTCCCTGTATACCACAGCAGCTACAACCTTTCCATTCTTTCTTAGCAGTTTCCAGAAAGGGATGAGTTTGATGAAAGACTCCTTAGAGTCAAAGCCAAACCCTTTAGTCCCCCCAATGGGGGCATACGATTTTTGGATTAGAGTCCAAACTTCTTCAAGGAATGGCTGTTTTTCCTCAATAGAAAAGACATTAATCATCTTCTCTAAGATGAAATTCTGAAATGTTTTCATTTTAATTCCTTTTAAGTAGGATTGAAGAACTGTAAAGTCTAACCCTTACAGTTATTCTAGACGCTTCATCAAAGTTGCTTTAAACCTCTCCACGTCTGAATAGGGATTTAAATTAGCAGGTTATCGAGAAACTCTTTGATATAGTCTTGATAACCCCTGGTATTTAAGAGTCTATGACCCCCGCTTTCTACCTGAACAAATGCACATTTCTTAGAAGCTTCTGCTAATCCTTTAGTGGTCAAAACATCATCATCTTTAGCAACAATGATAAGTCCTGGAATCTCCAGATAATCTTTAACCGAGTTTTCAATAGGGAGATAAACAGAACACTCTTGTTTAGTCCAGGTAAACCTTTGTCCCGTGTCAAAGACAGTGTTCTTCCCGGTGAATTGTAGAAGCTCTTCGGATGGAGAAAGGCTTGGGTTCAATGCAATCCAGGGAACAGAGTAGGCATATCCCAAAGTTCTAGCCCAGAATCCCCCCAAGGAGGTACCAAAGAAGACTAAAGGATCTGAAAGACGGATGTCATTCTTTTCTAGAGTTTCATGAAAGGCTTTCTGGTAGGCTGGAACTGAATAGGCCCCTTCGGTGTCTACGGGAAAGACCTCACCAAAGTCTTTAAGTAGACTAACTTTTTCCCCTAGAGGATTAGGGGATCCAGCAAAACCATTGAAATAGCAGATCTTAAGCATAACCATTTCTCAAATTGGCAGAGGAAGAGGGATTCGAACCCTCGATGGAGTTTCCCCCATGCTCCCTTAGCAGGGGAGTGCTTTAGACCACTCGGCCATTCCTCTTAAAGTTTAATCAAAGTGACATTGTCAGTGGAGCATGTCCACCAGGAACACTCTTTTCGTCTGAAAGACCAAATGAAAGTTCTGTCCGAAAGCCTTGTCCACTTTCATCGGGTACTTCTACTAAACCACTTTTTAATAAGTTTGACACTTCATCGGTAGAAATAAGACCTACCGATGATTCTTGTAGAGTTTTAAGTTGCTCATACAACCTTTTCCGGGATAACTCCTTAGCTAAGCTATTTAAGGCGATAGAAGTAGCTGCAATAAGTGAGTATATGTTTTCATGATCACTATTTTTCATAGTCAAACTCCTAAACGAACATAGTCTGAAAATTCTTCAACGGTATCCTTTCCCAGGTAGAAGGAGAGATGTTCCATTAACTCTTTCCGTTCGGCCAGTAGTTTGGTTGTTTCCATCACCCCACCTTCATTCTCTTCTATAATCTCTAACAGCCGATATGCAGACCGTTTAAGTTCTGAAATGAGGTATTGACTATCTGCAGTCCTGAACTGATTTAACACAGGATGCTTCTTTCCGGCAACCTCGATTGTTTCAATAAAAGCAGAAAGGGTGCCCATGCTATATAAGGCATCATTGAATTCATATAGAAACGAGATGGAGAGTTCAAAGGTTTTAATAATCATATCCATCTTCCTTGTACAGTCGTAGGGGTTGGGTTGTGTCTATCTCAATTGACCCAAACTTAAAGTATAGTTGACAAATTTAAATCACTATAAATAACCGTGTAGAACCCGTAAGAACTCTACACTCTTAGTCCTCTTAGAAAACCAATAAGAGGGTTAATTTTGAAGGTTTTTTAGAAACCTTCTTCGGCAGAGTATGTCGAATACAGACGTGGAGAGGTTATAAGTCTTTATCTCCCAATGGGTTATAAAGCAACTTTGATGAAACGTCTAGAAGAACTGTACGGTTTAGACTTTACAGTTTTTCGATACTACTACCCAAAAGCCATCTCTACCTTAAAGGGAATTTCGGAGTGGAAGAATTGGCCTAAGGAGGTAAGGAGTTTTTGATCTTCCCCCAGGTAGTCAACAGTTGCTTGTGGAACGATGCCAAGCAATTCTGAATCTACTGCAAAAGTATAGTTGACAAATTTAAATCCCTATAAATAAGAGTGTAGAATTCGTCAATTTTAAACTATTTAACACCGAGAACTCATGTCAACCTTTAAAGCCTTCAAGTTTCGATTAGAACCAACTCCAGAACAATCAGTCTTGTTGAACAAGACTGTTGGGTGTTGTCGGTTTGTCTGGAACAAGATGGTCACCAACTTCAATTCTTGGAATCCTGATAACCCGCCAGAGAAAGTCACCTCTAAGACTCTTAAAGACAACCCTGAATTCTATTGGTTAGGAGACGTCTCTGCTGCTGCTCTTCAGCAAACTCAACGCAACTTTGAAGAGACCAAGAAACAATTCTTCAACAAGAATCGGAAGAAGAAGCTTGGTAGACCCAAAAAGAAGAAGAAGGGAAGAAACGATTCATATAGACTTCCAAACCAGAAGTTTTCCTACGATACATCAACCCATAAAATCCGATTAGAGAAGATTGGGTTCGTCCAGGTCATAGCTGATAGAGAACTCCCAGAAGATGTAGAATACAGGTCAGTGACGATTTCCAAGACTCCTTCAGGGAAGTGGTTTGTTTCCATTTTGACTAGGGTTACGATTCAACCTAAACCATTGACTGGGCAGATGGTTGGGATAGATTTAGGCATCAAAGATCTTTACATCCTTTCAGATGGTCAAGTTGTTGAGAACCCCAAGTGGTACCATGAAAACCAAATGGTACTGAAGAAGGCTCAACAACGGTTAGATAGAAAGGTTAACGGGAGTGGACGGTATGAAAAGCAGCGAATCAAAGTGGCTAAGGTCTACGAGAAGATAAAGAACCAGAGAAACTACTTCCTTCACAACATCTCATCTTCCTTAGTGACCAACTACGATCTTATCTGTCTTGAAGATCTGAATGTTTCGGGGATGGTCAAGAACCACTGTTTGGCTAAGGCCATTCAGAATGCTTCATGGTCTTCCTTTGTAGCCATGCTGGCCTACAAGTGTGACTGGTATGGAAAGACCTTGGTGAAGGTTGATCGGTTCTTTCCTTCCTCCAAGACCTGTTCTTCCTGTGGCTTCAAGATGGATAAGATGCCTTTGTCTATTCGAGAATGGACTTGTCCTTCTTGTGGTTCAAGACACCATAGAGATCATAACGCTGCAAAGAACATTCTCCAGGAGGGATTTAGAATCCTAACTGGTCAGGAGTTTGAGGGTTTCCCTAAACCCTCTTCGGCAGAGTGTGTCGAATACAGACGTGGAGAGGTTATAAGTCTATTTGATGAGCATCATCACTTAGCATCCTTCGTGAAACGTCTAGAAGAACTGTTAGACTAGAATCTACGGTTTTTTAGAACTATAGTCTCCATTGCCAAACTGGGTTGTGTCTGCCCAGATTTTGATCAACCCATTATCAGCAGTTACTTGGGAATGATCAATCAATTCATCTACTATCTCCTCCCACTTTCTCATGAACCTTCCAGCGTGAGGAAAAACAAAGGTGGGATCTCCAATCCAATAAGACCCAGGGGGTAAGGTGGTGTCAACACTCATTCGGTAACTCCTCAATTCATTTTGAATAGTTAATGTGCATTCAACGCATTCTGGATTGCCATCTGAAGCTCACCCGCATTGACAATGAAATCGGTACCTTCTAGGTTAAGGATTACCCGGTCTGAGTGAATCCTGTCATTTTTTACAACTAACTTACCTTTAGGTGGCTTCACATCTGTTGTAATGTTTTCAGGCTGCAAATCTACCAGGCAGGTCACTAAAATCTTGTTCATTTCACACCTCGTTTCTTAGGTTTGCCACTAGCAGTCAACGTGTCTTGAAAGGCCAGAGCCAACCGAAGTTTCTCTTCTTTCTCTTCTTTAGACTGAGCTTTCCGAATTAAAGTCTTAGGGTAGACTAGGATCCCTTCCCCACTCTTCACTTCCAGATAGAACATTTGGTCATTGGCATGTTCTCCACCATAAGAGGTGGTACAATTTTTAGCACCCAGTTCTTTACTGGTCCCAGAATCTTTGATGACCACTTCTTTGAATTTTGAATCAGTCCGAAACACCTGAATGTAGTCACCGACTTGAAGTTCTTCAACTGGCACTTCCATGAGACTCCGAAAAAACTCTTTAGCGGCCAGACCACGTTTGGTGTACTTTACTCCAGAACCAGAACAACCGTAGCACACTGTCCCGTGCATGAGATTAAAGGAAAAATGCCCGGAGCCACCACACCTGGAACATACCTGACTTTCGAAGTTTGACATTTCACCTTCCTCGTTGTCCAAACTATGGATGAATTATAGTTGGATTTTTGGAGGATGTCAACAAGTTTACCAAAAATAAATTCACAAAGATGTGACGTCTACCTAGGGTGACGGTTAGCATTTTTCAATCAGTGGAATGGAGTTATAAAGAATGTTCATCAACTGGTCTGAGATTTTAAACCGTTTCCGTTGAATCTCAAGACTCTTTCTGATGTCTCCATCTTTTGTTCTAAGGGTAGCTGCCTTCCAATCACAAAACATCTCTAGCACATCAATCAAATTCATTCCATCAATGCCACGGTCAAATGCTTCTGGGTGATGTCTATTTGAGGTTTGGTGATGCCTTACCGCAGGTCCCATATCTTTAAGACATTGCGAATAGGCTTCTGACCCATATTCAAGATTTTTAAGTTTAGGAGTGAACTCTGCAAAGGTTGCACATTCTTCCTCGGAATGAATCTTGCTTTGGTCGTGGCTCAACGCTCTATCTAAAAGTTCTTTTTGAACTTCATGAAGAATCTTCCGAACCTGGTGGATGTGTTCCCAGGTTTCAAAATGAATAGCCTTTTGATCGTGGGTTAGTTCCATTAGTCACCTACTCTGTGCATCAAATAAATCACTTTGTCGTTTAAATTCTACCCGTTCTTCATCAATAGCTACCTGAACATTTCGGTCCAAAACATTCTCCCAGCCAGTCTTTAAGCTCTTCAGTCTCTCTAAAGTCACATTGAGTGCTTCCCATTGACCATCACAGTCTTCAGCAATCACTTCAGCTTGGTAGATAGCGTCTTCAATGGAGCACAAAACTTCATCTAAACAGGACTCAAATTGAAGCAATTTAAATTCACTCATGGCTATCTCCAGCTCACTTATCTTTTAGGACATGAAGTTCACATGATGAAAACTCCAAGAAGTTGTCTTCAATCCACTTAGATGCTTTTCTGCTAGACTCGAAGACCACAAATTCTAGTTCAGGGGAACCGTGAATTTGAAAAACTACTGTGACCATGTTCACCTCCAAGAAAGGATGGGTTTAGAACTTGTCATTGAACCAATTAGGATTAAGCCCAAAATCAATCTCCACTGGTACATAAGCATTCCTGTGTGTGCAAGTGTATCTAGCAGAGGCTATAGTGTTATCTTTAATAAGGTATGAGGCTACTAGAAAGACTGCAATACCAGCAGGGCCAGAGCCAGCCATCACTCCTAGATTCCAGAACGCAGCCCCATAGCCAATAGTCCCGCCAATCCAAGCTGATGGAGTACAGTAGGGTTCTGGCATGAGCCACTTGATACCTTCTGCATACGCCATTTTAGCTGCAAGCATCCAAGGAATGTTTAGGCCACTCATAAGTGGATTTCCTTCAACAAACCCCCGTTCTAGAGCAATGAAAGTGGTTCCTACATCTGCAAGTTGGCCACGTTCTAAGGTTGAACAACTGGAGAGTAGGAGAATAGCTGCACTGGAGATAACTTTACCGATAGATTTCATTTAAAATAACTTCCTTCTGCAATTTTCCCTATTTAGTCAAAACTACCGGTAAAATCGGTGATTACCTATCTTTTTAACCTGTCTCCTATTCATCTTTATCTCCTGACCAGAGAAGTACAGGCACCCCCCGGTAGGATCTTTATGGGTATTAAAGGTTTTAGCTATCTTTAAAGACTTCTGCCAGGCGGGATCTGAACTTTGGGGGATTCTGTAAGACTTTCGAGTCCAAGAAAACTGATTCTTCTTGAAGACTTCCTTACAGATACTGGAATTGTTTTTGTTGACTCTGTTCTGGGTAACATGAGCTACGGCTATCTGACCGATCTCAGGTTCTCCTCGGGACTCGTAATAGATATTAAGAGCTAAGCAGAGTAAAAGAGCTTTGTGCATAAGGACTCCTCTGAAGGAGGCCTTTAGATGTTAAAACTACCATGAAGGACTCCTTGATTGATACATCCCTTTACAGGAGTTGAAAGGACTAAGTGGATGTGGGGCGAAATGAAAAAGGGACTAAAAAGTCCCTTGTTTCTTATTTAGTGGTAGTTCATTCGACATCAACCACAAACGGCCTAGAATTTAATTCATCAAGAGCATTACCAATGGAGTTGCTAATCTCTTCGTTGCTCCAGTGTTCACAGACATCAACCAGTAAGTCAGCTTCATCAGAACGAATATCATTCACCAGTTCCACCAGTTTCTTGATCTTAAGATCAATGGACTTACCGATATTAACTAAGCTATCTCCTACTTCTGGAAGTGTAGCAATCAAATCAGCACGGGAGTAGAGAGCTACGGTTACTTCTTGGGGGGAACTGGACATCTCTGTTTCCTTCTTAGTGAACATGAACTAAGTGTAGTTGATCTTGGCAGGAAAGTCAAGCTATTTCTTCCTGTTAGATTTCAACAACTTACTCAGCACACCAATCTTTCTGTTTTTCTTCCCCATGATAGTAGACTGCTAAGCCCTTTGAGACTAACAGATCGGGTACAGATTCCTTAGTCTCAGAGATGAGATTGACCAGAATTCTCCCCCCGTACTTGTCCCATTCAAGAATGTCGAAATGGAACTTTCCAGAGATAATATCCTCGAGTTCTAATTTGGCTAGTAAAGCCAGTTCTTTTTCTTTCTGACATTTAGGGTGAAACAGTTCCGGGGCATCCATTCCAGCTATTCTGAGATAGATAGTTTCTAAGGTAGGATAAGGGACTGTCCACTTAGCCTTTAAGGTGTCTCCGTCTATCACCTTGATGTCATAGATGATGCCTTTAGTGGGACCATCGGAGAAATCAGAGCATTTTTCAGAAAGGTTAGTTGTAGCTATCTGAAAGGTAACTGGAGGGGGACATGAGGGACTGGCAGAACCAGTTGAAGAGACTATCAGAAGTGGTAGCAGAAAACATTTAAGGTACATTTTTAACCTTCCTTGGCTGATTAAGAATTTGAGGAAGACTTCCTTCTTGTTGAGATGAAAACTTTCTGCTGGAGTAAAGTGTTCTAAGATTTCTTTTTCTGTCCTTCTCCTCAATGAATAGAAACTTAAAGAAGGCATTAAGAGCTAGATCGACCAATTGGTTTTTGTCGGTCATGCTAAAGTGACATTCTTCACAATCTCTTAGCTCTATCGAACAGTTCAGAAACAGCGTTAGTGGTTAGCCCTAATTCGGAGACTAGAAGCTTAAAGAGAGGGTAGTCTCGATTTACCTCAGTAGCATATTCCCAGTCAATCCTGGCTTGAACTCCTAGACTGCCTGGTAGATTCTGAATCAATGAATCTACCTTCTCCAAGAGACCTTCAGAAGCTAGAATACTCCTTGCCTGTCGCATAGTAATGGTGTCAGTATAGACAATGGCTCTGGCAACAGCCGCCGAAGGTTCAAACGGATTAGGGGTATTGGAGGCAGCTCTTTCGTTCAACTTGAAAGCAGTGAGACGGTAGTCATCCATAATCTCATCAATGGATTCTGGATTTTCTAAGTAAGCTTTAATCTCTGAAGGGTTTAACCACCTCGAATAAGGGACATAGACACCCTCAGGATTTTTAAAGTCACCTGTAGCAAAAAATTCGGGATTACCTTTTCTATCAGTTGATTGAACCACAGTGAATCGCATAAAGATCTCCTAAGAAGGTTGACACTAATCAAATCCTATTTAGTTTAAAACTAAATAGGATAAAGACTAGGAGGTTTACCAATGGCACTAAGACAGTTTTCAAAAGATATTCCTGCAGGGGAAAGTGTAGAATACAACATCCCTACCTTTTACTCCCCTATCACCATAGCCCTTATTCCTGGTTCTGGCGGAACTCTAACCATGACCTATAAACTGGTAGATGATTCAGAATGGGAAGAGATAGATGACGGTCCGGCTTCAGCAAGATCTGAGATTGTAGTTGACTACCCACTGACCTGGTTAAAGTTTACCGCTGCAACTGAAGATGCTAGGGTCGAATTAGTCCACGCCTGAGATCAACAGCTTTAAGGCGTCTAAGAGCTCTTGGGCTTTGTCTATCTTTCTAGAATCTAAAGCAATTTTAATCAGTTCACAAAGATCTGAGATAGTGTAGGCTAGTAGATCAGATGACATTAGGATCCTTTTAGTGTTGATAGTCAATGCACTTGATTCTGACTTCTGAGTCTTGACCAAAGTAGTAGGTTCTCAACAAGGTTGGGAACCCTTCAAGAATATAAAGACGGTCATCCTCCCCCAGATAGGCTAGAATTTCCTTGTCTTTCCCATTCTCTATCTCATCTTGAAGTCTTGAGTGGTAGTCAGTCTGAAAGAGTGGTTCAACCATCTGTAAGACACAATTTAAATCGTCAAAGATATTTTCAATGTAGCTGGATTCCACCCCATAAACTACCTCTATACCATCAACCCTACACCTGTCTATAACCTCAGAGAATTTGTAGCATCCATCTATAGTGATGAAGTTGGAAACTCCTTCTGAATCTTTCAAATCAGAAAGAATCGAACATTCCAAGTTTTCTTCATTGATGGTGAAAGTGTTAAACAGTTGTTGGAAATCTTGAAATTCTGGGTCAGGGGGATTATTCTGAATGGATTGAATGAACTCTAGTAGGTCAGTTCCTACATCTTCACCTTGATAAAGATAAAGGAAGCGACCCCTAAAGGAGTTCAGAACCTGTTTGAATTGGTCAACTGAAAGTAAGTCACTAACCAACAGGTTCTGATTAGGTACAGAAATAAGAAACAACTTAGTTTCAGACATTTTAATTTCTCACTAAGGTTGATCTAGAAGTGGTTCACGCCTTTACTAGGAGAACGGTGTTGTTTGGAGATAGGTCAGATTCTTTTAGGAAGAAAGGAGTTACTTTACCGTTAACTTTGACCTTAAACCCTGCTTTTCTAGCAAATTCGCCCAAAGCACCCGCAGCTTTTTTTGCATCAGAAACTAATTTTAGATTGAATTTATAACCATTTGATTCTTCTCCGAAGAAGTTGTTTTCATTACTAACCTGAGAGAATGCTCCATTCAATTTTGTTGTGAATGAACTAAAAGCATCGTTTAAACCTTTTACCGTACCTAAATCGAACTTTAGATATTCTTTGGGGGTTTTGAAATCTACGGTTCCTGCAGAATCTCCTGATTTTAGAGATCCCATACCATACTCCAGTAAAAATTCTCTGAATGTCTTCATTCTTAGTTTTCCTTGTTTAAATTTTTCTTATTCCTATTTAGTTAAAATCTATCTGCTTGATATTATTGATTTTACTTTATTTAAGAATGAACTCTCGAACAAATCATTTAACCATCCCCATGTATCATCAAATTCGCCAGATTTATATTTTGGTATAACAGTAGCATAATCAGATATTGATATAGGGGAATGTGGAGATGGAGGTAATGCAAATTTAGAGTTACCTGTATCGAGTATTCCAATAAAAGGAATAGCTGATTTAGCTTGTATAGCAGCATCTAAGGAGCTAAATTTTTGTTTTAGGTTAGAATGAGTAAATATTGAAGCATGAGTCGTTGAGTTCACTCCCTTTACAAACTTCATTTCTCTAGATGTCACATACAGTTTATTATCTATAGCTGATATTAAGATAGTCAACAATTTATCTCTGGGAGGTGAATTCATGCTTAACGAATCTGGTTTTAAATCAGACATTGATTTAATTTCATAGACCCGGATATTCCCCATTAGGAATGCCTCTAAGTTAATGTCTGTTTCTATCAAAAAATCTCTTAGTGTCTTCATTGCAATCCTTTGTGGTTTTTAAAAAGTTCTTTTATCCATGGATTTGGCTGATGTTGTGGGGGTCTAAACAAAGGTTGTGGAAGATCAAACACCTCGATCAACCCATTACCCACTGCTGCCGATCTAGAGACTCCCATATCACAGGAAACTAGGAGCAACTCTTCAGAGAGAAAAGACCTAGCAAACTCTATAATCCTCCGGACATGTTCTTCAGAACACAACTCATCTTTAAACCCCGAGAATGGTCCGGTACACTCAGAAGGAGTGAGGTCGGGAAAAGAGAGAACCAGAAGGTTTCTGGGATCACTCTTCCCGACAAACTCATCAGGGTGATCAGAAATCAAAATCCAGGGAGTGGATTTTGTTCTGATTTTCTGAACTTCAAGATTTGAAGTTACCTGGATTTTCATCAGTTATTTAGTTTAAAGGTAGGAAACAGCCGATCATCAGTCTGAAAGAAACTCTAAGGCTTCATCCAGACACCCATCTGCCAGTTCAGAAACCCCTTTAGCAGTTTCTAAAATCTCCTTTAAGATGTCTTCATCATGAGCATCTTGAAGCTCTAGGAAACAGTTCACCACCACATCATGGCTATCTTCACGAGTTTGTTCCAGCAGGTTTCTGAGAACATTCACCTGGTCATGATATCTCATTTGATCAACTCCACAAACTCTTCAGCGAAGGAAGAAACTCCACTATAGCCAGAAGCATGTCCCAATTCCCATGCTTTGTCTAGCAAAAGATCTGCTTTAGGATTACCTTCAATTCCTAGATGCTTCTTCAAATCTGACTTAAACTTCTGGTTAAGCCTACTTTCCTCATTCCAATAATCATTCATTGCTGAATGATAAGCTTCTTCATCAAAGATTTTTTCTTCACCTTTCTTGCCACTAGGAAAGACAAATGGAACCAGTCTGGTAAAGTTTTGTTTCGATGGATAAGTCAGGGGATTGACATAATCATTAAAGTTCATTTTCATTCCCAATAAGGTTTAGAAGATTAGACTTGTCATGGTATCGCATTTGAGATCACCAGTAAGACTTTTCGTAGATTTTAAGAAGTGTGACAAGATGTTCATCTGCGAGCTTGGAAATTCCTCTTGCACTATCTATCACTTCCCGGATGAAATCTTCATCTGTCGAGTCACACATGGCATAGAAACAATCTATCACAACATCATGGGCATCATCTCGAACCCCCAATAGCATGTTCTTAAGGATGGAAGTTCTCATTTGATCAACTCCACTAACTGTGCGGCACATAAAAACACCTTCTTAAATACCGCAGTACAACGACTAAGTTCCCATAACTCATTGGCACTAAGTTCCCATGCTTTATCAATCAGAAGATCAGATTTAGGATTTCCGGTTATCTTCAATTCATCTTTTAGATCAGATTTAAACTTTTCATGAATCCTTACCTTTTCATCTAAGAAAGCTTTTTTAGCCTTTTCATAGCCTTCTTCGTCAAAAATGCTTTCTGAGTCCCTATTTCCTTTTCGGTTCACAACGTCCACTAGGTGGACATAGTTCTTTTCTAAAGGATAATCGACACGATTGATATAGTCATCAAAGTTCATTTTCACTCTCCAAAAGGTCTAAGAGATTAACCGAAGATGTGCTTAAGAGCCTTCTCTAACGTCGGATAGAATCCTCGATATTCATTTCTTCGAAGAACGACAACCCCATTGTGCTTCAGGATGAATTGGTACCCAAACTCTTCGTGAATGACCATAAGATTTCTCCACTAAAGTCAACGAGAATAAACAAAGTCTAACTCTGGAGTTTCTGCCCGTGCCCCAACCCGCATTGGCCGAATGTAATAATCGTGGTACTCGGCGAGCTCATTATTATCATTATCTAAAAAAAACTCGATCTTGGTACTCAATAAAGGCTCGACGAGCATCAGACTCTGACTGATAGATGCCCAGCAAGTCTTCACATTCAAATTCGATGGTGCCAATCAACGCATACACAGTCTGAGTAGCCATCTTTTTTCCTCCTAGTTCGTGTTCAACTGAAAAGAAGTTTAACGGATTTTGGGGTCGAGTTCAAGTGTTTTTCCGGGTTTCCGAAAAAATAGCTTAACAAGAATGTGACGTCAGATCAATGTGACAGGTGTTTTAAGCTTTCACTTACTTCCAATAGAGTTAATGATTTTTCTAGAAATTGTTCTTGCAACAACCTCTTTAGTTTCTTCAGGAACTAGTCCGGCTACATTGTCATCAAACTGGGTAAAGAACAATCCGCCTACTAAGGGGATGATGCCGGTCTCTAACCAGCCAATCTCTGTCCATGTTCGATTAAAGTCAGCATGTCTGATATCAAAGGTGAAGGGAATGATAAATCTATCCACCTGAGACAATGAAGATCCCTTTAAGAGTGAAACATCAACCACATAGGTCACTTGGTAGACATAGCCATGCCAGGCGGGCATAAAGATTAAGAATCCAGGAAAGTTGATTGGGAGGTTCCAGAATGATCCAGCATAGTCTGGTCTTACAGAGACCTGGATCCAGAAGTCTACATTCTTAGCTGAAGAGATTGGAACTGGGGAGAAGATAATAGAATTTGAAAACTTCCCTACCTCTGAAGCTATCTCATTAACTAAGACATCTGTGTCTTTGTGAACATTAGTGGAGACAAAGCCTATGCCGATGTTCTTCTCGACCGAGAAGAACATCGGCATTTGGTAGTCGTCTAGATTCTTTACGGTTAGGGGATGGGTACACGAAGAAAGAAGAAGAGTTAGGGGTAGGATTAAGGTAGGTAGTTTGATCATGAAGGCTCCTTAGGGGTTACCAGAAATGACTACATTTGAGTTCCTAATCTCTTTCTGGTGAAGATGCAGAAGATCCGGATTCTTGGGGGGTAGGTTATCAGACTATTTACCCCCCAAGAATCCGGATTTTCCTCCCACGACCTACCTTCTACTCATCCTCATCTTCAAACATTAGAAACCCTTCAGATTCATAATCTGCCATGTCTACCAGAAGTGGCCCAAAATGAATCACTCCATCCTTATCTTCAAAGACCTCTACAGGTTCTTCAAAGGTAATAAAGCTCCCTGCTTCATCGAGGAAGTCTAAGTCTGGTTTCAAAAAATCAAAGGAAGATACCGATACAATCCCTAGGAGACCAGAATCTACCGGAAAGACATCCCCGAACTTAGAGAAGAAGGTACCGACATAGTTACTGAATTCGGTCGTGGTAGCCCACACCTCTATCTTGTCAGACTTGAAATAGTTCTTGATAGCAAAGAACCCCGTAGCTTGAAGAACATCATCCCAAGGATCTTCCAGTGGAGTAGGAACAGGAAAGACGAAAGAAGGATCACCAATCCAATAGTTTCCAGGGTTTAGAGTGACTTTGTTCATGAACAGTACCTTTAAAGGTTAATTAAGATCCAAGTCAGTGAAAGGTTTTCTTTTGTTGCCTTTAAGCAATCAATTCAGCCACTTCAACCAATGTCATGGTCTTCAGTTGTTCAACACTGACATAGTTGTTTTTTAACAACTCTTCACCCCGTCTGGTCACGAAGTCATCAATTAGATTAGCCCTTAAATCATTCAGGTCATCATATAGAAACCGAATAGTCTCTCGGTGACTCCGATGTGAGTGGATGAGATCTTCTAATGAATCAAACAGGTCATCTCTATTAGAGATCTCCAATGAGTAGTCTTTTATCAGGCTCATGATTTTAGTTTCAGTTTTCGCGGACATTTAACCCACCTCATTCACAGTGAACTTAACCCAGTAGTGACTCTGCTTATTGATTGGAGCCCCACCTTTAAAGTGAGCGTAGTGGTTTCCAAACTCTAAGATGGTTGCAGAAGGTAACTGCTCTTTGATGCTTTCGGCGAACTTTTCCCCACTTTCAAATGTTCCGTAGAAGTAGCTACGTCTAGCAGTGAAGATGCCATTTCGAGATGACAGATGGTCAACTCCAATCAGGGTGTTCTTGAGTTCAGAAGTTTTCATGGAATTTAAACCTTAGAAGGTAAATTAAGAGTGTTGAGTAGTTCTAAAGTCTGATAAGCCTCTTTGATAAACCTATCTTCGACTATCCAATGACCACAACCATTTTGACATTCCGGATCCGGTGGTACTACATAGCGACCAGTCCAAGAACACACTACCCAAGGATAGTCCGAGTGACACCCATTAGTTTCCTTAAATTCAGGGTGCTGAGTGTCGTAGATGGCTACGATTCCAGTCCTTTCTTCAATGATATATCGCAACTTGCTGCCATTCTCTTGACTAGTTTTAGCCATGTCAATTCACCTCAGGAAATTAAGAGTCTTTAAGCTCTAGCCTATTCTTATTTTTTGATAGGTTTAATCCGGATGTTAGGAGTGAACTCAGAAAAGCTGTCTACTCGGAACTTACCCCTATTCTTTGAAACCTCTTCGATTACCTTTTCGTAAAAGGTAACCAGTTCTTTCTTGGAAGGACGGTTTACCAACATTTGGTACCTGACAAAGTGGGAATCGTGATCTGGACTATCATAGGATTGTTCCTTTCCACAACCCCGACACTTGATATAGATTACAGATCCAGGCCCCCAAAGTTGAATATTTCCTGGAACGTTCGCACATTCAACAAACTGTACAGCCTGTTTCATTCCATCCTTCCCTCTTGTTTAACTTGAAACAAGTATAGTGGATCCTGAAGGGGAAGTCAACTCCTGGCCCGAAAATAAATTCACAGTGATGTGACGTCACGTCTACCTAACATCTACATCGCCATATCTCCTGATTGGAGATGAGAAAAACCTAGGTTAAGACCTAGGTTTTTCCTAGTCTGAATTTCCTCTAATCATTTCCATCGTTCAATCATAGAGATCATCATGGGCAAAGAGAAATAACTGAGAGTTTTTTCTAGTTTAGAATCTTTCGACTTTGCTTTAATCAAAGCAAGCAGAGGTGGATTTTTTACACCGGAATGCATCGCCAGAGCAATAAGTTCAGAGTCTACCCAGATATCTTTAAGAATATCTTCAGGAGTCTTTCCTCCATCTAACTGAGTTTTAATGAGTTCTATTTTCTCATCTATCAACTCAGTTTCAACCTGCCTTCCTTTTTCTATTGCATCTTCAGAGTTAGCGTTAAGATCGACAATGGCTATGGCATCCTCTTTGTCCTTGACAAAAAACCAATCTCTCACTTCTACCACTGTGATCGGAATAACCCCAGAATCCACAATGACTTCATGCTCATCTAAATGATGCTCGATCCCTTGAATGTTGTCCAGATCAGCTAATAGGTCATTTTTTGGAATAGAGGAGAAGCCAGTCACAGAGATAGCAAGCAAATCCCCTTCTTCAAACTCCCTTTCTTCTAACTCATCATCTGAAAGATAAGTGTTTAAAAAAGAATCGATTCTAGGATTAGAAAATGACCTAGCTATTTTTGGAACCTTAGACCAAGAGGTAGGGGAAGGTAAACCAACGTTAATCTTAGATCCTTTTTTTACTGGAGTTTTAAAGAACTCTTCAAGTTCTTCTTGGGTGGTAAACTTCCAGGTACGCATCAATTTGTAGGAGGTTTGAGACAAAGAATTTTTCAATTCTTCTTTGATTGTAGGAGTCAAAGTTCTTAGTGCTTTAGACTCTCCTAAGACCCAAAGATCAATGAATCGTTTTGCAGAGGGGGAAAGAACGATTTTTTCCTTCCGTAAAGCCTCTTGAATGAATTGGGTGAAACGTAGCATCCGATATTTCCTTACTCTAAGGGTGAGCTATCATGGTTGATTTCATTTACTCTTAGAATTGATATGAACGTATCCATCATCTGAAATAAAATTTACAAATTTACCTGCTTTTTCTTTACCGACACCCTTGAGCTTAACAATGGACACGACTCCTTTAGAGGGGTGAACACCCGCTTGCTTATGCCGGTGGAAAATGTTGTCATCTTCATCTCCAGAAACAACTGGATATTCCTTTCCTGTTCTATCATCAATTACACCCTTCACTTGCCAATTCTTTTTTGGTCCTTTTCCAGCAACGACCATAGTAACCACATTTCCATTTTCTAAGGCCTCAATAACCTCCTTATCATTAGATTCTTTATGTCCACTCCCGGTATGGGACAAAGAAATGAAGTAGTTATCGGGTTTCTCGATCTTCCCATAAACTTTATCATTTCTTACAGCATTTAGCCGGCTAGGGTCTTTGGTATAGTCATAGAATTTGGTATCTTTGTGCAAGACACCAAAAAAGTCCTTAGGAAACAGTTTTATAAAGTCAATATCTGAAGTGATATTAGATCTAAACCCAGATAAAAACCCCTTACTATCTGCAAGTTTTTTGTTGGAAGACAAGTCAGAATGGATAATGAATGCGGTTTCCTTGGGATATTCTACCATAAACTGTAATCTGATAAGTTTTCCTAAGAATGAAGTTTCTGGATATGCTTTTGCCCCTCCCGCATATAACCCTAAACAAGACGCCTTACATTCTTTTGTAGCAAAAGGACAACAATTAAATTTTGGATAGGCTGTTGAAAATGGAGGAAGGCTTAATCCTTTTGACAAAACTGATTCTGTTTCAGAAAGTTTAGTTTTGTGATTACCTCCAGCAAAAGTAACTTTTGTTTTTGCTGAATAAACATTATCAGAGGGATCTGCTAATGACTGTGAAGCCTCACTCGTTCTTTCATGGAGAAATTGGCGAAATAGATTATAAGCAGCTTTTGTTTTACTATCAACATCATTTGGGTATTCAATAATCTCTTTGGTGGCTTCAGTAAATCCCTGTTTAATCCGAGATTCAAACTTAGCTGTCGAGTCTAATCCTAATTCATTTGCATTCTTTTCACCAATTTTTCTAAGATTTTTAATGAAATCTGAAGTTGGTATTGCCTCTATAAGAAGTTCATAATCTTCATCTCCAGCTAAATGAAATAAAAAGTTTTCCACAATAAGTTCATGTGCAGGTCTAATAAACTCAAAATAGTTAAGCATGAAATGGTATTCCTTTTCGGTTAAGTTTCTTCTATTTATTGAATCTTGTTCTAAAATCTCCCGGACGCTTGACAAGATTCCCGAACTCGGTTATAATGGTTTAAGGTTCTAAAGTTCTTAAAGGCCTAGAAGAACAGAAGGGTTAGGGGCGAGCAAAAAAGCTCGCCCCTAGAAACTTAAAGAATTTTAAGAACTTAAAGATACTTAAGCAGATTAAACTAACCCTCTTCATAGTGATTTAAAAACCCTGAAGGAATTTTGATGATAGACATAACTGTGTTCCTTTGTGCTAACTCCCACAAGTTTTCTAATCAGAAAATCAGGTATGCTCCCCAAGGGACTAAGGACGTTATCATCAGTGAGACTTCATTCTTCCCGAGTGAAACCCCTCTCCTAGTCAGGTTGATTGCCCTGAGAGATGGGTTCTCCTTTGACAATCCTCCAAGGTGTGAATCCTGTGGAACCATTCTAAACCGAACTACTGGGGGAAAACTTCTTCGCTTCTGTGGGTCAAAGTGCTACTCGGCTTCTGACCAGTTTAAAAACTCCTTTAAGAATGTAGACCACCAGAAAGCCAATGAAGTTAGAAGACAGACAATGAAGGAAAAGTACGGAGTGGAATTCAACTCACAACGGGATGAGGTGAAACCTATCCTTGGGGCTCATTGTTCAACAGAGGAGTTTAAACAAAAAGCACGAGAACGGGGCTATCAACAGTACAACCACATCGATAGGAGTCTCTACACTCCTGAACATATCGCCGAATTGAACCAAACTAAATCTCTCCCTGAGATAGCAGATGAAATTAAATGTTCAAATTCTTTTGTTTTTCAATCTCTTAAAAAGATTGGATTAACAGCTAAAATTCATGGCCATTCTAAGGAAGAAAGCAAACTTAAAGAGTTCTTAACGTGTTTCAACCGTCTAGAAATGATATAAATAGGTAAAACTTCATCTAAAACGGTAAATTCCACGTGAGCCATAAAGCCTTTAAACTCAGACTAGAGCCCACACCCGAACAAACAGTCTTGTTGAACAAGACCTTTGGTTGTGTCCGATCTATCTGGAATCAAAGAGTAGATGGCTTCAATAATTGGAATCCAGGAACTGAAACAGTAGAACCTACCATCAAAGAATTGAAGGTCATCTATCCTTGGTTGGCTGAAGTCCCGTACAACGCATTAGAACAAAAACTCAACGATTGGCGGTCATTTAAATCCCAATTCTTCAACAAGAAAAGGAAGAAGAAATTAGGAAGACCAAGCTTTAGAAGTCGTAGAGGACGTCAATCTTTTAGGTTATCCATAAATGGATTCTCCTTTAAAGATAATCAAGTAGTGGTCTCTAAGATAGGCAAACTAAATCTTGTTGGTTATGATCTTTCAATCTTACCTTTAGACACCTGTAAGTCTATCACCATCTCTAAAGATCCCTCTGGAAAGTGTTTTTGTTCTATCCTGTTAGAAGTCAACATCCAACCTAAACCCCTAACCGGTCAGATGGTTGGTATAGATTTAGGTATCAAAGATCTTTACATCCTTTCAGACGGTCAAGTTGTTGAAAACCCGAAGTGGTACCATGAAAACCAAGTGGTGCTGAAGAAGGCTCAACAACGACTCTCCAGAAAGGTTAGAGGTAGTCGTAGACATGAAAAGCAGCGAATTAAAGTGGCTAAGGTCTTAGAGAAGATAAAGAACAAGAGAAACTATTTTCTCCACAATATCTCTTCTTCCTTAGTGACCAACTACGATCTCATCTGTCTTGAAGATTTGAATGTTTCGGGGATGGTCAAGAACCACTGTTTGGCCAAAGCCATTCAGAACGCTTCATGGTCTTCTTTTGTATCCATGCTTGCCTACAAGTGTGACTGGTATGGAAAGACCTTGGTGAAGGTTGATCGGTTCTTTCCTTCCTCTAAGACTTGTTCTTCCTGTGGCTTCAAGATGGATAAGATGCCATTGGATGTTCGAGAATGGACCTGTCCTTCATGTGGGTCAAGACACCATAGAGATCATAACGCTGCAAAGAACATTCTCCAAGAAGGCTTTAGAATCCTAACTGGTCAGGAGTTTGCTAGTTTCCCTAAACTAGCTTCGGCAGAGTATGTCGAATACAGACGTGGAGAGGTTATAAGTCTATTTGATGAGCATCATCACTTAGCATCCTTCGTGAAACGTCTAGAAGTTATATGAATTTATATGATTTCGGTACTACGGTTATGATAGGGTTTGGGATTGCGGAACTTTGGTTTACTTGTTTGTAGATGATGGAGATTCAAATGGATTACAATGGTGAACTGATCTCGTTGGTAACCTTATTGCTTTCTGAAAAATCGGAAATGATAAAGTTTTCTTTGAACAAATCAAGACAAATGGAGTTGTTGAAAGAGACTCAGTTCTTAGAAACTCTCTTTCCAGAAAAGAAGATACCCTTAAAGGTTAGGTGCCTAGTTGTTTCTAGTGGCATTAAGGAAGAGAACTACCCAAGATGTCCACTTTGTGGTTCCCCGGTTTCCTGGGATTCTGAATACCAGGCTTCTTTCAATCAATTCTGTTCGGACAAATGCAGAATCGCAAATAAACGTCTTAAGAGACCTGACAAACTGTCCGATAAAGACTGGTTGATTGAACAGAAGATCACCTTAAACAGGTCTTATGATGATATCGGGAAGGAACTAGGGGTTTCCGCATGTCCAGTGTCTCACGCCTGTGAACAATTTGGCATTGGAGAAAAACAGGTCTTAAAGAAGAAACCTGTCATTTCAAAGGAAGATCTTCAAGAAAGGTTGTTGGATCAGACAAAAACTATTGAAGAGATTGCTGAGAGTTTAGACACTTCCCGATATCTTCTACACCAACTGTCTAGGGAATTGGGGATCCTTAAAGAAGATCAATCTTTCATTGAGTTAAGATTTGGCTGTAAATCTTCATTTGGAACAATCCCACAACGTCAGAACTATCAAAAAACCTGTCTGCAAAAATATGGCTTTCCTTACATCCCTATTTGCCATATGACTAAGACATCAAAGGTTGAGAAATCGCTTAGAGACTTTGTGCGGGAACTTTTAGGGGATGAGTCTATCACAAAATCTAGAAAAGTCCTTCTTCCTGAATTTAATGGTGAAGTTGACATTTGGATTCCAGACCACAACTTGGCTATTGAAGTCAATGGAATTTATTGGCATTCTGAAAAACGGTTAAAAGACAAGACTAAACACTTTAAGAAGTTTGATATCCTTTCTAAAAAAGGAATTCAATTGTTGCAATTCTGGGATATGGAGATCCATTCAAAAGAAAGCATTGTTCACTCGCTATTAACAGCCAAATGTGGAAAATCTCAGAATGTTGTTCCTGCTAGAAAGACTAGGGTGGTAGAGATTCCTTTTCAAGTTGCCAATAAATTCCATTTAGATAATCACCTGCAAGGGGCCATTTCAAGTACCCAGGGGATTGTTAATCTGGGCTTAGCATTTAATGACGAGTTGGTTGCTGTCATTTCACTGGGGAATCATCATAGACAAGTAAAACAAACAGTTCTATCAAGACTCACCTTTAAGAAAGGTTTTTCTATTTTAGGGGGATCTGAAAAATTGTTTAAACATGCAATCCAATCGGTAAGTCAACGACCAATAGTAACCTTTTCGGATAACCGGATCTCGTTAGGAAAAGTCTACGAGAGATTAGGGTTTACTAAAGATAAAACCCTTCCTCCAGATTACTTATGGATCAATAAGGATGAAATGTTGAAGAAACAAACAGCTGATAAAGCATTTTTTCTGAAAAGAGGTGGGACAGGAACTACAGAAGTTGAGTGTGCAGAATCTTTAGGATTTCATCAAGTTTTTGATGCTGGGAAGGTACGATGGAAGTTTAAAGAATGAAATAGGGATGAAGTTTTTAACCTTCATCCCTATTTATATACACTACTGGAAACTTAAATCATTTGACTTTATAGTTCAACAAATTTGATAGTCAAACGTAAGTTATTGAAATTTAATAAATTCCAGTAACCTTAAACTTTCTCTGGTAGAAGTTTGTCCCACCAGTTAGGCCATCTGCACCGTTATAGGCGGTCACAAAGGGATTAGAAACAATACCAAATCGCGATTTGAATCCGATAGAGGGTTGGAAAGTAGTTGGGTTAATGGCTCTTACCATCTCAACTGGAATATAAGGACAATAAAAAACGCCAGCATCGTAGTTGCTAGCACCCTTATAACCTACACAGACATAATCATAGCTTCCAGCCCAATAAGGGTCGATATAAACCTTATAGCGACCCGCTAGGGTACCGCAGAAGATATTACCAGTATCATCTACTTCTAGGTTCTGTTGTAGGGCTGGGGTGTAATCAAGAACTTGAGCCATAGCCAGGGCTGAAGCTACGTCTGAAGTACACAGTACGAAGTTTGCCTTACCACGGCGGGTATCTTTAGCGACTTGGTTGGCTTCACGTTCAATGTGGTACAGGAGACCCTTCCACTTCTCAACGGACCAGCGACCATCAGAGTCGGTATCACCATCAAAGATACCTTTATAATCTGCCTTCTGCTGCATACCTACCACAGCTGAACCTAGAATAGTATAGAGGACTTCGCGGTTGATTTCTAGACCAATCTCAGTAGAGAGAATATTGATCAATTCTGCCTCTACGGACATTCCCCGAATCTGCTTTAGATCCTGTTCGAGTTCAGTTGAGTACTCAGCCTTTAGAGCCCGGGACTTAGCGGTAACTGTGGTCTTATCAATTGTGAAAGACATTTGATTATAGGTAGGACTGTTACCCCAATCTTCAGCTGAGGCTGTAGCAACACCAGTACCAGACTTGAAGTTTACGTTCTGGATGATGTTGTTACTAGTACCTGCCTGGAACATATCAGTTACCTGGTCAGAGCCACCTTTAGTACCTGAATAGTCAGTACGGACTTCGCGGAATAGAGCTTCATTCCAGTTAGCCTTAGCTGCGTCATCAGCATACTGAGACCGCATAGCAAAGATCTGACCTACTGGACCAGTCATGGGCTGTACTGAGCACAGATCATAAGCTACTAGGGAAGGCATAGTCCGGCGAACTAGATTGATGAGGACGGGTTCCCAGTTGGTGACTCCACCTTGTGATACTGAGGTCAAGGGGGCTGCTTCAGTGAGGTAGTTCTTCTGGGTATTTTCTAACAGAATACCTGTGATATCCCTACGTGAAGAATCTTTAATCTTTGAGAACAGGGGATTATCAAGAATTGGAGCCCATTTTGTTTCTAAGGCTTCGTTAAGATAAGTTGAATTCATAGTGCATTTAACTCCATGTTTTTGTGAATTTTATATAAACTTTTAACTATTTAGTAAGACAGAGTTTCATCTCTTCTTAGAAAATACATTTAGATAACCCTGAATTCTAGGATCTACATCCTGAGAACTTAGTGGATTTGAGAATACAGTCTCTTCGGAGAGCAAGGTTGGTGATTTACCTGGGTCCTTAGGGGTCTCTTTACCTTTAATGGATTCTTTCAGGATTGTCAGTTTGCTCTTGTATTCGTCCAATGAACTGGTCTTAATGCTCTTGGCGAGATCCATCAGTTTGTCTTTCTCTAGGGAGGTTAGACCTTCTGAGATAAGTTCTACGGCCTTGTCTTTCTTCAAGGAAACAATCTGGTCATTCCGTTCACGCAGTTGTGAGTTCAGTCTGACATTAGATTCTAAGAGGGTAGAAACCTTCTGTTCAAGTTCACCAATTAGGTTGATCTTGTTAGCAGGGACATCGATATAGTTCTCTTCGAAGAGTGTCTTGAGACCATTGATGATGTTCTCCGAGATTTGGGTCTTGATGCCTTCTTCAATGACTAGCTTGTTGTCAGCTACCCATTCATTGGCGATGTAGTCTAGGTATTCGTCAATCTGCTCGTTTAGAGTAGCTACCTTAGCATCATACTCTTTTTCGAGTTCAGTCTTGACGTAGGTAGCATAGTCATCTACCTTGTCTTGGTTCTCTGCAATAAAGGTGTCTACCTTTTCTTGAAGAATGGATAGGCGTGAACTGAGTTCTTGATCTACCTTCTGGGAGACCACAGCTTCGAAGATCACTTTGATCTTGTTCTGGGTGTCTTCAGTAAGGATGCTGTCGTCAAAGTTCAAGAGTTCACTAATACTGGATTCAGTCAGGGTCTCAGAATGATCATCATCTACCTGAAGATTCTCAGCAATCATGAAGTTTTCTACTTTACTGATCGACTCGTCATCTAGGAGTGAGATAAAGCGTGAGACATCATTTTTCCGCTTTACGGCTTCTAATTCAGTCATTGTGTTTTTCCTACGTTATGGTTGATTTCTAAATCTATTTTATCTATTTATATGGAATAAAATTCATCAAAGAACAGTTAAAAACTTTTGAAAATTAGCAAGGAGTTTGTATTGGGATACCTTTGCAGAGTCTTTATGGAGTTCTTTCTTCCAGGTCTCGACAAAGAGTTCGCGGTTTTTACCTTGTCCCGCTACAACCCATTCCTTGTTTTCTAAGATACCTCTGGCGAATGCGTCTGGGGCTGAGGGATCATAGACGATGTCTGCAGCAGTGCACAGGATAAAGTCGTTTTGAACTTCATTGATACCAGAGATGGCTTTGGTTGAGCCTAGAGCCCTGGTTGATACTCCAAGAACTACTCCATCTTCAAGAAGTGCGCTGACAATCTTGCCGTTTGGGGTAGAGAGGATCTTGGCCTTTCCATTCCAGTTGACAATCCCGCGCCCATGATCAACTACCTCTTCTTGAAGAGAGGTAATAAGGTGGGATGCCTCTTTAGGATTGATTTCTGGGGAAGTGGGGTGGTTAAGTTCCCCAATAGCCCGGTTCTTGGAAATCTTCTCATTGATGTATCGGTCAATTTCAGGTTTGATAAAATCATACCGGTAGATTCGGTTGTTGCCATTGACAACTCCCGCCTGAATAAAGGGGGCTTCGATGTAGTATCGTCCTTCCTTTTTCTTGAATCCTACGGATTCTATCTTTTCTCGAAGTAAGTGCATGGTAAATCCCTTTAAGGTTAGTCCGAACTCTTTTGAGCTACCTTGTATGATAAGGTATCACTGTTGGTAGTGGTATAGATACGGGTTGGTTTTTGGTCACATGTTTCTGAAAACATTTTCTTAGCATAGTCCTGTTTGAGACGGGCAATCCTTTTACAGGTTTTTTCCTGAAGTTGAGTTGCAACCCAATCTCTAAAGCATTCTAAATCTATCATGATGTCTCTTCTACCTTTTCTGATTTGATGATAGTAGAACCGATAGCCTGTTTGAGTGTTTCCATATGAGCCATGGTTTTAGCTTTTAGCTGTTGTTTGACCGCATCTAAAAATTCAGTCTTATCGGCTTGGTATTTTTCAATATAATTCTCTGACATTGTAGAAAATCCTCAAAGTGGGGGTTGGTCTAATTCAGGTTGTTCAATAGGGGATTGATCTGGACCTAGGCCAGGTTCTTGATCCCCAAATCCAAATGATTGATCAGGGGTAGGTTCTTCAGGGGATTTCTCATCTTCCTTCTCCTGTTGAATTTGCTCTTTTTCATGTTTTATCTCGTCATCTGACATGTTCAAGATATTCTTCCAGATGTATTCCTTGGAGAAGAAGGTTCCCATAAAGCTGTTCGCACTGTTCAGGATGTCCAACTTGTTAGACATCAGTTCAGAGTCTTTAAGTTCTGAGAAATATGAATCCCGTTGATAGTCAATAAAGATAAAGTCTTTGATCTTAGGCCAATCACTTGGGGAAATAACACACTTTAGAATGAGTTGCTTTCTAAGTAGGTCGTAGAGGAACACCGAAAACCGTTTCCTCAGTTTGTCAATAAAGCGGGCAAACTTCAATTCCTCACGAACAATAGCAGTATCCTTAGAAAAGCCGGTAATAGAATCGGGCTGAAGTCGAGTCAGGGGAACATTCAAGGAGTGGTAGAGTTTTTCTTTGAAGTATTGAACGTCTTCCAGGTTAGAAAGATTGGTTCCTCCTTCTAAGGTCTGAATTTCAGTGGCCCTAGTACCCCCACGTCTGGGTAACCAGTAATCTTCCATCATAGAGAGAACATTCTTCTTGTCTACCAATTCCCCGGTAGTAGGATCATAGACCATTTTGTTTCTATGTCGGGCAATCTGTTCCTTAAGGTATTCTTCTGCCTTTGGCCTTGGGAGATCCCCGGTATCTACGTAGAACACTCTTCGCTCTGGGGCTCTGGCTAACCGGTAGATGATCAATGCCGATTCAATCATAGATAACTGATTTGCAATCTTTAAGGCTTTGTGAAGGTGTGATAAAGTAGTTCCTGTTCTTGGATCTACAATCCCTGAAGAAGCATACGCAATAGTATCTGGGGCTATTTGAACTGCTGAATTACCCCCTAGTCCATTTGAAGAAAGTCCTGAAAAGACACCTTGTTCACTGTATAGGTAAAACTCTTTAACATCCTTAATAGTGGAGATGTTATTGGGATCCGTGGTCTTTTCAACTTTAGTCATTTTTCTAATGGTACAAGGATCAAGTTGTCGGATGTCTTGAATCCCTAATCTAGGATTGTCCATATCGATCATGATATGAAAGGCTAGGCGACCATCTATATACCACCGTCGAGCATAATCATAGGCGTAATTCTGAAACTCAAGGAGTGAGATAAGGTTATCGAACTCATCTTTAATCCTTTCTTTAAAATCAGAAGATGCTGGGAAATCATCCAAGATCAAAGAGACCACTGGTCTGTTCTCAGAAGTAATGACCATTTCATTTACCACTTCATCAATGGCCATGTCTACTTCTGGGATAAGCGACATATCCCGGTACTTATTGATCAATTCGTTATCATCGCGATAGAGTGAAGTTTGATCATAAGAATACATTGACGAAAATGACCCTACTGCCAAAGTCCCTATATCATCAGATTTAGGAACTAAGGCCTTTAATTTAGCGGTATCTGTCTTTTTTCTAGGATCTACAATTTCCCAACCAAATTCTTTCATGGATACATCCTTTAGCGAATCACTGTTACCAAGTGATCCCAGTAGGGTTTAAGTAGTGGTGAAGCTAATCGATCAAAGGTGTCACTGTCATTGCTCTTTATCGCCTTTTCCACTTGGGTAGCTGAAACATCATCATCTTCACTCCGTTCAAGTTCATGAACAGTGATATTGGTATTATATTGAGAATTAAACTCATCGATCTGTTTCTGGTACGCAGGTAACGCATCTGTTCCACAGAATATTTTAGAAATCTTACCCTTAAAGGATTTTAATAGACGTGACAGGTTAGCAGACTCTACTTTAGTAATGATAAGTTTACCAGGAAAAGACTGTTCAAGGATTGCCTTTCTCTCGTTAAAAGTTAGGCCTTTCTTGGAAGTGTCTACCAGGGCTAGGAGTACCTTGTTGGTAGAGGTGAGAGCAGTTCTAATAAGTTCCATATGAGCAATAGTTGGAAGTCTGAATTTACCTACAATCAACCCTAACCCCTCAGCAGGACCTAGGTGCCTATTAACCACTGAAGAAGAAGTTTCGTCATCAAGATCCATTAGGAATGATTTAATCTTTAAAAAGAGATCATCTTGTTTATTCAGCTTGGTTTTCTTGGGGTGGTCGATGTCAACCAGTCCCTGACTGTACACTAACTTTGCTGCTGCCTTTACTTGATCTTCAAATGGACGGGTAGTGTCAATCTGGGTAAGGAGTTCTTCTGCTTTGTCCTCAATAGCGTCAAAGTAGTTCTCTAAATCTTTGCCTGATCCTACCAATTCATCTTTAATGGATTGCCTAAGTTCTTTATCATACTGTTCTGCAGCGGTGAACTTAAAGGGGAGTGAAGAGTTCTTTGGCCAACAAACTACTCCTTCTGGAGTTCCTCCACCATAGAAGGACTCGAAGGTGGTAAACAGAACTTGAAGATGTTTGGCAACTTTAACCCAGTCTGAGTCCCCTAATGCGTTTTCTAGTTCCTCTTTGAGAGAAATAGCCTTAGCCTTTAACTTATCATAGAGAAAGCCAGCAGTATCAAATTCAGGTGAAGAGTCCACGTTAGTAAATAGAGTCCCTGAAAATACTACCTTTGGGGGAGAAAATCCAGTAGCCTCAGTAAAGGTTTTAATAAAAGGCTTAAACTGATTAAATTCTTGAGATTCGGTGGTTACCTTCCCATTCTTAATCGTAATAGTTCCGGTAGGTGAACTGGCTAAGAAGAGTACAGAGTGAATTCCTTCTTCCCCATAGGATCGAGTTAGGGTAGGTTTCCGCATTAAGAACTCTAAGAAGAACTCAGTGTTCTTGGGGATGGTGTCTAAGCTACTGTGGGCTTTCTTTAGTCGTTCATGAATTAGTTTATACTGAGAATTGCCATAGTTTGAGGGATGTTTTACCTCTTCACTTTCTAGCTCATTATGTTCAAAGGGGTAGAGGATAAAGGTCTTATACGCCACAATCCAGTTCTTTGTGTAGTCAAGGGGATCAAAGTCTGTCCCATTTCTAATAATAGACAGCTTTACCCCGTCTACTTTCTCCTCTATCCGTACGGGAGTAGAAAGGGCTTCTTTGATTTTGACGTTTGCATTCTGATATGCCTTAGACCCAGGAACCAACTTTCCTACATCTATCTTTAACAGTTTAAAGAAAGAGGGAATACTGATATCCAACATCCCACCCTGTTTTTCCAGGAGGAAGGTTTTAAAACTCTTTAGCATAATCCTCTCCTGGGTAGTAGGCAGTGACCAATTTAGAAATGAGAGTTTTGAGTGAGGGTTCATCCGAAAGTTTAAGGGTTTTGAGCATTAGTTTTACTGCGGTACTTTTACGGGCAAAATCAGTCTTAGAATCATCAACTGCCAACATCCTTAACTTGGTATCCCAGATGAGTTCGACAAATTCCTCAACAATTTTTATTGTATCATCTTTATAATAGGTATTGATAAGATCCAGGAGTCCATTAAAAGACTCCATCTTATTCAATTCAGAGTTACTGGGATCATTCCCAAACAGTTTCTTAAAGATAGAAGAAAGATCTTTATCATAGGGCGCAGTCTTAGAATCCAGTTTCTTAACTAAGAGTCTTGAGCCTCCAGTTGAATCTGTTGCTGTTTTAAGAGTACCAGCCTCATCAGTCACCGGTTCAAATTCAGCCCTAAGCCCATGCGATACTGCAAAGGAGTAGTGTTTAAGTACATCTTCTTTAGGCTCCTTATTTTTCATTTGAATCAGTACTGGAGTAGTTTTAACTCTAGACACTGCCCTAAGAAGAATCTTATGAAACGCGCCTTTTATTCCAGTTCCTAGATCAGACCAATTTGATGAATGAGAAAATGTAGAAAACTTTGTAGGTTTGGTACCCTCAAAATCAACCAGCTCAAAGTCAATCTGAACATTCAACTTTATCGTCTTTGTGGTTAACTTCCATATAGAAAGCAACTGGTTTGCGGTATTCTTAAATCCAACAAAACTAACTTTAGCCCCAGAGAGTTTAAAACTGGAAGATGTTTCTGCTAACCCAGTTAAGAATTCAATTAACTCTTGTTTTTTAGTGATATCCACCATGGTATCTATATCACCAATAGACGTAAGGGTTTTCTTAAAAACTTGGGTTTTTATCCCACTTAAATCAAAGAAGTGTTTTGAAGAACCAGAAAGAGTCGCTAATTCATCCAGGGCTGCCTTTTCCCATAAAGCCACTCCAGTCTTCTTCTCGAACTTATTGGATATGGTTTCTAGGAGTTCTTTTAGAATAGGAACAAGGTCATCTCTGTTTATAACACTTAGATCAATACGTTCCGATGATACAGTTTCTTCATTATCCGTACCTGATTTTAACGAAAGGTTTCCACCCTCTAACAGTATTTTATATTTGTATTGAGTAAAGTTCATAATTCTAATCCTTTAAGCCACTTCAAAGAAGGGAAGTGGGTCTGAAACATCTTTAAGTTGTTGTTGAATTTCTCCAATTTTCTGGACTGCTTCTTCCATCATCTCAGAGGCGTTTAAGGTGGTTCCCCCAGGGAGCTGAATGTTCATGTACTTCTTAAGATTAGCAGCCCACTGTCTTAGAACATAGTAATATGCCAACTCTTTCAACCAGTAAGAGTCCCACAGTGCTTTATATTTATTAGGATCTATCTTTTTAACCGCTTGAATGATAAGAAAGGACTCCCCTGGACTAAGTGCTGACCAATCTGTGGTTACTGACAGTTCTTTAGTAAATTCATTGAACTTAAAGGATACATCTGACTTTCCCAGGAGAAAGTTAAGTAGGCTAATATGCCGTTCAGTGATGTAGTAGTTCTCCAAGTTCCCTGATTGAAGTTCTTTGAGTTCTCTGATAAAGGTCTGATACTCAGGGGAATACCAAGCAATACTATTCATGTTGTAGAAAGTAGGAAACACCTTAGAAACTGCGAGGACATCATCACCAATGTTTAGACTCTTAGCATCAATCTCATCTTGGGTAATGGTATGTTTGATGTATTCAGTTTTCTGAGCTTCTGAAGAATAGAGTTGGTAGAACTCTAATGCATCATCCAATCTATCTTGAAGTTGAGACTCTTCAACATTTATCTTTATAACAGGATACCCTAACCGTCTAAGGACGTATAGTTTTAAATCATCTTTTGATCTTATGTGCATGAATAGAATAATCCCTTTTTGACTATTTAGTGAAGATCAATTTGCTTCTGGTAATTGATATTCCTACACTCAAATCCTTCATTACAATAGAGGAGATACCTATCAATAAAGTGGGAGAAGAAGTAGTTAGGATCATTGTTGAATCGAGCATCATCTACGAAGTCGTAGAGATAACAGAAGTCTTTGGACTCATGGAGTCTAAGTCCTCGGCCAATAGATTGAAGAATCTTTATTTTCGACTTATACGGTGAAGCAAATACCACATTATGAAGATTATTTATCGAAACTCCGGTTGAGAATATCCCATAAGAACAGACTAGAATGACATTGTTACTCTTCTCAGTGATATTTCTAGCCTCTTCACGTTCTTCAGCGGTATTCTTTCCAGACAAGAAAAAGACTTGTTTATTGGGATTCAATGCTTGAAGATCAGAAAACAACTTTTCTCCTTGAAGTTCTATTCGGGTAAATAGCACTAAGGTATTACCAGTCAGTTGGGTAACAAACGAGTTAATGATATCTTGACGCTCTTTCAAGGAAATGATGTATTCATACTCATCCTGAAAGTTCATGGACTTTATCAACTTAGCCAATGGGGGTGAGTACTTCAAGATGATGTTATTGATCTTTAGATTAGCAACAAAGCCCTTATCCATTAACTCTGATGTCCGAACTAACTGAACAGCTTTTCCAAACAACCCGGTAAGTACTAATAGATCAAGTTGCGACTCTTGGAGAGTCCCCGTCATTCCCCACCTAAGTTCTGCATTGGTAGAGTACTCCAGAATCTGTTGTCCAGAGGTCTTAGACATAAGATGAACTTCATCTGCCACTACAGCATCAAAGGATGTAAAGAACTCAGGTTCACAGGCCAATAAGGACTGATAGGTAGAAATGGTAATAGGGGAATTATTGTGTCTCTCCTTCCCTTGAAAGATAAGATGGGTCTTGTCGGTGAAATACTTTTCAGTCTTATCATCATAACAGTATGAAATGAAATCTTTATACATTTGCAAAACTAATGAAACCGTAGGCACCACAATCAGAATCTTCTTAGCCCACTTATTCTTAATGATAAACAAAAGGGCTAAGAAGAGAATATAGGATTTTCCAGAAGCTGTTGGTGAGATCAGGATGGTTTTCTGCCGGTCAAGGAGCTCCAGGACAGAGTTTAACTGATAATCCCTTGGGGGAATCTTTAACGGGATGTTGGCAATAAAGTCGATAAAGTCAGACTTAAAGAAAGTGTGAACTTGCCTGGGTCCAGTAGTGTCTTTGAAGGGATACTTGTTCTGGGTTAGAAAGTCCTTTAAGGTTTCTAAGAGACCTGAATACAGAAACTTGTTCTTCTTTAACAGAATAATCTTTCCATTCCATTGCTTTCCTTGTTTCCATGCCCGGGTAAATCTATACTGAGGAATAAAAAAGGAGAACTCGTCTTTGATATGGTTTAAGATAGGAAGGGGAGTTTCTTCTAACTTTAAGAAGGCCGCATTTTCTCTAGACAATGTGAACATAGGGTTGTCCTAGTTGACTTTTTGAAGGTTTTCGTGTAAACTTAAGATATCGAAGAGGATTGTTGCATGAATGAAGATAGGTTGGTTTCGGAGTTATCACACTATTTAACTAAGTTTACCAAGAAGTCTGATAGACTTTGGGTATTCAGATGTCCAGTGTGTGGAGACTCCAAAAAGTCCCAGATTAAGACTAGGGGAAATATTTACTTCTTTAAAGGGAGGTATTGGTATAAATGCTTCAACTGTGATCTTTCAATCCCGGTTACAAAGTTCTGTGAACAATACTACCCTGAACTGTATCGACGACATGTGGTAGATTCCTTTATTAGAACTCCACATATTGAAGTTGAACCGAGTAAACCAGAGAGGGAGGTCTTCAAGGATATTCCTGAAGATATTGGACTTTCCCCGGTAACGAACAACTTTACTGCCCTGGCCTTTCTTAAACGGAGAAAGATACCTGAAGAACGGTATTCTTCACTTCTATTCTGCCCGGATATCAATACTCTCTTAGAATTCTATGCCCCGTTGGGCTATAAGAAACTGAACTACACTTCACCTAGATTGGTCATTCCAGTGACCGCAGAGAAGTCATTGGTAGGCTATGTGACCAGGAGTATAGAAGATAACGATCCTATCAGATACTACAACATTAAAGTTTCAGATAAACTATTTATCTGGGGTCAAGAGAGGATTAACATCAAAAAGGAAGTCTATATCGTGGAGGGGGTATTAGATGCGTTGTTTATCCCGAACAGTTTAGCTGCACTTTCAGCTACTCGGTTTCAACAAGCGTTACAGTGGGTTAGGGGGATGGGGGCAAAGACGATTACTCTGATATTCGATAACGAACCCAGAAACACTCAGATACGCTCTTTAGTCAGTAAATTCATTAAAAATGGAGAACGATTAACCCTCCTTACTGGATACCCTAAAGATATCAATGACATAGTCTTACAGACCCCAGAAATTGATTTAGCTAAGCTACTGAAAGAAAAGACAGTTTTTGGACTCGATGCCCAATTAGCATTTTCTAGGTGGATGGATCAGATTAGATGAGATTCATGTGTTCCTAAAAGAAATAAAGTTTCGTTTTACCTTATTTTCGACTAAAGATTTACTTTGTTGTTTAGAACTGCTAGGGGATGGTTTTTGTAGAAGTTCATTATGTTCAACTATAGGAGCACTGAACACTTCAACTTTTGGATCAGGCGTATCCATAGAAACATAGACACCCATATCCTCTTTAGGTTTCAGTTTTGCCGATATTGATAGTGGCTTGATGAACCTTATTGTATCCTCTAAAGGAATATACAATTTGCTATCTATAACCACTTCTAATAAGAAAGGATATTCATCTCCAGTGAAAATATCAGAAATATTAGGTAATTCGATATCAATTTGATTGTCTGAAAAAATAGCGGGTACTCTGACTGAGTATCCTTTCTTGGTATCAATGACCAAATTAACATCGTTTACAGATTCTTTAGTTCCTTCAATCCTCATCTCAAAGGAAAATTTAGAAGTTTCATCTAAGTTTGTTGTTATCATTTGAATCCCTTTTTATCGAAATAGAAACTGCATTCCCTTCTGGATAAAGTCGCCTAACGAAAACAGTTGTTGCCTTTTTCATTTGTACAAGAATATTAACTATAGAATCTACTACCTTATGTTGGAATGTTTTTTTAAATGTCTGTTCATTCCAATTTATGGTTATAGTTATAGTTGCTGGTTGCCCTATTAGACTTCCTATTCCCCCAGTACTCGAACTTTCAGGAACTGAAATTTCAATACTGATTAAATCAAAACCTAATACCGCAATAGCCCTAGGAGTAAATCCAATTCCTTCTAAAGCTACTGATCTAGGATTTATCATTGTCTGGTTACAGTTGTGGTCTGGTCTGAGTCGGTAGAGATAGTTTGAACTATATCATTCCCTGCTACACGGTGAGTGGTAGAAACAATCAGTGGTTTTGTTGGATCTAACCCATACAGCCTATAAATTTCGAGTAACATCAAGGATTGCACTGAATCTAAGCCGGCACCATTCTGTAGAGTCATTAGATGAGTAAGTTCTGTTTGAAGTTCATCCCTTACTGCGTTACCAACAACTTCCCCAATATCTAAATTAGGTTGTAAAGTGGGGGTTGTTGTTTCACCATCAATCCCCAACCTATATCTAATTTGATTCTTCTCGGTATCCGTCCAATCAGCAACACCTCCCCCTCCACCCCCAGAAGTAGATACTGTATCTATAAGATTAGATACCGTAATCATAATTCTTACATTATAGTTTCCTTGGGTAGACACAAATGGGTCTGTACCTTCTCTGGTATAGATATTACCAGTTACTACCAGAGTATGAGATCCCTCATATGGTTTTATCCGCCATCCATTTTCAAGGAAGTAGGTTGTTCCTAAAAATCTATCCCCAGGAAGAACTTCACCACCAACAACTAGAAAAGCATTCAGATATTTTGAGTTATCTGAAGCTATGACCCATTCTTTCCATCTAGAATATAAATCTTTCATATCCAGGTACGTGGTACCAAATGAAAGATTTATTCTCCTATTACCCCCATCAAAAGAATAACTCACGGTTTTTCCTCGAAGTGTCGACTATTAGGCATTGATATAGTTTCTTTCAACTGCACCAGAGATTGATATATTCTGTCCAGTTGCTTTAGTTATTAAAGATGTTGCAGTTGCATACGTAGAATCAGCTAAGCCAATAGCTACTAAGGTAACTGCTGCATCAGTACCAGGAGTCCTACCTTCTTGGTTATTTGAATCATAGGCAAATGACCATGCAATAGTAGAATTGTTATCGATGGTTCCTGATATGTCAACTCCTAATGAGTCTTTTACTAAGGTAGCATTTGCTGTTCCAAAATCCTTACCCCCTGGAAGGGTAGAAAAATACAGTCGGTAGATTGCAGAATCATCAGTTGACAGATTTGAATTAAACTGAAGTGTACCTGAAGAAACGAATGGGAATGAACACAAGACTCCCATTGAATCATAGAATTGAATACTGTTAATATCACCTGTATTAACTGATTCGATAAACACCCCTGGGGAAGTAACTAAAGTATCACCAACAAACCGCAGAAGGGATTCTGCGGTTTTACCTACCACCGAACCATTTGCATTGTCATCTATATCAGAACCTAGTCTTAACTCATATTGAATTCTTTCATACAATTGAGCTAACCTTACCTCTCCCGATTCTGCTGCTGCGACGGTATTATCAGCATCAATGATTACTGTAAACGGGAAATAGGTAGAACCCAATATACGTTCTCCTTCGTATGCTTCCCAATTGGTAGAGTTTGCATTGGGTAGTGTTGCATCTGAAGTATAGGCCAACTTGCATTTATACCACCTATTGTTACTGGTATCTTTTACCACATCAGAAAGGATGTAACTGACTGATGATGGAGAGTAGTTTCCAATAACATTATAGAGGGAATAAGAATTATTACTGTCTCTTTGCCAAGTGATATCTATCTGGTCATAAGGGGGATCAGTTGAAACTATGATGTCTGCATGGGTAATTTTTAATGAGTCTGTCGCATTAGCTAGTGGGAATCTATAAACAATACTCGTCATAGACGACACACCAATATCACTTAATTGTGATGATGAATAGGTTTTCTGGTATTCTCTTGCAAACAATCTAAGATAACTTCTCCTATCATAGCCATCTGCGTAATTACCGTCTCCATTAGGATCCTCGATTATCTGAATAGATTCGTTCACAGGTCCTGGGAATGTAAAATCAACAGATGCCGCCCCTAAGGTATGCTGGTAGTATGATTGGTCAGCTGCTCCCAACGAACCTAATGAGATAATACCTGCAAACATTTTTATAATGCTTCCACCACTATTACGTTCAACCCATCCAGCAGTTCTTATAGCCTTTCTAGTAGTCTCATTTGCAAATGCCCAACCATTTATCACTTCACCGGATTCTGGAGTAATCATTTCAATAGGAAAGGGGTACTTAATATAAGTATTATTATTCTTCCATAGAATTTTAAGTGCAGAGTATAATGCTTGTAACGTGACTCCATCTGCGGATGCGGGTAGAATTCCAGATCCAGGAGTTATAGTTATGGTTTTTCCTGCGGTTGAAAGTGATAATGGGGCATTGAAGGTGGTTCCACTATCACCACCATCAATGAGTGCAGTTGGGTCTGTTAAAATTAAGGCCATTAAGAGTTCTCCTAGTTATTTTGATAATTTCTATCTACTTGTTGTTGAATAAGCAATGAGAGTCCAGCAGAAGTAAGAACTTGATCCTCTAATCGAATACTTTTATATCCTAAAGAATGTATCATAATATAGACAGTTACGTTTGTATAGTATTCATACTGTAGGGATAAATCAGATGAAGAGACTGATTCTATTCCTGCTATAAGTTCTGAATCTGAACTTCTAAATACCTTAACTTCAGATCCTATTTGTAATCCACTAAAAACAATATAAGGTTTAACCAATGGATAATTATAATCAGTAGAAAGATTTGTTTCAGTAAACAATCTTATTTGGTTGATTTCAGAGGTAATCTGAGGAAAAAATACTTGTGAATTAGTCGCTGTGATTGTAGCTCTAGTAGTTGCCCCATTATATAAGGTATTATTGACGTTCCACTCCCCAGTTATATTGGATACAATGAGGGTTCCTGTGGTAAGTGCCCCAGCAACTTCATCTTCAACTACGGTAAATGTTGCAGTAGGATTTGAAGTAGCGTTTTGGATAGTTTCCCCTATTACGAACTGGCTGCTTTGCCCGGTGTATTTTAACCCAGCCCTAGCAGTGAGTCTAAGTTTTAATAGGAACCCTATATTAGGATCAATACCACTTTCATACGATAACTGAGCAGCTGAGTTATTAACTGTTTTCCAGGTGTTAGAGTAACCACTACCCTTATCTATATCGTACTCTACCAGAACCCCTAAACAGGTACTTTGACTTAGTCCCAGATCAGTACCATAAATTTCAGGAACTTTCTTTGAGAATCCAGTAACGCCTTTTATTCTAAAAGGCGTTTCAAAGATAATTTGATCCCCGACATTAGGAAGCAATAAACCACCCTTATTAGTAAAGGTGGGAGTCCCTGACATTATCGTGTAGTGTTTAACTGTTTCAGTACTTTGAATCATTAACAGTGATAGACTTCCTTTTCCAGTGTTTCCAAAGCTAGTCTGGAAGAACGCATTATCATATACTGAAATATTTGATATAGGTACCGAATCTGTAGTAACGTTGGTATTTAAGTTCCAGGTGGTTCCATTATATACCGGATACGAATTTAACCCAGCAACATTATTAAGTCTGGTTTTTAATGTGGCTACACTCCAGGCAAATCGTGACGTCCGATTAGACCTAATGTTTTGCATAGTAATGGTTGAAGCTGCATTCGAAGACGCCCCATCTTGATAAACCGATGTAACGTATGGTCTTAGATTCATGATATCTAAATTATGAAGGTAAACATTATAAACTGGAGTTGTAGTTAGGTTATACAAGTAGGCTGTAGATCCATTTACGGCATACTTACTATTCTTAATGGTTATTCCTTGAGAGCCAGTTGTTGCATACAGTAAGGTACCACAATTGGAAACATAGTCGGTTATAGGTTGAAGATTATCTATAGTTATATTCTTTGCTGCAGTGGTTGCACCAATAAGTGTATCTACGGCTTGAGGAGATTCATTTGAGAATAGAAGAGTACTATTAGAAACAGAAAAAGTTTTAGTTGTTCCTATATGACAATGGGCAAAATGTTGACCCGTTGGGGCGGCTTCAAGTGTGGATTCTATTCCTCCACCCCCGTCAATGCAGTATCCGGCTAGACCACCCACTGCCGAGATAGAGAATAATTGTTGTGGTAGGAGGTAATTTATCGTGGTTGTTGTGGGTGTTATAGGTACTTGAACACTGTTTCCTAAGGTAACCTGTGATTGTTGAACCTCTACTTGAACCCCAAATTGAGCCAGTGTGATAACTGCATTAGTAGTGTAAGAGGTAGTAATGAAGTTGATACTGTATCGTTTCCACTGATTTGTAAGAGTAAATGTCTGGTTTGCTGTTCCTAAGGCAAGATTTAAAGTTATGTATTCTCTGTTATCTGGGTGTCTTGCCCTTGCAAAAATAGAAAAGTTGTAAGAACTTCCTACTCCAGTTTTTACTGCCTGAGTTGCTGTTCCATTAGCAGTAGTTGAGGTTAGGAGGCATCCACTTGCAGTTGGTGCAGCCGCGTTTATTCCTACAAATTTATCTAAAGGACCTAATACTGCAGCATTTGTTGCGGTTATTCCTGATAAAGTCCAGGTAGTTGCTAGTGAAGAACTTTGAAGAACATTATTCTGAATTATAACAGGTAGTTGTGGAATACATTCAAATTCAGGTAGTTCAAATCCATAGACAAAGGTTAATGTTCGATTAGAGAATGTATTGGTATTGTTTATAGAAACTGTTATACTGGAAGATGAATCAACAGAAACTACCATACAATCAAGCCCTACTGTTGACCCATAGACATACATTCCTGGGCCTGGACTAAATCCTACGGTAACTAATGAGCTTCCTCTGGGTTTTATATCCTGAGTTAGGTTATTGGATAATAGCAAAGTATCATATTTGGTTATTTCAGTTACGGTAGTTCCATTTGGGATCCCTGTCCCTGTCACAATACATCCTGGAATAATTCCTAATGCAAAAAACGATTCAAGTCTTGAAGAAAGGATATTTGTTCCAGAAAGTCCGCTTAACGCAGTAGACGTTTTCCAGTTGTAAAAATTATTAGAGGTAGTTATGGTAGAAGTTCCTGAGGATCCAGAACATCCAGCCAAGGTAGTAGAAGAAGAGAGTTTTCTTAATCTATAGAAATAACTGGTATTAGCAGTTACTTTGAAAGTATCTTCCACGACAAAGGAGCCTGTAGATCCCGCAGTTGCAGTAGACCCAATTAAAGTCGATTCACTTCTGTCTGTAAATCCTGATGTAGTAGATCTAAATAACTGATAAACATTCTTGAAAACGGTTACTGTTAGCCCTGAAGCACTTCTGGCTGCATTTGAATTTATAGTAAAGGTAGTAGAATTGGTTATGCCAGTAACTATTGCTGCGTTAGATAATGTAGCAGCAGCCCCTGTGCCTAAATATACAGATCCAGTTAAAGTGTTTGTCAGAACTAAAACTGCTCCTACGAACAATGCACTTGTAGATGCACATGTAAGTATGTTAGATCCCGCAGTTGTTTCTACTGAGGTTAAGTTTGAAAAGGTAGTAGTAAATGAGGGATCTTGTTGAAACCATGATAATTTATTCCAGACAGGTAATGCAGTAGTAGACAATGTCCAGGTAGGAGTTCCCGCAGTAACATCTGAAGTGTATGCAAATCTTCCTGTTTTTGTTGAAATTACTCCAACTGCGTTTCCGTTACTTGCCGCACTTATCCAGAAAGTAAAATCAGGTAAGTATTTTAATGCTGACCAGGTTACTCCATCTGAGGAAGTAGCAAAATATTGGCTTGCCGTTGTTGCAGTAGGGGCTGCTGTGGTTAATGGAGTTGGACCAGCAAAGATTACAAAGACACTTCCTGTCCAGATAATCTTATTCCAGTTCATTCCAGTATTAAGAGTAGGGGCGACTGAAGGAGTCCAGGTAGCCCCATCCGTTGAATATGCAGTAGGTCCATTGGTAGCAGATGCTGAAATACAGACAAATTTACTTGATCCATAAGCAATAGATTGCCAAAGGCTAGATGCATTACTTCCTCCAGCGGACCAAGTATTTCCATTCGTTGAATAGGCAGTAGCTGTACCTACGGCAGAACCTCCTGCAATAGCTACAAACCGTCCTCCCCCATTTGTGGCTACATCTATCCATTGTGCAGAAGCTATCCCGGATCCTGCCGCCCAAACCAACCCATTAGTTGAATATGAAGTTATTGCAGATGCAGTTCCGCCACCAGAAATTGCTACGAATTTGTTAGTGAGTGTATTATCAAATGCCGCCTTTTGCCAAATTGCAGAAGCCAACGCGGTAGGTGCTACAATCCAATCTTTTCCATTGGTTGAGTATGCAGTAAGAGTAGATGCTGCCCCACCTGCACCTATGGCAATAAAAGCTCCTAGATTACTGGCATAAATTAAATCACGCCAAAAAACACTTGCTGTTGTATTGGCTATGGGTAGTAGATAGGAAGTCCAAGTTGCCCCGTTATCCTCAGAAACAATAACTGTCTGTGCCCCAGCGGCGGCGGTGCCATTCATTGATAACCACAATCCATTCCCATAACATAAACAAGGAGATATAGTTGTACTAAAGTTTGGTACCGCAGAAATATATCGTGGAGAGAATTTATAAATTTCTGGATTACTCATTACACCACAAGAGGTTAAACCGTCTACATAACTGCTGTTGTCCTCAAAATTTATTGTTCTGAATGATCTAGTCTTAAAATAGTAACGTGTATCATTACTAAGTTGAGTCTCAGTTGCTGGATTCGAAAATGCTCTAAACCCAGAACTCCAATTATATCCTTCATTGTATATTCCTGGTGAGTGGGTAACATTACTTAATGAAATATTGGAAACTGCAGATGCAGCAAGAACCTGCATGTTGGTAATTTTGACATTTGAAAATGTTTGAGTATCTCCAGAAACAGAAGAGGAAATAGCTGTGTTCCAGGGTCTTGATCTAGAGTAAGAACCTACTTGAAATATATTCAGTCCATTTACTGAAACATTATTAGAATACTGGATATTAAATGCCCCAGAAACAGCACCCCCTAATGCTTGGTTTGAGTTTGCCCCGTTGATAAGATGTCCGCCATAGGCTAACGAAATATCCGTAAATGTAGCATTAGAAACATACGGCCATTGAATAGCACTGTACGCAGAACAAATTCCAATGGTGTTTGATATAGTCATTCGGTGGTCACGGGGAGACCGCACTCCATAGTAGGAGAACGCAATAGAGCCAGATGTTCCAAATGCAGCAACTGATACAGTAACCTGAGTATTTGAATTGACGGTAGAAACCGTACACGCATGTAGGTTTGTTCCAGTAAGAAGAACTCCTGGAATTATTGCATTAGTCGCGGGGGTAGTTACAGTCGTGGTAGAATTGGTTGACCCGGTAGCCCCTAATGCAGTTGCAGCACCAACAACCTGAACAATGGGGGGAAGGGCGAATCCAACTTTAGACAATGTTAATTGGTAACACTCACTAACATAAGGGATATAACTAAATCCAACATCTGAAAAGGTTAATCTGTTTGATTGAGTAAAATTTGAATAAGACTCTCCAAATAAACACTTAGAAAATGAGAACGTGCCGCCATTAGTTCCTACAAAACTACATGGTTGGTTTGTTGCACTCCATGCTCCATTCATAAACAACGCATTGGTATAGTCTGTAAGAAGGATATTAGGAATCTTAATCTTTGCTTCATTAACTGGAATAGCCCCGTTAGTCCCATCACCAAACGTTAATGTGGTTGAGTATTGAGAACACAGAGGGAGAATTCCAATAATTGGAAAACTGGTAGTTGTGGTAGTAACCTTTGAATGGATAGTGAAAGTAGTGGAGTTTATAACTTCTTCAACTATTGCCGGAGAAGGTAGGTTTCTACCTGTTAGCCAGGTGCCTGGTACAAGCCCGGTTGTCGAGGAGCACGTTATAACATTAGAAGCAGCCCCACTGTTACAGTTTGACAATTTTAGATATTGAACCGCAGTTGGTTTTTCCCCTTGAGTAAAAACCTTCCCATTATTTTTATTGCCTACTGAATTGAATCCATTTCTGAAGTAGATGTAGGGATCAAATGTTCTTGCCCCAGTAACGTTAAGCCATAGTTCATACACTCCAGTACCACTACCTGTTTCTACCCAAAGGGCAGGAATAAAGTCCCCAGTAGAATAAGGACTAGTTACTGTTTGATTTGGATTACCATTAGAGGTACCTAACTCAATGAAGTTACCTGAAACTTCTACGATTCCAAGTCCGGAAGAAGGTGTAATGTGATTTAACGCAGCAGAAGAATCTATCTTACTCATACCAAACCTCAAGGGAGTCGAGGTTGAATTGTTCTGAATAAGTAGTTTTCCTGAGGTAATGGTAATGGATGCCAAACTTTTACTTTGAGTAGAGTTTACGGTTAACGTAGAGTTGTTGGTTATGGTTAAAGTGTCACCCGTCATAAGTTTTGGGGTAGTCCAAGCCAGTCTATTCCAAGCTGCTGAGGTGCAAGTAAATGAAAACCATGTTATTCCATTATAGGAGAAGGTACCCGCAGTAGACGATTGCGGGGCCGCAATAAAAACTTCACGTCCATCCCAGTTTGATTTACCCCCGCACGCTGCTTTCCAGTTTGCTGATGCAATCATTGTAGTTGCATTCCAACTAGAGCCATTAGTGGTAGAATATGCAGCATTCGCCCCGGAGGATGCAGTAGCAAGCCAGGTCCCATTTACCCCTACTGCTATCCAAGATAAAGTTGCCCAGGCCTCTGCAGAAGGTAATGCGTTTGAATTCAATGTCCAATCTGTTGCGTTTGAACTGGTATACACATCCCTAGATCCATTTGCAATTAGCACAAAATAGCCATTTGCAAATTTTAAATCTGCCCAGTTTAAACTTGCAGGAAGAACAACCGGGGTCCAGTTTACCCCATTGTCTGCGGAATATGCACACGATGTGGTATTTGCAGCCACGGTTACAAATAACCCATTTCCAAATTCAATACAATTCCAGGTAGTCGATGAGGGGAGATTAGAGGTTGTCCAACCAGAATAAGAGTTAGTTTTTAAGTTTATAAATGCACTTAAATTTGAAGAGTTGTTAATAGCAATAAAAGTATCATTACCAAATGCAAGATCTGACCAGGCAGTTCCTGTTGAAATAGCAATACTTGCAGACCATGTCATCCCATCAATTGAAAGATTGGTTGTTCCATCTGAGGCAACAGCCATAACAATGCCATTTCCACAGGTTAGGCCATTCCAGTTTTTTGAAGCGGATAGAGTACGAGCAGTCCAGGTTAAGTTACCAAAAGGAGAACTCATTGCAGTAGTAGCAGCATTAGCAACACCACTAAAGATAAAGCCAACATCATCTATATTTTGATTACAAAAAACCGTTTGGGCTGTCATTTATGCTATTATCCCCTAAATCATAAAACTAAGAAATCTTCATTACTTTATTTATCGGGAATTTCAGACGAGAAAACTACGATGCATTTATCATCGTAGATGAATCGACTGTCTAAATAGCTTTGTAGATTACATCTGCAGTACCAATGATTTAACCTAGTGGTAGATTATTCTTTAAATGACAGTCATTGAAAAGCCGGCTAACCGCCGGCTTTTCAATTCTTTTTTGATTAGTTTTTTGGTGGGAGATAGACCAGTTTAACTGACACCACATCCCAATCTGCTTTGGGCATCTGTACAGAAACTTGATAGTCCCCTGAAATCTTAGCCACTTCAGTTTTTAATCCACTTTCAAGTTGGGCAAAGTCACCATTCCTTTGATCAAAGCCAACATTCCAGAACTTGTGATTTCGACGATCGGGAAAGTTCTTCCGCTTAGTCGAATATTTTTGGGTGTAACGAACATTGGAGTTGTTGAACACTTCTTTGACCGTCTTAATCAGTTCCAGTTCAACCGGGTTGATCTCAACCTTAGCCATCTTTTCTTCCTCCGTTGTTTAGTTTACAAAAAGAATGATAACGGATTTTGGGGTAGAGTTCAAGTGTTTTTTCGGGGTCAAAGAAAAATAAATTTACATGACCGTGACACCATTTCAGAACTGGAAGAAACTTTTTTAAAAATTTAGTTCACAGCATGATTAGATGAATGATCCAGGCAATCCCCATAGGAGTCCCGATAATCACCGTGAAGAAACTAATGAAAATCATCAACAGTTCAAACAATTCAAGAAAAAGTTTCATCTAAGTTCCCCAACAAGTCTTGAAGTTTATTATTTCTAGGCGTAAGTCTGACAATAGCCCCAAGTTCACACCCACACCCCATAGAATGATCTATATCAAATTCAGCCACTTCCAATTCAAAGATAAACTTCGGGGTATCGATTATGAACTCAACATCCCCAGCTATGGAAGGATGAGCAATGTAGCAGACAGATTTTTCAATCTCAGTAAGTTTTTCAATAAGATCACGAAGTTTCATTTCAACGCATCCTTAGCGGTGTAGTTACATTTCAAGGGCTGAAGTTGTTTGTCTTTAAAGCCATAGGAGACTTCTTCTAACCGCCTAATTCGAAGACAAAGTTCTTGACCATCAGCAGCGGTGAATCTAGCCCCTGCATTTTTAAAGGACGTCCAAGACAGATACTGGACTATGATTGCTAATGAACAGAGTACCCCTAACCCAAACCCTATTACTTTCATTATTAACTCCTTACTAGAAATTTAAAGTTGACAAATTTAAATCACTATAAATAACCGTGTAGAACCCGTAAGAACTCTACACTCTTAGTCCTCTTTGAAAACCAATAAGAGGGTTAGTTTTGAAGGTTTTTTAGAAACCTCCTTCGGCAGAGTATGTCGAATACAGACGTGGAGAGGCTATAAGTCTATTTAATGCTCGTCATCACTTAGCATCCTTCGTGAAACGTCTAGAAATTATATGAATTTATATGATTTCGGTACTATTATATAGTTGACAAATTTAAATCACTATAAATAACCGTGTAGAACCCGTAAGAACTCTACACTCTTAATCCTCTTAGAAAACCAATAAGAGGATTAGTTTTGAAGGTTTTTTAGAAACCTCCTTCGGCAGAGTATGTCGAATACAGACGTGGAGAGGCTGTAAGTCTATTTGATGCTAGACATCACTTAGCATCCTTCGTGAAGCGTCTAGAAATTATATGAATTTATATGATTTCGGTACTATAGAGGGTTTTAATGATGGTTTTTGCGAGCCAGACTGATTGATGAATTATTTCATCCATTTCTGCACCACCTCTATTGCGGTAGACATAGTCCCAATAGCGGCTAAAGTCCCGATGACGAAAATAATTGTCCAACGAAGAACTATCCCAGCTGACATCACCCTAGAAAATGAATCGATGGTAGGTTTGTAGGTTTGTTGAATATCAATAACGGTGTTTATTTTCACCAAGGATGATTGAATACTTTGGTCTATTCGATCTAAATCCTTCTGTAACTCCTGCTGCACCTCATGATATAGTTTTAGTTTCTCTTCTAACTGAGTCAATCTTTCTACAAATTGAAAATCAGCATTTCTACGTAGAATTGGATAATCCTTGTTGTCCATCGACAGTTCCTTTGAGATTTAAATTCTTGCAGGAACCAGTAAAAAGAACTGGGGTGAAAGTTCTTCTATGTGGGATGACCCAGAGTGATGCGTTCCTACCTAACTATTTAGTGAACTAGAAGTCTCATAGAATGTTCTCCGGGAGGGACTCTCGTCCCTCCCCCACAAGTCACAGATAGGCGGCGCACCGAAACCCAACATAGATGACGGAGTTCGGACGATTGCTGCCCCAGTACCGGTGCCAGAGACCAGAAGTAGACGTGTTGTACCAGCCACCGCCGGAGAGTAAGCACAGTTGATTTCTAATGTATTGGTAGAAGTAATCCTGACCAAACGTCACGGTCCCTGAAACCGACATTCCCCCTGACTTTGGGGTTCCTAACCCAGAAAGAACCCAGCCATTCCCAGAAGTATCTGAAGAAAGGACTTGGGCGGTTGAATTGCCGTACCGTTGGGCAACCCCATTTACCCCAGCCGTTGTAGCAAATGCCGGGGTAAAGACCTCCATCAAAGCACCTACCCCAGTTGACCCCCAATGGTCAGTGGCCAAGGTCTCCCCAGAGGTAAAGGTCTTCATAGCCGTAGACGTCTTGGCGGCATAGAAAGTCCCTGAAGTTACAGAGTTTACCCCAGAAGTGAAGTCGGAGTACCCCGAACTGTCAACTCCATCAAGGGTGAAGGTATTGTCACCAGTCTTAGAGAGGGTATAGAGTTTGTCGTTCAGCTGAGTCATCCCGACCACTGTGGTGATCATGATGACCTGACCTGAAAGGAACCCATGATTGGTGATGGTGAGTTCACAGGGATTGGCCTTGGAGGCGCCCTCAATGGTCTTGGAGGAGGCAATGCAGGTTACCCCAATAGAGACTTCCCAGAGATTGCCGTTGAGATCAGGCACTCCTGAGTTTTGACCATTGTGGGTGGTCTTGGCGAACAGGTCTCCTGACCCCGTCTTTGCACAGGCGGGGTAGGTTCCATGACCATTAGAGGTAAACTTGACGGTGGTGTCATCATAGTCAACTAGGGAGTTGTTATTGCCCTTCGGGAAGTTCTTAGAGGCTAGAGCCCAGGCACAGAAGGCGGTTCCATTGGCGGCCTGACCATGGGCTAAGGACAGGAGGGCTAAGGCTGAATAGATGAAGATCGAATTGCAGAAAAAGTCAGACCCCCTGGTCTTAGCCCCTACTAAACATCCATGGTAGGCATTGGTCGGGGTACCTGAAAGAACTGAAATGGGATTGTGGGCTGCTGCGGTGGTTAAGGGAATCCCATACCTTAGAGAACTGGCAATCCCCCCATTGTTGGATACCTCATATTTGTCAACAAAGAAGCCTCTCTTGACCACTCCACCATCGTAGAAGGCTCGGTGCAAAGCATACCCCGAAGCATTTGCAGCAGCAACATCAGGAAAGAAACTTTCAGGTTTGATGTCTACCGAGTTCAACAAGTAGGTGGGATAGGTCGGGTTGCCAGCATGGCCAATTCGGTAGTAGAAGAGAGGAATCCAGCACATGATGGACCCCTCAGAATACTGGTAATTCCCATAGTTGTCTGAGGCTCTATTCCTAGAACCTGCCATAGCCGTAAATCCCGCAGGAAGAGCTCCAGGGTAGATCCCAACCCCAAAGCCTAATCCCCCTGGTTCTCCAATATCGTTCAAAGAAGCCTGACCTAATTCCCCAGTATTTGCTGACAGAATATGCCACCTAGCCAGATGGTCATACGCCCACCCTGAAGAGATGAGATCTGTGCTTGATGCCACTCCAGAATCCAGTACCGACGTTAACGCAGATGTGCCAAGTCCTAAGGTTGTTCTAGCATCCCCTGAAGTTTCATCATCTATCAAGGTCTTTGCAAAATCTGAGACAGTGATATCTGCCTGCAAGACCCAGCCTACTCCATTCCACTTCCAGGATGACTCATTTTCAGTATGGATATCATTTAATAGGGGGTTAGGGGGAAAATTAAGTGATGCCATTAGAATTCCTTAGGGAAGGAGAAGAGTAAGGTTAGATTCATTTCCAGTTCGACGGAATAGTTCTAAAAAAACCGTAGATTCTAGTCTAACAGTTCTTCTAGACGTTTCATTGAAGTTGCTTTATAACCCATTGGTAGATAAAGAAACTTCAATGAAACGTCTAGAAGAACTATACGGTTTAGACTTTACAGTTCTTCGATACTATAGGCCATGATTATTTCCAGTCAGCGGGAATATCCGCGAAGTTTGAAACAGTTGAAACAGAATGACCCTGCCAGCAATCGGTTTTAATCGGCGTACCGGTGCCAAAATTACAGTTCCACAAATCCGGGGCCGCGCCTTGATCACCGGTGTACGAGGTCACACGGAAACAGTTGGCAAAGTCCACGCTCTGATTGAGAAAGCGGGTACTCTGCTCGCCATCCGCATAGAAGATGTTGGCGTTTTGCTGGAGTTTAGGACACAGATAGAAGGTCGAATTAAAAGATGTGCATTGCGTATTATAGCGGAAGAGATCAGTCGGAATGGAACCGGTAAGCTTTGAGCAAGCGTAGAACGTCTGATAGAACCCACTCGTCGAAACCAGCGTGTTGTATCTAAAAAGAACAGTCGGAATCGAACCGGAGAGATTGGTGCAATTCAAGAACGTCGCATAAAACCCACTCGTCGAAACCTGGGTATTGTATCTGAAGAGATCGGTCGGAATCGAACCGGAGAGATTGCTGCAATCACGAAACGTCGAAT
>Ga0209202_1000196_pt1 | contig 64476 bp, 66 predicted proteins | sample AD_UKC032_MetaG_FD_184416 | JGI IMG/M metagenome (GOLD analysis project Ga0209202, IMG submission 184416) | Active sludge microbial communities of municipal wastewater-treating anaerobic digesters from USA - AD_UKC032_MetaG (SPAdes) (version 2) | ecosystem: Engineered > Bioreactor > Anaerobic >... | reverse complement strand
ACCGACAGGATCGTCGTGCCGTGATATTGCTCCATGTTTTTCCTGACGCTTAAGACTTGGGAACGATGATGCGGGCGAACTTGTTGAGGCCGACGACGGCCATAAGTTCCGCGACCAGATGATTGGGGCTGCGGATGATGACATCCATGCCGCCCCGCTTGGCCGCCGAGAGACGGTTGACCAGTTGCCCGGCCGATACGAAATCGAGCCGGCGCACCGCCGAAAAATCGAGGACGACATGTTCAGTGTCATTAAGCACCGCTGCCAGGTCGTCGAAGCGATGGTTCTTGATTTCGCCGCTCAGGTAGTGCGCCGGATCGGCGCTGGCGGCCTTCTTGGTGGCCGGCAGCTTGGGCAGGGGCACGGCCTCCCAGGAGGGCGGCGAGCGCTCGAAGGTCACTGCGAAATCGATCGCGCACAGCTCGAATTCTTCCTGCGTCGCGTAACGCTGCAGCAATTCGAGCAACAGCAGCCACGAGCGCGTATTGGTCGCTTCGCCGACCGTCACGCGGCCCTGCAGATGGGGGATGATGCCTTCGATCTGCTCGAGGACGATGACCGCGCCCTGGCGCCGCGCGCTCATCAGTAGTTCGGCCAGGCGGCCGGCAATTTCGTCGTCGCAACCGACCAATTTGCTGCAGTCGACACGCAAGGGTTGCTTGGATTTCAAAGCGTCGGCCAGGGGCGTCAGCAATTTCTCGTCATCCGCGGTCAACACGCCCTGCAGAGTACAAACCGCCACGCTCGGCCCCTTCGCAGCCGGGGCCGGCGTTGCCTGCCGCCAGGCTGGCGGCGACATTTCACAGGTCTGAACGAACTCGCTGGCCACCTGGTCGAAGGCCGCCCGATCCCCGCTCAGTTGCAGGAAATCGAACAGCATCTGCCACAGGCGCAGACCTTCGGTGCCTGGATAGGCACCAAGCAGCGATTCCAGCAGCGGGCGGACGACCGCGTCCTGGCCATTGGCGTAAAGCACGGCGACCTGCTCGATATCGGACTGGATGGAATCGGTGCCATGGTCGACGTCGATCGCCATGACGTTCGACTCGGTGTATTCGCGGTCGAACTCCGACATCGCCTGTTCGAGATCGGCCTTGGATTTGGGTTCGTCAGGCTTCGCAGCCGCATTCGGCTTACTCGCCGGCTGGCTGCCGGACGTGAATTCAAGATCCGGCAACGGTTCGGGACGCTTCTGCCCTTCCTCTTCCGGCAACGCAGGCTTCACCGCTACAGGCGCAGTCGGCGCCTTCGGGCGCATGACTTCGCGTTCCGGCATCTTCTCCTGCTTTTTCTTGAAAAACGAAAAGACCATAAACACTCCGAATGCAGAACTGCTCTTTTAGCACGCTCCCCTGTGTCATGCAATGACCAGCCCGAGGGCAATCAGCAGCAATGCGAGCACCGGGCCAAACGGTTGATCCAGCCAGAGGGCCAGGAAAAAGGCTGCGGCGTACCCGGCGACCCCGATCAGGGTCGCAATTGCCAGGCCCCGGCGCCAGCCGCCGGCACGCCGGAAGGCGATCCAGGCCGGAATGAAAATAAGTGTAAATCCTCCCATGACGCCCATCGTCATCGTCGCCAGGGCGAGGGTCAGCGCGGCGATCAGATCGAAGCCGAGCACCACCGGCCAGGCGCGCAAATGCCGGGCCCGGAAATAGTCGGGATAGACCCTGGCCAGCAGCAGGTGGCGTGACAACAGCAACAACACAACCCCGGCAAAGATGGCCCACGGCACCACCAGCGCCAGTTGAGCACCGCCTGAAAAGTAAAGCTGGCCGTCGAACAGCGCGTGACCGAGACGCTCGGCCAGCGGCTGGTTGGCGGCCAGCAGCACGGCCACCGCCCAACCGCCCAGCAGCAGCACGGCAAAAGCCGCCCCGCCCGCCAAGCGCCGCGCGAATAGCCGCTTGCCCGCCCCGGCCAGTGCGGCAGCGGTCATGCCGCCCAAGGCTGGCAAGACGCCGCCGACCAACGCCAGCAAAGCGCCGGCAGCAGCCACATGGGCGTAAGCCAGCGCCGCCAGCCACTCGTCGCGCAGGCGCAGAAAACAGCCCAACAGCGGCAGAATCAACGCGAGGCACAGCCCGGTCAGAAAGGGCAGCAGGAAAAGGTCAGACCACATCGGCGACCTCGCCCAGTGTGATGGATCGATCGCAAACCTGAGCCACAAAGTCGTGATCGTGGCTGACCAGCACAACGCCCGCCCCCCTGGCCACGCGCTCGCGCAACGCGCCGGCCAAATGCTCGACACCGGCGGCATCGAGATTGTTGGTCGGCTCGTCGAGCAGCACAAGGTCGGCCGGCGCCTGCAAAATGGCCCACAGCGCCAGGTAATGCCGCTGGCCGCCGGACAAACGGTCGAGCCGGACATCCAGGCGCCCGGCCAGCCACGGCGGCAAACCATCCGGCGAGGCGGCGGTCAGCGCCAGCAGTTCGCGGCCGCTTAGCGGCAAACCATCGACCGGCGGCACATCCTGAGTTTGCAACGCCACACGCAGGCCCGGGCGAATCTCGAGTGATCCGGAAAAGACCCGTGCCTTGCCCGCCAACGCAGCCAGCATGGTTGTCTTGCCCACGCCATTTGGCCCGGTCAACCCGAGAATCCGGCCATTTTCCAGGGTGAAATCGAGCGGCGCGGTGGTCGGATGCTGCCAGCCGGCCACCAGTTTCGTTGCGTGCAACAGCGGCATGCTCAATTCAGACCTTTCATCAGTCGGCGGACGGTGTCGTCGAAAAGGCCGAACAGATCGCCGGCCTCTGGTGTCCCACCCACTGTGAAGGGCAGCATCACCGCCGGGATGCCGGCCTTGCCGGCGATCCACAGGCTCGGCCCGTCGCTCTGGTAGGCGGTACGCAGCACCATTTTAGCGGGCGTCGCCTGCTGGCGTGCCAGCAATCCCGTGAGATGACCGCTGGTAGGTTCAATGCCTGGCTTTGGCTCCAGCGTGGCGATTTCCTTCAGTCCCAGCCAGTTGCTCAAGTAAATGAACGACGCGTGATGCACCAGCACGGGCACCCCACGCAATGGCGCCGCTTCCTTCTCCCAGCGCGCAATCGCCAACCGCCATTTTTCGGCAAAGGCCTTGTATCCGGCCTGGTAGGCCCCCGCATTGGGCGGATCGAGCTCGCCCATGCGCCCGGCCAGCGCCTCACCGATCCGGAACAGATTGCGCGGATCGAGCTGGATATGCGGGTTGCCGGCAGCGTGAACATCGCCATGCGTACGGTCGAGCACCACAGGTACATCAAGCATGGACACGTAACGCGCTGCCTCGAAGTAGCCCGGCCGCCCGGACTGAATCTCGGCATTCCCCGAATCGCGCAGGACCAGCGGCAGCCAGCCCACCTCCAGCTCGGCCCCGGTAGCGACCACCAGCTGGGCGCGTCGAGCCTTCGCCAGCAGTGAGGGCCGCGCTTCGATACGATGCGGATCCTGCAGTGCCGTCGTCACGCTGAACACATTCACCTTGTCGCCCCCGATTTCTCGCGCCAACGCCGCCCATTCCGGCACCGTGGCGAAGACCTGCAGTGCGGCCGTTGCGGGAAAACATGTCGCCACGAGCAGCAGCATCGTCATCAGTCTGATCATCGTCGCTCTCCTCAGAACTTGTGCGCGCCATGCGCACCAAGGCTCATGATGTACTGGACGATCCACTGGTTGTCGGTCATGCCCGCCATCGCCTTGTCCTGAGCATACTGCAGGCGAACCCGCGAGAATTCGCTCCAGCTGTAATCCACCATTGCCGTCGCACGCTTCGGCGTGTAATCCTCGACTACCAGATTCACCGTGTTGACACCGATATTCTGGCGCCCGCTGTCGAGCTGGTCATAACGCAGGCCGGCCCGCCAGTTGGGCGTAAACTGATAGACACCTTGGGCATACCAGCCGCTCTGGCGCGTATCGTAATCGCTGGTCACCGAGGTGGCGCAGGCGTTGCCGATGGCGTTCTCGTCCGTACAGGTCAGGCTGCCCTGATCCTTGCGCACGAAGTATTCGCTCTGGAACTTGAAGTTCTGATACTTCGGATTGCCATCCGGCGCCCATTTCCAGACGAAGTCGGCGATCCAGGTCGAGGTGTTGCCATTGAACAGCCCCTGCGCCTGCAAACCGTTGATATCGACAAATTCGGCCTCCCGATCGCCCGAGGAGGTCTTCAGGTAGGAAAGGCCCGCTCGCCAGCTATTTGAAACGCCGAGATCGTCGCCGACGTGAACATAGGCCGCCCAGGCGCCAGTGCCGTTCTTGTTGCTGTCGGTACCCGGAAAATTGGCCCCGCGCCCGATTTCCGTCCCGAATTCGACGAACATCGGCGTCGGCGCCAGCCACTTGAATTGCAGGCCATCCTCACGGAAACTCGCTTCCTGACCGAACATTGCGACATACATCAGAGGTGCGTTGGCGAAATCCCACTGATGCGGATGCTGTTCGTTCAGGTAGCCGATCCCCGAGCGGTAACGCCCGCCCTTGAGGCCGATGCCTTCACCGATGGCCAGCGACTGGAACCATGCTTCCTCGACGTCGACCGACTCGTCCTGCACGGCAAAAATGGCCTGACCGCGCCAATAGGGATCGATGCCGCCGCTGAACACCAGTTCGGTGTGATTGAGCGAGAAACCGCGCGTACTGATACCCTTGCCCCCCTCATGGTCGTGGCCACCGGCCGGCCAGAAACCGGTGATGGTGCGGTTAGGCACGTTCTGCATCTGCGCATACTGGCCCTGCAGGATCAGCGATACCTCGGGATTGAACGCTGCGGCACTGGCGGCCAGCGACGAGCGCGGACCGTTGTCGGACGGCACCGCACCGCCGGCACCTGCGGCCGGAGCAGTTGCCTGGGCATTTTGTTTGCCCGTGGCCGCCTCGGCCTGGGCAAGTTTCTGTTCGAGCGCCGCAATACGCTGCTCGTAGGACTTCTTCATTTCGTCGATCTGGCTGCGTATGGCGGCGAGATCGGCGTCGCTTGCCGCCTGCGCGCCGCACGAGGCGGCAAGCAGCGCAGCCACGGCAAATGGCTTGTGCAACATGGAATTCTCCTGAAAACGCGATATAGCGACCGGCAGCAAGACTGCTGCGGTCGACGGTCAAAAACGGGCGATTTTCAGGCGGTGGGGGGAGCGCGCTGCGATGCGACAGGCGGCGGGAAGGTGCTGCGGCCCTGGTGGTGCCGCACATCGGGAAGATGTGCCGCGGCAATGATCGGCGCCAAGGCGGCCAGCGACGGCAGGCCGGTGCCGAGATCGTGCGCCGCCAGGCACAACTCGCAAGTGTGCGTCGGCAAGCCGCCCTCGTTGTCCGCCACGTGGCCGACAGCATGCGCCCCCGCCGCCAGTTGGGCGAAGAGGAGAACGGCAACGAGAAGAAGATGGCGCAGCGGATTCACGGACCTAGTTTAGCCGGTCTGGATGACAATTAATCGACTTGAACGAGCAGGCCCTTCAGATATTCGCCTTCCGGAAAATTCAGCGCCACTGGATGGTCGGCCGCGCCGGCCAGGCGGCGCACGATGCGTGCGTCACGCCCGGCGTCGTGCGCGGCGCCGGCAACGATCTTCTGGAACAGTTCCAGCCCGATGCCGCCGGAACAGGAGTAGGTCATCAGCAGGCCACCCGGACGCAGCAGGCGGAAACCGAGCAGGTTGATGTCCTTGTAGGCGCGTGCGGCGCGCTCGGCGTGCGCGGCCGACGGCGCGAACTTGGGCGGATCGAGGACGATCAGATCGAACAGCCGGCCGTCCTTGCGAAAGTCGCGCAGCGCCTGAAAGACGTCGGCCTCCAGCCATTCGGCGCGCGCCGCCGGCAAAGCGGGATTGAGCGCCAGATTGGCCTCGGCCTGGGCCAGCGCCGGGCCTGAAGAATCGATGGAGAGCACGCTCGTCGCACCGCCGGCCAGCGCCTGCAGCGAAAAGCCGCCGGTGTAGCAGAAGCAGTTGAGGACCGCCTTGCCGGCCGCCAGCTGGCCGAGCAAGGCGCGGTTGTCGCGCTGGTCGAGGTAGAAGCCGGTTTTGTGGCCGCCAGCGATGTCGACCGCAAGCCTCACGCCATTTTCGTCGATCGCCGGTGCTACTGACGGTGCTTCGCCATGCAGCCAGCCGGTGGTAGGCTCCAGCCCTTCGAGGCCGCGCACGTCGGAATCGGAACGCTCGTAGATGCGCGCGCAACCGGTCGCCTTGACGAGACCGGCGACGATTGCCTTGCGCCACTTGTCGGCGCCGGCCGAGGTCAGCTGGACGACGACGGTGTCGCCGTACTGGTCGGCGATGACGCCGGGCAAGCCATCGGATTCGGCGTGGATCAGGCGCAGGCCTTGCTGGCCGCGCAGTTCTGGCAACATCTGGCGGCGCGCCACGGCGGCGGCGATGCGGCGCTTGAAGAAAGCGTCGTCGACCGATTCCTCAGAATCGAAAGTCCAGAAGCGGGCGCGAATCTGCGATTGCGGACTGTACGCGGCACGGCCCAGCGGACGCAGGTTGTCGGCCAGCACTTCGACGGTGTCGCCCGGCCGCGCGCGCCCTTCCAGGCGCCCGACCGAGCCGGCGAACAGCCAGGGATGACGCTGCTTGAGCGCCGAACGCTCCTTGCCGGGCAGCAGAATCAACTGGGCCATGTTCTTCCCGATCTCAAAATGAAGAAGCCCCGGTCACCTTGCGGCAACCGGGGCCCGAAATACCGGCAACGACTTAGGCGCCCAGACCCTTACGGTTGCGCGCGTGGCATTCGGCGGCGTAGATGACCTTGAACATGGTCTTGCCGGTGCCCTTGAAAAGACGCTTGCTGGACTTGGAAACGCAGCGGCGCTCCAGGGAAGAACGACGGGTACGGTTGATCGCCATGACTAACTCCTTGATTCCGGCTAATTTTCAAAACCGCCAATCATAGAGGCTGGCGGGGTTAACGTCAATCGGCGTCTGGATTTCGGCCATTTTTGACCGTCGACCGCAACAGGTGCTTATCTTTTGGCCCGCGGATGCGCCGTATCGTACACCTTGGCCAGGTGCTGGAAATCCAGATGCGTGTAGACCTGCGTCGAAGCGATGCTGGCATGGCCGAGCATTTCTTGCACCGCGCGCAGGTCACCCGACGATTGCAGCACGTGCGAGGCAAACGAATGGCGCAGCATGTGCGGATGGACGTGGCGCGGCAATCCGGCACGCAAGGCTTGCCGCCCGAGGCGATCCTGGATCGCCCGATGACTCAGGCGCGCCCCGCGCCGGCTGACGAAAAGTGCCGGTTCGTCGGCTCCGGCAAGTTGCTCGCGCAAGGCAGCCCAGCCTGCCAGGGCCTCGCGGGCCTTGGCGCCGACCGGCACGATGCGCGCCTTGCTGCGCTTGCCGAGCACCCGGACCTCGCCTTCCTGCAGCACACTTTCCAGCACCTCGACATCGAGCGCCGCGAGTTCGGCGAGGCGCAAGCCCGAGGAATAAAAAAGCTCGAACATCGCCACATCGCGCGCCGTCAGCGCCGGGTCGTCGTCCTCCCCGGGTTCCAGCAAGGCTGCCGCCTCGTCGACCGACAGCGCCTTGGGCAACAGCTTGGGCGACTTTGGCGGGCGAATGCCGTCGCAGGGATTGGCCGCGACGAGTTGGCGCTGCCCCAGCCAGCCGAAGAAGCCACGCCAGGCCGACAACATGCGGCCGAGCGAACGCCCCGACAGCCCCTGGGCATGCAACTGGGCGACGAAGCGGCGTATCTGGAATACCTGCAAGCTGCCGACATCGCTGTCGCCGGCCAGCGCCAGCAAGCGCTTCAGATCGCGCCGGTAATTGCTGACGGTGTGCGGCGACTGCCGGCGCTGGTCGGCCAGTTCGGCCAGGTAGTCGTCGACGGCCGCCGAGGTAGTCACTGGGCGGGCTTGGCGACGCGCGTCAGGGCAGCGGAAACCATTTCGCCCATGCGTTCGAGATAAAGGATGCCCATTTCGCTGTAGAAACGCTGGGCGTCCTCGCTGCCGAGCGCCAGCATGCCAATTGTCGAACCGCCGTCGCACAGCGCGATCAGCGCCTGCGAGCGGATGTGCGCCGCGTGTTCGCCGAACCAGGCGGCAGTGCCGAAGCCGGAAGTCGAACCGCAATACGGATGGGCCAGGGTATCGGCGAAAACCTGCAACTCGGGCGCCACCATGGCAAATTCCGGCAGATCTTCGACGCCGGCCGGCTTTTGCCACAAGCGCAAGGCCACGTGCGGCACCGAGAAATCGTCACGCAAATGAAAACGCAGCAGGTTGATGACCGCCGGGAAGGTTTCCACCGCAATCAAGCCCACCGCCAGGCGATGCACCTTCTCGCTGATCGCGTCGTTTTCCTCGCCGAAGGCGATCAGTTCGGCGAGCTTGCTTTCCGTCGCCCGGTTCTTCTCGCGCAGCGTCAGCATCTGCCGCTCGGCCAGCGAAACGGCCCGGCCGCCATGCGGGTGCGGCACGTAGATTTGCGCCAGCAGGTCGGCGTACTGCTCGAAAAACCCGGGGTTGCTTTTCAAATATTCGGCAACATCTTCGGCGAAAGGGGCACTCATAGTTCGATTTCTCCAGTGAAAACAGTGACCGCCGGGCCGCTCATCAGCACCGGCCGGCCCGGGCCGCCCCAGGCGATGTTCAGGTCGCCGCCACGGGTCGTCACCCGCACCGGCGATTCCAGCAGGCCGCGACGGATGCCGCTGACCACCGCCGCGCAGGCACCCGTGCCGCAAGCCAGCGTTTCGCCCGAGCCGCGCTCGTACACCCGCAACTTGATGGCATGTTTGTCAACCACCTGCATGAAGCCGGCGTTGACCCGCTGCGGAAAGCGCTGGTGGCTCTCGATCAGCGGGCCGTGCTGGCCGACCGGCGCCTGCTCGACGTCATCGACGACTTGTACGGCATGCGGATTGCCCATCGAGACGACGCCGATCTCCAGCGTCTCGTCGGCGACATCCAGGTTGTAGACCACGACATCGTCGTCGTGCAAAAAGGGAATCTCGGCCGGCAAAAAGCGCGGTTCGCCCATGTCGACGGTGACATTGCCGTTCGCTTCGAGACGCGGCTCGATGATGCCCTTCTGCGTTTCGACGCGAATCTCGCGCTTGTCCGTCAGCCCCGCCTCGTGCACAAAACGCACGAAACAGCGCGCGCCGTTGCCGCACTGCTCCACCTCACTACCGTCGGCATTGAAGATGCGGTAACGAAAATCGACGTCCGTCCGGCCGGGCTTCTCGACCAGCAGGATCTGGTCGCAGCCAACGCCGAAGTTCCGGTCGGCCAGGTAACGCAATTGCTCCGGTGTCAGCGAAATCTGCTGGCGAATACCATCCAGCACGACGAAGTCGTTGCCCAGGCCATGCATTTTGGAGAATTTCAGTTTCACCGGCCGCTCCGCAAAAGTATTAAAAAAGGATAGCAGAGACAGCGAGTTGTCTCAAACTGTTAAAGTTTCTTCTCCATCACATAGTCATCCATGACGAAGCCGCGGCCGATGTCGTCGACAATCGCCTCGCGCACAACGAAGCCGTATTTCTTGTAGGAACCGATCGCCTTTTCATTCCGTTTGTTGACCGCCAGGATCACGCACGGGTAACCCAGCTTTTTCGCCCGGGCCGCGACATGGGCGATCAGCTCGCCGCCGACGCCCTTGCGCTGGACATCGGGGTGAATGTAAAGCTTGTCCAGCTTGAACTCACCCTTGTAGATTTCGCTGAAGGCGAAGCCGACACGACGCCCGTCGTGGAAGGCCTGATCCAGCCACTTGTCGGCATCTTCGAGATCGTCGTACAGGCGCTCGTGGCCATAACGCTGCTCGAGCATGAAGTCGATCTGTTCCTGGGTAATGATGCCAGGATAGGTAGCCTGCCAGATTTCGCGGGCCAGCAGCGAGATGGCAGGCACGTCGGGCGGGGTGACGGGGCGGATTTCGATATTCAGGCTGCAGCTCATTTGTAAAACCTCTGTTCTCCAGGTGGCCGGGTTTTGAATCGTTTGTGCAACCAGAAGTACTGCTCCGGCATTCGCAGCACCTGGCTTTCGATAAAGCGGTTCATATAGGCAGTGTCTTCTTCGACGCTCTCGCCGGGAAAGTTTTCCCAGGGCGGCATGACTTCGACTTCGTAGCCGCTCGACACCTGACAGACGATAATCGGCACCACGCATGCCCCGGTCAGGCGCACCAGCCGCGACAACGCAGGAATGGTCGCGGCCTGCACACCGAAGAAGGGAACGAAGATCGACTCCTTGGGCCCAAAATCCTGATCCGGCAGGTAATAAAACGGATAGCCATCCTTCAGCGCCTTGACGATCTTGCGCATGCCGTCCTGGCGTGACAGCAGAATGGTTTCGTTGAAGCGGGTGCGGCCACGATACAACAGGCGATTGATAACCTCGTTCTTCTGCGCGGAATAGACGCTACAAGCCAGCACATCCATCGACAGGCGCGTGGCTGCCGCATCGAGCCCGACAAAATGCGGGCAAAGCATGATGACCGGGCGCCCGGCGGGGTCTTTCAGGCGCTCAATCCCCGTGACTCGGCAAAGACGCCGCAAGCGGGACTCCGAAGACCACCAGGCAAAGACGCGGTCGAGCGCGGCACGGCTGAAGGCAATCACATGCGCACGTGCCAGCCGGTCAATCTCGGCCTCGGACTTGTCGGGAAAGCACAAGCGAAGATTGATCTTGGCCACCTCGCGCCGTTCGCGCCCGAACACATAGAGCACGCGCCCCAGCGCGCTGCCGATGGCACGCGTCACCGGCAAGGGAAGCCAGTGCAACAGCCAGAGCAAACCGACCGCCAAATAGATGAATGCCGTCTTCACGATGTTTTTTCCGGCGGCGCTTCGGCACCCGCCGGCCTTTTATAGCGATTGTAGCCCCACAGGTACTGGGTCGGGCACTCGCGCACCAGCGCCTCGATTTCGCGGTTGATCTGGCCCGCCCTGGCAAGCGTGTCACCGTTCAATGCGTCCAGCGGTGCCCGCAAGCGCAAGTGATAGCCGTGTCCGCCAGGAAGGCGCTCGGCCCAAGCGAAGATTGTCGCCGCACCGGTTTCGGTGAGGCGGGCAGCAAGCGTCATCGTGTAGGCCGGCCTGCCGAAATATTCCAGCCAGACCCCCTCTCCTACCTTCGGCGCCTGATCGGGCAGCAAGCCGACGGCCTGCCCGCGCTTCAACGACTTAACCAGCAAGCGCACGCCGGAAACATCAGCCGGCGCCAGATGGAGATTTTCGCGCCGGCGCCCGGATTCGATCAGTTCCTGCAGAAAGGCCTGCTTTGGCGGCCGATAGAGTACGGTAATCGGCGCATGGGCAGCATAGTACTGCGCGGTAATCTCAAAACAGCCAAGATGCGGGGTCAAAAAAACGATGCCCTTGCCGCTCTGCCACGCCGCCTCTACGGTTTCCCAGCCGCTCACCTTGACCACGCATGGTGCCACCTCGGTCAGCGGCTTCAGCCAGATCGGCGCCAGTTCCAGCGCCTGCCGGCCGGCAGCGGCGGCAACCTGGCCCCTTAGCGCCGGATCGATTCCGGCCTGCGCCATGTTTTCCCGCAGATGCCGACGATAGGTCGGCGACAACAGGTAAACCAGCCTGCCGAGCCAACCGCCAAGTGCATGCAGGGCCCATAACGGCAACCAGCTCAGAATTCGAATGAGAAAAACCATGCCGCCCAGGGGGTTGAAACCCGCCGTAAAAACGCTATTATCGCGTTGCCGAGTTAAACAGACAACTTGCAGGGCGACTTCCACAAATACTGCTAAAGCGTCACCGCTCGTGGTCCGAAGCCGGTACGCCGGATCAAAGGACCGCTGGAGCAATTCATGAGTGATTACCTCTTTACCTCGGAATCGGTTTCCGAAGGTCATCCCGACAAGGTCGCCGACCAGATTTCAGACGCCATCCTCGACGCCATCCTGGCCCAGGACAAGCATTCGCGCGTTGCCGCCGAGACCCTGTGCAACACCGGTCTGGTCGTGCTGGCCGGTGAAATCACCACCAACGCCAACGTCGACTACATCCAGGTCGCGCGCGACACGATCAAGCGCATCGGCTACGACAATACCGACTACGGCATCGACTACAAGGGCTGCGCCGTGCTCGTCGCCTACGACAAGCAGAGCCCGGACATCGCCCAGGGCGTCAATGCCGCCTACGACGACAACCTCGGCCAGGGTGCCGGCGACCAGGGCCTGATGTTCGGCTACGCCTGCGACGAAACCCCGTCGCTGATGCCGCTGCCGATCTACCTGTCGCACCGCCTCGTCGAGCGCCAGGCCATGCTGCGCAAGGACGGCCGCCTGCCGTGGGCACGCCCGGATGCCAAGTCGCAGGTCACCATCCGCTACGTCGACGGCAAGCCGCATTCCATCGACACCGTCGTGCTGTCCACCCAGCACTCGCCGGACATCAGCCTGGAAGACCTGCGCGAAGCAACCATCGAGCAGATCATCAAGCCGGTGCTGCCCAAGGAACTGATCAAGGGCGACATCAAGTATCTGGTCAACCCGACTGGCCGCTTCGTCGTCGGCGGCCCGCAGGGCGACTGCGGCCTGACCGGGCGCAAGATCATCGTCGACACCTACGGCGGGGCCGCCCCTCACGGTGGCGGCGCTTTCTCCGGCAAGGACCCGTCCAAGGTCGACCGCTCGGCTGCCTATGCCGGCCGCTACGTCGCCAAGAACATCGTCGCCGCCGGGCTGGCCAGCAAGTGCCTGGTGCAGATTTCTTACGCCATCGGCGTCGCCGAGCCGACCTCGGTGATGGTCGAGACCTTCGGCACCGGCAAGATCAGCAACGAAACACTGACCGCGCTGATTCGCAAGCACTTCGACCTGCGCCCCAAGGGCATCGTCAACATGCTCGACCTGCTGCGCCCGATCTACCAGAAGACCGCCGCCTACGGCCACTTCGGCCGTGACGAGCCGGAATTCACCTGGGAAAGTACCGACCGGGCGGCGGTGCTACGCAACGACGCTGGGCTGTAAGCGCAGCGCGCAGCCCATCCGCGTAGCGGGGTCGGTACTTCGGCGCAGGCTAACCCGGACGCAGCGCGGTCGGGTTAAGGCCCAACGGGCCGGCCGAAGCCAACTCGACCGACCGCGCTATGTTGCTCAAGTCGGACGCCGGCCTGTAACCCTGCCACGGTCGACCTTCGAAAATCGCCATTTTTCGGCGGTCGACCGCAACAGCCCCGTCCCGGGGCGAAAAATCGGTTTATAATCCGCGACCTACCGAGGGGCGCTGCAGGGGATAAACTCTCCCAGGCTCGGTTTAAAACGGCGCTCACTGATCAACCCTGCCGGGCGCAGGGGGCCGGTGAGCAATAACCGTTCTCCCTCCCCGTCACAGTTATTTAGGAGCTTACTGTGGCTGAATTCAAAGACTACGTCATTGCCGATCTTTCCCTTGCCGACTGGGGTCGCAAGGAAATCCGCATTGCCGAAACCGAAATGCCGGGCCTGATGGCCATCCGCGAGGAATTCGCAAAGAGCCAGCCGCTCAAGGGCGCGCGCATCACCGGTTCGCTGCACATGACCATCCAGACGGCCGTGCTGATCGAAACGCTGACCGCGCTTGGCGCCGACGTCCGTTGGGCGTCGTGCAACATTTTCTCGACGCAGGACCACGCTGCTGCGGCCATTGCCGCGCAGAACATCCCGGTCTTCGCCGTCAAGGGCGAAACGCTGGTCGATTACTGGGATTACACCCACCGCATCTTCGAATGGGCCGACGGCGGTTACTCGAACATGATCCTCGACGACGGCGGCGATGCCACCCTGCTGCTGCACCTCGGCGCCAAGGCCGAGAAAGATATTTCCGTACTGGCCAAGCCGGGCTCGGAAGAAGAAACCATCCTCTTCGCCGCGATCAAGGCCAAGCTGGCTGTCGATCCGACCTGGTATTCGGTGCGCCTGGCTGCCATCAAGGGCGTGACGGAAGAAACCACCACCGGCGTGCATCGCCTGTACCAGATGCACCAACGCGGCGACCTCAAGTTCCCGGCCATCAACGTCAATGACTCGGTGACCAAGTCCAAGTTCGACAACCTCTACGGCTGCCGCGAATCGCTGGTCGACGGCATCAAGCGCGCCACCGACGTGATGGTTGCTGGCAAGGTCGCCATCGTTGCCGGCTACGGCGACGTCGGCAAGGGTTCGGCCCAGGCGCTGCGCGCCCTGTCGGCCCAGGTCTGGGTCACCGAAATCGACCCGATCTGCGCCCTGCAGGCCGCCATGGAAGGCTACCGTGTCGTGACCATGGAGTACGCCGCCGACAAGGGCGACATCTTCGTCACCACGACCGGCAACTTCCACGTCATCACGCACGAGCACATGGCGGCCATGAAGGACCAGGCCATCGTCTGCAACATCGGCCACTTCGACAACGAAATCGACGTCGCGTCGATCGAGAAATACCAATGGGAAGAGATCAAGCCGCAAGTCGATCACGTCATCTTCCCGAACGGCAAGCGCATCATCCTGCTCGCCAAGGGCCGCCTGGTTAACCTCGGCTGCGGCACGGGCCATCCGTCCTACGTGATGTCCTCGTCCTTCGCCAACCAGACCATCGCCCAGATCGAGCTGTTCACGCGCACGGCCGACTACACGGTCGGCGTCTACACGTTGCCCAAGCACCTCGACGAAAAGGTCGCACGTCTGCAGTTGAAGAAGCTCAACGCCCAGCTGACGACGCTGCGCCCCGATCAGGCCGCTTACATCGGCGTGCCCATCGAAGGCCCGTACAAGGCCGAGCACTACCGGTACTGATGGGGCAGTTGCCGGTTGCTGGCAGGCTAGCGTTGCCTGCCAGCAACTAGCGACTCACAACCAGCCATGAGCATGAATTCCTTCCACGCGCGGCAGAAAAAGCCGCGACCACCCCGCGAGCCGTCGTACGAACGGCCTGCCGGGGTGGTACGGGCGGACGCCTTGCTCGTGGCGCAGAAACTGGCGCCGTCGCGCACGGCGGCCCAGTGGCTGATCAAGGAAGGCCGGGTAAGCTGGGCCGGCGGCAAGATCAGCAAGCCGGCCATGGACCTGCCCACCGACACGCCGCTGACCGTCGCGGCCGACCCCGATGCCCATTACGTCTCGCGCGGCGGCCTCAAGCTGGCCGGGGCGCTGGCCGAAACCGGGCTCCAGGTCGCCGGCAAGGTCTGTCTCGATGTCGGCCAGTCGACCGGCGGCTTTACCGACTGTCTGCTGCAGAACGGCGCCCGCCATGTCGTCGGTGTCGATGTCGGCCACGACCAGTTGCATACGCGACTGCGCGCCGATCCGGCCGTGACCGCCATCGAGGGCGTCAATTGCCGGGCACTGACTGCCACCGACCTCGGCGCGGCCTTTCCCGCCGGTGGCTTCGATCTCATCGTCGGCGACGTCTCGTTCATCTCGCTGACCCTGATCCTGCCGCAACTATCCGCCCTGCTCGCCGCGCACGGCGACCTGCTGCTCCTCGTCAAGCCGCAATTCGAAGTCGGCCCCGACCACATCGGTAAGGGCGGCATCGTGCGCGATCCGTCGCTCTACCGCGAAGTCGAAAAAAAGCTTTGCGATTTTGGCCAAAATATCGGGTTCACCGTGGCAGCGTGGCTGGACAGTCCGATTACCGGCGGTGATGGCAACCGCGAATTCTTCATCTGGTTGAAAAAATGAAACCTGAAATCTCCATCGAATTTTTCCCGCCGCAAACACCGGAAGGCGTGGACAAGCTGCGCGCCGTGCGCGCCAAACTGGCCGAACTCAAGCCGAGCTTCTTCTCGGTCACCTTCGGTGCCGGCGGCTCGACGCGCGAACGCACCTTCGCCGTGGTCAAGGAAATCGCCGCCGAAGGCTACGATGCCGCGCCGCACCTGTCGTGCATCGGCTCGACGCGCGACAACATCCGCGACATCCTCAACGAATACAAGGCCGCCGGCATCAAGCGCACCGTCGCCCTGCGCGGCGACCTGCCGTCGGGCATGGCCGAGACCGGCGAATTCCGCTACGCCAACGAACTCGTCGAATTCATCCGGGCCGAAACCGGCGACTGGTTCAGCATCGAAGTCGCCGCCTACCCGGAATGGCACCCGCAGGCGCGCAGCCCGAAGGACGATCTCGACGCCTTCGCGCGCAAGGTCAAGGCCGGCGCCAACTCGGCCATCACCCAGTATTTCTACAACGCCGACGCGTATTTCCACTTCGTCGACGCAGCTCGCGCCCTCGGTGTCGATGTCCCGATCGTGCCGGGCATCATGCCCATCGTCGGCTTCACCAAGCTGGCCCGCTTCTCGGATGCCTGCGGCGCCGAAATCCCGCGCTGGATGCGCCGAAAATTCGAGAGCTTTGGCGACGATGTCGATTCGATCCGCGCCTTCGGCCTCGATGCCGTCACGGAACTCTGTGAACGCCTGCTCAAGGGCGGCGCCCCCGGTCTGCATTTTTACGCCATGAACCAGAGCGCGCTGACCACGGAAATCTGCCGCCGCCTGGGCTGAAAACCGCCGGTTGCGGTCGACCACAAAAAAGCCCGCATTTTCGCGGGCTTTGTTTTTGGGAGGCCGGGTACTTAGCCTGCCTGCGTCACGATCACGCTCTGCGCCGGCATCGGGGCCGGGAAGCCGGCCTCGCCCAGCGCCTCGCGGATCATCTTGTTGGTGTCGAAATAAACTTGCCAGTAGTTGTCGTTGTGGCAATACGGACGCACTGCCAGCACCGGGCCGACCAGGGTGAATTCGAGAATCTCGACGTCGACCTTTGGCTCGGCGAGCACGTTGGGGATGGTCGCGATCTTCTCGCGCAGCAGGACCATTGCCGCGCGATGGTCGGCGGCGCCGGATAGCTGGCACTTCAGGTCGACGCGGCGGAACGGATTGTGCGTGAAGTTCTGGATGTCGCCAGCGAACAGCTTGTTGTTGCCGACCACGGTCATCACGTTGTCCGGCGTGTTGACGGTGGTGGCAAACAGGCCGATCTCGGTCACCGTGCCGGTCACGCCGCCAGCGGTGACGAAGTCGCCAACCTTGAACGGGCGCAGCACGATCAGGAAGGCGCCCGCCGCGAAATTGGCGAGCAACCCGGCCCATGCGGCGCCGATGGCGATACCGGCACCGGCGACGAGGGCGGCGAAGGTCGTCGTCTGCACCCCGAAGTAGCCGAGGATGCCGATCACCAGCAGGATGTTCAAGGTTACGGTAACGATCGAGCCAACGTAACGGAGCACGGTCGGGTCAACCTTCTGCTTTTCCAGCGCCCGGCGCACCATACTGACGGCCAGCCCGATCAGCCAGCGGCCGATCACCCAAAAGGCAATCGCGGCAAGAATCTTGAGGCCGAGTTCAGTGGCGGCCGTGGCGATAAGATCCTGATAACGTGAAAAATCTTCCTTGTTCATGCCTATTCTCCGTGCGAGTTGGGGAAATGTGCTCAAGCCCTATCCAGAATTGCAGGCCGCCAGTCATTCTAGAATGACAAACGGAATCAGGACAAATGGCGCGACACATTCGCCGAAAAAGAGTCCTCCCCGCGTCGCCGGTTCGTTGACAGCATATCCGCCCATCTCTATAATCCGCGCTCCCAGGTCGGGTCGGTAGCTCAGTCGGTAGAGCAGCGGACTTTTAATCCGTTGGTCCCGAGTTCGAATCTCGGCCGACCCACCAAGTCGTCAATGGGAAAAATCTGGGGCGCTAGCTCAGTTGGTAGAGCAGCGGACTCTTAATCCGTAGGTCGACAGTTCGAATCTGTCGCGCCCCACCAGAATTCAAGCGGCTTCCCAAGTGGAAGCCGTTTTCATTTCTAGCGCCCCGTAGCCGGATCGTAGCCACCGAGTACCGGATTTAACCGCGAAGTGGCCTCAGCCAGATGATCCGGCGCTAGGTGTGCATAGCGCTCCACCATCGCCCCGGTCTTCCACCCGCCCAATCGTTATAGCCCATGAGTGTCAGTTCCCGACTGACGCTGCCACGTTGCCTAGGCGTGCCTCAGGTCATGCCACCGGACTCGTGTATCTCTACCCGCTTCAATGCCTAGACCCTGATGCTCTTGAGGGGAGCCAGTCGCAGGGCTATGTATAGCGTTGCATCGTATCTTACGGAATGTAAGTACTCTCAGTTCAAAACTAAACCATATTCGATTTCGTTCGAAGTAATTTCAATAGTCCATATGCTAGAGTAATCTTTTCGGTGAATTTATTCAGGAGTCTAAGCTTGGAGGAAGATCATCTTTACGCCGCACTCATTGCATCCCGAGGAGAAAGTGATGCCATCACGATTGTTGATTTCATGCGGCGTGCAGACGTCACCAGTGGGTGCTACGCATTTAAATTCCGCGTAAAAAGTAAAGATAACCTCCTAGCGAAGAGAGAACGAAAACTTTCCAACAAACCAGCGTACGCATTAACTGATATTACTGATGTTATTGGGATTCGATTGGTAACGCTGTTCAAAGGTGACATGCTAGCGGTCTATGAAAATTTAATTGGCATGTTGAGCAAGCCACGGCAAGGAAGCGCATTTCTCCATAGCGTTCCGGAGGAGATCATCGTTTACAAGGGTTCCTCCGTCATTGAAGATTTCACGAATGAAATTCGCTCGATTACCAAAACGTATTTTCCTCATGCAGAAGTAATGACTGAGCAATCTGTTGCGGGATATTCCAGCATCCATATCATTTGCCGTCATGCTGGAACAATAAGTGAAATAGAAGTTGACGGTAAGCCCTATAGACTTCCTGTTGAAATTCAAATTCGTACAGTTTTTGAAGACGCATGGGGCGAAATTGACCATAAGTATGGCTATACCTTTCGCGAGGGCAAGGAGGCTGGCACCCCTCTGGCGAACTCCCATCATATAAAAGCTCATCTGCGCGTCCTCAAGGATTTCACTGACGCATGCATGGACTACGCCGAATGCATCCGCAAAGAAGCTCACCCGGAATTTGCTGAGATTACTACCGGAGCAGCCAAAACAATTTCTGTGGAGTCAGATAACGAAGTACTTGCTCGCTTTTCTGAACTCAAATTGCCAGCTGAGTTCATTGAACGCTACGTAGAGGCCCGTAAAATTCGGGACGAAGCCAGCAAGAAATCTGGTGCTACCCACGACGGCCGAATTACTGCGGTCCAAACCTACCTACAGGCTGCCGAATTATTTTCCTGCCTCAGTAAGGAGCTTTCTCCCGAAGACACGGCTTCCGGCCTAAAAGAAGACGGACCTCGCCTTGCTTACTACTACTGCGCAATGAATGAGGCGTTCTGCTTGATGTCAACTAATTCGCCAGACTACCTCTCCATAGCAGTGGATAAATATCAATTCATAGTCGCAAACTTCTCGCATTTCCCTCTAGCCAAGATGCGCTTAGGGCAGGCATTAGGGAAAATTGGACAATTAGACGAGTCAATTGAAGCCTTGGAGGACGCTGGAGAGCTATTCCAAAAACTGCATAGAAAGAATGCCGCAACTGGTACTTGGTCGGATCAATTGCCAAAAGCCGACCACGAGCACATGCTCTACACGCTACCAAAAATCCTCGGTTTCACGCTTTGGAAAAAAACTCAACAGCACGGCATTTCCGAAGAAGAGAAGGCCTATCTTTATATCAATGCCTACGTCGTTACCGATGAATGTCTTCACTCCGAAGGAATAAGCCAAAAGCAGCGGCTCGACATTCTGAACAACCTACTGTACTACTGTGTCAGTTATGTGCGCTGCATAGCCGCCAAACCCGATAAGAGAGCAGAGCTCCAGAGCCAACTCCCCAAGTTACTGGACAGCCTTGTCACGGAATCTGGCGGCCTAGATAAGCTCACCATCGAAGAACTCGATACAGTGTTCCGTACGTACGCCTACGTAGGCAACGCACAGGCCACCCAGGCCGCTACTGCCTTACGCCAACGCTGCCTAAGCAAGGACGCCAACCTCGATTCAAAGATTTGCTTTTCGCTTGCCGCAGTAGCCCAAGAATTTCTCAACTCTGGCACGGTGCCCGATATGTAACACTCTGTTCGCAAGTGTTTTTTCCACACTCATCGCTTGACATTGCCTGAAGATTATTGACAATGAAGGTATCGGATGTGTGCATTAGTGCATCTGATTCACTTCGGAGGTAGCACGCTATGTTGATTCCAACTGGGGACGGTTAAGACCGCATTCGACGCATACTGTAGGGATTTAAGCAAAGAGCTGGGGAACCAGCTCTTTGTCGTTTACTAGCCTTACGCAACCACGCACAAACTCGCAATTGTGGCGTAGCTAAATCGTAGCCAAATCCACTCTTTTCCTTGAACTTACTACCAGGCAGCGATCACTTCGCCTTGCGGCCGAATTTTTCCGTGAGCTGATTTAGCTTTTCCTGGTGGCGTGCTTCGGCCTTGGCGGCGGCTTCCTCGGCCTTGCGCTGCTCGGCCTTTTTCTTGAAGCGTTCGCGCAATAACTCTCCCGAATGGCTGCGCGCTTCCGCCGTCACCTCACCGGCGGGCGATCCATCGAGATTGAGCCGGACTTCCGCCTTCTCCATTTCCTTGAGATAGCGCGTCGACATGGTGTGGCTGCGCAATGCCAGACGCAGCGCCTTGCGGTTCACTTCCGGCTGTTGCGCGATGAGCTGCTTGTCGATGCCGATAGCCAGCGGGCTGTGGTTGCGAAAGACATCGAAACTGGCCTGAAGCTCCTTCAGCAAGGCACGGGAATCGACAGGCGTAGCGGTTTTCTGTTCTTCGGCAGTCATGATCGGGCAAAAAAAGTACAAGCAGCGAAGCGTAGCATGAAGCGACGTTCCACCGAAGCGGGCTTAGCCGTTGAACCTGTCAAACCACGCCTGCATCCGCTTCCAGCCGTCCTCCGCATCTTCCCGGCGGAAACTCGGCCGATAGTCGGCGTGGAAAGCGTGCGGCGCGTTGTCGTAGAGCTGGATTTCGGACTTGCGCGCCGCGGTGCTTCCGGATTGCAGGGCCTTTTCCATTGCCTCCACGGTCTCGAGCGGAATGCCGGTATCGAGGCCGCCGTAAAGCCCGAGTACCGGCGCCTTCAACTGATCGACCACGTCGAGGGGATGGCGCGGCGTGTATTCGTTGACCTCGCCGACCAGCCGGCCGTACCAGGCCACGCCCGCCCTGACCCGCGAACTGTGGGCACAGTAAAGCCAGGTAATGCGGCCGCCCCAGCAGAAACCGGTGATCGCCAGCCGGCCGGTATCGGCGCCATGTTTTGCCGCCCAGGCGACAGTGGCATCAAGATCGCTCATCACCTGCGCATCAGGCGTCTTGCTGGTGATTCTCGCCAGGATTTCCGGAACGCTGGACAACTGGCGCGGGTCGCCCAGGCGGGCAAAAAGCTCCGGGGCGATGGCGCAATAGCCGAGCTTGCCGAGGCGCCGGCAGACATCGCGGATGTACTCATGAACGCCGAAAATTTCGGAAATCACCAGAACCACCGGTGGCCTGCCCGCCCCCTTGGGCACGGCGCGGTAGGCGACCATTTCGCCATCCTTGACCGGCACCTTGACCTCGCCGGCCAACAGGCCGGCATCGTCGGTCCTGATGGCCGTCTGCGCGACGGCCGGCCGCACCGCAAGCGCAAGACCGGCGCCCACGCCGGTCACGAGGAAGCTTCGGCGATCGAAGGATTGCGCTGGAACGAGACTGTCGAACTCAGGATTGGCGATCACGATTTATCTTCACTTGCTAGCGTCACATCAGCACGATGTCGTATTGCTCCGGCGAATAGCTGGGCTCGGACTGCAGCGAGATCGGCTTTTCGATGAAATCGGAGAGCATGGCCAGCGCCTGCGATTCTTCGTCCAGGAAAAGGTCGACCACGGCAGGCCCGGCGAGAACGCGGTATTCGCGGGCGTTGAACTGGCGCGCTTCGCGCAGCAGTTCGCGGAGGATTTCGTAGGCGACGGTACGCGCGGTCTTGACTTCGCCGCGCCCGCCACAGGTCGGACAGGTCTGGCAAAGGACGTGCGCCAGCGATTCGCGCGTTCGCTTGCGCGTCATTTCGACCAGGCCGAGTGCGGTGAAGCCATTCACCGTCAGCCGCGTATGGTCGCGCGCCAGCGCCTTGTTGAACTCTTCCAGCACCGCCGCCTTGTGTTCCTCGTTTTCCATGTCGATGAAGTCGACGACGATGATGCCGCCCAGATTGCGCAGGCGCAGTTGGCGAGCGATGGTGACCGCCGCTTCGAGATTGGTCTTGAAGATGGTGTCGTCGAAATTGCGCACGCCGACGAAGCCGCCGGTATTGACGTCGATGGTCGTCATCGCCTCGGTCTGGTCGATGATCAGGTAGCCGCCCGACTTGAGATCGACGCGCCGCGCCAGCGCCTTCTGGATTTCTTCCTCGACACCATGCAGGTCGAACAGCGGGCGCTGGCCGGTGTAGTGGTCGAGCAGCGGCAGCACGGCCGGCGTGTACTCCTCGGCAAAGCATTGCAGCTTCTGGAAGTTTTCGCGCGAGTCGATGACGATGCGCTGCGTTTCCGGATTGACGAAATCGCGCAGCACGCGCTGGCCGAGCGAAAGCTCCTGATAAAGCACGGTCGGCGGCGCGCAAACCCGCGCCTTGTCGCGGATATCGGCCCAGGTCTTGCGCAGATAAGCGATGTCGGTCGCGAATTCGCCGTCGCTGGCGTTCTCGGCCATGGTGCGGACGATGAAGCCGCCGGGTTCGTCGGGCGGCACGAGGCGCGTGATCTTTTCGCGCAGCACCTCGCGCTCGGCCTCCGCCTCGATGCGTTGCGAGATCCCGATGTGCTTCTCCTGCGGCAGGTGCACCAACATGCGGCCGGCAATGGATATTTGCGTCGACAGGCGGGCACCCTTGGTGCCGATGGGGTCTTTCACAACCTGGACGACGATGCTCTGGCCCTCGAACAGAATCTTCTCGATCGGCCTTTCGGTCGCTGTTTCGCGCGGCTGCCAGATATCGGCGACATGCAGGAAAGCGGTGCGCTCGAGGCCAATCTCGATGAACGCCGACTGCATTCCGGGCAGGATGCGCACGATGCGTCCCAGATAAACGTTACCAACCAAGCCACGGCTGGCCGTACGCTCGATATGCAATTCCTGGACGACACCCTGTTGCATGACGGCAACGCGCGTTTCCTGGGGGGTGAAATTGATCAGTATCTCTTCGGTCATGGGGCGTAAAATGCTCGGTTTTTCAGTATTTTACTATGCGCAAGGCTCCCGAACTCCTCGCCCCCGCCGGTTCCCTCGAAATGATGCGGACGGCCTTCGCCTTCGGCGCCGATGCGATCTATGCCGGCCAGCCGCGCTACAGCCTGCGCGTACGCAACAATGCCTTCGGTACCATCGCCGCGCTGAAGGAAGGCATTGACGAGGCGCATGCCGGCGGCAAACAGTTTTTCGTCGTCAGCAACATCTTTCCGCACAACGCCAAGCTTGCCACCTACCTGGACGACATGGCGCCGGTCATCGCCCTCAAGCCGGACGCGCTGATCATGTCCGACCCCGGGCTGATCGACATGGTGCGCGAGACCTGGCCGGAACAGGCCGTCCATCTTTCGGTACAGTCGAACACGGTCAATTGGGCAACCGTTCGCTTCTGGAAGAAGTTAGGACTCACTCGCATCATCCTGTCGCGCGAGCTGTCGCTCGACGAGGTCGCCGAAATCCGCCAGCAATGCCCGGACATCGAGCTGGAAGTTTTCGTCCATGGCGCGCTGTGCATCGCCTATTCGGGCCGCTGCTTGCTGTCCGGTTACTTCAACCACCGCGATCCAAACCAGGGCACCTGCACCAATTCCTGCCGCTGGGATTACAAGGTGTCGACCTCGGACGGCCAACCGGCGCAGTTGCTCAAGCAGGAGCAGGAAATCCTGCTCGAAGAAAGGCAGCGCCCGGGCGAACTGATGCCGATTGAGGAGGACGAGCACGGCACCTACATCATGAATTCGAAGGATCTGCGCGCCATCGAGCACGTGCATCGTCTAGTCGAGATCGGTGTCGATTCGCTGAAGATCGAAGGGCGCACCAAGAGCCCCTACTACGTCGCCCGCACCACGCAATCCTACCGTCAGGCCATCGACGATGCCGTCGCCGGCAAACCGCTCGATCCTGAACTGCTGCGCGAACTCGACGGCCTAGCCAACCGGGGCTACACCGATGGCTTCTACCAGCGCCATCACGATGCCGAGTACCAGAATTACCTGCGCGGCCATTCCGAATCCGACCGCAGCCTGTATGTCGGCGACGCCGTGCGTTTCGATGCAGCGCGCGGGCTGATGGAAATCGAGGTAAAAAACCGGTTCACCGCAACCGACCGCCTGGAATGCGTGCACCCAAGCGGCAACCGCACATGGACGCCAACACGCATGGAAAACGCCGCCGGGGAAGCGGTGGCCGTCGCGCCCGGCAGCGGCCACCGGGTCTGGATCGATTTACCCGAAAGCTGTGTCAACGCATTCGTGGCCCGCTTCGTTTAACAATAATCTTCCAAAAAACAACGCGATAATGATTTGTGCGCTGCAGCAATCGCGTATACCATCTTTGCCATGAGCCCATCGTCCGCCCGCATGCCGCTGATCGACGCGCTGAAAGCCATCGCGTCGCAACTCATCGTGCTGCACCACCTCGCCGCCTATGGCCCGCTGTCCAACGCGGTGCAACAAACCGCGCCCGGCCTGATCGGCTGGTTTTTCGACTATGCGCGCATGGCGGTGCAGGTGTTTCTGGTCATCGGCGGTTTTCTCGCCGCGCGCGGACTCGCTACCCAGGGCGACGGTCTCGCCGCCGCGCCTTTCGGCCTGATCTGGAAGCGCTACACGCGGCTGGTCATTCCCTTCATGGCAGCGATGGCGCTGGCTGTCGTCTGTGCCGCCATCGCCACCCACTGGATGGAAGACGAATCGATCCCGGCGCGCGCTACGCTGGCGCAATGGTTCGCCCACGCCTTCCTGTTGCACGGCGTGCTCGACTTCGATTCGCTCTCGGCTGGCGCCTGGTATGTCGCCATCGATTTCCAGCTATTCACGCTGATGGCACTGCTGCTCTGGCTGGGCCATGCCGGCGGCAAGCTCCTTGGCGGTTTCCGCTACCTGGCCATGCTGCTAGTCTGTTCGCTGGCCGTCAGTTCGCTGCTTTGGTTCAACCGCGACGCCGCCTGGGACAACTGGGGCATCTACTTTTTCGGCTCCTATGGTCTCGGCGCCGCCGCCTGGTGGGCCTCGGAACGCAGCCGCCTGACAACCTGGCTGGCGGTCATCGCCGCTGTCACCATGCTGGCGCTGGTCGTTGATTTTCGCCTGCGCATCGCTCTGGCGCTGGCCGTCGCGCTAGGCCTGGGCTTCGCCCGCCGCAGCGGCGTCCTCGAACGCTGGCCGGACAACGCGGTGCTGGCCTATCTCGGCAAAATTTCGTATTCGGTGTTCCTGGTGCACTTCCCGATCTGCCTGCTGGCCAACGGCCTCTATGCGAAATTCGGCCTCGATTCTGCGTCGACCGCAGCCATCGGGATGTTTTTGGCGTGGGCGACCAGCATCGGCGTCGCCACCCTCTTCTACCGCTACGTCGAAAGTCCGGCGGCCACCCTGCGCATCAGTGCGACGTTGGCCTGGCCGGTCAAACGGCTGATGAGTCGCCAGACCGGCTAATCGGCCAGTTCGGCGCGCCCCCGGAAGTAATCCAGCGCCTCCGGGTTGGCCAGCGCCTCGACATTTTTCACCGGCTGCGCATGCACGACATTGCGTACCGCCAGCTCGACGATCTTGCCTGACTTGGTGCGCGGGATGTCCAGCACCTGCACCACCCGCGCCGGCACATGGCGCGGCGTCGTGTTGTCGCGGATCTGTTTCTTGATACGCTCGATCAATGCCGCATCGAGCGTCAGTCGTTCCTGCAATTTGACGAACAGCACGACGCGCACGTCGTCGTTCCGGCCCGGCGGCCAATCCTGGCCGATGACCAGCGCCTCGACGATTTCCGGCAGTTGCTCGACCTGGCGGTAGATTTCGGCGGTGCCGATGCGCACGCCGCCGGGGTTGAGCGTGGCATCCGAACGGCCGTAGATGATGATGCCGTCGTGCGCAGTGATTTCCGAAAAATCGCCATGACACCAGACATTCTCGAAGCGTTCGAAATAGGCGGCACGGTATTTGGTACCGTCCGGATCGTTCCAGAAGCCGACCGGCATCACCGGGAAGGGCCTGGTACATACCAGTTCGCCCTTTTGCCCACGCACCGGCTGGCCGATGTCGTCCAACACGTCGACCGCCATGCCCAGCCCGCGGCACTGGATCTCGCCCCGATAGACGGGCAACACCGGGGTGCCGAGGACGAAACAGGAAACGATGTCGGTGCCGCCGGAAATCGAGGCGAGCAGGATGTCCTGCTTGATCTCGCGATAGACCCAGTCGAAGCCTTCCGGGCTCAGCGGGCTGCCGGTCGAGAACATGGCGCGCAGGGTGGCGAGATCGTGCGTCTTGCCCGGCGTCAGGCCCAGTTTGGCAGCGGCGTCGATGAACTTGGCGGAGGTACCGAAGTGGGTCATTTTCTCGGCCGCCGCATAGTCGAACAACACCGTGCCCCTGGCGGCGAACGGCGAGCCGTCGTAGAGCAGCAGTGTGGCGCCGCAAGCGAGGCCGGAAACCAGCCAGTTCCACATCATCCAGCCACAGGTCGTGAAGTAGAACAGACGGTCGCCGGGGCGCACGTCGCTGTGCAACTGGTGTTCCTTCAGGTGCTGCAGCAGCACGCCGCCGTGGCAATGGACGATGCACTTGGGCACGCCGGTGGTGCCGCTGGAAAACATGATGAACAGCGGATGCTCAAAGGCGACTCGGTTGAAAATGACCTCTTTTTCGCCGTCGACTGCAACAGCCTCGTTCCAGCCCACGGCATGGGCGATCCTGCCGATGTCCGGCGTCGCATCCAGGTAGGGCACGACCACCGTCTTCAGCAGCGAGGGCATCTTTGCCACCACCTCGGCATTTTTCTCTAGGCAATCCACTCGCTTGCCGTTGTACCAGTAGCCATCGACGCAGACCAGCACCTTGGGTTCGATCTGCCCGAAGCGGTCGAGCACGCCCTGCACGCCGAAATCCGGCGAGGCCGACGACCAGATGGCGCCGAGCGCGGTGGTGGCCAGCATGGCGACCAGGGTTTCCGGTAGGTTCGGCAGGTAGCCGGCCACGCGGTCGCCTTCGCCGACCCCGGCGGCGATCAGAAACTGCTGGAAGCGGGCGACCTCGGCGTACAACCCGGCGCGCGACAGGCGCCGCTTGACCTTGTCCTCGCCCCAAAACACCAGCGCCTCGCTGTCATCGCGGCATTGCAGCAGGTTTTCGGCGTAATTCAGGCGGGCTTCGGGAAACCAGCGGGCGCCGGGCATCCGGTTGCGGTCGACGAGGATTTTCGTGCCTTTTTCACCGACGGCGCCGCAGAAATCCCACAACATGGACCAGAAAGCTTCGGGCTGGTCGACCGACCATTGCCATAAATCGGCATAGGTCACCTGGCCGGTTGCATGCATCAACTGCGCCATGCGCGTGGCGGCGACGGTTTGCGGATTGGGCCGCCACAGTGGCGCGGCATCGATGGCGTAAGTCATGTTTTGTCTCCGGTATTTTCTTGTTCCGCCACTTTAGTGGCTTTCCACGGGTTGGACTGTCGCCGCCCGGACAGTTCCGGCTCGACTCAGAACGACGGCTCGCTACGTACCACCAGCCACTCGTCGCTAACCGGGTGGCGAAAGGCGAGCATGGCGGCGTGCAACAACAGACGTGGCGCCTGGGCCAGGATGGCCGGCGGCGCGTACAAATCATCGCCCAGTATCGGATGGCCGATCGATTGCAAATGCACCCGCAACTGGTGCGAGCGGCCGGTCTCCGGTGTCAGGCGCACGCGCGTCGTGTCGCCGCCTGCATCATAGGACAACACCTCGAGATGCGTCAGCGCGGGTTTTCCCTGGACGAAATCGACAATCTGGCGCGGTCGATTGGGCCAATCGGCGATCAGCGGCAGGGCTATGCTGCGCGGGCTGTCAAGCACACGCCCGGCGACCACGGCGATGTACTCCTTGTCCACCTGGCGCAACTCGAAGAGCCTGCCCAGCGCTCGATGCACCTCGGGATTGCGCGCCATGACCAGCAGGCCCGAGGTATCCATGTCGAGACGATGCACGGTCAGCGCTTCCGGATAGCGGGCCTGCACCCGGCTGGCCAAGTTGTCTTCCATGCCTGCGCCACGCCCCGGCACCGACAGCAGGCCGGATGGCTTGTCGACGACCAGCAAATCCGTGTCGAGGTAGCGGATGTCGAGGCCGTTATCGGGCGGCGGGAAATAGGCAGGGGCGGGACGAGTCATCGGCAGCGGACGGGTCAAAGTCCGCGCATGGTAGCGGCTACTGGCCTCGCTGAACAGGCGGCCTTGACGTTACACTGACGGGCGGAATACATCAAAATGTGCTGCCTCAGGGCAGCCAAAACAAGGAGATACGCACATGACCCAAGTCGTACTGACCGAAACCGTAGGCAAGGTCGGCCTCATCCGTATCAACCGGCCGGAAGCGCTGAACGCGCTGAACAACGACGTCGTCGACGGCATCGGTGCTGCGGTCGACGCCTTCGAGGCCGACGAAGCCATCGGCTGCATCGTCATCACCGGCAACGAGAAAGCCTTCGCCGCGGGAGCCGACATCGGCTTCATGAAGGATTTCGACTACATGCACGCCTACAAGACCGATTTCATCACCCGCAACTGGGAACGCATCAAGACGGCAAGGAAGCCGGTGATCGCGGCGGTAGCAGGTTTCGCGCTCGGTGGTGGCTGCGAAATGGCGATGATGTGCGACATGATCTACGCCGCCGATACCGCCAAGTTCGGCCAGCCGGAAATCCGCCTCGGCACCCTGCCCGGCGCCGGCGGCACGCAACGATTGCCGCGCGCGGTGGGCAAGGCCAAGGCGATGGACATGAGCCTGACGGCGCGCATGATGGATGCTACCGAAGCCGAGAAAGCCGGGCTGGTCGCCCGCGTCATCCCGGCCGATCAATTGCTGGAGGAAACCCTGAAGGCGGCGCAGACCATCGCCGGCTTCTCGCTGCCGGTGGTGATGATGATCAAGGAGTCGGTCAATCGTGCTTTCGAGTCGTCGCTGAACGAAGGCCTGCTGTTCGAGCGCCGCGCCTTCCATGCGGCCTTCGCCCTCGAAGACCAGAAGGAAGGTATGGCCGCCTTCGCCGAAAAACGCAAGGCCAGCTTCAAGAATCGCTGATTTGCACCTCTTCGTCGACATCTCCAGCCACGGCTTCGGGCACTTCGCAATCACGGCGCCGGCACTCAATTCCCTGGCGGAAATATGCCCGGATTTACGGTTGACCGTACGCAGCGGCTTGCCGCCGGACAAGCTGCGCCAGCGCATCGTGCCGGCTTTCAAGCACATCGCCGCCAGCAGCGATTTCGGCTATGTGATGCACGATGCCCTGCACATCGACCTTGCCACCACCGCCGCCGCCTACCGCGCTGCGCATGCCGAATGGCCGGCGCGCGTTGCCGCCGAAGCGGCATTTCTGGCGGATTTGCAGCCTGACATCGTACTCAGCAACGTCAGCTACCTGCCGCTGGCCGGCGCGGCGCGGGCCGGCATTCCGGCACTCGCCATCTGTTCGCTGAACTGGGCGGAGCTGTTCGCCCATTTCTTCGGACATGAAGATTGGGCGCCGCCGATTCATGCGCAAATGCTCGCCGCCTACCGGGCCGCGCAGCAATTCATCCGCATTACCCCGGCCATGAAAATGGCCGACCTCGCCAATACCACCACCGTCGGCCCAGTCGCCAGCCTCGGCCACCGCCACGATCTCGGGCTGCATGGCGACAAAGCGGTACTGATCGCCCTCGGCGGCATCGCCCACCACCTGCCGGTCGACCACTGGCCGCGCCTGCCCGGCATCCGTTGGCTGGTCGCCGGGCATTGGCGGTGCACACATCCCGACGCCATCGCCTACGAAGACTTTGGCCTTTCTTTCACCGACCTGCTGTGCTCGGTCGACGCCATCGTCACCAAGCCCGGCTACGGCACCTTCACCGAGGCCGCCTGCAACGGCACCCCCATTCTCTATCTGCGCCGCGAAGACTGGCCAGAGCAGGATTGCCTGATCGACTGGCTGCAGCGGCATGGGCGCTGCCGGGAAATTTATGGCTCCGACCTTGAAGCCGGTGCAGTCGCAGCGCCGCTCGCCGAACTCTGGCGACAAACGCAACCTTGCCAGCCCAGCGCCGACGGCGCACGCATGGCCGCCGATCTTATCCGCCGTGCGTTGACCGCCCGCCCGGCGCCAGCGACAGCCGGGTGAACTGGCGCAGCGCGTTCATGTCCTGCGCGCGGGCATCGCGGTCGCGGGAGTTGAGCACGACGAGCGCAAACACCTGACCATTGAATTCCTCGGCCATCGCCAGGCAATAGCCGGCGGCTGCGGTGAACCCGGTTTTTCCGGCCAAAAGCGACACCGAGCGGTCGTGGGCGAAGCGATTGACGTTCATCTTGCCGCCAACCGCCGGCCGCGTGGCGAGCTTCCTGAACCAGGGCAATTGCGACAGGGTCACCAGCAGCACGCCGAGATCACGGGCGCTGGCCTTGTTGAAGGCCGACAGCCCCGAGGAGTCGCCGAAATCGAAGCTGAACAGTTGCATCTGGGTCAGCAAGGCGCGCATCGCATACTGGAATTCCGGCCAACCACCGGGAAAACTGCGCGCCAGCGCGGCGGCTGCTCGGTTGTCGGAGGCGATCAGCAGCCATTCCAGCAGTTCCTCCCGCCGCCAGGTCGAACCGACCGGCAGACTGGAAGCCGTGTGTTTCGAAAATGCCGCATCGGCCTCGGTGATGCGTATCTTCTCGGCTAGCGGCAAATCGGCGCTCAGCACCACCCAGGCCGTAATCAGTTTGCTGACCGAGGCGATCGGCACCGGCACATCGGCATCGACCGCCAGCAGCGTCTCGTTGAGATTGCCGACGTAGGCGTGGCGGGCGGTGAGCCGGGGCGTTGCCAGCCCGGCCGCCAGCAGCGGCCCGCAGGCGAGCCAGGCGCAGCCGCCGACCAGCAGCCTGCGGCGGCCGATCATGGCCTAGAAACGCCAGCCGAACTGCTTGAGCAGTTCGCCCGTTTCGCACACCGGCAAGCCCATCACGCCGGTATAGCTGCCGGCCAGGTGCGCCACGAACAGGCCGGCGCGGCCCTGAATGCCGTAGGCGCCAGCCTTGTCCATCGGTTCACCGCTGCGCACATAATGACGAATTTCCTCGTCGTCGATTGCGCGAAAGCGCACTTCGCTGACCGACAGCACATACTCGGTTCGCCCCTCGTGACTGACCGCGACGCCGGTCAGCACGCGATGGGCATTGCCGGACAGGCGGTGCAGGGTGGCCGCCGCGTCGGCCTCGTCGACCGGCTTGCCGATGATCTCGCCGGCAAACTCCAGTGTCGTGTCAGCGGCCAGGATAGGGCGCATCGGCAAACGCCGCTCGGCCAGCAGGCCGAGCCCATGCTCGGCCTTGGCCCGCGCCACGCGCTCGACATAGGCTTCGGCGCCCTCGCCGGCCAGCGTCGATTCGTCGACTTCCGGATCACTGCGCAGGCCGGAGCGAAAAATCAGGGTATCGAACGCGACTCCCATCTGGGTCAGCAATTCGCGGCGGCGCGGGCTGCGCGAGGCAAGATAGAGTCGCATCATCCCTCCCGGTGATAGGGGTGATTCTTTAAAACGCTGACGGCACGGTAGAGCTGCTCGCACAGCAGCAGCCGCGCCAGACCGTGCGGAAGGGTCAGGCTGGACAAGCGCAGTTTGTCGTCGGCCTGTTGCTTGAATTCTTCGTCCAGCCCGTCGGCGCCGCCGATCAGCAGCGCCACGTCGCGCCCGTCCTGCATCCAGGTTTCGAGCCGGCGGGCGAGCTTGAGGGTGGTCAGGTCGTCGCCTTTTTCATCGAGGACAACGATACGGCTGCCGCCGGGCAGTGCATCGCGGATGCGGCCTTTTTCGGCGGCAAGCAGTTGTTCGCGGGTCTTCGAGCCGCGCGCCTCGGGCTTGATTTCGGTGACGCTGGCCAACAGTTCGCGCGGCATGCGCTTGAGGTACTCGGCGCAGCCGGCGCTCACCCAGTCGGGCTGGCGATGGCCGACGGCGAGCACGCTCAGTTTCATTCTCCGGCAGCCTGCTCCGCCGCCTTGCGCCGCTGCGCCGGGGTCGCCTGCCAGAGTTCTTCGAGGTTGTAGTACTGGCGCACGGTCGGCTGCATGACATGGACGATGATGTCGCCGAGATCGACCAGCACCCATTCGCCAGTTTCCTCGCCTTCCACCGACAGCACTTCGGCGCCAGCTTCGCGCACCTTGTCCTGGACGTTGCGGGCCAGCGCCTTGACCTGGCGGTTGGAATCGCCGGTGGCGATCACCAGACGGTCGAACATCGAGGTCAGCTTGGTGGTGTTGATGACTTCGATGTCCTTGCCCTTGATGTCTTCGAGGGCGGAAACAACGATTTTTTGCAGCTTGCGAATGTCCATTAGGTATTTCTGTAGAGGGAATGAGTCTGAATATAGTCGAGAACCTCGTCGGGCAGCAAATAGCGGGCCGAGAGGCCGTTGGTCAGCAATTTGCGGATCTGCGTCGCCGAGATGGCGAGCTGGGTCATCGCGAAGGTGACGATGCCGCCCGCCGGCCCGGCGTGCAGGCCGCTGGCGTCAGGCAGCCGGCGGTTGGCGAACTCGCTCGCCAACTCGTGCGGCAGGCTGGCGATTTCAACGGGAAAGCCGGGCCGGTGCGAGACGGCGATATGGGCCAGTGCGAACAGTTCGCGCCAGCGGTGCCAACTCGTCAGCCCGGCGAAGGCATCGGCACCGACCAGCAGCACCAGCGGTTGCGCCGCCCCCAGTTCGCCGCGCAGGCGTTCCAGTGTATGCACGGTGTAACTCGGCGCCGCCGCTTCGACTTCGCTGGCATCGACTGAAAATCGGGCATTTTTGGCGGTCGACCGCAACACCATCTCCAGCCGCTGCCGCGCCGTCACCTGCGGCGTGCCGCGATGCGGCGGCTGGCCGGCGGGGATCCAGCGCACACCGCCGAGGCCGAGATGACCGATGGATTCTTCCGCCAGCCGCAGGTGGCCGAAGTGTACGGGGTCGAAGGTACCGCCGAAGATGCCGAGCGGTTCAGACAATTTCCGACGGCCCGAAGATGTCGCGATAACTGGCGTAGAAACTGGCGTAAACCGTCGAGAAAATCATCAGGGCGATCACCATCATCAGCGGCGTGATGACGAAGGCGGTCATGAAACTGCCTTCCGCGCCGGCCAACACGGCGACCAGGATGCCGAACACCAGGCCCGGAACGACGCCGGCGAACACCACCAGGGCAAGGCTGTAGGCGAAAAAGGCACGCCAGTTGAGCCAGCACGCGACGAAGCTGAAGAACAGCGACTTGCCGACACTCAGGCCATGCCAGGCCGCCAGCACCGGGGCGAACCAGTAGGCCATCAGCACCGGCATCATCAGCGTCATCACGAACAGCGACGGCAGGATCAGTTCGCCGCTTTCGACCGTTTCCTTGTCGGCGCCCTTGCCGGAGATCATGAAGTTCAGCAACTGGCCGCCGTCGATCAGGGCCGACAGCCCGAGGACACCGAGCGTGCAGCAGAGATACAGGGCGCCAAGCGCGATCAGCGTGCGGGGGTTGCGCTGGAGGCCGCTGAACAGTGTCTGCAGGCCGGCCTTCTGGCCGCGCTCGAGATCGCGCGCAGCCTGCATCAGGCCGACCGAAAGTCCGGGAATGATCAGCGAAGCCGCCACCGCGCCGATCACCGGCAACACGTTGAGCAGCAGGATGGTCAGCCAGTACGTGACGACCAGCATCGCCAGCAGCGGCGGATTGCGCCGGAAGATCGCGAAGCCGGTGCCCAGCCAGGCCCAGCCTGCGGCGGCCGGCAATGTTTGAACCTGCATGCTCAGGCTTCCACGAAAATGTCGCGGTACGAGGCGTAGACCGCTCCCGAGAACACCGGTACCAGCAACAGCAAACCCATCAGGAATGGCAGCAGGGCGAAGAACAGCGCAACCACGAGGAAAATCCCGAAAATCGTCATCGCCAGCCAGTTTTTCGCACCGGCGTCGAAACTGGCACGCAAAGCGGCAGCCGGCCTCATGTCGTGGAAGAAAACCAGCGCTGGAGCGAACCAGGTGGCCATGATGACGGGGATCGACAGCACCAGGACGACGATGCCGGCCAGCATGACACCACCCACCGCAATGCTCAGGCCGAAGAGCTTGCCGGTGATGACGCCACCGAGCACGCCGCCGCTGACCAGAAGGAAGGCGATGAAGGCGAGGCCGAATATCCCGCTCGCGAAAAAGACGCCGACCATGACCAACTGGCCGGCATTGTGGCGGAAACCGGCGAACAGGTCGGCGACCTCCGGCTGAACGCCATTCGACAATTTACGGGAAATTTCCACCATGCCCGCCCCGAACAGCGGCGCCAGAAGATGGGCGGATATCTGGCCGAACAGCGGCACGATCGAGATCGCCATCAGGATCACCAGCAACAGTACCGTGCTGCCGATCCAGGCCCCGGGATTGGCGAGAAACAGCCGCCATCCCTCGCGCAGCCACTCGAAGCAGGCCCCGGGATCGATCTCGCGGCTTTCGCCCCGGAAACGGGTCGGCACGACGGGAAATTGCGTGTTCTCGGTCATAGGGGAATGCTAACGGGGGGTGGCATCCGGAGCAAGGACAAGACGTTGCAACAGCCCGCCGAAATGATCCGGGTTCTTGACGGTTACCACAGCGCCAGGGCGCGGATGATGCTTGGCATCCAGCCGCAACAGCCAGAACCGCAACGCCGCGGCACGCCGCATGGCCGGCCAGGCTTCGTGTTCCGCCGCTTGCAGCGGGCGTACCGCGCCGTAGCCCGCGAGCAGGGCCCGCAGACCTTCCGCGTCGTCTGCCCAGTCGTTGGCGACAACCGCCAGATCGAACAGCAGACTGTCCTCGCCGGCGAAATAGAAATCAAGGACACCGGAAATCGTTTCGCCCTGCCACAGCACGTTGTCGCGAAAGAGGTCGCCATGGACGATGCCGCGCGGCAAGTTCGAATAGTCGATGGCCGCCTGAAATTCGAGCTCGGCGAGCAGTCGACCGCACTCGTCGGCTGTCAGCAGCGGCGCCAGCGCCCGACCGGTCGCCTGACGCCACGACTGGCCACAAGGGTTGGGCAAAGGCCACGGGAAATCGGCGCCGGCCAAATGCAGGCGGGCCAGCGTTGCACCCAGCGTCCGGCAGTGTTCGGCGGTCGGCGTTTCGATGCATTCCCCGGGCAGGCAGGTGAACAAGGCGGCGGGCTTGCCGGCCAGCGGCCGCCAGAAACGCCCGTCGCCATCGGGCAGCGGGTGCGGACAGGGAATGCCGCGCACCGCCAGGTGGTCCTGCAGCGCGAGGTAGAAATCGAGTTCCCCCGGAGCCAGGCTCTCGAAAATGGTCAGCACCCGGCGGGTTCCGCCGACGCTCACGAAATAATTGGAGTTCTGCATGCCGGCGGCGATGCCGGCAAATCTTTCGAGCGGGCCTGTTCCGAGCGGCGCCAGCCAGCGCGCCAGCTCATCATGCGCGACGGTCGTGTAAACCGACAAGGATTACCAGGAGCGCACGGTCCACATCGGCGGCCGCACGGCCGGACCCATGGTGTCGCGCTGGACGAAGTTCCCGTCGCCCTGCTGGTCGACCAGATAGTAGGACGGGCCGACGGCCGGCGTCACTTTGACCATGTAGAGGCGGCCGTTGGCGCGAAACTCCTCGCGCGTCTCGCGTTCCTCCTTGACGATGGTGACCTGCGGCTCCAGCGCTTCGTCAAAAGCCTCCATGCCCGGTGGCGGCGGCGGGATGGCGGGGAGCGGCTGCAGGCCGCCGGGCTGTTGCTGAGCCCAGACCGGCAAGGCGGCGAGCAGAATGAGGGGGAATATGCGGCGCATGATCGTTCCTTGATGACTTGACCTAGATTCTATTACAGGTTGAGCATCAACTCGCGCTCGGCCGGCAGTGGCGCGAAGGGGCGCGCTTCGTAGTGTTTGAAAATCGCCTCGACCACCTGCTCCGGTTCGTCGATCAGCTGAATCAGGTTGATGTCCTCCGGATCGACCATGCCTTCGGCGACCAGCCTGTCCTTGAACCAATCGATCATCCCCTGCCAGAAGGCGGAGCAGACGAGGATCAGCGGAATTTTGCGCGCCTTGCCGGTCTGGATCAGCGTCAGCGCTTCCATCAGTTCGTCCAGCGTGCCGAAGCCGCCGGGCATCACGACATAGGCGCTGGCGAAGCGGACGAACATGTATTTGCGCGCAAAAAAGTGGCGGAAGGTCTGCGAGATGTCCTGATAGGGATTGGACTGCTGTTCGTGGGGGAGCTGGATATTCAGTCCGACCGACGGCGACTTGCCATGAAAAGCACCCTTGTTGGCGGCCTCCATGATGCCCGGACCACCGCCGGAAATCACCGAGAACCCGGAATCGGAGAGCAGCCGCGCCGTTTTTTCGGTCAGCTCATAATAAGGCGAGCCCTCCTTGACCCGGGCGCTGCCGAAAACCGTCACCGCCGGCTTGATCGCCGCCAGGCGTTCGGTCGCCTCGACGAACTCCGACATGATGCCGAAAATCCGCCAGGACTCCCGGGCCGAAGCCGATTGCAGCAGCGCCTCGGATTCCACGCCCATCACCAGTTTGTCGCTTTCCGTCACGTCTCATGCCTCTCTTGTTGTTGAACCACGGCCACTGCGTCCGGGACATCCTACTTCGGCTATACCGCGAGGACAAGCGAGTCGCCGCAAGCGCTCAAGGTCGTGGTTGCGGTAACTCGAATCCGGAAAACGCACGTTCGGATCCGCGTTGCGTCAGATGATGGCGATCCCGGAACAACAGGTTTTTCCCGTCGATCGCGGAACACTGCTTGTCGTCGCAAAGGGCGGCAAAGGTGTCGAAGAATTGCAATTCCGGGAATGACGCCGCGAGAGCGGCAAGATAGCGTTCGTAATCGACCCGCTTGCGCCGCATGAACTCGACACTCTCGCCACATCGCCGCGCGGCGTTGTTGCCGGCCCCCAGCCAACGGGCGACGGCCGGCCTGTCGGTGCACAGACGGGGATCGAAATCGAACTCCGGATTGTCGACCAGGAAAACCACCTTTTTTCCCGCTGCGAACAACTGCGTCAGCATCCTCTCCGTCACCCCGGCAAAAGGGTTGTCCTTCTCATGAATCCGCCCATGGTGATAGGCCACGAAAACCGTGCGAATTTCAGGCCGGCCAATCACCCACTCCACATTCGCCCAGTTGTCGTCGCCCGCCATCTGCAATGGCGCCTGGATCTGCAGCAGGGCGCCCCCAGAACGCGCCACGCGCGGCGCCAAACCGGGGAAGAAATGGTTGGCATGGCTATCGCCCAGCAATACATGGGTCACCGATGAGCGGCCGTCCAGCTGGCAATAAATCCCCTTGGGCTGTACCGCGGCCTTGCAAGCCGAGTCGACAATCCATTCCTCTGGCCAGTGCAGGGCCCGCCACGCATCGCCATCGACACGTGCCGGGAAGCCCTTCGCGCTGCGTGTCACGTCGCCCAATACGCCGATCACAACCAGCACGCCAAGGCCCGCCAACGGCATCCAGGCGGCCCGCAACAGGCGATTTCCCGACCGGCGCACCGGTATCTCCAGATAACGGTAAGTCGCCCAGGCCAACCCGAACGAAACCGCGATCAGGCAAAGGGCCAGGACGATCGAAAGCTCGCCGAAAAGTATGCGGGCAAACGAAAACATCGGCCAATGCCACAAATAAAGTGGATAACTGATCAAGCCGACCGCCACCAAGGGACGAGCCGCCAGATAACGGCCGGAAAACCGGGCAGCAGGCTCGGACAGAATGACCAGTGCGGCACCGGACACGGGGATCACGGCCCGCCAACCGGGAAAGGGCTGTGCGCCATCGATTCCCATATAGGCGCCGATGATCAGCAGAATGCCGAGCGGACTCAGCCACCCGAGGCAAGCCGCCCCATACGTCGACAGCACCTGCCGCATTCGTTGCCCGTGCAACGCCAGCAAGGCACCGGCGAGCAACTCCCAGCCCCGGTAATGCGGCAGAAAAAACGCTGCGACCGGATCGCGCGGCGTAACGAGCAGGCAGGCGATCAGGCTGAGCGACGCCAGGCCGAGCGGCAGCCATTTTCCATGCGGGCGCAAGCGGATGGCGAGCCAGAGCAACCAGGGCCAGACGATATAGAACTGTTCTTCGACGGCCAGCGACCAAAGATGCAGAAGAGGCTTCAGCTCGGCATCGGTATCGAAATAGCCGGCCTGGGAATAGAGCAGGAAATTGTTGGAAAAATAGGCGCTATGGACCATAGACTGGCCGAGCATGCGCAGTTCGCCGGGCATCAGCAAGGCCAGGCCCAGCAGCCAGACGACGGCCAGCATGGCCAGCAACCCAGGAAATACGCGCCGAATACGCCGCGCATAGAAGTTGCGGACAGTGAAGCCGCCGCGCCCGAAATCCTGCAGGATCAAGGCCGTGATGAGATAGCCGGAAATGACGAAAAATACGTCCACACCGACGAAACCGCCCGACAGAAAACCCGGGAAGGCGTGGAACAACAGCACCCCGAGAACGGCAATGGCGCGCAGCCCGTCGATATCCGGTCGATATGCCAGATGCTCCAGGCCCGCCACCCCTCTTTTGGCGCTGCTCATGCGGCGACCTGCGTCACTTCGCCGGCACGCGCGGCCTTTTCAGCCGCTGCCGCGAACTCTGACATAATACAAACCATTCTCGAGCATCCCGGGAGCAAGGCCGACTGCCGCACGGCCCCGGAACGCCCACTCGTCACCCACCCTTTATTTTCAGTCACTTCTCATGCGTCTCTTGTTGCTGGTGGACGGCTCGTCCTACCTCTATCGCGCTTTCCACGCCCTGCCCGACCTGCGCAACCAGGCCGGCGAGCCGACCGGCGCGCTGTACGGCGTGCTGAACATGCTACGTCGTCTGGAAAGCGACTACAAGGCGGACTACAAAGCTGTCGTATTCGACGCCAAGGGCAAGACCTTCCGCGACGACTGGTATCCCGAATACAAGGCGCACCGGCCACCGATGCCGGAAGACATGATCGGCCAGATCGAACCACTGCACGCTGCGATCAAGGCCGCCGGCTGGCCGCTGCTGATGGTCGATGGCGTCGAGGCCGACGATGTGATCGGCACGCTGGCCACGGCTGCTGCGGTCGACGGCCTGGAAACGCTGATTTCCACCGGCGACAAGGATCTGACCCAGCTGGTCGGCCCGCACGTGCGCTGGTACAACACGATGAGCAACGAACTGCTCGACGAAGCGGGCGTCGAGGCCAAGTTCGGCGTGCCGCCGGGCAGGATCGTCGATTACCTGGCGCTGGTCGGCGACACCGTCGACGGCGTGCCCGGCGTGCCGAAGTGCGGCCCGAAGACCGCGCTCAAATGGCTCGCGCAATACGGCTCGCTCGACGAGATCATCGCTCATGCCGACGAAATCGGCGGTGTCGTCGGCCAGAACCTGCGCGATCACCTGAGCTTCCTGCCGCTCGGCAAGAAACTGGTCACGGTCGCCTGCGACCTGCCGGATTTGCCCCATCCGAAAGCGTTGACCGCAACCGAGCGCGACATCGATACCTTGCGCGCGCTCTACACCCGCTACCAGTTCCGCAGTTGGCTAAACGAGATCGACGGCCCCGACGCGGCTGCCGGCATGCCGGCACGCCAATCGACGCCGGCCGAGGCCAGGCAGCCGACCGCGGCGATCGCCGTCAATTACGAAACCATCCTCACCTGGCCGCAATTCGACGCCTGGCTGGCGAAGATCGAGGCTGCCGAGCTGACCGCACTCGACACCGAAACCACCAGCCTCGACTCATTCGCCGCGCGCATTGTCGGCATTTCGCTGTCGGTGACGCCCGGCGAGGCCTGCTACATCCCGCTCGCTCATGCCACCACCCTGAGCGCCCCCGGCGTCGCCGACCAGTTGCCGCGCGACGAAGTGCTGGCCAAGCTCAAACCCTGGCTAGTCGCGGTCGACCACAAAAAAGTGCTGCAAAACGCCAAGTACGATCAGCACGTCTTCGCCAATCACGGCATCGAGCTGGCCGGCATCGCCCACGACACCATGCTGCAAAGCTATGTGATCGAATCCGACAAGGGCCACGACCTCGGCCAGCTCTGCACCCGCCACCTCGGGTTGGAAACCATCGCCTACGAAGACCTGTGCGGCAAGGGCGCCAAGCAGATCGGCTTCGATCAGGTCGACATCGAACGTGCCGCCACCTACGCCGCCGAGGACGCCGATGTCACGCTACGTGTGCATGACGTGCTGCACCCGCGCTTCGCCGACGAACCCGGCCTGTCGCGCATTTACCATGACATCGAAATGCCGGCCCGCCAGGTCATCTGGCAGATGGAACGCACCGGCATCCTGATCGACGGCGACGTGCTCGCGCGCCAAAGCCACGAAATCGGCCAGAAGATCATGGCCCTCGAAGCGCAGGCTTACGAACTCGCCGGTCAGCCCTTCAACCTGGCCTCGCCCAAGCAACTCGGCGACATCCTGTTCACCAAGCTCGGCCTGCCGGTCAAGAAAAAGACGGCCTCCGGCGGCCCGTCGACCGACGAGGAAGTGCTCTCCGAACTCGCACTCGACTACCCGCTGCCCAAGCTGCTGCTCGAACACCGCAGCCTGTCCAAGCTCAAAGGCACCTACACCGACAAGCTGCCGCGCCAGATCAACCCGGAAACCGGCAGAGTGCATACTCACTTCTCGCAAGCTTCCGTCGTGACGGGGCGGCTAGCCTCCAGCGATCCCAACCTGCAGAATATCCCGGTGCGCACCGAGGAAGGCCGGCGCATCCGCACCGCTTTCATCGCGCCGCCCGGCAGCAGCATCGTTTCGGCCGACTATTCGCAGATCGAGCTGCGCATCATGGCGCATCTTTCCGGCGACGAGCGGCTGCGCGATGCCTTCGCCCACGGCGAGGATGTGCACCGGGCGACCGCCGCCGAGATTTTCGGCGTCACGCCGCTCGAGGTCGGCCCCGACCAACGGCGCGTCGCCAAGAGCATCAACTTCGGCCTGATCTACGGCATGAGCGCCTTCGGGCTCGCCCGCCAGCTCGGGCTGGAACGTAGCGCCGCGCAGACCTACATCGACCGCTACTTCGCCCGTTACCCCGGCGTCGCCCGCTACATGGAAGAAGCCCGCCAGACGGCACGTGACAAGGGCTACGTCGAAACCGCCTTCGGCCGCCGCCTGTGGTTCCCTGAGATTCGTTCCAGCAACGGCAACCGCCGCCAGGGCGCCGAGCGCGCCGCGATCAACGCGCCGATGCAGGGCACCGCCGCCGACCTGATCAAACTCGCGATGATCGCCGTCCAGGACTGGCTGTCGCGGTCAACCCGGAAAAGTTGCCTGATTCTGCAAGTCCATGACGAGCTGCTGCTCGAAGTGCCAGACGACGAGTTGAGCGAAGTGCGTACTCACCTGCCGCGCCTGATGAGCCAGGTCGCCGAACTCAAGGTGCCGCTCGTCGTCGAGGTCGGCATCGGGCCGAACTGGGAAGCGGCGCATTGACCACCAGGTAGCGCTACGCGGGCAACGCCTGATCCGGCGTTCTGTAACGCAGCACTTTGGCGGGAACGCCCACGGCGACCGCCCATGCCGGAATGTCGCGGCTGACCACGGCCCCGGCGCCCACCACGGCGCCTTCGCCAATCGTCACACCGGACATGATCACGACATTCGCCCCGATCCACACGTCGCGCCCGATCCGGACAGGCGCGGCGACCGAGGCCTGCGCATGAATCGGCTCCCGCCCGTCAAAACCATGCTGATAGGTAATGATCCTCACCCCCGGCCCGACCAGCGTCCGCTCCCCGACATCCACGCCGCCGCTGCCATCGATGAACCCGAAACAGTTGATCTCGACACCCCGACCGAGGCGGATTCCCCCGTTGCCGCCAATCAGGATCGCCTGCTGGTTGAGGGTGACCTTGTCGTCAAGGCGGATTTCGCCGCTTCTGGAGGCATCGAGGGTCACGCCGCGCATGATCTTGCATGAGCGCCCTATCGTCAGCCGATCGATCCCCTTCAGATAGCTCCGCAGGGATAGGCGGGTCTTGTTGCCGAGCCGCAGGCGGAGCGCCAGGAAAAAGGCTTTCAGGATACGCATCGGTCGCTTGAACCCAGCGCGTTCGCCTTTGCCTGCAGGCGCAGGAAGGCATCGAATACATCGCTTGCGGTCAACGTCGCCACATCCTCGTTTTTCGGCTGAAGCAGTTCGTATGGAACACCCCAGGGATGCCAGCGGCGCGCATCCGAATGGCCGAAAAAGCAGACGATCGGCTTGCCCAAAGCCGCCGCCAGGTGCATCGCACCGCCATCCGACTGCACCATGAAATCGCACAGAGACAAGCCGGCGATCAATTCCGGCAACGTCGAAGTCGGGACCGCATGCACCGGCAGGTTGCTCACGCCCTGGAGAATTTCGGCAGCCTTGCGGTCGTCACCCGGATGACGAGGATCGTTCTCGTCGCCCGGCGACCAGAACAGCAGGAAGTCGACCGGACAATGCGTCGCCAGGCGATGGGCAAATTCGATGAAACGCCCCGCCGGCCAGCGTTGCGACGGCTTGCGGGCGGAAATATGCAAACCGACGCGCAAGCGCCCGCCCGAATCCGCCGGCAAAGCCAATTTTTCGCACAACGCCTCGACCCGAACCGCGTCCGGCATGACCTGACAGGGAGGTATCGGCTGATCGACGCGCCTGCCCGGCAAACGGCGCAACAGCGCAAACACCTTCTCGACTTCGTGCAGCGCTCCGGTATCGTCGTTGGCGATCACGTCCTTCGCGCCAAGCCAGCGCGCGAAGCGCCGCGCCGACGCCTGGCCGGCCACCGCGGGAATCAGCACGAGATCGATCCGCCTTTGCCGCAGGCGAAGGACGGTTTTCAGACGCTGGACATAAGACCTCAGCGCAGAACTACCCTCTTCCAGATGCTTCGCCTTGTGATAGACGATGACTTCGTCCACTGCCGGATGGCCGATCAGGGCCGGCGCACTGTAGCTGTTCGCCAGCACGCCGATCCACGCTTCCGGATAATCCTGGCGCAAGCGGGCCAGCAAGGGCGTGGTACATACCAGATCGCCGATATTGTCGGTACGGATGACCAGAATGTTCATGGCGACGTATCGGGAACGCCCGGCCTGAGCCGCGCTAGCCAAATGGCGATCAATATCATCGTGATCAGTCCGTGCTCATGGTGGAAGGTCGTATTGAACAACCCGCCCAGGACTGTCACGACCCAGGCGCCCAAAGCCCCGCCCCAGAGCGTCTTTTGCAGCGGCGAGTCGGTGTTGCGCAGGCGATGACGGAACAGGGTCACCCCGATCCCCGCCAGAAAAATCAGGAGTGGCAATAAGCCGACCAGGCCGCGCTCGGCCAGCGTGTTGAAGTACAGGCCATGGGCATGTGCGGTGAACCACAGGTCTTCCGGTGCAAACAACTGCCCGCTTTTTTCCTGCCACTGCGCCGCCAATTCCGGACTCATCTTGTTGAAATTGTTGATCCCAAGGCCGAACAACGGGTATTCGCGTGCCGCCAGAATCGACGATCTGGCCAGCGCAGGCCGATACGAGCCTTGCTGGTTTTCCTCGGCGTTTGTGCGGGTCTTGTTCAGCACCCCTGGGGCCAGCAGGATAGCCCCCGCCACCATCACAACGACGAGCAAAGCCGGTTTCCACAAGGCACGTTTCATCATCGCGGCACGGGCAAAAAGCCAGATCAGCACGAAGGCCACGGCGGGAATGACCGCCCCGCGCGACTGGGTAACGAACAGCGAGACCCACAAGGCTGCTGCGCCGACCCACAAATAGGCGCGCTGCCGGAGGGAACCGACCGCGGCCCCCGCCCAAGACAGCGCAACCGAGAACATGATGGCGATGTAAATTGCACTGTGATTGACGTGCCCAACCGAATTCAGCCCAAGCCACACGCGCTTTTTCGTGACCAGCAAGCCCCAGTAACCATAAAGCAGGGTCAACAAAGTCGCGACGATCGCGACGGCCAGCAAGCGCCAGAGAAATTTCGCCTCGTAGTTGCTGCGACGCAGGGCAAGGAAAACCAGGCCATAGACCAGAACGTCGTGGGCGGCCGCCATCCCCTTGTTCGGCATGAACGCACCAAAGAAAACTGAAGCGTAGGCCCCGGCAATCAGGGCCAGTACCGTCACGTCCCATCCCGACCACGGCCCGCCCCAATCCTTGGCGCGCCAGCGGTTGACGGCCCACAGCACGAGGAACAGGACAACCGCAATGTTTTTTGGTGCCTCGACGGCCGGCAAAAATGCGACCACGGCAAGCAAGGCCCATTGCTCCGCAGTGTTGAGATCGATCCGACGCATGTTTGGCCCAAAAAATGGCGATTATACCGGCTACCTCCTTGCCGCCTTTGAACTGTGCGCCAATTGCGACACAATGCGCCCTGCAACCGATAAGCGCACCGAAGAGAAAACCCCGATGAAAATCCTGGTCATCAAACGCGACAAGCTGGGCGACATGCTGCTGACCACGCCGATGCTGGCCTGGCTGCGCAAGGTGCTGCCCGACGCCGAGATTCATGTGCTGGCGAACGATTACAACGCCTGGGTACTTGCCGGAAACAGCGACTTCGACCGAATCTGGACGCTGCCGCGCGTCAAGCATGCGGGCCGCGTCCGACCGGGTGCTGCGCTGACGACCCTGAAGCTGTTCTGGCAATTGCGCCAGGAAAAATTCGATTGGGTGCTGGTCGCCAACGGTGAAGAATCCCCGCGCGCGATCCGACGCGGTCTCTGGCTTGGCGGCAAGAATACCGTGAGCTACGTTCAGTCAGCCAGCAGCTATCCCAAGCTGAGCCACCCTTTACCCACGCCGCTGGATGAGCACGAAAGTCGGCGCCTTGCCCGCCTCGCAACGGCCATCGGGCTGCCTCTGCCGGCGACCCTGCCAGACCCGCTTTATGTCCTGCCCGAGAAGGATGCCCTTTTCGCCCGGCAGTGGCTTGCCGAACAGAAGCTCCAGCCGGGCCGCTATATCGTGCTCGGCCTGGGCGCCCGTCGGGCGAAGAAACAGCCAACCACGCAGCAGGTTCTGGACTGGTCGGCGGCCATTGCCGAGCGCTGGGGACTGGCAACGGTATTCATGTGGACACCCGGCAAGAGCGATAACCCGCTTTACCCCGGCGACGACGAGGTTGCCGAACCGGTACTGGCCGCCAACTCGCCCCATATCCATCCGTTCCGTGGCCCACTGGATCAGGCCCTGGGTCTGATCTGGCACGCCCGGACATCGATATTCCCCGACAGCGGCCTGATGCACTTCGCCGCCGCCAGCCCCGGGGGCGTTCTCGGGCTGTTCGCCGATACCGCAAAATCGCCGCCGCCGTCACAATGGGCGCCGATCGGCCCGCGTGCCGAATGGGTCGAGGCTCCGCTGGCCGTCGCCGAACTGCCCGATTCGCTGATTCTCGACCGGGTCGGCATCCTGCTCGGGCCGGACGGCTGACTTCGGCCTAGGCCTTGCTCGCGTAGAGTTGCGGATTCAAGGTGGGATCGTTGTACATCTTGAATTGGCGGTAAATCTTGAAGTAAGCGTTGCCGGCCGCCGCGTCGGCAAGCAGGGAATCAAGACAGGCCGCCAGGTCGGCGCGTTGTTCATTCAAACGTGCCAGCTTGACCCGGCACGATTCGCGGTGTTCTTCGGAAGCATCCGTCCGCTCCACCTGTTCGCGCATGGCCTTGGTCTTCAGCGACATGATCGACAGGCGATCGATCATCATCCCGGCCGTTTCCGAGTGCTGGCGTGCCGTCGGCGTACGCTGTACCGCGCCGATGGCCACCAGCAAGGCCTCGTCGATGCACTCGGTCGCATCGTTGCGCGCCTGGTTGAAGCCATCGATGGCACGCTTGTTCTTGGCAATCTCGCTGTCCGATACATCGCGGCGCCGCGCGAGGTCTTCTTCGGCCCAGAGCAGGCTGTTGTAGCGATGATTGGCGGCAATCCACTGCCACGCCGGATCGGTCAATCCGTCCAGCATCCCGACAAGCGTTTCCGGCCAACCGGCGTTTGTCAGGCACTTGTCTTGAAAAGCGGTGATTTCGACACTGTTCAACATGTGGGCAACCTCGTGAAAATCAAATTCCGAATGAAACAACCAAACTGATCGACGCCCGGAAGCATTATCGGGCCGACATGGCAAGGGAGACACCCAACGCCGCGACCAGTTGCCCGGATACCGCGTCGACGGACAACTCAGCCATCGCCGTCGTTTCGTCGCAGGCCTGCCCCCGGCGGGGGTGGTCGAGCGAAAAATCGTAAGGATGCTCGAGTGGCCCGTACAGCGAGCGCGGCAGCTTGCAATGGAACATGGCGACGATCGGAATATCGAACGACCCCATGATATGCGTCGGCCCCGTATCGACACCGACATAGGCATCCAGAAACGACATCACCGCCCCCGCTTGGCGCAGACTCAAATCGCTGAACGCCGCGCAGCGGCCACCGATCCGGCGCTGGGCGGCGGCGATGTTGTCGCGCTCGTCCGGCCCGCCGAAGATGACGAACGCAGCATCCGGCCAGCGCGCGCGTATCCGCTCGCACAACTCGACGAAATGGTCCACCGGCCAGTCCCGATAGGCCTTGGTCGGAAAGCTCGCAATTTTGAGTCCGATCAACGGATGCACACCTTCAAGACCCAGGGCGGCCAGGCGGTCCGCTGCGGCCCGACGCTCGCTTTCGTGGAGCGCAAAGCTCAGCCGCTTGCCGGCCGCCGGAACACCCAAAGCCGTGACCAGGCGCAAGGCGCCGTCGACGGCATGTTCGGAATAAGCCGGCGCCTCCTCGACACAGCGATAGAGGCGCGCGTTCACAGCGGCATCCTGCTGGCGAAAAGCCACGACCCGGCGAGCGACGCGCAAGGCATAACGAACCAGCGCCTGATCGTGACCATAAACGAGGGCCAGATCGTACCGCGATGCCTGCAACCAGCCACGGAACACCGCACGCTGTTTGGTAATGGCGCCGACCTCGGCGACGAACGGCAAGTGCTCGAGCACCTCCACCCGCTTCGGATGCCCAAGCACGGTAATCCGGGCCTCCGGCCACATCCTGGCCAGCGCACGAATCGCTGGCGTCGCCAGCAACGTGTCGCCGATACGGCAAACGTTGATGACCAGAATGCTGGTCGGCGCCTCGCTCATGGCGCCCCGCACGCCTTGCGGAACAGACTCTCCATGCGATCCAGCATCGTCTCGCGTCCATGTGCCGCCAGCACATGATCGCGCGCCGCCTGCCCCAGACGCTGGCACAGACCGGCATCGCCGAGCAGGCGATTCAACGCAAGATCCAGTGCGGCGACATCCTGCGGCGGCACCACCAGAGCTGTCGCCTCATGCTGCGCCAGTTCGGGAATCGCGCCGATATCGGTCGTAATGCAGGGCAGACCGCAGGCCATCGCCTGCATCAGGGCCTGCGGCACGCCTTCGTTGGCATAGGAGGGCAGCACGAACACATCGAGCGCCTGCATCCAGGGCACGACGTCGGGATGATTGCCGACCAGATGCACGCGATCCTGTAGCCCCAGTTCCGCGACCTGCGCGGTCAGCGCCTCGCGCTGCGGGCCGTCGCCAACGATCACCAAGTGCGCTGCCGCCGGCATGTTCCCGGCAAAGGCCTCGACCAGGAAACGATGGCCTTTCCAGCTGCGCAAGGTGGCGACGATGCCGACCAGCGGCGCGCCTGTCGGCAACCCAAGTTGCGCGCGCCGCGCCGCGCGCTCGTCGGCATCGGCCGGACGGTAGCGTAGCGCGTCGACACCGGTCGGCACGGAAACCACGCGCTCGGGTGCCACGTGCAAGGTCTCCAGCAACTGCGCTCGCAGCGACTCGCCGGTGGTCGCGATGTAGCGCGTGGCATCGGCATACAGCCAGCGTGTCGCCCAGTTGTCCGCCAGCGGGGCGGAAATGTGGCGGGTTCGCACGATGGGCGGTGCGTCGGTGAGCAATCGACAGGCCAGGGCGGCCAGCCAGGTATCGGTCGAACTGTGGGCATTGATGACGTCGACCGGATGCCGCTTCAGATAGGCGCGCATTGCCAAAACGCCCCCCGGACGCTTGCGGCCGATCGGCAAAGCCTCGACCGGCACGCCAAAACGCGGGGCTTCGGTGAAAATCCGCGCCTCGGGCGGACAGACGAGCCGCACATCGTGGCCGCGCTCTATCAGGCCCTGTGCTTCGGAAAGAATGCGGATTTCCTGCCCGCCCCAGCCGCAGGAGGCTTCGGTATGGAGGATTTTCATTCTGCCGTTGCCAGTGATTCCTGTACCTGCATGCTGTGCAGGCGCGCGTAAATGCCATTCATCGCCAGCAATTCCGAGTGTTTGCCGACTTCGGCGATCTTTCCGGCGCTCAGCACGGCAATGCGGTCGGCCCGCTCGATGGTGGTCAGGCGATGGGCGATGACCAACGTCGAACGGCCAAGCATCAGTTCGTCGAGCGCCGCCTGCACATGCCGCTCCGATTCCGTATCGAGCGCCGACGTGGCTTCGTCGAGGATCAGGATGGGCGCGTCCTTCAGGATGGCGCGCGCGATGGCGAGGCGCTGGCGCTGGCCGCCGGAAAGTTTGACGCCGTTCTCACCGATCATCGTATCGAACCCGTCCGGCAAGGCCTCGATGAACTCCAGCGCATGGGCCGCCCGCGCCGCAGCGCGGATTTCCTCGATCGTCGCATTGCACTTGCCACCATAGGCGATATTGGCGCCTATCGTGTCGTTGAACAGCACGACATCCTGGCTGACCAGCGCGATGTTGTCGCGCAGACTGCTCAGACGAACCCGGTCCAGCGCGTGACCATCGACGCGGATTTCCCCGCCGTCAAGCAGAAAGAAACGCGGCAACAGGTTGGCGGCCGTCGTCTTGCCGCTGCCCGAGGGGCCGACCAGCGCCACGCACTCGCCTGGGCGGATCGTCAGCGACACGCCGTTGAGTGCCGGACGATCGGCGCCAGGGTAGGTAAACGTGACGTTGTCGAACTCGACCAAGCCTTGGGCACGCCCGAGTTCTTCCGTGCCGTGATCGCCTTCCGGCATTTCGTCGATCAGCGAAAAGACGCTTTCGGCTGCCGCCAGACCGCGCTGGATCGGCGCATTGACGTCGGTCAGGCGCTTGAGCGGGGCAAGGATCATCAGCATTGCCGTGACGAAGGAAACGAAACTGCCAACTGAAGTCTGGTCGCTTGCCGCCTGCTTCATGGCGACACCCATGATGATGGCGACTCCGCTGGCCGCGAAGAACTGCACGATCGGCGTCTGCGCCGCGGCGGCCAGGGCGGCGCGCATCGTCAGACCGCGCTGCTCCTGCACCGACTTGCGAAAACGTCCCTCCTCGTAGGCCTGACCACCGAAAATCTTGACTACCTTGTGGCCTTCGATGGTTTCCTGCAGGACCTGGGTGATCCGCCCCATGGAATCCTGCTGGCCCTTGGCGACCCGGCGCAAGCGTTTGCTGAAAATCTTCACCACGATGGCGATGAAGGGAACGACGGACAGCGTGATCAGCGTCAGCCGCCAGTTCAGGTAAAGCAGCCAGGAGAGCAAACCGACGATGGACAAAGTATCCTTGATCAGTGTCGTCAACGCCCCGGTCGCCGCGCTGGCGACGCCGGAAACGTCGTAGGCGATGCGCGACATCAACCGCCCGGACAGGTTGTCGCTGTAATACCGGGTGGGCAGGCGAACCATGCGTTCGAACATGCCCTGGCGCAATTCGGCGACCACGTTGCTCGACACCCAGCTCATCGCGTAGTCGCCGAGGAAGCCGAAAATCGCGCGGACCAGGAAGAGCCCCATGATGGCCAGCGGGTAGAAGAGCCAATCCCAGGGGCCGCTCGACGATGAAAAGCCATTATCGAGCAAGAATTTCATCATCGCCGGGAAGATCGGCTCGGCCAGCGAGGTGATCGCCATGCAGACCAGCGCCGCGACGAATATCTTCCAGTAGGGCCGGACGTAGGTCAGCAGTCGGGCATACAACTCGCGACTGTTCATGTCATTGGACATGCAAATACCTGATGCCAAAAGTAAAGGGCAGGATTATACCTGCCCGGCCGCCGCCCCGCCGATAGACCGGTAAAGCGCCAATAAACGATCGGCCATCGCCGGCAGCGTCAGCGCTTCGACACCGAGCCGCGCAGCCGCACGGGCAGCGGCATCCCCGGCCAGCCCTGCCAGGTCGTCCAGGCGCAACGCGAGCCCGGCTTCATCGACAGCATCGACCACCCAGCCGTTTTCGCCGTCGCGCACCCACTCCTGCGCCCCGCAGGTCGTCGAGGTAACAACTGGCAGGCCGCTGGCAAAGGCCTCCAGCGCCGCATTCGGACACGGGTCGTAGAGCGTCGGCAGCACGAACCCATCGGCAGCGCCATACCAGGGCCGGACATCCTTCAACGGGCCGGTGAAGTGCACACGCTGTTCCAGCCCCAGTTTCGCCGCCAGCGCCTGCATGGCTTTCAGCTTGCGGTCGGCGCCGACGATGACCAGCCGTGTGGCTGGGTTACGCGCCTTGGCAAACGCCCGCAGCAGTTGCGGCACCCCCTTGCGCTCGAAGCCGCTGCCGACGAACAACAGCAACGGCGCGCCTTCCGGAACCCCGGCCCGGGCACGCGTCGGCACGCGGAATTCGCCTGCCAGCCCGGGGTGAAACATGGCGGTATCGACCCCGTTGTAGATCACGTGCAACCGGTTGCGGTCGACCCCGTAAAAACGCCAAATTTCATCGGCCACCATCCGCGAATTGCAGATCACCGCTCGCAAGGCCGGATGCGCGAACATGGCCATTTCGGCGCCGAGAACATAGCGGTGATAAGGCGACCAGGCCTGCGCCGTTTTCTGCAACCCTCCCAGCACGCGCGCCCGGTGCGCCAGCCACGCCGCATGCACGCCGTCGCCGGCACGGAAGATCATGCAGCCCGGTATCCGCTCGTGTGATTGCGTGATGTCGAAACCGCCCGTCGCCATCGCCAACTGCACAGCGGCGGAAAAGCTCCGGTCGCGCGCCGCCCGGCCACCCCATAGCCGGGAATACGGCGGGTCGCAGGTAATCTGTTTAAAACCCTCGCGTGGTGCGCCATCCCAGCTGCGGGTGATCAGCGTGACCTCCGCCCCCTCGTCGGCCAGCGCCCCCAGCGCCCGCTCGACGAAGCGCTCCGCCCCGCCGAACGGGTTGTAGCGCTGGCGGACGATGGCAATTTTCACCGTGCGAGCAGTTCGTGTACGGCGCCCAACACCTCGTCGACCGTCAGCGAAGTCAGGCAATCGCTGACCTTGCCGCCACCGCAGCCATCGATGCCACACGGCCGGCACGGATGGTTCCGGCTGGCGACGACCCTGAACGGCACGCCCCACGGCCCCCATTGCTTGTCGCCGGAAGGGCCAAACAGCGCCACGACCGGCGTGCCGACCGCCGCCGCGATGTGCATCGGCGCGGAATCGACGCCGATAAACAGCCGGGATGCCTTGGTCAGCGCCGCCAGTTCCTTCAACGAAAGCCGGCCCGCCAGGCTGAACGCCGGCTGCGGCAGACGTGCCTGGATCGCCTCGACCATCGCCTGCTCGTCGTGGCTGGGTGCCGCCGTCAGCACCACGGCATGGCCTGCGGCCTGCAGGCGGGCGACCAGTTCCGCCATATGCTCGGCTGGCCAGCACTTGAAGAACCAGCGCGAGGCCGGGTGGACATGAATGAATTCGCCGCCCTGCAACCCGAAACCTTGCAGGTGCGTCGCCAAGCTTGCCTCGGCGGCCGGCCCCGGCACCAGCAGCATGCGCCGTTCATCGGGCGCCGGCTGGATGCCGATCCGGCGCAGCGCGTCGAGGTTGGCCTCGACCATGTGGCGCAAGGCATTGCGCGGCGCCATCTGAAGATGGGTGAAACTCTTCTGCCAATGCTTGTTGCGTCCGGCGACCGCCGGCCCGACCGACCAGCGCGGCTTGAGTAGCCGGCACAGCCAGGCGCCGCGCCAGTGTTCGGTCAGGTGGATGACCAGATCGTAGCCGCGCGCCTTCAGGGTGTTGTAGAGCGCCAGTTCGGCGCTGGCCTGGCCGGCGAAGCCCAGTTTTTTCCACTGCCGGTCGATGGTGTGCACATTGGCGATGGCCGGGTGCAGCGTCAGCATCTCGGCGGTATCGGCATAGACAAGCGCATCGATCTCGACCTGCGGCGCATGCGCCTTGAGCACCGAAAACACCGGCGAACTGACCAGCACATCGCCGTGGTGGCGCAGCTTGATGACCAGCGCGCGGCGAATTTCGCCCGCAGGCACGGCATCACGCAGGGGATTGAAGGTTTCCATGCCCGCCATTTTACCGGGGGACTTCCACCGTCGTGCGCGAACCGTAAGGGAAAACCAGTTGCGGCCAGGCGGCGGGCGGCAATTGTTGCCAATGTGCCAGCAAGGTGCGGATCACCCCGGCATGGGTAACGACCACCGCCTCGGGCACCGCCAGCCCGGCGACAAAAGCGAGCGCCCGGCGCTGTACCGCATGGGGCGACTCGCCGCCCGGCGGCGCATAGCCGGCCACATCGGCGGCCCAGGCATCCAGTTCGGCGCGCGGCACGTCGTCCCAGCGCGCGCCTTCCCAGCTTCCGAAATCCATCTCGACCAGGCGTTCGTCGATCTGCGGCGCCGGGTGCAGATATTCGGCCAGCACCCGGCAACGGCGCAAGGGGCTACTCCACACCGGCAGGCCCGACGGCAACCCGGCTCGCAGGCGCTCGGCCACCGCCGCCGCATTTTCGGCCTCCAGATCGAGTCGACCGTAACAGATGCCCGGTTCAACGACCGGCTTGGGATGGCGGATCAGATGCAGGATCACGCGAGCGAAGTTGCGAAAAAACTCAGCGTACGAAATGAACGCCTAGCGTCGCCACCGCGACAGTCAGCGCGCCGAACAGCAGATTGGTCGCCACCAGCACGCGAATACGGCTCATCGCCGCCCCGGCGGCCGGCCAGTCCTGCGCCGCCACGCCGGCCTTGAGACGGGGGTAGTGGAGGAAGTAGATCACGCAGAAGATACCGGTCATGAGCAGGCCAATTGTTTCCATGACATGCCAGTGGATCGGCGTCTGGCCGAAGCCGACCAAGGCGACGATCGCGAATCCCGAAACGATAATGGCGACAATGCTGGCCGCGACCGCGAAGAAGAAACGCCCGAGCACTTCCGCCAGCAGCTGCAGACGTTGGGGCGGCGGCAACTGCGCGGCGGCGACCGGGCGCAGGCAGAAGTGCGCGAAGAACATGCCACCGATCCAGACGATGACGCCAGCGAGGTGCAGCAGGAGCAGGAAGGAACGCATTTGTGTACCCGGGAAACTTGATTTCGGGCAATCATACCCTCGCCCGCTATTGCGAATGTCGGGAAGCGCCTGCCCGGACAATGAACAAAAAAAATCCCCGCCATGTCTGTAGCGGGGATTGAAGTCTCGAAAGGGGGGATTTCGAGAGGAGGGGTCTGATGCAATGACTGCAGTGTACGTGGGTGCCGCGCCCGCGTCTGTGTCGCCATTGTTGGCGTCGTGTAACAACATGTTGCGCCACGGTTTTTTGCCCGGCTTCGCCGTCAGTCGCCATCGGCCATGGCAGCAGCTAGAATGAGCTGCCTCCCAATCGGACTCTCCACGCATGCTCACTCGCTCACTGGCCCTGTCCATCGCATCGACCGTCCTCCTGACTGCCTGCGAGACCCAGCCGTCTAAGGCCGCGCCTGCCGCGCGCAGCAACGCCCAGCTCGAACTGAAGCTCGCCAGCGGCAACTACCGTTGCGAGCAAGGCCAGCGCGTGCAGGTTGAACGCGAAATGCGCAACCAGACGAATACCCGCATCAACATCGTCTGGAACGGCAGCAGCTACCACCTTGATCGCGATCCCTCCTACTCCGGCCTGCCGCGTTTCGAAGACCGGAAGAACGGGCTGGTGTGGATCGACCTGCCGTGGAAGGGCATGTTGCTGGACGGCACGAACGGTAAACCACTCGCCAACGAGTGTCGCGCCGCCTGAGCGCCTGTTCAGCCCCTGGCCTGCCAGAGCAGGCAGCGATTGTTGGACGGCATGGCGCGATCCTCGATCAAGGTCAAACCGGCCTGCACCGCCAGTTCGTTCACCTTTTCAAAATCCCTGATTCCCTGATACAGCGCCTTTTCCTTCAGCCAGCGGTCGAAGGCGGCGTTGCTGTCGCTGGTGAAGCATCCGTCGTAATTGAACGGCCCGTAAATCGCGACCCGGGCATTGGCAGCAAGCACCTCCGGCAGCCTGGCGAACAGGCGAACGACCGCTTCCCAGGGCATGATGTGCGAGGTGTTGGCGCTGAAAATCGCGTCGTAACGCCGTTCCGGCCAGTCGCCGAGGACATCGAGCACAAACGGCGGCGGCGTATTGGGCAGTGCCGCCTCGGCCAGCCAGGCGGCGATTCCAGGCAGGTTTTCCGGGCAATCCGAAGTCTGCCACATCAGATGCGGCATGGCGGCAGCAAAAAATATCGCATGCTGGCCGGTGCCGCTGCCGATTTCGAGCACCTCGCGGCACGCGGCGAAATGCTCGCGCAGTACCGCCAGAATCGGCTCGCGGTTCTTTTCGGTGGAGGGGGCGTGAGGCTTTTCCATGACGCCGGGCGGCAATTCCATCTTTGGCCTTTTTTTCAGGGTCGACCGCAACCAGTGCTGCTAGCCGCCCGCCACCCCCTTGGTGGCGTCGATATCGGCACGGCAAGGCCCTAGCAGGTGGAGAGCGAGATATTCGGGATCGTTCGAGCGCAATTGTGCGGCAAAAGCGACCAGCCGCGCATCGTTCACCGCCGCCAGCGCATCGACCAGAAGCCGCGCCGCTTCGCGCGGGCTGCTACTGCCGGGCTGATAACCAGGCCATTCCTTGTAGTGCGAAAGCAGTTGTTCGCGATGGTCGAGATAGAGCTGGCAGTGGCTGACGTAGTCGAGTTCGGCCTGCTTGGCAGCGATCTCGGCATCAATCTCGGCATCGCTGCTCTTGTAATGGGCCTTCTCGACGTCCGTCCAGTGCGGCTTGTCGCCGTGCTTTTCGCGCAGGGTCGCGTAGGTGCCGTGCAGGACGATCTGCGAATGGGTATGCACATCGCGGAAGACATGGACGATGTCCTTGCCGTGCCCCTCGGTGCCGACATAGCGCATCTCGGCCGCAACGCGCCGTGGGTTGAAGGCAAATTCGCGGGCGCAGGCGGCGCGCAGGGTATCGAACAGTTCCTTGGTCTTGGCCGGATTCACGGGGGCATCCTTTCGGTCTGATGACGCTGCAACGATGGCAACGCCTCCTTGGCAGCATACCCCTCTCGCCCGCTGCCGAGGTCACCCAATCAGTGATTCATGCTCCCCAGTGCGCGAGCAGGCCAAGATAGAACGCAATTTCGCTGACTTGTTGCACGGCACCCAGGCAATCGCCGGTGTAGCCGCCCAGCCAACGCTTGAATTTGCCCGCCAGCCAGAACGTGACCAGCGCCGCCAGCGCGCAGCCGGCAATCGCCTGTTCCGGCGGCAGCAAGACCAGCGCGGCGAGCACAAAGGCCAGCGCCACCATCATTTCGCCCGGCGAAAGGCGGGTCGCCAGCGGCTTGGCTTTCGAAAGCAGGTCTTCGCGCACGTAGTCCATCGTCGCCAGCAATAGCGTTGAGCAGAAGCGCGACAAGGCGTGGCCGGCCAGAAGCGCCCAAGGCACCAGCGCCGCGTCGAGCGAACTCAGCAGCGTGAATTTGCCGAGCAGCGCCAGCACCATCGCCACCACGCCGTAGCTACCGACCCGCGAATCCTTCATGATTTCGAGGATGCGCAGCTTCTCCCAGCCACCGCCGAGGCCATCCACCGTGTCCGACAAACCGTCCTCATGGAAGGCGCCGGTGGCGTAAATGGTCGCCGCCATCGACAGCAGCACGGCAACCGGCTGCGGCCACAACTGCACGGCGCCAAGGAAGACCAGCGCGCCGATGCCGCCGACCAGCAGGCCGACCGCCGGAAAGTAACGTGCCGAGCGGTTCAGCGCCTCGGCCGAATGCCCGACCCAACCCGGCACTGGCAGCCGGGTGAAGAAGCGGATAGCGCCGAAGAAATATTCCAGTTCGCGGCGCAGCATCAGGCTTTTTCCGCTTCTTTCCCGGAAACGCCGGCCGACTCGAAACTGGCCATGTCGTTGAGGAAACCCAGCGCCGCCCGCACCAGTGGATAAGCCAGCGCCGCCCCGGTGCCTTCGCCAAGACGCAGGCTGAGATCAAGCAGCGGCTCGACATCGAGCGCCTGCAACTGCGCCGCGTGGCCGGGCTCGGCCGAGCGATGGCAGAAGACGCAGTAGTCGAGCAGCGCCGGGGCCAACTTCGCTGCGGTCAACGCCGCCGCACCGACGATAAAGCCGTCGATCAGCAGGGTCATTTTCGCTTCCGCCGCGCCCAGCATGGCGCCCACCATCATGGCGATTTCGAAGCCGCCGAATTCGGCCAGCACATTCAGCGGTTCATCGTTGCCGCCAGTGCTGCGGTAGCGCGTCAGCGCCTGTTCGAGCAGCGCCTGCTTGCGCGCCAGCCCGGCATCGTCCAGCCCGGTACCGCGCCCGACGCAGGCGGCGAGCGGCGTGCCGGTCAGGCAGTGGGTGAGCAGCGAAGCGGCGGCCGTGTTGCCGATGCCCATTTCGCCGAAACCGACCAGATTGCAACGGTTGCTCGCAAGATTGCGGCTGATTTCGGCGCCGCGCGCGATGGCCTGGACACACTGTTCGGCGGTCATCGCCGGTTCTTCGATGTAGTTGGCCGTACCGGGCGCCACCTTGGCGTCGATCAGCCCGTTGCGGCGGCCGAAATCGTGTGCAACGCCGGCATCGATGATCGCCAGATGCATCTCGTTCTGCCGCGCAAACACGTTGATCGCGGCGCCGCCAGCCAGGAAATTCTCGACCATCTGCCAGGTCACGTCCTGCGGGTAGGCCGAAACACCGGCCTTGGCCGCGCCGTGGTCGCCGGCAAAAACCAGCAGATGCGGCTGGTCGAACTCGGGATCGAGGCGCTGCTGGATCAGGCCGATTTTTTTGGCGACCTGTTCGAGTTGGCCGAGCGCGCCGAGCGGCTTGGTCTTCTGGTCGATCTTTTGCTGCAGGGCAGCGGCCAGCCCCTGATCGGGGGCGGTGATGTTGAAATTGGAAGGCATCCGATTCTCCGGTCAAAAAACGCAAAAGGGCCTCGCGGCGGCGTTCAGCGAACGCGACCGCGAAGCCCTGTCCACAGGCTCCCTGAACCGATTCGATACGTCTTCTGGCTCTCGGATCGTCCGGCCTGCCGCGCCTTCCCGGCCGGGTTTTCCCCGTTGCCAGTGGCATCCTGCGACAACCGTCCCCGATTACAGCGGCGGGCCCGCCCCGGAATGGAGAAAATCTCGCCACCGGGTTCCGTTTCATCGAATCGGGGCGGATTATCCGGCTTGCCGGGAAGCCGCGCAATCACCTAAAGTGCCGGCCATGAAAGAACTCATCCTTGGCGGCGCCCGCTCGGGCAAAAGCCTGCTCGCCGAAAAGCGGGCCACCGCATCCGGCCTGCGCGTCGTCTACCTGGCCACCGCCGAAGCCTGCGACGGCGAGATGGCGCGCCGCATCGCCCACCACCGCGAACGCCGCCCGAACGACTGGGGCTGCGCCGAAGAAAAGCTGCAACTGGCCGCCAAACTGCGCGAACTGGCCGCACCGGATACCTGCGTGCTGGTCGATTGCCTGACCCTGTGGCTATCCAACCTGCTCTTCGCCGGCCGCGCGGCGGCACAGGCCGAAGCCGGCGAGGCCATCGACTGCCCGTTGCTGCAGGGCGAAACGGCCGCCTTGATCGAACTCCTCCCCACCCTGCCCGGCCATATCATTCTGGTATCCAACGAAGTCGGCTGGGGCATCGTGCCGATGCACCCGGTATCGCGGATATTCGCCGACGAACAGGGGCGGCTCAACCAGCGCGTCGCTGCCGTTTGCGATCAGGTCACACTGGTTGCAGCGGGGTTGCCGCTGAAGTTGAAAGGCTGAAGCCGACAATCTCCGGCCAGCGAATTTGGGCTGTTTTTTTTGGTTAGACCTCAACATAAGTGTTCTACCCGACCAGCTTGTTTTCAACCGCATACATCTTGCCTTTCAGCGTAATCTCAATATACGCGGGCGTCACCGCCTTAACGAGGTCAGCGGACTTGGCTTGCTCTAGAAGAATATCCAGCATCGCCCGCGAACCCGGCCAGCGCTCGGCAATGCTCCTGTAGGGTAAATAGCCATTTTGTCGCTCCATCTCGAAGATGCCTATTAGATGGGCCATAAGTTCCAGTAAGGCATCTCCACTACGTCTGGCAGTTCCTGCTACCGGCTCAAACGGACTTGTTGAAATCTCTGGCTTCACGAACAGTGGGGCGTTGTGAATGGAGCGCGTCAAGTCGTCAAATGACTCTTCAAACTGGTCTTCGCGTGAAAAGTCCAAATACAGCTTCGACTTCAGGAACACGGGAACAAGGTGTGTTCCTTCTTGGCGTACGATCGGGATCACCTTGTTGGAGTCCACCTTCTTCATAAGATCAGCGGTAACAATCATCTTCTCGTACCCGACTCCGCCAGTGCCGGCATTAGCCTTATCAACATAGTTCTCAGTGCAAACCATGATGACGCGATCGGCGCTAGCTAGATTTCGCTCCATGAAGAGCGGTATGTCGTCTCCCGGGCCCAGATCCCATTGATCCAACGCGGCGTCAACACCAACCTTTCGCAACCGGGTCGCGAGTTCCAAAACCCATTTCTTGTGCGCTTGAGAGTCATGGGAGTATGAAACAAAGACTTTTGGAATGCTCATAAATCGGGCAGCTTTCGCAAATTGACTGAGAATCGAAGGGCCTAGGCTCGCAGATTTGCGTGCGCCCAATGCCAAACGCTGACAGCATACCTTCAGTGCAGTCAGTTTTCCGCTTCCGGGCAAGTTAATCAACGACCGCCGGTTGTGCGATTTCCCTTCGCCGCCCCCTCACAATCCCGGCAACACCGCCGCCAACTTCCCCCAATCCAGCGCCGCTTCCACCGCATCGGCCAGGCGATCCAGATCGGCTTCGCGACGGGCGCCAAAGTCGACTTGTTCGCTTTCCGTCATGCCGGCCCAGGCGAGCAGCGCGGTCAACGCTGCGGGATGGTCGAAAATGCCATGGCAATAGGTAGCGAAGATTTGATCGTCGGCTGAAATGGCGCCGTCGGGGCGGCCGTCGGCGAGGTGGACGGCGGGTCGGTCCAGCCCTTCGCCGGCTGTCACGCCGAGGTGGATTTCGTAGCCGGTCATTGCTGGCTGGCCTGGTAGCGCCAAGTAACCGCTCACATTGCGCAATTGTTTTTCAGCTTCCAGCGTCGTTTCAACGTCGAGCACGCCCAGCCCCGACGTGCTGCCGGGGGCGCCTTCGCGGCCGCGTGGGTCGTGGATCATGCGGCCGAGCATCTGGTAACCGCCGCACAGGCCGACTACCTTGCCGCCGTAGCGCAAGTGCTTGTGAATCGCTGCCGCCCAGCCCTTTTCGCGCAGCCATTCCAGGTCTGCACGCACCGCCTTGGAGCCGGGCAGGACGATGAGGTCGGCGGCTGGCGGCGTTTCGCCCGGCCCGATCCAGCGGAAATCGACTTCCGGGTGCAGGCGTAGCGGGTCGAGGTCGTTGTGGTTGGAAACGCGCGGGTAGGCCGGCGCCACGACTTTCAATTTGGCCTCTTTTTTGCGGTCGACCGCAACCGTCGCGATGGCGTCCTCGGCGTCGAGCAGCAGGCCGTGCAGGTAGGGCAGGACGCCGAGTACCGGCTTGCCGGTGCGTTCCTCCAGCCAGCGCAGGCCGGGTTCGAGCAGGCCGATGTCGCCGCGAAAGCGGTTGATGACGAAGCCAATGACGCGGTTCTGCTCGGACGGCGACAGCAGATCGAGCGTGCCGACCAGATGGGCGAAGACGCCGCCACGGTCGATGTCAGCGATCAGGATCACCGGACAATCGACGGCCTCGGCGAAGCCCATGTTGGCGATGTCGCGGTCGCGCAGGTTGATCTCGGCCGGCGAGCCGGCGCCTTCGACCAGCACGCAATCGTAAGCTGCGGTCAACCGCTCCCAGGAGGCCAAAACCGCGCCCATCGCCCGCGGCTTGTAGGCGTGGTAATTGCGGGCGTCGAGATCGAGCGCGACCTGGCCGTGGATGATGATCTGCGCCGTCTGGTCGGTCGTCGGCTTGAGCAGTACCGGATTGAAATCGCTGTGCGGCGCCAGCCCGGCGGCCATTGCCTGCAAGGCCTGCGCGCGGCCGATCTCGCCGCCGTCGACGGTGACCGCCGAATTGAGCGCCATATTCTGCGGCTTGAACGGCGCGACCTTGACGCCACGGCGCTTGAGAATGCGGCACAGCGCGGCGACCAGCGTCGTTTTTCCGGCATCCGAGGTGGTGCCTTGAACCATCAGGGAGCGGCAGGACATGGGCAAACCCGAACCGAAAAGGGGAGCGGATTATCGCACTTGCCTCCGCCTGCCGGGTCGCTTAGCATCGGCGGCGCCCGGCCTCGCGCCCAAGGCAGCGCACGCGGCCATTGCCAGGCCCTTTTCAACCACCGCTCACCAGTAAGCCGCTTATACGATGACTCCGGACGCCAGCATCGCGGTGCGCCCTACCCGACTCGACCTGTCCGCCACCGGCAATCCGGAAGGCTGGCCGGTGCCGGCGCTGCCGGCCGCCGCCTGGCACGATCTGCCGGAAAACGACGACGGGCTCGAAGCCGCCGCCGTAGCCTATTACGGCAACGCCAATCTGCTGCCGGTGGCCGGGGCGCTGGCCGCCGTCCGCCTGCTGCCGGCGCTGCTGCCGCGCGCGGTCGTCGCCTGCATGGGCCCGTTCGCCAGCCCGCATGTCGAATCGTGGACGCAGGTCGGCCATCGCCCGCGCCTGCTGCAAAACGCCCCCTTGCCGCGCGCGCTGGCTGCCGCGACGCCCTATGTGCTGCTGGCCAACCCGAACGACCTGAGCGCCAGCCAGCATCAGCACGCTGCTGTGGTCGACGCCGCAAACCAGCTGAAAAAGCGCGGCGGCTGGCTGATCGTCGATGAAAGCCTGATCGACGCGACACCGGAGGAGAGCCTGACGCCGCTGGCCGGCGCGGACGAGGCGCCCAACCTGATAGTTCTGCGCTCGCTCGACCATTTCTTCGGGCTGGCCGGGGCGCGGGTCGGCTTCGTCGGCGCCGCCCCAGAGCTGCTGGCCAAGATGGCGGCGGCGATGGGGCCGTGGACGGTCGCCGGGCCATCGCGCGCGGCGGCCCGGCTGGCGTTGCTCGACAGAGACTGGCAGGCGGCGACGCGCGCCCGGCTGCTGGCCGCCGGCCGGCGTTTGCACGATTTGCTGGCGCCCTTCGGCGAGGTCAAATCGACGGCGCTGTTCGCCGCGCTGACAACGCCGCAAGCGGCCGAACTGCATGCCCATCTCGCCCGCCACGACATTCTCGTCCACCATTTCGAGCCGGCATCGCTGCTCCGTTGCGGCCTGCCGGGCATCGAAGCCGACTGGGAGCGTCTGGCCGCCGCCCTTGCCGCATGGAAGCCCCTATGAAAATTGCCCGCTTTTTGGCGTTGACCGCAACCGTCGCCTTGCTCCCTGCCGCGCACGCCGAGCTCGTCTTCAAGGACGACACCGGCCGTGAAATTCGCCTCAAGGCGCCGGCCAAACGCATCATCACCCTCGCCCCGCATGCCACCGAACTGCTCTACGCCGCCGGGGGCGGCGACCGCCTGATCGGCACTGTCGACTACAGCGACTTTCCGCCCGCTGCCAAAAAAATCCCGCGTGTCGGCAGCTACGACCGCTTCGACCTCGAAGCGATCAGCGCGCTTAAGCCCGACCTGATCATCGCCTGGGAAACCGGCAACCCGGCGGCTCAGGTGGAAAAACTGAAGGCACTCGGCCTGACCGTTTATGTCACGCAGCCGAACCGCATGGAAGACGTCGCCGGCCAGCTCGAACGCTACGGCCGCCTGGCCGGCAGCGAAGCGGCTGCTGAAGCCGCCGCGGCACAGTTCCGCCAACGTCTGGAGCGGTTGCGCCAGACCTACGCCGACAAGCCGAAGGTGCGCGTCTTCTATCAGATCTGGATCAACCCGCTGATGACGGTCGGCGGCCCGCAGATCATCACCGACGCCATCCGCCTGTGCGGCGGTGAGAACGTTTTCGGCCAGCTGTCGCAGATGGCGCCGGTGGTCAGCGTCGAAGGCGTGCTCGCTGCCGACCCGGAAGCCATCGTCGCCACCGGTATGGGCGATGCCCGCCCGGACTGGCTGAACGACTGGAACAAGTGGCCACGGATGACCGCCGTCAAGCGCGGCAACCTGTTCCATATCCACCCCGACCTCATGCAGCGCCACACGCCGCGCATCCTCGACGGCGCCGAGAAACTTTGCGCCGACCTCGATGTCGCACGCAGCCGTCGACCCGCAAAGTAACAACCCATGAGCCGCCTGCCGCAACGCATCGTCTGCCTGACCACCGAAACCGTCGAAGTGCTCTACGCCATCGGCGAGGCCGACCGCATCGCCGGCATCACCGGCTACACCGTGCGCCCGCCCGAAGCGCGCAAGGAGAAGCCCAAGGTCTATGCCTTCACCAGCGGCGACATCGACAAGATTCTCGCGGTGCAGCCCGATCTGGTACTGACCTTCTCCGACCTCCAGGCCGACATCGCGCGCGACCTGATCAAGGCCGGCGTGCCGGTCTACGCCTTCAACCAGCGCAGCATCGACGACACGCTGGGCATGGTCGAAACCATCGGCCGCTTGGTCGGCGCCGAAGCGAAGGCCATGGAGATGGTCGGCGAACTGGAGGTGCAAATCGCCAGTGCCCGTGCCATCGCCGCCGAACGCATTGCCCGCAGCGGCCGGCGCCCGCGCGTCTATTTCGAGGAATGGGACGAGCCCAACATCACCGCCGTGCGCTGGGTCTCGGAGCTGATCGAGATCGCCGGCGGCGAGAACATCTTCGCCGACCGCGCCGCGTCACCGCTGGCGCGCGACCGCATCCTCGCCGACCCGCTGGAAGTCGTCGAACGCGCTCCCGACATCATCATCGGCTCGTGGTGCGGCAAGCACTTCCGGCCCGAGCGCGTTTCTGCCCGCCCCGGCTGGTCGACCGTACCTGCCGTGGTCAATGGCCGGCTGCACGAGATCAAGTCGGCGATCATCCTGACGCCGGGGCCGGTGGCGATCAGCGAAGGCCTGCCGCTGCTGCTCGAGATATTTGATCTGTAAGAAAGCCGGCGTCATCGGGCTAGCTATAATCGTTCGCCTGAAGACTGGAGACCGATCATGAAACTTGCCCTCGCTGCCCTCGCCACCACCCTGACCCTGATCAGCCCCACCGGATTCGCCGGCGACGCCGGTACCGCCGCCATCGAGGCGCTCGGCAAGGTCAACGGCATCGCCCTCGCCTGCGAGCAGCCGGCCGTCGCCAGCCGCGCCCGCAACGCGCTGGTCACCGGTGCCCCGAAGACCCGCGCCAATGGCGAAACCTTCGAGAACGCGACCAATGCCGCCTATCTCGAACAGGGCAAGGGCGCCGCCTGCCCGGATGCGGCGACGTTGGCCAACCTGCTCGGCGCCGCTGAAAAGGGCCTGCAGTCTGCCTTCCCGACCACGCGCTGATGATCCGCAGCGCCCTCGTCCTGCTCGCCGCCCTGGCGCTCGCCGCGCCGGCAGCGGCGCAGTCGTCGCACCACCCGTTGCAGGCCGAGGAAAGCGTCGGCATCAACCCGCGCTATCTGCTGCAAGACCCGCGCGGCCGCTCGGTGACCAACGAGGATTTTCGCGGCCGCTTCCAGCTGATTTCGTTCGGCTACACCTATTGTCCCGATGTCTGTCCGACGACGCTGGTCGAAATGGCTGCCATCCTCAAGCAACTCGGCGACCAAGCCGAGCGCGTGCAACCGATCTTCATCACCGTCGACCCGGAACGAGACACCGGCAAGGTGCTGCAGACCTACACCGAATTCTTCGACCCGCGCATTCTCGGCCTCACTGGCTCGCCGGCGCTGGTGCGCCGCGCCGCCGACAATTTCAAGATCCGCTACGCCAAGGTACGCGAACCCGGCAACGACAATTACGCGGTCGACCATTCGGCCGGCATGATCCTGCTCGGGCCGGAAGGCGAATTCATCAAGAAATTCGCCTTCGCCACACCGGTCGACGAAATTACCGGGCAACTGCGGGAAATCCTCGGCACACGGCCGGCCCCGCCGGAACGACGCTGATCGCCGATTGACTTTTCGCGGCCCGCTCGGTATCGTCCGAACGATGCTGGTTCGCCAGCCGCGCCGATTTGAGCTCTGATTGCGGGCGCGCCAAAAATACTGCTAAAACGGGAACCACCCAGTTCGCGTTTTTCGGCCAACTGGGTT
>Ga0209202_1000189_pt1 | contig 66680 bp, 58 predicted proteins | sample AD_UKC032_MetaG_FD_184416 | JGI IMG/M metagenome (GOLD analysis project Ga0209202, IMG submission 184416) | Active sludge microbial communities of municipal wastewater-treating anaerobic digesters from USA - AD_UKC032_MetaG (SPAdes) (version 2) | ecosystem: Engineered > Bioreactor > Anaerobic >... | reverse complement strand
ACCGCGTCGAACAGGCCGCAGATCTAAACTGGGCGCCGGCTGATGCACCTGCCGATTTCCGGTTCGAACGGCACGAGCCCCCCCCAGCCTTTCGGAAAGTTCTAGCTGAACTCAAACTGAACAGCCATGATGACGAGTGGTCCCGTGCTTTGGCCATAGCGAGGCATCTCCAGGTCCGTCTGGATGGCGGGGGCGCAATCATGGCGGGATTGGAAGAGACATACGGCCGTATCGTTAGCCAGGGTGAAGGCTACTGCGGGGATTTTGCCGATGTTTTTTCTGCTCTGGCTCAAGCTCATGGGATAGTAACGCGTCAATGGAGTTTCTCCTTCGATGGCTACGGTGGCCATGGGCATATTTTTAACGAGGTTTGGGACTCGACTGCCGGAAAATGGCGTGCCATTGACGTCTTCAACAATTACCTGTTCCTCGATGCAGATACGGGCGAGCCTCTATCGGCTCTCGAATTTCGTGCCTCACTGCGCGGAGAACGGCCGGCGGCTCGCATATCGGTTCTGAATCCAGAGGCCCGTCCCGGATATGTCATTCCCGAAAAGGCTGTCGAATACTATCAGCGCGGGGCGCACCAATGGTATCTATGGTGGGGCAACAATGTCATTACTGTTGACCAGAATCCCTGGGTTAGGCTGGCTAGTCATATGTCACGCCATCTGGAGCAGTTCGCCGGTATCGTCTCCGGCGCTCAACCAGCGCTGCGTGTCGTCGAAACACCGGAAAGCGCCGCAAAAGTAGTATCTCTGCTCCGTCTGCGCCATAACCTTATTCTGGCGACCATTCTTGCATTTATGCTGGCTGCGGCTGCAGTTTTTTTGTATTTCGCCTGGCGTCAGCGCCAGCACGTAGTTTACTACAGCGTTACCACAGGTTCGCTGCATGGAGACGAACTACGATTAGCTATCATTGGTCCACTTCCCCCGCCTTCGGGAGGAATGGCGAATCAATGTCGACAACTGTTTCGCCTAATGCAATCGGAAAGACTTGTCGTGGAACTAATCCAAACCAATGCAGCGTATCGTCCGGCATGGATTGCGGGCATTCCCGTAATCCGCGCAGGATTCCGCCTAATCCCGTATCTGTACTCACTTTGGCGAGCGGCCGGTCGTAACCATATTTTTCATGTTTTTGCCAATTCTGGCTTGGCTTGGCACCTTTTTGCTGCACCCGCGATTGTTATTGCTCGCTGGCGCAGGGTATTGGTGATCGTCAATTACCGTGGGGGAAATGCCGACGCGTTTCTTAAGTCCACCTCCTGTTACGTTCAAAAAATGATGGCTGGAGCGGCGGCTGTTGTTACTCCGTCCGAATTTCTTCGCGGAGTATTCGCAAAATATGCAATCCCGGCACGGGTTATTCCGAATATCGTTGATCTCGAACGCTTTAATCCTGATGCGCGAAGCCTGAAACCGGGAGCTCCGCATATTATCGTCACGCGCAACCTTGAAGCCATCTACGATATTCCGACCGCAATTCGCAGCTTTGCCCTGATCCGGTCCACATTCGCGGAAGCTCGGATGACGGTCGCGGGTACCGGACCGGAGTTACCTAAATGTGAGCAATTAGCTGCAACGTTGGGAGTTTCGGAGGCAATCCGCTTTGCCGGAAGAATCGACAACGACAGCATTCCAGCGCTCTTTGCTTGTGCCGACGTGACGTTGAATCCGAGCACGATTGATAACATGCCAATTTCCATTCTTGAGGCCTATGCCAGTGGTGTTCCAGTGGTAACGACCAACGTCGGCGGAATCCCTTTTATCGCCGAACACGAACATTCAGCACTTCTTGTTTCTCCGAGAGATCCGCAAGCAATGGCCGATGCGGTCGTGCGACTCCTGACGGATCATTCACTCGCTGAACATCTGGTGCTCGAAGGAATTAAACGCGCCAAGGCCTACGCGTGGAGCAATGTGCGCGACCAATGGCTCGGCCTGTATGGATCGCTGGTCGAGACCCAAGTGCGAGAAGAGAGGCTCACATGAGTCTGTATACCAGTCTATGCTCCAGCCTGCTCTTCCCGCTCCATGAACATTTCAAGCGCCACCGATCAGTAGCGGTGCGACAACGGCTGGAAGCACAGGAGCGCTGGCCAATGGCGCGCCTAGAGGCTTGGCGCGTCGAGCGCCTGAAGTCGTTCCTGACACAAGTTGGGAAAACTGTTCCTTACTACCGTCATCTTTTTAGTGAGATCGGCTTCGAACCGACAAGAGTGTCGTGCCTAGCCGATCTTCAGCGCCTCCCACTCAGCGACAAGGCCACCATACGAGCGGCCGGCGACACTCTGAAAGCAGAGGGGATGCAGAATCTGACCCGATACAACACAGGTGGCTCATCCGGAGAGCCGCTCATCTTCTACATCGGGAAAGACCGCAAGAGTCATGACGTCGGTGCAAAATGGCGTGTTACCCGCTGGTGGGGGGTTGATATTGGCGATCCTGAGATTGTTGTCTGGGGCAGCCCAATCGAATTGGGCACACAGGACCACTTGCGCATCCTGCGTGACCGCGTACTGCGCACCGAACTGCTGCCGGCGTTCGAGATGTCAGAAGTCAATCTCGACCGCTTTGTGGAAAAAATTTGTCGTTGCCGACCCGCGATGCTATTCGGCTATCCCTCCTCACTCTCCCTCATCGCTGCCCATGCCCGCGCCCGCGGCATCAGCATGGACAAACTTGGCATTAGGGTAGTTTTTGTTACCAGTGAGCGACTTTACGATGAACAGAGGAGAATAATCAGCGAAGTCTTCGGATGTCCGGTGGCAAATGGTTATGGTGCCCGTGATGCAGGATTCATAGCGCATGAGTGTCCAAATGGTGGCATGCATCTGCAGGCAGAAGACATCATCGTCGAGATCGTGGACAGCGAAGGATGTGTGCTGCCGGCTGGCCAACCAGGTGAGATCGCTGTGACCCATACTGCAACTCAAGACTTCCCGTTTGTGCGCTATCGCACAGGCGACATTGCCATTCTCTCCGAGGAAAGTTGCAGTTGCGGTCGAACGCTCCCACTGCTACAAGAAATTCAAGGACGGAGTACTGATTTTGTCGTTGCAGCAGATGGAACCGTGATGCACGGATTGGCGCTCATTTATACAGTGCGCGACTTGCCCGGCGTCGAACGGTTCAAAATTATCCAGCATAACCTTTTCCACACTGAAGTATTGTTGGTAACAAGGTTTCCGTTTTCCATTGATAGCGAAGCGCGGATTGTTCGAGACTACAAGGCGCGCCTAGGCGAGAACGTTCGGATAGATATCACTCACGTACCGGCAATCGCACCTGAGCGCTCGGGTAAATATCGCTATGTAATCAGCAAGGTCATTGGCACGGCAAGCACGTCCGGGAATACTGCGCATGCGTGATTATTTGTTGATGGGCGTATTCATAGCCTGCCTGCCCTTTGCAATTCGTCACACATATGCGGCGGTACTATTGTGGACCTGGATAGGCATCATGAACCCGCACAAGCTTGCCTGGGGATTTGCGCTCAACTTCCCATTTGCCGCAGGCGCCGCCGGCGTGGCCATGCTCTCGATGATCTTTACAAAAGACCGGATAAGCATGCCAAAAAGCCCGGCTCTGATCGCGCTGATAATTTTGGTTATATGGATGTGCTTGACGACGGCTTTTGCGTTTCACCCTGACGGCTCATTCGAACAACTCAAAAAAGTCCTAAAAATTCAATTGATGACGTTGGTCGCCTTGGCGGCCCTGCAAGAGCGCAAGCATATCGAATTATTCATATGGGTAAATGCAATCTCTCTGGGGTTCTACGGCTTCAAGGGCGGACTGTTCACGATCGCTACCGGTGGTAGCAGCCGAGTGTGGGGACCGTCCGGAGGTTTCATTGAAGGAAACAATGAAATTGGCCTTGCACTTGTCATGGCAATTCCGTTGATGAATTATCTGCGAGCGGTTTCAGTGAGACCGGTCATTCGCAACGGATTAATCATTCTGATGTTTCTCTCCGCGGTTGCGGTCTTAGGCACCCAATCTCGTGGAGCATTCCTTGCTATCGGCGCCATGGGGTTCGTTCTCTGGATGCGTTCTGACAAGAAGTTCGCTTCTGGAGTCATCATTTTGTTTGCTGCAGCAGCTTTGCTCGCTTTTATGCCTGACGCCTGGGAACAGCGTATGCGCTCGATCCAGAACTATGAGCAGGACACGTCGGCCATGGGACGGATCAATGCATGGTGGTTCACCGTCAACATCGCAAACAGCAGACTCCTTGGCGGGGGATTTGATATCTATACGCCTGATCTGTTTGCCTTCTACGCGCCGAACCCCTTGGATATCCACGTAGCCCATAGCATCTATTTTTCAATTCTCGGCGAGCATGGGTACATTGGTCTCTTTCTCTTCTTGCTGCTCTGGGTTCTGGCATTCAAAATTGCGCAAAACATACGCCGAGAGGCGGGTAGCCGGCCAGAAACAAAATGGGCTTTTTACTTGGCCGGTATGTGTCAAGTATCCTTGGTTGGCTATGCAGTTGGTGGCGCATTTCTGAGCCTTGCCTACTTCGACCTGCCCTACAACATCCTCATCGTACTGATTGTCCTGCAACGCTGGCTGAGAGAAAAACGTTGGGAAAATGAGCGCGAGGGTGCATTTGGAGCCTCAACACTCTCAGAACAAAAACCAACCCGGTCCAAAATCATGGCCAGCGGATAAGCGGAAAGCTTGGCGACGCTGAGAGTTTGAAAGGCCGAGCCCTGTGAAGGCCGCATTCAGCCCATTTTCAGGAAGGAAATTATGAAAATGAAAGGTCATTTGGCCGGTCCGATATAACGTCGTGCAATCACCACGTTGTCCAGATACAGCGTCATGTCATGTGGCGAAGGCGCTACGCCACCGTGATAAATGTTCATCCAGACGCTCTCTATCTTTAGATCACGGGTATGACGAAACTGTATACCTGACTTCTCGAACACCAGTCGGCCGTCAATCCACGCACGGAAGACTCCGTCACGGTTACCCGGTGTATTCAACTTCACATATTGTTCCACCGAATACCAACGGTTGTTTTCGAGCAAACCGGACGGCCCCTCACTCCAACCCCAGACATCACCGGAATTCTTGTTCGGCTCCGCATGATAGACGTAAGAGCCAATTGCAGTCACTTTCTCCATGGATCTATCGTTTACGGAGCGCCGGGCGAAAGTGCCGCGCGCAGACCAACCGTTGTAACCGTCCGATTTGCGCATACCCCAACCGGCACGTCCGTAGGTTCCGGCAATGCCAGGCAACTTTCCCCCATCCAGTGACGGGTTCCAGTCATCACCAAATCGGAGGTAGTAGCGAAAATAAATTTCCTCTGGCTCTGGCCGACTACCGTGGGCAAAAAGGTAGCGCAAGTCCAGACCGAGGTTGCGTCCCTTGAGTAAACGAACACGCAAAGCCCGCCCTGAAAAGGGTTCAAATCTCCGCGAAGCATCCTCTGCAACCGCCTCCGCACTGCTATAAGAATCGAACACATGCCACTCGGGTGCCCATGCGCTGCTCTCGAAACCGGTAGCGAACAGGACGTCGGGGTGTTTCTCGATTCCGGCATCCCGGGAGAAACCTTCCGCCAAGCCGCCGACAACCCGCGGCGCCATCCGCGTATAGGGCGGAGCAACACGGTAAATACCAATCTCGGTAGCGCTTCCGTACTGCTTGTCAGTGACAAGGTAAAGAATCGCTTCCTGCAACTGTACTGACGTTTTCTTCAGGGGAAATCGGATCAGCGAACTCTGCGAACCACTCACTTTCATTACTGGCTGAGCACCCAGGCTGGAACCAGAGGAACAATCTAAAAAAGTGTCAGCAGCGGGAGAAAGCCGAGTCCTTGAGCCGTCTGCCCATTTCAATTTGAGCATCGGGTGTCCGGCAACATCTTCAGACTCGCGGGAATGAAAATCGACCACCCCATTTTTGCCCCCGGGTTTGACCCGCAAAAGCATGCCCGCATTGTGGAAGCGCCCGTCAAGCCAGCCTCGAACCAGTTCCGTCACATCCCAGTCGACTATTTGGCGCCCCCCACGAAGCGGCACATTCTGAGTTGCAAAATGCTGGTCGCCGTATAACTTCCCGCTTGCGTCAACCCAGTCCCCTCCCCCGCGGCTCCACGCCATGGATGCCGCCCCCGTAGTGGCAAAATTTGCGCAGGTTGGCCCAGCCCCATCATCATTCAGCAAAAAAGTATCAGGCACCGCGATAGCTACCGAATGGCAGGCCAGAACAGCAATCACAACCATTGAAAGAGCCGTTTTCTTCAACACAATGAATGCTCCTCTGCAACATGAGTGATTGATCAGTGGGGTGAACGCTTAACCACCTCCGGTGACACCGCACGCAAATTCAGCATCAAGCGCGTACCATATTCCAGCCGTGTCCGGCCCCAAGGCGTGAAGCGGGGCAACTGGAATATATCAGTACACACCGACGAGACACCGGGTGCGCTCGAGACCGCAGCAGAAAACCCCGCCTGCCGAACCATCGCCGCATGTTTGCTCAGGTAGTCCTTACCGGGTTTACCGTTGGGATAGGCAAACAAGGATACCGGCTCATCGATGACTGTTTCGAGCGCCACTTTGCTGGAGCGGATCTCTTCGAGGGCTTCGCTGTCTGATAAGTTGGCGAGAATCGGATGTGAAGACGTATGCGCACCAATCTGCATACCCGCATTGCTCAATTGGGAAACTTGCGCGGAAGTCATCATCAAATCGTCAGGCAAAGCGAGCCCCGTCATCTTCTGTACCAGTTCGGTGGCCTGAAGGCGTCGAACAGGTTCAAAGTATTTCACCTGTCCCAACACTGTCTCAATAGCCAACCGCCTTTCGCCAATAGACTCCAGCTTGAACAATCCAAGTCCCGCATCCCGCAGGTCAAGAAATTTGGCAGAGGATCTCCGTATGGCCTCGATTATTGTGTCATTCCACATCCGCCCACCATCCATAAAGGAGGTAGTTACAAAGAAGGTTGCCGTCATGCCATGGCGAAGCAGAATTGGCAGCGCATTTGTCGCGTTGTCCGCATAGCCATCATCAAAGGTGATTGCCGCAGCTCGCGGAGGAAGCACTCCGCGACCGAGCTGCGAAATAGCAATGTCAAGCGGGAGTATCTGCAACCACTTGCCTAACCAGTCCAGTATCTGGTCGAACCGCTCAATGTCCGGTTCGTCGGGAAAGAGTGGATCGATTTGCGAACGAACACGGTGGAATATCAGGATTGATAATCGGGCATTGCGCCCACCGGGGGAAAGAAAGCTCGCAATATTCTTGAAAATCATCTTTGGATTAATCCCTGGTCGGTCGCGATAATGAGTTTATCTTCGCAACTCGTCTTGCTGTGAAGACCATTCATACTGGCAATCCGTTTGGAAACTTGAATTCATCTGACCGTCCCCGCAGCCATTGTTCAAGCATCATCGAAATCCAGATCATTTCACCGTAATAGCCTGGATGTTCGTGTAGATGGCGACTAAATAGATCATCCACAAAATCACTGCGTAAAATTCCGCGGTCGACCAATCCACGAACCGAATTCTCAGCCAGCGCCTTCAGCGCCTCATTGCCAGCTGCCCAAACGCCAAAGGGCAGACCGAAACCCTGTTTTTTCTTGGTCAGTATTTCGTCCGGCAAGAAGCCGCGCAAAGCTTCCTTGAAGAACCAGCGGAGATTCAAACCCTTTAGCTTGTAACTTGCAGGGAGGCGCATGGAAAACTCCAGCAAGCGATAGTCGAGCATTGGAAAGCCGACCTCAATCCCCGCCAGTTGCGTCGTGCCGACCACCTTCGGGAGATCGCATTCGGCCAGCGTGTAGCGCCAGTCAAACGCCAGTTCGCGGTTGGTTGGAGATGTGGTGCGCGCCTGAGCCCAGACCGCACGCTGCTGCTTGATGGGATCTTCCAGGCTGACTGCCCCAAGAAAATCCGGTGTAAAAACGTCGCTCATTCCCAATCGGTGGAGCAAGTTGTATTTACCGTTCCGGTCCGGCATCGGCTCCCTAGCCTGTTCGATATAGCTGGCGCCTTTGCGCGCCAAGGGCAATCGACCAAGCGGCGTTTTCAGCAACAATGGTTCAAGCAAGGCGCCGCGGATCGAGTTCGGCACAGCCTCGTAAAGGCCGAATATCTTCTGCTTTGCGTATCTGCTATTTCCGCCAAATAACTCGTCGCCGCCATCGCCTGCCAAAATCTTGCTCACGCCGTCCTCGCGGGCCATTTTCGCGCAGTAGTAGGCAGGCAAGGCCGAAGAGTTACCGAAGGGCTGATCGTAGAATTGCGCGACCGCTGGAATGCTGCGGACCAGATCTTCGGGGGTGACATAATATTCGTGGTGTTCGGTCTTGAAATGGCGCGCTGCAATCCGTGCGTACTCCATTTCATCGTAACCCGCGGCCGCAAAGCCGATCGAATAGGTAGCCGCCGGCTCACCTGACGCCTTGCCGATCATGCCGGCCACAGTTGAACTATCGGTACCACCGCTTAGGAAACAGCCATGCTTGCCTCCTTCGAGTTCCCCGGAAACCGCATCACGTAACAACAGCCGGAACTCGGTGCGCAAGTCATCAAAAGACGGCTTGTCCATTTCGGAAAATTCAGCCACCCAGTATGGAGCGACCTTGAGCGCTCCATCTTCAAATACGGCGAAATGCGCCGGCGGCAGGCGGTAGATTCCTTTGAAAATTGTCCGTGGTGATGGAATGACATGAAAATAAAGATAATCGAAAATTGCCTGCGGATCGATTTCTGTCGTGGTATCAGCCAGTTCATCGGCACGGGCAGCGAATCGCAGTTTTCCATCGTCCACCCGGTAACACAGGCTGCGGACAGCAAATCGGTCAACCGCAAGAAATCCTCGGTCGACGTCGTCCAGGACACCCACGGCAAAGTCACCTGATACATTTTTGAGTGCTGCCGGACCATCCGTCTTGAGCAACGTTTGCCACGCAGCAAGGTTGCCCTGACGGGCGGCCACCATGGAAAGCTCTGCTGAAGTGAATTTCGGGTGACCCAAAACCAGGGAAGTGCTTCTACTGTGCTGCATGAGTCATTTTCCTTGTATGCCTGCGGTCAACCCGCAAAAATGGCAAAAAACATGATCGTCGGAATGCCTTTACAGATCCGAGCAAGCCGGTCAGAACGCCAATCCTCAGCTTTGGCCGGCTGCTTGATCGGCAATTTGCAAAGCAGGCTTGCGTCGCAAGCCTGAAACGAGTCGTTTTGCAAGGCGGCCCAACCCCTCGCGAATCAAACCCGTTAACCCCAACGGCGTCCTCGGATTGTAGGCCACGATACCCCAGCGCTCACGTCGGTTTGACATCCACGATTTCTTGTAGGGATCATCGCCGGTCAGGTAATCGACCTGACTCACCCGATCATTCTCGATGACATGCCGCATCATGAAAGCTGACAATACCTTCCCGGGCGCATAAGACTTGTAATCCTCGTGGTAAGCAAGTTTGTAGATTTCCGCCCTGCCATGAGCAACAATCCAGACTTGTGCGGCGATCGGTATCCCTCTCAAACGTACAATCCCCAACCTAAGCCAGCCCTGATCAGCACACGCCCGGACAAGGCCTGGCATGAAATCGGGATATGGCTCCGGGTGTTTCCAGCTCGCTGCGTAGACCTGGTTAAAATCTTCAATGGTTTGCTCGAGTTCCGCGCCACCGGTAACCAACTCGAGCGCCCCCCCCTCCTTTTGAAGTTTCCGCTCCATCCGTTTGACGGTATTGCGCAGAATCCCTTCCCGATCTGCCCAATAAGCTGCCCAATCGCCCGGAACCTCCAAATACCAATTTCCAAAACAAAAGAACGGAAAAGGAGCGTACCCGCCCATTCGCAATGCGTCCATAAGGATTCGAAATTCGGGAGACTCTGGATCCATCGGATCGAAGCGCAGGATACTTATCGAGCCATGCTCATCCCGAATACCATCCAAAAATCTGACCACATCTCGGGCTTCTAACGTATCCGAAAAAACCGGTGAATAGATCGACGAATAATAGTTGCTGAGCGACTCCAAGACCTTTCCAAAACGCCCGTTACAAACACGGACGGGCATAACAGCCATAGGAAACCCGTCGCCCCTCAATGTATAAAAAGCGACGCCCTTATCTGATGAATAGACGGTCTGGATCAGGTTTTTGTACCACACCGCTCCCAACTGGATACTTCTCGCTTCAGCGCCTTCGACCAACCGCTTCACGTCCTGATGAAAATCATCCGGATGAACATACGCTTCGATACGCCATCCTTGGCTTGACACCATTATTGCTCTTTCGCTCCCGGTTCGATCAATTCAGTCGGCGCGACAGCGGTTGGACTCTCTCTCGCAATTGAATTCACCGTAATCGGATCGCGCCACTTTCCGGCCTGAACCAGCTTGTTTTTCAAGCCAGGTAGCGAAAACCCAAGGGCATACGCCCGATGTGCGAAGGCGAGCGCCTGATCGTACTGTTTCAAGTCAAAATAAACCAAACCGATGTTGTAGTTCAAATTGGCATTGTCTTTTTCATAAGCGGCGGCAACTTCGAGTTGCTCTAAAGCCTCTCGATTTTTTCCATTCTTGGTCAAATAGACCCCGTAAATCATCCTGACGTTGGGATCCTCTGGTCTGAAACGAATAGCCCGATCAAACCAGCAACGCACGCTATATTGAGAATATGCAGGCTTTTCGGTTTTCTCACGCGCCGCGAGTTTGGACATCGCCCATAGCGCTCGTGGATGATTCGGAAAAACCCTCAGTGTGTAAGACAAATCCGCGGCCAACTGGCCGGATTGTCCTCCTCGCAATTGTTCTACGCGCGGAGTGAAATGGTAGCGCTCGACGAGTTGCTTGTCCGATGGACTGGCAGACCGATAATCCAACGGACCAAAATTATTCTGCAAGCCTCCACAATCAGACACATCAGCCAACACTTGAAGCGAAAAACCAAGCAGAATTCCAGAAGCAAATATTCGATATGTCATCTGTAAGCCCTGATATTAATGCTAACCCTTGCCGAATAATCTCTTGAACGACGCAAGAATAAAATAAACATACGTTCTGGGAGAGAACCTCTTGTATTGCAAAGAAAGTTTAAAAAATCTCGCCGCACAAGCTGGATCACCTTTCCAATAATGGAAATATCCATGCGAAAAACACAGCAGAAATAGCCTGTTATTAATTGACCGTATTTCAACGATTCGTCCATCCGGACCAGACAAACCATATTGATTGAGTGTCTTCTTCAATACAGCATATTCATTGTTTTCTGCACGCGGCACCTTGGTGATACTTGTCGAATGAATACGATAATACGCGAGAACCCGATTCAGCTTGACTGCCCTGAATTGGCGTGACATACGAAGCCAGAAATCGTAGTCCTCGCCGGTGGGCAGCGACTCATCGAACCCCCCCAACCGGTCTGCAACATCCCGTCGGATCATCGCAGTGATCACGTGCACAATGCTGCCCAACAGCAATTCCGTATATATCCATCCAGAATGGTCCGCCACAATAGGACTCTGCGGATTTTGGACGACCGGAACCGGAGGGGGATCGAATGAACCATCCGGCTTTGCGTGCCACCTTGTAAAAACCCCATAGACCACGGCGGTTTCAGGATGTTGGCTCAAATAGGCAACTTGGGCGGACAGCTTTCCGGGCAACCAAAGATCATCCGCATCGAGGAATGCGATCAACTCGCCCCGGGCTGCAGCGAGGCCCCTATTTCTGGCAGCCGCCACACCCGCGTTGGCCTGACGAATCACTTTAACGCGCGAACCGAAGGATTCTGCAACCTCTGCGCTACCATCGACCGACCCGTCGTCAACAACAATTAGCTCGATGTTGGGGTAGTCTTGGTCGATAACACTCCGAATTGCCTCGCCAATATAAGGACTGGCGTTGTAGGCGGGCATGATGACTGAAACCAGCGCCTGATTTTCGCCTAGAGATGATTCCAGTAACGTGCAATTACTCATGGCATGAAAATATCGTTTCAACCGCCCGGCCCATACGCTCAGCAAATGCGGCCTTTTCGGAAAGGAACCAGTTCCGCGCAGCCCCCCCCAAGACCACCTTCTCCCTGTCGGGCATTTTCAAGACTCGCTCAATTGAGGACTCAAGAGCCTGCTCGTCCACGTAATAGTTATAGCCAAGCGATTGCGGCTTCTTTCCTCCAGCAAGCACCAAAATTCCCCGCTCGCTGGAAACGAGTTCATTCATCGGAGGCGCATCGGTCGTGACTACGACAGCTGCGCATCCCATTGCTTCACAAATATAATGCCCAAAGCCCTCGGCTTCGGATGGACAAATGTGAACACCGCAGCGGTTCTGCAACAGCGTGAGTTCTTCGTCCGAAACGTCTGCCCGCAAACTGATGTTGTTTGCTCGAATTCCAAGTGTTAGCTCTGGATTGCGCGTCACGATGGTCAGAGATGGCCACTCTGGATGTTCTGCCCAAATCTTGGCCAGGGTGCCGGTACCCTTCTGAAGACTGTGCCCGGCAACATGGAGGCACTGTCCAAAATCCTTGGTGATTGCGGAATCGTAGCGGTCAGAACTGGTGAACCCCACATAAAGCGTCCTGCACCCCAATCTATTGAATATCTCTTCGGCATAGCGCGTCTTGCACAAAACGAAATCCAATTTATCCAATAAGCCGTAAGTCCCTGCCCGACACCACTCCTGATTAGGGATGAGCACGTTCAAGTCTCCGTAGTTAAGCCAAGCAGGACAGATATCCTCAATGAACAAATTAACTTGTTTAACTGCCCCGGCATGGCACAAACGACCTCTCCACCAACGTTGCATCTGCGCACGATGAGATCTATTGCCTTGCCGGCTAATGGAAACAGCAAGCTCCAAGCGACGTAAGACCTCCGCCAGAATTTTTGTATCAACCTCAAGTCCACCAACGGGGCGTCTTATTATATTAATTCGATTCACTACTGAAACCTGAAAGATATTATTAAATATATAACTAAAGCACTCCTGCCAGCTACGCAGACCGACTTATTTTAGTTAACCATAAACCAGTTAGCTAACATTAGAAATACGATCCTACGGTCAACATCAAATATTTTCATGAAACCCTATCGACCCACAATAATACTTGAGTATTTCGACTATGCTTTCTGAGGAGAACATTTCCTCCATGCTCTTTCTCGCAGCAATACCGATCTGGGAAGAAAATTCCTGGTCATTTTTTAAAAGCATGAATATTTCCTGAGCTTCTTGATTATCATTGATCAAGAAACCGTTAATACCATGTTTGATAAACTCCCGATATCCGCCGTCAGATCCGCATACTACAGGCAGGCCACATGCCATTGCCTCAGTCACAACCCTTCCGTGAGGTTCCGGCCATTCAGACGATGTTCTGTAAAAAAAGCAGTCAAGCCCACATAAAAATACTTCAGGGTTCAACGCTCCCTGAGGCATCAACATTACCCCAGGATGATTGTTGAGGTATTTTTCCAAAACAGTCCCGCCCATGATCCTTGATGCTCCGCCCATACCAGCAAGCCATTGGTAGATACCAATATCGTCCGGATGATGCTTTTCGGGCACATCTCGGCTCAGTCGACCGATAGTGAATGCTCTACCATCATGCTGAGATGATTTGAACTTGGGACGAAATTTGTTCAAATTGATCGGCGACACTTGAACTATTCCAGGCAGGCCTGTCCGGGCACGCAACCATTCGGACGCAAAAACGTATTCGCAGATGGAATCAAGGCCGAGAAGACGCAGGTAATCGAGAAATTGTTCCAAATTCTGCGCATCTGGGGTGTTGTACAAGGCAATTATCCTACCCGGCCTGAAATGCTTAAGCCAACTTCCGATCTTGAAATAGCAACCGACGAAAACCAAAGTACCTTCTTTCGGATAATTACCTAAGTAACGATTGATTTTTTTTATTGGCAAACGTCGTGCAAACTCGCTGCTAATCTTGTGCTCGGACCACACTGTGACATTTGCGACCTTCGATAGTAGCGCGTAGAGTTCTGCAGTTCTATTTTCAGATCCACCGCAAGGATTATCCATGGGGTTGACCAGATGTATATGCGGCACACTCGAATCATTCAAATTTGTTGTTCCAAAATGATGAGGACGATTACTCATAAAACCAGACATCATGTAATTAGTCAGCGTGCATGCGCTGGATATCTAGCGCACCATCAACGCGCAGTGCGGTTACCCGCGGACTAGAATCCGGGCGAATTCCGAACAACGACTCGACATCAAGGGCAGGTTCTACAAACAACCTACCGGCCAGAAATCCGGCGGATTCGGGAACGAATCCCTCTAACGCTCCACCAGGGAAATTCGTTAGTTCACCGATATAGAAAGACTCGCGAAGCTGATAGAAATCCACGCGGATGAAACTGAAGTTATCAGAAAGCGCCGCAGCAGCATTCAACATCTGTTCTAATTTTTTGGGGCGAGCAATCGGAATCTCGGAACGAGGATGAATCACTTGGAAATCAAGCTCACGCCAGTTGGGAGAAAAATAATTTCGTAGATGTCCGGAAAATCTGTTGGTATCAACCTGTATGAAGGCTGGACGACCCTGAAAACAGAAAATTTTATAGTCAACAGGAATGCCTATTCCGTCTTCCGAAAGAAATTCCTCAACGATCACCTTTGGTTCAAGGCCACGGTAGTTTGGCTCCCTACAATGCTCGGAATAATCTATATCGAACCAAGTCCCAATTTCATCCAAATCAACCGATGGATTACCACCATTCCGAAAAACCGTCTTGCCACTGGCATGTGTAGCTTTAATGACGCAGGTTTCCGGATAGGGGTATCTTAAGGCATCTTCCCGAGTCCGAAGAATTTCGATAGTTCTCGCCGTAAAACCGTCACCAATTTTTTGATGAACGAATTCCTTGACATGTTCTTTATCGCTGATTCTCGCGCGTAATTTGCTACGCCCATCAGGAGAAATCATAAGGCGCAGCAGATGTTCATTGAATTGCTGTGGGCGAAGAATGTTGGGAAAGCGTTTGAATGATTCTTTATAGTTAAGGATTAGCCACAGTCCGTCGCCAAATAGATTCGCCGGAAGCAATTCCTTCATTGCGGCAAGGGCACCGACACTGCGATAAGCCCAGTATGCTCGTTTGATCGAAGGCGGAGTATATTTATTTTCCGATTTCATGCGTATTACCGCATCAAACCAATCGAGATCAGTCTTGCCAACAATGTCTTCCCGCGCTCCTTGAGCGACAACCTGCGCCAACCCAACCTGGCGGCAATTTCCGTTACGGTCTGGTATTGCTGTCTCGCGAAAGCTGACCAATGCGCTTCCGACAAGCCTTGAAGTTTCGCCGCGTGAATGGTCTTTCGCTCATCTTCATCAAGATCCGGTCGTTGCAGCAGGTGTTCCCAAAGACGAACTCTCCCGAGCGCAACCGCCAATCCGTCCGCCGAATCGTTCCCTTCATGTGAACGATAGCGTACGGTTGGCACCCAGATCAGCCCGAGTTGGCCCGCCTTGATCGCGCGAAAGATAAAGTCTATGTCCTCCGCTTTTGCACCCCGAAGTGATACATCCCAACCGCCCAGACGCGCGAAAAGATCACGTCTGATAGCAAGCGTTGATGGCCAAAACGGATAAACCGGGAAAAGTCGCGTGGTTGGGAAACTTCCGATAATCGAGAAATTCTGATTGTCGGACCGGGGAATGCCATCCCAGAAACCAGGCGAATGCCGAACAATTTCGGAAAAGACACTTTCGTCCTTTACCCCGGCACTGTCAAATTTCCTAAAATCCCCAGCGATCAAATCAACCTGATTGGTAGAAATCAATTCATTGAGCAGCTCGTTCCGATTTTCTTCCCAAAGGTCATCGTCGTCCAAAAAGGCAATCCACTCACCGGTCGCCTCCTTCACGCCAAGATTGCGAGCACTTTGCATGCCACCGTTTGGTTGCCAGAAATATCGAAAACAGGGACCGAAACGCTCTACCACCGCTTTTGCAGATCCGCTGCCACCATCATCCACCACCACGATATCGTGCAATGGCAGTCTTTGAACCGCCAGCGAAGTGAGCGCTTCGCCCAAGAATTCATCTCTCTTGTAAGTGGTTATCACAACGGAAACAGAATTGGCTATTTTTGGCTTACCCATGGATAAAATCTTTCAACGCGATAATTTCAACACGCGGGTTAGTGAACGCGCCAGAGCCCCAAATGGGAATTTCAGTCGCCTCACGTTTGGGGCGATCTGCTGGCTGTCAATCCAGGATTTCAGCGCTTCTTTGAGGCTTCCCTGCCTGGAAAGGTTGTAAGCCAGGTCGAAAGCATATCGGCTCGCCCCCTCGCGAAGCAGTTCGACCTCCTGAGCCGTGGTTCCGGCCGGGGGATTTCGATACAGCCGCAGCGTCATTTCAGCTCCAGATCGCAATTGCGCAATCACCCTTTCGGGGAGCGAGTGATAACCCTGTCCGTCAACCCGCTGTCGATACAGGGGGAGATTCAGCAATGCGCAACGGGAATGCAGCGCGGCGCGCAATGCCCAATCACAATCCCAAAGGAGACAATCCGCCCTGTGCACGCCGATGCCGTTCAGAGCGTTCCGCCTTACAACCGGGCGCTGGAAACACATTGGCACCGTCCTTAGCAAGGCTGCAAGAAGGCGATGGTCAAACGCCCAAAGACCTGGCTCGACCTCAACCGGTTGCGCGATTGAAAACACCCGCGCCACGGCCGACTGGTGTCCTTCGGCCTCCACCTTGGCATTACTGCCAAACCAATCCACCCCCATAAACAAGACATCGATCTCGGGATGTTGCTCGAACACTGCCAGCGCCGATTGCAAGAACTCGGGATGGAAAAGATCATCGTCATCAAGGAAGGCAACAATCTCTCCGGATGACATGGTAATCCCTTTGGCTTTACTTGCCGCGCCGCCATTGGAGCTGTCATTTCTAACGGTGATGATTGTGCCACACGCGGATAAATCTTCCACGACAACGACTGGCGGGTTGGAGGCATCGTCGACAACGATGATTTCCCAATCATCAACCGTCTGTGTGATGACGCTGGATAATGCCTCAACAAGCAACGCTGGGCGATTGTGCGTTGGCAGGATTACGCTGACTGATGGACTTTTCTTTGCGTGCATCGGAATCACGATTTGGATAGGGTGTTCATCTGGCCTCGTCAGCACGGAGCGAGTTAACGTTTGAACTTCGAAAGGGCAATCCGGGCATCCAGAATATGCTCCCTGCAAAAAATCGAAGCACCAAGAATGTAGATCACGACACCAGAGAGTACAAGCATCAGAAATCGCTCTGGCAGACCATCCAGCGACTCATGGATCACGCCCCTTAGCAAGATCAGCCCGCCCCACATGATTAACGAAGCTATCAGTGGACCCCCAGTCATCTCCCACACCTCTCTCCAACCTAGATTCACGAGGCCGAGGGCCAGACGGAAAAAGGTAAGCCACACGCCAAGCATCAGGAACTTCGCGTAAACGATCCCCATCAAGCCCCAGTAGCTGCCTGCGATGGTCGCCAATGCCGTGATCACAGTTGCTATGAAATAGAGCTTGAATGAGAGTGCAACCCGGTCGGTTGCATTGAATATCGGGGTACCAATACTTGAAGCTGCACCGAATCCAGTTCCGATTGAGATGATTTGCAGAATCGGAATCATTGCCAGCCACTGGTCACCATAGAGCAGGGGTACCAATTCTTCTGCGACCGCAGCGATTCCGAAACCGAACGGCATAAAGATCACTGCAAGGAGGCGACCGCTACGCAGGATACCTTCACGAAATCGCTTTGTTTCGTTCTGGATTGCGGAGAATGCTGGAAAAAGCACCCGTTGCAGCGGTTGCACCATACGTGCACGCACCTCATCGGAAAGTGAGCGTGCGTTCTGGTAATAGCCGAGCGAGGTTGCACCCAACAGACGGCCGATCAGGAGAATGTCAAGATTCGCGTTGACGTAAAACAGGATTCCGTTACCGAAATACCCACCATTGGTCCGCCAGGTGGAGGCGAGAAAGCGCTTGTTGAAGCGCAATCGAGGTCGGTAACCCACCAGCCATGTATATGCGACTGTCTGGGAAAGCACGCCCGCCAGCGCACCGCCGACCAGACTCCAGACGCCAAAGCCATTTACGGCCATGGCGACAGCCACGCCGGCGCGAAAGAAGAGCATTAGCGTCTGAATGAGAAAATCCGCACGGAACATCATCATCCGCGCCATGAGACTGCGCGGGACAATGGACAATTCTTCGAAAATAAACGCCAGGCAAAGTGCCTGCAACAGCTTGCCGACCATCTTGTCGTCGAAGAAATATCCGGCAACGAATGACAGGGCAAAAACGACGCTGGTGAGCAGCACCCCAAGACCAAGAGCCGCCCAGAACATCGTGTCCATATGGATTCGCGCGATCTTGCTGCGCTGAATCAGAATGTAGCCAAAACCGAAATTTGCAAACAGCGCGGCAAGTTCTGTAACCACCGTTGCCATCGCGATGTGGCCGAAGTCTGCCGGCGTCAGGAGTCGCGCCAGGATTGCCATCGAACCGATGGTAATTGCGGTACGAATGGCGATGCCGAGAAACGTGAATGCCGCACCGTCGACCACACGCCGGCCGAGATTTTCGCTGGACGGTCGGAAGGCCCGCTGAACGAGCGTCAGAGAACGGCTTGATCTAACCAATTTATTGTCGCTCGTTCGACATGCGACCGCCACTGGGCAGTCGAAAAGGTGTGGTCCGCATCGGGGATTTCTTCCCTCGTTAATTTTGGCTGTGCCAGAACGCCTGACCACGCTGGGTCAGCGCCGGCATACTCGATAAATTCATGTGCCACAAAATCCCTGCCACTGAGAATCAACAGGATCTGCGCCGGACACTCCCGCAGCGTTTCCAGCATTTTCGCCTGAAAGGAACTGTCACATTCAGCGGCAACCGGTGTTTGTGCAAAAAGACGCAGCGAACGCAGCAAGCCACCGATTGCCTTGGCGATTCCGACTTGCCCGCGCAACAGCTTCTGCCAGAAATCGACCGAAAAAAGGCGTTGACCGTAGTAATGCTTCACCCGCGTGCGTGCCAGGGTCGCGGCGGAACGCACCCACGGGTTGATCAGGCAAAACCCGGCAATTCGAGGATCGCGTGCGCCGTGCCAATAGAGCAGCGCGGCGGAAGCGGCATCGCACAAGCCCCAGAGAACGATCCGCCGGACGGCGGAAACTTCGGTTTGCAGCGCATCGAGCGCGGCGGCGATGTCATCGTCGACAGCATCAAAAGCGCGTTGCTCGCCGCTGCTGTCGCCCATGCCGCGATAGTCGAAGCGCAACACGGCAAACCCCGTCTGCGCCAGGGTGCGCGCCAGCAACACGAATTGACGGTGGCTGCCGACCCGGGTTTGCGGCCCGCCAACCACCAGCACGATGCCGATCTCCGCTGGCGCTTCCGGCAACGCCAGGATGCCGAGCATTTGCTCGCCCGCGCACGGAATGAAGAGCGGTTGCTCCGTGAATCTCATGGCGCAACCCGCCCGCCGAGCGCGTCAAGCGTCGCCTGTATCAAGGCTGGCGCCTCCTCGATTTCGCTGGTCTGCCAGAAGGACGGCCCGGAAACGACTCGGCTGCGCACGGCCAAGCCACCCTTTTTCCATTCTTCCAGTCGCTTGTGGGATGCCGGTGCGAGCGTCGCCTCGGCGCGACTTGACAACTCGATCCATTCGACGCGTCCGGTGTTGGGCGGAAGCTGAAGTTCCGCAGCCTCTAATCCGTGTGTCAGCGCCGGTGAAAGTTGATATCCCGCGACCTCGATGGCTTCGCCCCGAGCCAGTTGCTGGCGCATTTCTTCGGCGGATTTGTTGCCTTCGTTCCCGATCAGTTCCCCGGCCAGTTTGAGGCGCAGAAACTGCTGCAACACCGGTTTGCCGGCAAGCACGGGTTGCCAGAAAAGAAAATTCGGGCAGGTTTTCAGGTTGACCGCAGCATTCACCGCTAGCAGGCAGCCGGCACGCAAACCCCAGAGCCAGACCGGTGCACTGCTTCGTTCCTGTAACCAGTGGCAGGCGTGGCCCACATCCGCGACCCAGGAATCCCAGCTTGCATCGCCAAAATCGCCGCTACTGTCGCCACAGCCGTACAGGTCAATCTGCAGGACGCCGAAGCCGGCAGAGGCCAGGGCGAGTGATTGCAGCGCTGCCATGCGTCGCGACTTGTTCATTTCTTCGGCGAATGGATGGATGTACAGCACCACCCCGCGCTCTTCCTCGCCTTGCGAGGGGGTGTAGAGACAAAAACGCGGACCGGCGCCAGCCGGAAGAAAGAAGGCTTCCCGCTGGATCATCGCGTTCAGGCGGCGAGCTTGCCTTCGACGAATTCGGTCAGCGAACCGACGGTGGCGAACGTGCTTCCCTCGATCTCGTCATCATCGATCGAGAATCCGAAACGTTCCTCAAGCGTCGTGATCAAGGACACGACCGCCATCGAGTCAAGTTCCGGAATGGCACCCAGGAGCGGAGTCCTTTCGTTGAAGCTGGTAGCGCGCCCCTTGAGACTGAGTACCTCGTCGAGAATGGCGAGAATTTCCTGTTTGATTTCCAACGTTAACTCCACGGACAATGTGCCAAGAGCGGGCATTATAGGCGGAGTGTGAAAAACCGACTGTGAGATACTGCACGCTGTCATACCTTTTTCCGTTTCGCTGAGCCGCCTGTCCCTGTTTACTCTGCCTGTGTGACCCATGCGTGACTCCACTCTTCTTCCCGACCTGACCGCTCGTGCCGCCCAGCGTACGCCGCAAGCGCCCGCACTGACTTATGGCAAGACCACCCTGAGTTACGCACAGCTGCAAGAGGCCGTCTCTGCCTTCGCCAGCGGCTTGATCAGCCTCGGCTTGCAGCGCGGCGAGCGCGTCGCCATCTATCTCGAAAAGCGTTTCGAGGCAGTGATGGCCAGCTTTGGCGCGCCCGCTGCCGGCGGGGTCTTCGTGCCGCTCAACCCTTTGCTCAAGGCCGAGCAGGTGGCGTACATCCTGCGCGACTGCAATGTGCGCGTGCTGGTCACGTCGCCGGAACGGCTGGAGTTGCTTGCCGAAACCCTGGCGCATTGTCATGACCTTCGCCACGTAGTGGTACTTGATTCATCCGAGCCGCCGCCTGCCGCCGGTCCGCTGCACTATTGCCGCTGGAGCGAGTTGCTTGATCTGCCGCCAAAGCCGAGCCACCGCGTGATCGACACCGATCTAGCGGGTATTCTTTACACGTCGGGCAGCACCGGCAAGCCGAAAGGCGTGGTTCTCTCGCACCGCAACCTGGTCGCTGGCGCCAAGAGCGTCGCCGACTATCTGGAAAACCGCCCGGACGACACCCTGCTCGCTGCCCTGCCCTTGTCGTTCGACGCTGGTTTCAGCCAATTGACGACGGCCTTTCACGTCGGTGCGCGGGTCGTGCTCCTTAACTATTTGCTGCCGCGCGATGTAATTAAAGCCATCGAACGTGAGAAAGTGACCGGCCTGACGGCGGTTCCGCCGCTCTATATTCAGCTGACGCAATTGAATTGGCCTGAGACGATCACCGAACACCTGCGATATTTCGCCAACACCGGCGGACGCATGCCGCGCGAAACGCTTGACGCCTTGCGCCGGCATCTGCCGCAGACGAAGCCTTTCCTGATGTATGGCCTGACCGAAGCCTTTCGCTCAACGTATTTGCCGCCTGAGGAAGTTGATGGGCGTCCGGATTCAATCGGCAAGGCGATCCCAAATGCTGAAATTCTGGTACTACGCGAGGATGGCTCGCCCTGCGCGCCGAACGAGCCGGGTGAACTGGTCCATCGCGGTGCGCTGGTCGGCATGGGTTACTGGAATGACCCGGAAAAAACCGCCGAGCGTTACAAGGCACTGCCAACGAATGTTGCCAGCCGCGAGGCTGGCCTGGTGCTGCCGGAGATTGCTGTCTTTTCAGGCGACACCGTGCGCATGGATGAGGATGGTTTCCTTTATTTCATCGGGCGGCGCGACGAAATGATGAAAACTTCCGGCTACCGGGTGAGCCCGACCGAAGTCGAGGAAATTCTTTACGCCACCAAACTGGTAGGCGAATGCGTCGCGTTCGGGGTAGACGATGAACGGCTCGGTCAGGCCATCCAGGTGATTGCGACGCCGCCGGCTGACGGTGATCTCGACACGGCGGCACTTCTCGCCGAATGCCGCAACCGGATGCCAGCTTATATGGTGCCGGCTGGAATCGAAGTTTGCCAAGGCCCGTTACCGCGCAATCCGAACGGTAAAATCGATCGAAAATTGCTGTCGACCGCATGGGTCGAAAAATCTCTCGGCTAGTCCCGGAAATTTCGCCAGGATATCAAATCGATGTCGCATTCAGAACGCACGCTTCCTGTTCATGCTCCAATGAGTCAGTTCGCCGTGGCCGACGGCCGTTTGCTGGTCGGCGGTATTCCGCTCGACCGCCTGGCCGCTCGCGTCGGCCAAACACCTTTTTACGCCTATGACAGGGGTTTGCTCAAGGCGCGCGTAAGCGAGTTGCGCGCCGTGCTCCCGACTTCGATCAAGCTGCATTACGCGATAAAGGCCAACCCGTTGCCAGCACTAGTATGCGTCATGGCGGGGCTGGTCGATGGTATCGACGTCGCTTCGGGGGGGGAACTGAAAGTGGCACTCGATGCCGGGGCCAACCCAAAGGAAATCAGTTTTGCCGGACCCGGCAAGCGACGTGGAGAGTTGACCCAGTCGGTCGCCGCCGGCGCCCTTCTCAACATCGAATCCTTGCGCGAAGTGCGCGAACTGGCTGGCATTTCCGGCGAACTCTCACTTCCTGCTCGAGTGGCGGTGCGCGTCAATCCCGATTTTGAACTCAAGGGGTCGGGCATGAAGATGGGCGGGGGCGCCAGGCAATTCGGGGTCGACGCCGAACTGGTTCCCGAATTGCTCGGCGAAATCGCCAGCGCCGGGCTGGATTTCGAGGGATTCCACATATTTGCCGGCTCGCAGAATCTGCGCGCCGATTCGATCTGCGAAGCGCAGCAGAAATCGTATGAACTCGCCTTGCGCCTGGCGGCCGATGCGCCTGCGCCGGTACGCTTCCTGAACTTGGGCGGCGGCTTTGGGATCCCCTATTTTCCCGGGGAGCAACGGCTTGATCTGGCTGCCATCGGCGAGAACCTCGCGACACTTGCTGGGCGCGCAGCGCGGGAAATGCCACAGGCTGAACTAGTCATCGAACTCGGGCGCTATTTAGTTGGCGAGGCAGGTGTTTACGTCACCCGCATCGTCGACCGCAAAATTTCGCGTGGGCAGACGTTTCTGGTCGTTGATGGCGGCCTGAATCACCACCTCGCTGCTTCCGGCAATTTTGGCCAGGTAATTCGAAAAAATTACCCTCTGGCGATCGGAACTAGAATGAACGAGGAAGCCAAGATTTCGGCTTCCGTGGTCGGTCCCTTGTGCACGCCGCTCGATATACTGGGAGATCGCATGGCGCTTGCAGACGCCCGGCCCGGCGACCTCGTTGTGGTATTTCAGTCCGGCGCCTACGGCGCCAGCGCAAGTCCGCAGGGCTTCCTGGGACATCCAGCGCCACTCGAAGTATTGGTTTAAGCGCCTATCCATTATCAATTTAATGCATTCACAAAATTCGGAAATCGACATTTTTTCAGATAGTTACGAGAGCATATTGATAACCGTGAAATACTGCACAGCCAGTGTCATAAAACCCGCGTAGACTTTGCATCATCGCCGAAACGACTTGCAGTCAGCAGCTGCTTAAGGCCAGGTCGAAGCCTCCACGCCTCGCCTTGGTGCGTGAAACCTCCATGCAATACAAATGGCGGTATCATGTAAGCAGCATTACTTGCTGCAGTTGCACAATAGGAAATGATCATGGTTCGCCTGTTTAATCACTGGATTCGCTTGCACCCGCTGGTACAGATGCTTTTTGATCTGTCCTTCGTGATCGTTGGCATGCTGATCGCATTCATGTGGGTGGGCAGCGGCTTGCCAATCAATTACAAGCAAGTACTGCTTTTCGCCGCGATCCTCGCCGCATCAGTCGTGGCGATCAACGCCGCACTGGGTTTTTATCAACAGTTTCATCAGCGGGACATTGCTGACGGCCGGGCCCGTGCGGTTTTATCGCTGTACCTGTCGGTTCCTGTCGCCTACGGAATTTTCGCGCTGCTTCCGATGACTTCGGTCAGCAAGGAATTTATGCAGTTGTCGGCGATGTCGGCAATATTCGGTATGCTGGTCAATCGTGTGAGCATGTCCTATTCTGCGTCCTCGGGAACGCTTACCAAGCGGGTCATGGTTTTGGGCACGGGATCACGCGCCCTCGCCGTCAAACGCGCCTTGGCAAAATCTGATCCGTCGGCGGCGATAGTCGGATTTTTTCCGTCCCAGAATGAGGAAACAGCAACTGTTCCCTACGATCAGGTTCTCTCAACTGGAGGCTCCCTGCTTTCGACAGCCCAAATGCTCAAGGTTGATGAAATTGTGGTTGCCCTGACCGAACGCCGTGGCGGATCAATGCCCATGCGCGAATTGCTGGATTGCAAGTTGCAAGGTATCCGGGTGCTGGACCTCGCCAGTTATTTCGAACGGACTCTGGGCCAGATTCGCCTAGATTCACTTTATGCCGGATGGCTTATTTTTGGCGATGGCTTTCGCCAAGGCCCCATGCGCAGGGCACTCAAGCGACTGTCCGACCTGATTTTTTCGGTGATCTTGCTGGTCATGGCCTTGCCGATCATGCTTGTGACTGCGCTGTTGATCGTCGCCGAAAGTGGCGGGCCGATATTTTACCGACAGGAGCGTGTCGGTCGCGAGGGTCGACTCTTCAAAGTGATCAAATTCCGTAGCATGCGTTGCGATGCCGAAAAGGATGGCAGGGCCGTCTGGGCGACCGCCAATGACCAGCGCACCACGAAGGTTGGTCGCGTTATCCGCAAACTCCGCATCGACGAGCTGCCGCAACTGTTTTGTGTTCTCAAGGGCGAGATGAGCCTTGTCGGCCCGCGTCCGGAACGCCCCGTCTTCGTCGATCAGTTGACCCGGGAAATCCCCTTCTACGCGGTACGGCACAGCGTGAAGCCAGGCCTGACAGGCTGGGCCCAAGTCCGCTATCACTATGGCGCAACTGTCGAGGATTCGGCTGAAAAACTGCAATACGACCTGTACTATGTCAAGAACAACTCCCTGTTTCTCGACATTGTCATTCTGTTCGAAACGATCGGCGTCGTTTTGACCGGCAAGGGCGCTCACTGAATGCAAGTTCGCCGCGCCGTCTGTAGCGTGGCTTGAAAACCAGCGCAAATGGACATCCAACCTGCAACATTGATCGCCTGGAGTCTCGGAGTCGCAGCAGTCAGCTACCTGCTGTTTGCCGTCTATCTTGTTTCTCTCGGACAACAATGGCACAAAACACCCAGATCCCGAGCAATGTTGGCAGCAATTCTGTTGTCTGCAATCTGGGGCATTCTCGGTAGTCTTTTCTTCCAAACGGGAAAAACTGTATTTCTTGTATTGAGTACGGTCGCCGACCTCCTCCGCTACGGCGGATGGTACGTCTTCCTGATTCTGCTGCTGCTCCCCGAAGGAACTGAAAAACTCCGGGAACGGCCGTTTGGCGCATGGCTGATTCCGGCATGCGGGCTAGTCATCGGGGGCGGCATTGTGCTTCACGCGGGGTTGGCCCTCAACCTGCTACCGGCAGAACTACTGGCGCGCGCGACGCTTTTCCAGGCAGTCGCCATGGTGGTACTGGCCCTGATGTTGGTTGAGCAACTGTTCCGCAACGTATCGGACGACTCGCTGTGGAATATCAAGCCGCTATGCCTTGGGCTGGGCGGCATGTTGGTATTTGATCTTTACCTCTATTCCGATGCGCTGCTATTCAGCAAACTCGACGCCGACGCGTTCACGGTTCGCGGCTTTGTTCACGCCTTGGTGATCCCCCTGCTCTTTGTAGCAACCCTGCGCAGCCGTGACTGGACGGCCAAAATCAGGCTGTCGCAAAAGGCTGCCTTTCACACAGCCACCTTGCTGATTGCCGGGCTTTACCTGCTTTTCATGGCCGGTGTCGGTTACTACGTCCGCTATTTCGGCGGCGACTGGGGGCGTGCCCTGCAAGTCGCACTGCTCTTCGCATCCGTTTTGACGCTCGGCATCCTTATATTTTCGCGATCGATTCGCGCCAAGTTGCGCGTCCAGGTCGGCAAACACTTTTTCAGCTATCGCTATGACTATCGCGAAGAATGGTTGCGCTTTACACATACCTTGTCGACTCAGGATTCGCCGCAGGCGATGGGGCAGCAGGTCATCCGTGGTCTGGCCGACATGGTCGAGAGCCCGGGCGGCGGGTTGTGGCTCCGGGAGCCCGGACAGGAACGCTTCACACAGTCGGCGCGTTGGAACATCCCAGCACATGATGCGGTTGAATTTTCCGATGGCCCCTTGTGTCACTTCCTGGTCGTTAGCGGCTGGGTCATCAACCTGGAGGAATACCGCTGCTTCCCGGGACGCTATGTTGATCTCGTCATTCCTCCGTGGGTTGCAGAAATTCCAGACGCATGGCTGATCGTACCCTTGATGGTCGGCAGCGAAATGACTGGTTTTGTCGTGTTGACCAGTTCACGAACCCCCATTGACGTGAACTGGGAGGTCAATGACCTCTTGCGTACTGCAGGCTGCCAAGCCGCCGGGTTCCTTGCACGGATGCAGGCGACCGAAGCCTTGCTCGAAGCCCGAAAATTCGATGCCTTCAACAAGATGTCAGCATTCGTGGTTCATGACTTGAAAAATATCGTCACCCAACTCTCGCTGATGTTGCGTAATGCCGAGCGCCATCGCAACAATCCGGAATTCCAGCAGGACATGCTGATGACCGTCGAACACTCCGTCGAGCGCATGCGACAGCTGATGATGCAGTTGCGCGAAGGCGCCACGCCACCCGGAACGCCTTGCGGGGTCAGCCTCACCGATGTCATTGAGCGCATCCAGCAGGGTAAAATGGATCAGGGAAGAATCGTAGAAGTCCGGATAGAAGAGCGCCTTGTGACCCGGGGTCACGAAGAGCGGCTTGAGCGTGTCATCGGACATCTGGTTCAAAACGCCCTTGACGCGACCGATCCTGCGGGGCGCGTGTGGGTTTCGCTGGAGCGACGCGGCGACCGAGCAGCGGTCGAGGTCGGCGATACGGGGCATGGCATGAGTCCGGAATTCATCCGCGAGCGCCTTTTCAGGCCATTCCAGAGCACCAAGCAGGCTGGGATGGGAATTGGTGCCTACGAAAGTGCGCAATACATCAAGGAACTGGGTGGAGAGATGAAGGTTGAAAGTCAGGAAAACAGTGGGACGCGGGTCACCATGATTCTTCCCCTGTTCGATCTTCGGACGGAATCCGACTTGCGACAAGGGGAGTCCTTGTGAGCACCGACAGAGGCCGTCCTTTGCTGATCGTCGAGGACGACCCAGCCCTGCAAAAGCAGTTGCGCTGGTCGTTCGATCAGTTTGAGGCTTTGACAGCAAGCGATCGCGAAAGCGCGTTGGCGCAGATTCATCGACACAACCCCGCGGTGGTCACCATGGACCTTGGACTGCCGCCGGACGCTGACTCGGTTTCCGAGGGATTCCGTCTTCTCGAGCAGATACTCGCCACAGCTCCGGACACCAAGGTCATCGTCCTTACCGGCCAGAATGATCGCGCCAACGCCCTGCGCGCCATCGCCTTGGGCGCCTATGATTTCTTTGCCAAGCCATTCGAGCCCGAACTGCTTGGATTGACGATCGACCGGGCCTTTCGCCTGTTCGACCTGCAGCAGGAAAACCGCCGGCTTCAGGAAGCACATCAACCGGAAGCACTGGCCGGGCTGCTGACACGGGATGGCGAGATGCTGCGCATTTGCCGGACTATCGAAAAGGTCGCTAGTAGCAACGCTACTGTCCTTCTTCTGGGCGAAAGCGGTACCGGTAAGGAAGTGCTGGCACGCGGCCTGCACGAGGCGTCGCCGCGCCGGAAGGAACGTTTCGTCGCCATCAACTGCGCTGCGATCCCCGACAATCTTCTGGAAAGCGAGTTGTTCGGCTATGAAAAAGGCGCCTTTACCGGCGCCGCGAAAATGACACCGGGCAAGATCGAGACCGCTGATGGTGGAACCTTGATGCTCGACGAAATCGGCGACCTGCCGATGTCCCTGCAAGCCAAGTTGTTGCGTTTTCTCCAGGAGCGTGTGATCGAAAGGCTCGGCGGCCGTCAGGAAATCCCAGTCGATGTCCGCATCGTCTGCGCAACGCACCAGGACCTGAAATCGCTGATCAGCGAAGGCCGTTTCCGCGAAGACCTATATTACCGCCTGGCCGAGATCGTACTGACCATCCCCCCTTTACGCGCTCGCCCCGGTGATTCCGCCCTGCTCGCACATGCCTTTGTCCGGCGCTTTGCCGGGGAACAGAATCGCGGCAACATGACGCTCTCCGAGGATGCCATCCGCTCGATCGAGGCGCACACCTGGCCAGGCAACGTACGCGAACTGGAGAACTGCGTGAAGCGTGCGGTCATCATGGCGGATACCCAGCAGATTACGCGGGACGACATCGGACTGTCTGTAACCAAGGACAGTGAAAGCGAGTTCATTGACCTGCGTAGCGTTCGCGACGAGGCAGACCGCTCTGCCATATTGACCGCCCTTGGCCGAGCCAACGGCAACTTGTTACGCGCCGCCGAAATACTCGGCATCAGCCGCCCAACCCTTTACGACCTGATGCATCGCCTGGGTCTGAAATAGCGTTTAATCACCGGGAACCATCAATATGAAAAAACCACATGCCGTCCGCCATGCCCTTCTTTCGACCGCCCTGCTCGCGGCACTGTTGGCGGGATGCGGCGGGGACAAACCAGACGCCCTGATTGCCTCGGGCAAGGAATTCCTGGCAAAAAACGACATCAAGTCAGCCACCATTCAGTTTAAGAACGCGTTACAGCAGAACCCGAATCTTGGCGAAGCGCGCTTCCTCCTCGGCAAGGCATTGCTCGAGAGCGGTGACGATGCGGGTGCTGAAATCGAGTTGCGCAAGGCACTTGAACTCAAGTATTCGAGCGAGCAGACCATTCCGCTGCTGGCAAACGCCTTGCTTGGTAGCGGCCAGGCAAAGAAGTTAATTGATGAGTTTTCCGAAACGGAGCTTCCAGCCGGCGTACTCACCTCTAGCTTCCAAACAGCGCTGAGCCGGGCGTATCTGGCGCAGGGTAACGCGGAAGCCGCCGCAACCGCTCTGAACAAGGCCTTGGCGGCCCAACCCGACTTTGCGCCGGCACTTCTTACCAAAGCGCGCCAGAAGGCGGCCGAAAAAGACTTCCCAGGCGCTCTAGCGGTTATCGACGGTCTTCTGTCCAAATCTCCCAACGACCACTAGGCATTGCTACTTAAGGGAAACCTGCTCGGTGCACAGGGGGATGGAGCTGGAGCTCTCGAGTTCTACCGCAAGGCGTTAGTCGCCAGGCCGGATTTCATGCTGGCCCATTCGGCAATCATCAGCAACCTTCTCAATCAGGGAAAGCTCGACGATGCAGGCAAGGAACTGGAGGTATTAAAGCAGGCCGCACCCCAGCATCCGCAAACCTATTTTCTTGCAGCTCAACTCGCTTATCAGAAAAAGGATTACAAGTCTGCTCGCGAACTCAATCAGCAATTGCTGAAGATTGCACCTACCAACCCCGGCGCCCTGCAATTGGCTGGCGCAACCGAATACCAACTGGGCGCCTACCTTCAGGCTGAATCCTATCTCAGCAAAGCGCTGCAACAATTTCCCGAGTTTTCTCTCGCCCGTCGGCTGTTGATAGCCAGCTACTTGCGCAGTGGCCAGCCTGCCAAGGCGCTTAACGCCCTGCAGCCGATTTTGAATGATATCGACAAGGATCCTGTTCTTCTCTCCCTGGCCGGCCAAGCCCATCTTCAGAATGGCGATCCGAAAAAGGCCGAAGAGTATCTGACCAAAGCCAGCAAGCTTGACCCAAAGGATCCATCCAAACGGACATCAATGGCATTGGCGCAAATGGCGCAAGGGGAAATCAGCACAGCCCTCGGGGAACTTGAGGAAATTTCAGCCTCCGACAAGGGCACAACCGCTGACCTGGCGATCATTGCTGCTTATTTACGCAGCAATGAACCGGATAAGGCGCTCAAGGCAATCGAAATACTCGATAAAAAACAACCTAATAACCCGGCCACCTATAACTTGCAGGCCAGTGCTTATCTCATCAAAAAAGATACAGTAGGAGCGCGCAGAAGCTTCGAGAAAGCGCTGACGGTCAATCCCGCCTATTTCCCTGCAGCATTGGGACTGGCCCGAATGGACATCACCGATAACAAGCCGGAGGATGCCAGGAAGCGATTTGAGGCAATTCTCGCAGTTGACCCCAAGAACGCTGCGGCGATGCTTGCGCTGGCCGATCTACGCGTTGCTGCAGGAGGAACTCCAGCCGACGTGGCGGAACTGATCAGCAAGGCAGTCAACAGCAATCCGACCGAGTTGGCTCCGCGTCTTGCATTGATTGACTTCTACCTGCGCAGCAAGGACGCCAAAAAGGCTGTTGCTGCGGCACAAGATGGCCTTGCTGCCATTCCTGACAAGCCTGAGCTACTCGATGCTCTGGGCAGGGCTCAGGAGGCTGCCGGTGATCTCAATCAGGCACTTGCTGCCTACAGCAAGCTAGCGATCATGCAATCAACCTCGCCATTGGCCTCGATGCGCATGGCCAATGTACATATGGCGAACAAGGACAAGGAAGAATCGATCAAGAGCCTGCGCAAGGCCCTGGAAATCAAGCCGGATTTGCTTGAAGCCCAGCGCGCGCTGATCCTTATTTCTTTGGAAACAAACAAACCGCAGGATGCGCTGACGGTGGCTAGGGAAGTTCAAAAACAGCGGCCGGGGGAAGCGGCCGGCTTTGTGCTCGAGGGCGACATTCAAGCCGCTGGAAAAAATTGGCCGGAAGCTGTCGCGGCATACCGTTCGGCACTGAAACACTCGGCGGCACCGGAATTGGCGGTGAAAATGCATTCCACCCTCCGCGCCGCCCAGAATCGCGTTGAAGCCGACAAGTTGGCTGCAGCCTGGTTAAAGGATCATCCGAAGGACGTCGCATTCCGCATCTACTTGGGCGACATTGCCACTTCAGCGAAGGACTACGTCGCTGCTGCGCAATACTACCGGTCAGCCGTCGACATTCAGCCCAATAATGCGCTGGCACTGAACAACCTGGCCTGGGTTTCCGGGCAGCTGAAATCACCAAAAGCACTTGAATATGCCGAAAAGGCCAATCAGATCGCACCCAACCAGCCTGCTTTCATGGATACCCAGGCCATGCTGATGGCCGCCAAGGGGGACAAGGCCGGCGCCATCAACCTGCTGCGCAAGGCGCTCGAAATTTCCCCGCAGGCCGCTCCTGTCCGCCTCAATCTCGCCAAAACGCTGATCAGCGCCGGACGCAAAGACGAGGCGCGCAACGAACTGGAAACCTTGGCCAAACTGGGCGACAAGTTCCCGGGCCAGGCTGAAGTCGCCAGCTTGCAAAAAGAGCTCTAAGAACTAACCTGAACTTTGGAAGATCAAAACTGATGAAAACGATTGCCGTCGTTGGACTGGGGTATGTGGGATTGCCGCTCGCCGTTGAGTTCGGCAAGAAGTTCCGCACGATTGGGGTGGATTTGTCCGCTGAAAAAATAGCCTGCTATAAGGAGCATTATGACCCGACAGGAGAGGTTAGCAGCGCTGACCTCAAGGCTGCCACGCTTCTGGAGGTCGGCACGGACCCTGCAGCCCTCAAGGAGGCGGACTTTGTGATCGTCGCTGTTCCGACACCAGTCGACGACGCGCGCCAGCCGGATTTCAGTCCGCTGGTCAGTTCTTCGCGGGCGGTCGGCCAGAACCTGAAGGACGGAGCGATTGTGGTGTTTGAATCCACGGTTTACCCGGGCGCCACAGAAGAAGTCTGCATCCCGATCATCGAAAAACACTCCGGCAAGACCTGGAAGAAGGATTTCTTCGTGGGCTATTCTCCGGAACGGATCAATCCCGGCGACAAGGAACGTACGGTAACCAAGATCGTCAAGGTCGTCTCCGGGGACACACCGGAAACCCTGGCGACGGTGACCGAAATCTACAGCAGCGTGATTACCGCCGGGGTATTTCCGGCCTCATCGATCAAGGTTGCCGAAGCCGCCAAGGTCATCGAAAACACGCAGCGTGACCTGAATATCGCACTGATGAATGAACTGGCCATCATTTTCGACAAGATGGACATCGATACGCTGGAGGTATTGCAGGCTGCCGGCACCAAGTGGAACTTCCTCCCCTTCCGTCCCGGCCTGGTGGGCGGACACTGCATCGGTGTCGATCCGTACTATCTGACCCACAAGGCGCAGAAACTCGGTTATACGCCGGAAGTCATCCTTGCCGGGCGGCGCATCAACGATGGCATGGGCAAATTCATCGCCGAACAAACGATCAAGCAACTGGTTCGCAACGGGCACCCGATCAAGGATTGCCCGATCATCGTTCTGGGCCTGACCTTCAAGGAAGACTGCCCCGACCTGCGCAACTCCCGAGTCATCGACGTCATTCACGAACTCGAGTCCTATGGCGCGCGCGTCATCGTTCACGATCCGGTTGCTGACAGCAAGGAGGCTCAGCATGAGTACGGAGTCGATCTCGTCTCTTGGGACGCGCTTCCCAAAGCATCCGCGATCGTCGCTGCGGTGGGCCATCGTGAATTCAAGGCACGGTCGACGGCGGATTTCATCGAAAAACTGCAGCCCTGCGGCGTAGTGACTGATGTCAAGAGCATGCTAGACGCCCCGTCTTTTAGCAAGCACGGAATCAAGATCTGGCGACTCTAGCCGCCATAGACTGCCATGAAGCGAACCCTTCCCCAACATCCAAGCCTGTGCCGTATTCTCCTCTGTTCGGCTTTGATACTTGCCGGTAGTAGTGGGCAAGCCGCCTCCGATACGGGCAACCCGGCAGCACTACGTGAACAGGCGCGTGGCCATGAACATGGTGAAGGCGTTCCACGCAACCCCAACATGGCGATCCAGCTTTATTGCGAAGCTGCCCGCCTGGGAGATGTCGAATCGCAGTACAGCCTCGGCTGGATGTATGCAAATGGTCGTGGCATCCAGCGCGATGATGCCACCGCCGCCTACTTTTTCGAGATGGCCGCCAAACAGGGTAACCCTCAAGCCCAACGGATGTTAAAGCAAGTCGGCGACCCGGTTCGTAAACCGCCCGAATGCCTTTTTGACAGTGACGGTCACGATATCGTCGCCAAGGCAGCCCCCGATCACCGCAAGGTTATGGAGATGGTTTTGAAACTTGCTCCGGAATACGGCGTTTACCCCAGACTGGCGATGGCTGTTATTCGTGCTGAATCAAACTTCAATCCGGGTGCCATTTCGCCAAAAAATGCACAGGGACTGATGCAGCTTATTCCGGAAACCGCAGAGCGCTTCAACGTCAAGAAACCCTTCGACCCCGAGCAAAACATCCGCGGCGGTTTGGCTTACCTGCGTTGGTTGCTGGCCTATTTCAAGGGAGATGTCGCGCTGGTTGCTGCTGCCTACAATGCGGGAGAAGGTGCAGTAAATCGCCATGCGGGCATACCACCGTACGCTGAAACGCAAGGCTATGTAAAGCGCATTCGTGAGATCTTCAAGCGGGATGCCCATCCATTCGACGCAACGGTCACCGAGCCTTCGCCCGAACTGCCCCGAATTTCATCAAGGAGGGTAATGTGAAGACAGGCGCTTTCGGAAATCCTAGAACCCTCTTGAAGATCTTCTCGCTTCTCGCCTTGGGGGTCATCATGTCGACAGCCCATGCGGGGCTGATCGAGACGATTGAAAGGGTGAAGCCTTCGACTGTCGTCATCGGAAGCTACAAAATTTCAGGCAGCCCGCAATTTGCAATGCGCGGAACCGGCTTTGTCGTCGGCGATGGAAACCTGATTGCCACCAACGACCACGTCACCTCTGAAATTGCAGATGCGGAGTTAGTCGTTCGTGTTGGCGCTGGCCCCGCCCCGGGCGAATCCCGTTTGCGGCGCGCCCGTGTGGTCGCAACCAGCAAGGCACACGATCTTGCAGTCCTGCGGATCGAGGGAGCACCGCTACCTGCAATGAAACTTGGGAATTCGGATACCGTCCGCGAAGGTCAAACCGCTGCATTCACGGGATTCCCAATTGGCGGCGCTTTGGGCTTTTCCCCGGTCACACATCGTGCGACTGTTTCATCGATAACCCCACTTGCGTTGCCGGGTGGTAACTCCAATCAGCTCAATGAGAAATTTATCCAGCACATCAAAAGTGGCACTTATGACATATTTCAACTGGACGCCACGGCCTACCCCGGGAACAGTGGCAGCCCGCTTTTCGATGTCGACACAGGAGAGGTCATTGGAATCATCAACATGGTATTCATCAAGGGTAGAAGAGAGGCTGCTCTGAGTCAGCCATCCGGCATAACTTACGCCATTCCCTCTATTCACCTGAAAAATCTGCTTTCACAGCGCTAATCGACTCAAACATTTTTTTACCGAAGTAAAAGCAAGCACGTCAGGTTTAAGTATTCACACTCTCTCGCTGTCGGAACCCCGGGCGCTCGATGTAGTTGCCTGCTATTGCTGTTTCAGATCGAGTTGTGCCAGGTCTACCCGCTTCCGGTATCCGCGGAACCGGAGCCATGCCTTGTGCGACAGGTGCCTGGCAAGCAGTCCGGGCGGCATCCGCAACCAATGGGCTCGGACATAGATCAACCAGCGGGCCACAGTTGCCCACCGGGAAGGATGATCCGGATGTTCCGGCAGAAGGGCGAGATGAATCAAACGACACATCAACTTGCGGACCGGCCAGAAAGGTGCCGCATCATCCAACCCACGCAGAACATCCGCTGGAATCGGCGTTTCGAAAAGTCGCTGCGCATGTTGCAGGCCATAATACAAAGGACGCTCGAAACCCAGAGCGCGCGCCCTTGGCCCGAGGCTGTGCCAGAAACCAGGGTCCTCACCATGGTGACAAAGCAGATCGTGGACGTCGAGCAGATCCCGCAGGCGCAGGCCCTCGTCAGGGTCGCCCTCAAGGAACAAGTGCACCAAGGCGTGCAGTACCATGTCGGTTGGTGCAAGAACCTTTAGCCGTGGGTCAGCCAGCGGCCGGGCAGCGGCAAACAGCGACCCAGGCTCAGATTTAAGGTGGCTGGTTCTCGGCAGAAGCCGGTGGTGGATGTCGATTTCGGTGCCGCGCTCCCGGTGTCGAAGCGGCGGAATTTCATGCATCCAGACGCGGTAGTAACGGTCGTCATACGGGTCGATCTGAGTCTTGAACCAGCCGCGCTCGACCAACCTTTCCTCGATCGCGCCGATTCGGTCTTCCGGGACCAGCAGATCGACATCGGCGAAAATCCGGCCGCGCGCTGGCGGTAGCTCGGCCAAGAGATAGGCGGTACCCTTGAGCAGGATCAACGGAACGTCGATGCCTTTGAGCGCCCACAACAGGCGGTTCACCTCCCAGGAAATCAGCGTGTTCCGGTGCGCAATGACGTTACGCGCTGCTCGCAGATGGGCAGCGGCGCGCGTTGGAATGATTCCAAGCAAACCGGATCGTGCAAGGTCGGACTCCAATCGTCCGAGCACCCGGGCACGCCGGGCCATCCGCAGGAGAAGGTCCCAATCGGATAGTGGCATACTCTGCAGGGTTTCGGGACCCCTTAGAGCGCTAAGCAGGAGTCGCTGCACCCGCCGCGTTTCGCTCACTGCCCTAGTCATCGCCGGCGCTCGAAATCTCGTCAAGTACGTTGACCGCCTCGTCGAGCTTGGAATAAATCAGCGAGTAGGAATCGCAAGAGAAAATCATCTCCGTGACCAGTCGAAAGGCAATTTCGTCCAGGACATCGTAGTTGAAAGCGTTGGTGGCAACCATCAGGAACGCCTGACTCTTTGGGATCGGTTCTAACGTCAATGGCGCGTTGGCTACCCAGCGCGGAAAAACGAACCATCGCGGACGGGCCGGCTCCTGCGCTCGCCGGATGCTCTCTTGCGGTGGCCGCACATGCGCAACCGTTCCCTTGCGCGTTCCGAGAAACGACGGGCCGATTATCGCCTCCGGACGAAATTCCCGAATCACGTCGATCGACTCATTCTTCAGAGGAATCAGGCGTGGCATTGGAAGCAATAGGCCATCCTCGGGCTTTACCATGCCGAATTCATCAGAAAGAAGGCGCCATCCCGAATGGACCAGGGCGGTACAAAGTGTGGATTTTCCATACCCGGGCGAAGCCGGAAAAAGCATAGCGCGCCCATTGCGCTCGACGCCTGCTGAATGCAGAAGCAGCAAATGATGCGCGCGTGTAGCTACGCACCAGTTAATCCCCCATTCGAGCGCAGGAAAGGCATGCTCGACGGTATAGGGTGCAAAGGGAAATTGCCCATCAACACCGAAACACGCTTGGCTACGTATTAATCGGCGCGGGCCACGCGGTGCACTGATCTCAACGTGAAAGTCGCTGATCTCGGCTGCGTCAGCCAAAGGGTACGGTTCGTATAACTGATGTGCGAGCGCTGCGAAGGAATCGAGATTGGAGCGAACTGTAAGGTTGAACGGGCCAAATTGGAGCTTGAGACCACCTTCTGCCAAGCATTTCCCCAATTCCCGGCGACTCAGGTCACCGACAATCATCGAGGAATGCTGGCTTCGTCAAGACACTCGATGAGGCCAAGCTCTTCGAGTCGAGTGGTGGCGAATTCAAAGTCACCAGTAACTAACTCACCCACACGAAGACCGAGAGCGGTTTCGGTTTTGGCTTTGATTGCCGTTGCCTCCAGAGGGCCCATCGCCAAGCACCTCAAGATCATGGCAGTTGTTTGGTTAAAAACGTGAGTTTCCGCAGATGTCGGCTGATAGACGATAAATATCTCATCCCACTGACGCCACTGCAATCCGCTTGCAGCACGAGTACAGATCAGAAAGCAAGCCGTTTCATGGGGTCCGACCGTCAACATCAGTCCAAATCAATTGCATTCAAGTGCACTCCCGGAATCGCCGAGCATTATGAACCAACAAATGAAGCAGCGGCAGTTGCACTCAAAATTGCGACATTTGTACCCCCAGCCAAGTTGCCGCATTTTCCGTTGTTACCGATCGTGTAGCCAGGGGGGGCTCCCACAATATTTTCCAATTTGGTTGGAGCATCTGGGCATGTGTTTACATCTGAAACCTTGAAGCATACATCGCCCTCCACGGCTCCAACGCTGGCAGGGGGTTTCGCGTTGTTGTCAAGGATGGTGTTCACGGTTCTGGCTCCGGTACATGAAGCCGCCGCCAGTGCCCCGCTGCGCAGGGTCAGAACCAATGGCGCCAAAGCAACTACACCACGAACCACGCGCCGCCTACCGACATTTTCCTGTTGGCACGACAGTTCTTGATCGTTATTCATTTTGCTCATGGCAATTCCTTTTCAGCATGGCATCAACCGAGATGGATTACACCATGCAAGAATCGAACCATTAAAATTAAGCAATTTTTTTCAACTACTTATACACCCGACATTCGAATTCTAGTGCTTGGTGCCAGCCAACTGTAAAAATTTCCGACATGTTTGACTTCCCACTCTGATCTTATGCCAAGCGCACAATAGCCAACAGGAATTTTTTCACATCTAAGACTCGGCTACGCCTGAGTCGCGCCACAAATCAGTGCCGCCCATCTGGTTGTCAGGTCAAGAATCCCAGCGGGTTCAGCGACTGCCAACGCCACGCGTCAAGACACATTGCCGTGACATCCCGCTCGGCAGACCAGCTGAGAACCGCCTTGGCCAGCGATGGATCGGCATAACAGGCGGCAACGTCACCGGGTCGGCGCTCGACGATGCGATAGGGCACTTTTCTGCCACTCGCCCGTTCGAACGCCTCGACCACCTCAAGGACGCTGTAGCCACGGCCTGTGCCCAGGTTGATCGGCATGACGCCTCCCTGCCTGTCCAATGCCTGCAGGGCAGCCAGATGGCCGCGTGCGAGGTCGACCACATGGATATAGTCACGCACGCCGGTACCGTCCGCCGTCGGATAGTCGCCACCGAAGATACTAAGCTCGGGCCGGCGTCCGACCGCGACCTGCGCCACGAAAGGCATCAGATTATTGGGAATCCCCGCAGGGTCCTCACCGATCAGCCCACTTGGATGCGCTCCGACCGGATTGAAATAGCGCAGCAAAACTACGCGCCAGCGAGCATCGGATTGGCCAATATCGTGCAGCATTTCTTCGATGACCAGTTTGCTGCGGCCATAGGGATTGGTCGCCTGCAGAGGAAAGGTCTCATCGATGGGAACCCTGTGCGGATCGCCATAAACGGTGGCCGACGAACTGAATACCAGTCGATGGACACCGGCGTTGGCCATGGCCTCGAACAGGCGCAGGGAGCCGAGCACATTGTTGTCGTAGTAGCGCATCGGCTGCGCGACCGATTCGCCGACCGCCTTGAGGCCGGCAAAATGGATTACGGAGCGAATCGGATAACTGGAGAACAGCCGCTCAAGAAGCAGCGAATCCCGGATATCCCCTTCGATTGCGACGGGGCGTTTCCCTGATATTTGCTCGATGCGCTCGAGAACCTTGGGCGAGCTGTTGGAAAAATTGTCGAGAATCAGCAGTTCATGCCCTGCCGCGAGCAATTCGACGACGGTATGCGAACCGATATATCCCGCGCCACCCGTGACAAGAATCATCGCTGCTCCCACTTTCGCTTTCCGCAGCGAACACCCGGTTTGGATTGGCGTGCCCGGAGGGACTCGAACCCCCGACCTGCTGCTTAGAAGGCAGCTGCTCTATCCAGTTGAGCTACGGGCACATGAGGGTAAAAACCAACAAAGAATGGTCGGGGCGGTGGGATTCGAACTCACGACCCTCTGCTCCCAAAGCAGATGCGCTACCAGGCTGCGCTACGCCCCGACACGAGGAGACGGATTCTATCACCAGCCTGAAACCCGCACCAGATCAGGGGCGTATAATACTTACATAAACTTTTCTTGCAGCTCACACTGCTTTCTGATATTTAATCGCCTTTTTGTCTTTGGAACGCACAATCAAAATGGCAGAAGAACTGCTCCACAAACATTTCGCGCCCTACGAACCCAAGAAGGGTGAGGAGTACATGAGCGCCAGGCAACTTGCGCATTTCCGCAAGATTCTCGAGACACTCAAGAAGGAGTTGGGCGAAGATATTGACCGCACGGTGCATACCATGCAGGACGAGGCGACCGTCTTCGCCGACCCCAACGATCGTGCCAGCCAGGAAACCGATATCGCCATCGAACTGCGCAATCGCGACCGCGAGCGCAAGCTGATCAAGAAGATCGACGAGACGCTGGCCAGCATCGACAGTGGCGACTACGGGTTCTGCAACAAGTGCGGTGTCGAAATCGGCATCAAGCGCCTGGAGGCCCGCCCGACAGCCACGTTATGCATCGACTGCAAGACATTGGACGAGATGAAGGAACGGCAGATGGCGAAGTAGCTTTCGCCATCTCCTGTTGCGGTCAACGTTGGAAATGCCGCAAAAAACAAAGGGCGCCGCGTGGCGCCCTTTGGCATTTCACTACCTGGTAGCGGTTACTGAGCCGTGACTTCCGGTGCAGGCGCCGACTGCCCAGCGCCCTCTTCTGCCGCCGCCGCCTTCATCGACAGCTTGACCCGGCCGCGGTCATCGGTTTCGAGGACCTTGACGCGCACGATCTGGCCTTCCTTGAGATAGTCCTCGACCTTGGCTACACGCTCCTGCGCGATCTGGGAGATGTGCAGCAGACCATCCTTACCCGGCAGTACGGAAACAATTGCGCCGAAATCAAGGATCTTCAGAACGGTGCCTTCGTAGATCTTGCCGATCTCGACTTCCGCCGTGATGGCATCGATACGGGCACGCGCCGCGGCAGCCGCCTCGCCACTGCTGGAGGCAATGGTGATCGTACCGTCATCCTGAATATCGATCGTGGTGCCGGTTTCTTCGGTCAGGGCGCGGATGACTGCACCGCCCTTGCCGATGACGTCACGGATCTTTTCCGGATTGATCTTGAAGGTGTACAGACGCGGGGCGTAGGCCGACATTTCTTCACGCGGACCGGCAGCCGATTCCTGCATCAGGCCGAGGATGTGCAGACGTGCATCCTTGGCCTGGGCCAGCGCGACCTGCATGATTTCCTTGGTGATGCCCTGGATCTTGATGTCCATCTGCAGCGCGGTAATGCCGCTGGTCGAACCGGCAACCTTGAAGTCCATGTCGCCGAGGTGATCCTCGTCACCCAAAATGTCAGTCAGCACGGCGAAACGATTACCGTCCTTGATCAGCCCCATGGCGATACCGGCAACGTGCGCCTTAAGCGGCACACCGGCGTCGAGCAGCGCGAGACAGCCGCCGCAGACGGAAGCCATCGACGACGAACCGTTGGATTCGGTGATTTCCGAAACCAGGCGCATCGAGTAGGAGAAATCCTCGGACTTGGGCAGCACGGCGAGCAAAGCGCGCTTGGCCAGACGACCGTGACCGATTTCACGACGCTTTGGCGTACCGACGCGGCCGCATTCGCCGGTGGCGTACGGAGGCATGTTGTAATGCAGCATGAAGCGGTCGCGGTATTCACCTGCCAGGGCGTCGATGATCTGTTCGTCGCGGTTGGTACCGAGGGTAGCGACAGCCAGCGCCTGGGTTTCACCACGGGTGAACAGAGCCGAGCCATGGGTGCGCGGCAACACGCCGGAACGCATGGTGATCGGACGCACGGTGCGTGTATCGCGACCGTCGATACGCGGGGCGCCGCTCAGGATGCGGCCACGCACGATGCTGGCTTCCAGTTCATGAAACAGGTTACCGACGGTGTTTTCATCCGGAGCGCCTTCAGCACCGGTAGCCAGCGTTGCGACTGCCTCGGCACGGATTTCCTTGACTGCCTGGCTGCGCGTTTGCTTGACGGTGATGTTGTAAGCCTCTTCGAGCTTGGCGGAAACCAGATCCTTCAACTGGGCGACCAGGGCTTCGTCCTGGGCCGGCGCTTGCCAATCCCATTCCGGCTTGCCGGCTTCTTCGACCAGTTCGTTGATGGCGTTGATCGCCTTCTGCGACTCGGTATGGCCGAAAACCACGGCACCGAGCATGATTTCTTCGGACAACTGATCGGCTTCGGACTCCACCATCAGCACGGCCGATTCGGTACCGGCAACCACCAGATCGAGCTGGCTGGTCTTGAGCTGGCTCAGGGTCGGACACAGCACGTACTGACCGTCGATGTAACCGACGCGGGCGGCACCGATCGGGCCGTTGAACGGCACACCGGAGATGGCCAGGGCGGCGGAGGCGCCGATCAGGGCCGGGATGTCGGAATCGACTTCCGGGTTCAGCGACATCACGGTGGCGATGACCTGGACTTCATTGTAGAAGCCATCCGGGAACAGCGGGCGGATGGGACGGTCAATCAGGCGGCAGGTCAGCGTCTCTTTTTCGGAAGGACGGCCTTCGCGCTTGAAGAAGCCACCGGGGATACGGCCGGCGGAGTAGGTTTTTTCCTGATAATCAACGGTCAGCGGGAAGAAATCCTGGCCCGGCTTGGCGTTCTTGGCAGCCACGACGGTGACCAGAACCACGGTTTCTTCCATGGAAACGAGGACTGCACCACCAGCCTGGCGGGCAATTTCGCCTGTCTCGATGGTGACCTGATGGGCACCATAGGCGAATGTTTTTTTCACGACATTAAACATAATTCCCTTTCACACTCAACAATTTAGCTTCAACACACAACACAACGACAAAAACGAAAAAAGCGGCCGGGGAAATCCGGGCCGCTCCTTCGGGGGGCTTTAGTCTGCGTTACTTCCGCAGGCCAAGGCGGGTAATCAGGGTACGGTAGGCGTCGACGTTCTTGCCCTTGAGATAGTCCAGCAATTTACGACGCTGATTGACCATGCGTAGCAGGCCACGACGTGAGTGGTGGTCCTTCTTGTGCTCCTTGAAATGCGGGGTCAGGTCGTTGATGCGCGCGGTCAGCAGCGCAATCTGAACTTCGGGAGAACCCGTGTCGCCCTTGGCGCGCTGGAAATCGGCAACAACGCCGGCTTTGACTTCGGTGGTAAATGCCATTTCAAACTCTCTTTCATGGTGACGACGCCGCCCCAGTTTGATAGAGCCAGCGCCAGTTGGAAAATCTCCCGTTGGCAACGGGAAGCGAGCAATTATATCAGTTAATCAGCAAGTTGAACCAAGCGCTTCGGCCACAATCGGTCGCCCTGCCCGGGCTCGCCGACACCGATCAGACGACTGCCTTCATAAACCCGAATCTTTCCGCAGAATCCAGCCGGCAGGTCAACCGGATTCCCATGGCGAAAGCGCTGTGCCGCATCACCCTCGAGCGTTAGCGCCGGAAGCGTATGCAGCAGGGCATCGACGGGCCGCAGGTGCGCGATGCGCCCAGCTTCGTCGAGCGCCTCCAGTTCCGCCAGGGTTACCGCACCCGCCAGGCCGAGTTCGCCGACAGCCGTTCGCCGCAGGCCGGCCAGATGCGCACCACAGCCCAGCGCGGCGCCGATGTCTGCCGCCAGCACCCGGATGTAGGTGCCCTTGCTGCACTTCACACGCAGGGTCAGCTCATCGCCGGCAAAAGCCAATAGATCGATGGAATGAATCGTCACCGCCCGCGGCTGACGCTCGACCGCGATTCCCTGCCGAGCCAGTTCGTACAACGGGCGGCCATTGCGCTTGAGAGCCGAGTGCATGGGGGGCACCTGAAGTAGATCGCCCGTAAAGCGGGGGAGGACGCCAAAAATGGCTTCCTTTTCGACGTCGACCGGCGCCGTGGCAATGACCCTGCCCTCTGCATCCCCGGAGTCCGTGGTGACGCCAAATCTGATGACCGCTTCATAGGTCTTGTCAGCATCGAGCAGATCGGCCGAAAATTTCGTCGCTTCGCCAAAACATAGCGGCAACAACCCGGTCGCCAGCGGGTCAAGGGTACCGGTGTGCCCGCCCTTGGCCGCCGAAAACAGGCGGCGCGCCTTTTGCAGCGCGTCGTTAGAAGTGAGCCCGAGCGGCTTGTCGAGCAACAACACCCCGTCGACCTGTTTCCAGGTCTTCTTGACTTGCATGTAGCTCAGTCTTCCGGGGTCTGGTCGCTGAGCGCGTTGGCCCGCTCGATCAGCGCCGACATGCTGGCGCCGCGTTCGATCGAATCGTCGTACACGAAATGCAGTTCCGGCAGCGTATGGATATGGATGCGACGCCCCAACTCGCGGCGGAGAAAGCCTGCGGCCCGCTTCAACCCGCGTTCGATTTCTTCCAGATGGTCGGCATTGAGCGTGGCAAAAAATACCTTGGCGTGTGCGTAATCCGGCGTCAGCTCGACCGCCGTCAGGCTGATCATGCCAACCCGCGGATCCTTCAACTCGGTACGAATCAGATCAGCCAGGTCGCGACGGACCTGCTCCGCGACCCGGTCACTGCGCTGAAACCCTTTTTTCTTCATTACAGCGAACGCGCCACTTCCTGGATTTCGTACACTTCGAGTTGATCGCCTTCCTGGATGTCATTGTTGCCGCGCAGGGAGAGACCGCACTCGAAATTGCTGCGCACCTCCTTGACGTCGTCCTTGAAACGCTTGAGCGAATCGAGTTCGCCGTCCCACTGTACGACATTGTTGCGCAACAGGCGAACGCGCGAATTGCGCTTGACGATGCCTTCAAGCACATAGCAGCCGGCAATGGTACCAACCTTGGAAACATGAAAGACCTGGCGGATTTCGACCAGCCCGGTAATCTGCTCGCGTTTTTCCGGGGACAGCATGCCGGAAAGTGCTGCCTTGATTTCATCGACGGCGTCATAGATCACGTTGTAATAGCGGATATCGACACCGAAGGTCTCGGCCAATTTCCGCGAACCGGCGTCGGCACGAATGTTGAAGCCGATGATGACCGCACCCGATGCCTGGGCCAGATTGACGTCGGATTCGCTGATCGCTCCGACCCCGCCATGAATGATCTGCACCCGGACTTCCTCGTTCGAGAGCTTGCCCAGGGTTTGCACCAGAGCCTCCTGAGAACCCTGCACGTCGGCCTTGACGATGAGCGGCAAGGTCTTGATCTCTCCTTCCTTCATCTGTTCGAACATGTTTTCCAGCTTGGCCGCCTGCTGCTTGGCCAGCTTGACATCACGGAACTTGCCCTGGCGGAACAGCGCGATTTCGCGCGCCTTCTTTTCATCGGCCAGCACAATGGCTTCCTCGCCGGCAGCCGGCACATCGGACAAACCAAGAATTTCAACCGGGATGGACGGGCCCGCTTCGCTGATCGGCTTGCCGTTTTCGTCGAGCATGGCGCGCACACGGCCGGAGACCTGACCCGCCAGAATGATATCGCCACGCTTCAGCGTACCGGACAGCACCAGCATGGTCGCCACCGCGCCGCGCCCCTTGTCGAGACGCGCCTCGATGATCAGCCCCTTGGCCGGCGCATCCTTCTGCGCGGTCAACTCAAGCACTTCGGCTTGCAACAGGACCTGTTCCAGCAGATCGTCGATGCCGGTGCCCTTCTTGGCGGAAACCGGCACGAAGGGCGAATCACCACCATATTCTTCAGGAATCACGCCTTCGGCGACCAGTTCCTGCTTCACGCGATCAACGTTCGCATCCGGCTTGTCCATCTTGTTGATGGCCACGACCAGCGGCACACCGGCCGCCTTGGCATGATGGATCGCTTCCTTGGTCTGCGGCATCACACCGTCATCGGCAGCCACCACCAGGATGACGATGTCGGTCGCCTTGGCGCCGCGCGCACGCATCGCAGTAAACGCTTCGTGGCCCGGCGTATCGAGGAAGGTGACCATCCCACGCTCGGTTTCGACGTGATAGGCGCCAATGTGCTGGGTAATGCCGCCAGCTTCACCGGCCGCCACCTTGGCCCGCCGGATGTAGTCAAGCAGCGAGGTCTTGCCGTGGTCAACGTGGCCCATCACGGTAACCACCGGAGCACGGGGTTCAAGCGGCACATCCTTGTGCTCGACCCCCTGGGTGTCTTCAAGGAAGGCATCCGGGTCGTCCAGCTTGGCAGCCACCGGCGTGTGCCCCATTTCTTCGACCACGATCATGGCCGTTTCCTGATCCAGCACCTGGTTGATGGTGACCATCGACCCCATCTTCATCATCACCTTGATGACTTCGATGGCCTTGACCGCCATCTTGTGCGCCAGATCCGTGACGGAAATGGTTTCCGGAACATGCACTTCGCGCACCACCGGCTCGGTCGGCGCCTGGAAGCTGCCCTGGCCGTCATCGGTCTTGTTGTCGTGCTTCTTGTGGCCATGACGACCCGTTTTCCAGGAACTGCCCGTATCAGCGGAACGCGTCTTGATACCCGACTTCTTCTTCCCGTCATCGCCGCGGCCATTGCCGCCTTTCTTGGCGTCCTTGCCCGGCGCATCCGGCTTCTTGTGCAGCGTTCCTTTTTCGCCTGCAGGCGCAGGCGCCTGCGCCTTGGCCTGGGTCGTTGCCAACTGGCGCGCCTGCTCTGCTGCCTGTGCTGCGACGGCAGCGACCTCGGCTTCGCGCCGCATGCGAACCAGCTCGGCTTCGCGCTCCTGCTTCATGCGCATTTCGCGGGCTTGCAGTTCCAGTAGTTCGTGGTGGCGGCGGTCCTGTTCGTCACGGAACACCCGTACCGGGGCGGGTGCCGCCGGTACTGCTTCAACCACCGGCTCGACGACCGGCGGCTCGACAATTACTGGCGCAGGCGGAATCTCGACCGGCGCAACAACCGGCGCCTGCTCGACAACGACTGGCGCCACTTCGACGACCGGCTCGGCAATCACCTGTTCTGGCAGCGTGCCAGGCACCTGGTCACCGGGCTCGCGCTTGATCAAAACGCGTTTCTTGCGCACCTCGACCTGAACGGTCCGGGCGCGCCCGTGGGAATCCGTCGCCTTGATCTCGGAGGTCTGCTTGCGGGTCAGCGTGATCTTTGTCTTCGATTCGTCGCCATGCGCCCGGCGCAGGTACTCGAGCAGCCTGGCCTTGTCCTGATCGGTCAGCTCATCATTGCTGCCCTGCTTGCCCACGCCGGCCTTGCCGAGTTGCTCGAGCAACGCCACCACCGGCATCTTGAGTTCTACTGCAAATTGCGAAACAGTTGTTGCGGTCATACGTCCACCCTCCCGCTCACTCAAACCAGTGAGCACGCGCCTTCAGAATAATTTCCTTGGCACGTTCTTCATCAATGCCGCTCATTTCAACGAGCTCATCCACCGCCAGTTCGGCGAGGTCATCACGGCTCTTGATCCCATGCCCCGACAGCTTCGCTGCAAGTTCCCTGGTCATCCCTTCGAGACCGAGCAGGTCATCGGCGACCCCTTCCAGTTGCTCCTCGGTCACGATGGCTTCGGTCAGCAGGATGTTCCGCGCGCGATTGCGCAGCTCATTGACAATATCTTCGTCAAGACCGTCGATCTCGAGCATTTCCGCCAGCGGCACGTAGGCAACTTCTTCCAGCGAGGAAAAGCCTTCCTCGATCAGCAGGTCAGCCAGTTCCTCGTCGATATCAAGCTTTTCCATGAAGACGAGGCGGGTCACCGCATACTCGGCTTCCGATTTCTTTGCCGATTCGTCCTGCGTCATCAGGTTGATCGTCCAGCCGGTCAACTCGGAGGCGAGACGGACATTCTGCCCGTTGCGGCCGATAGCGATGGCAAGGTTGTCTTCATCGACCACGACATCCATCGCGTGCTTTTCCTCGTCGACCACGATGGACGACACTTCGGCCGGAGACAAGGCGCCGATGACGAATTGGGCCGGGTCAGCCGACCACAGCACGATGTCGATGTTCTCGCCACCGATCTCGTTGCGCACGGCGGTGACGCGCGAACCGCGCAGGCCAACACAGGTACCGATCGGATCGACGCGCGGGTCGTTCGACTTGACGGCTATCTTGGCACGCAGCCCCGGGTCGCGGGCACAGGCCTTGAGTTCCATCAGGCCATCCTCGATCTCCGGAACTTCCATTTCGAACAGGCGGATAACAAATTCCGGCGCGGTGCGTGACAGGATGATCTGCGGGCCGCGGGCATTGCGGTCGATGCGCAGCAGATAGGCGCGAATACGGTCGCCGATGCGCAGGTTTTCCTTGGGGATCATCTGGTCACGCGGCAGCAGGGCCTCGATCTTGCCGGCCTCGACAATGGCGTTGCCGCGCTCCATGCGCTTGATGGTCCCGGAAACCACATGCTCCTTGCGCTCGAGGAAGTCGGCCAGGATCTGCTCACGCTCGGCGTCGCGGATTTTCTGCAGGATGACCTGCTTGGCCGCCTGCGCACCGATACGACCGAAATCAATGGGTTCGAGCGCCTCTTCAAGGGAATCACCGGCCTCGATCTCCGGATCGTCCTTCTGCGCTTCGGAGAGCGGAACCTGAAGAAATTCGTTGACGTATTCGCTATCCGGCACAACCTGCCAGCGACGGAAGGACTCGAAGCTACCCGTGTTGCGATCGATGGCGACGCGCACGTCGGCCTCATCGTGGATACGCTTCTTGGTCGCGGACGCGAGTGCCAGTTCAAGGGCACCGAAGACGATATCCTTGCCAACGTTCTTTTCGCGGGCCAGTGCATCGACCAGCAGCAACAGTTCACGGCTCATGGGCTAAAACCTCCTAGTCCTTCAGTCGAATCGGGGCACCAGACGTGCCTTTTCGATATTATTGAATTCCAGTTCCACTTCATCTTTTTCGAGACGCAAGGCAACCTTGCCATCCCAGTAGCCAAGCAGTTCGCCCTGGAAATTGCGGCGGCCGCCGTGCGGAATGCGCAGTTTGATCTGGATATCCTGGCCGGCGAAGCGCGCGAAATCGGCAGCCTTCTTGACCACGCGGTCGAGCCCCGGCGACGAGACTTCGAGACGGTCGTAATCGACGTTTTCCACTTCGAAAACGCGCGAAAGCTGATTGGACACCTTGGCGCAATCCTCGACGTCGATACCGCTCTTCTTGCCCGGGAGGTCGATGAAGACGCGAATCGTCCGGCCGCGCGGCGACATCTCGACGTCGACGAGCTCATAACCCAGACCAACCACGGTCGTTTCAAGCAGCGTGTTTAAATCCATAGCCACAAATAAAAAATGGGCGAAACGCCCACCTCGATAAAAAAGATGCTCCGCCATAAACGGCGGGGGGAACAAACCCGTGAATTATAACGAGTTTATTCCCCCCGGTAAATGAATCCAGCCGACTTTATGCACCGTCAAGGGGCGCCGGCGCAGGCTTGGCCGATTTTTCCAGTTCGCGCAGGAACATCCTGACCTCAGCTTCTTCGAGCTCGCGCACCCTGCCCCGCTTGAGCTGCGGCGGCAGGCTGAACGGACCGTAGCGAACACGGATCAGACGGCTGACCGTGCAGTTGACCGCCTCGAACATGCGGCGCACCTCGCGGTTGCGGCCTTCGAAGATGGTCACGCGGTACCAGTGGTTGGCGCCTTCGCCGCCGCCATCTTGCAGGCTGGCGAAACTGGCCGGGCCATCTTCCAGCTGGATGCCTTCCAGCAGCTGTTTTTGTGACTCCAGCGTCAGTTCGCCCAGCACCCGCACGGCATACTCGCGAATCAGTTCCGAACTCGGGTGCATCAGGGTGTTGGCCAGTTCGCCGGACGTCGTGAACAGGAGGAGGCCCGAGGTATTGAAGTCGAGGCGGCCGACCGCGATCCAGCGTCCACCGCGGATGCGCGGCAATGCGGCGAACACCGAGGGACGCCCCTCCGGGTCGTCGCGCGAGACGATTTCGCCTTCCGGCTTGTGGTACAAGACGACGCGCGGCGTGCGCGTGGTCGTGAAACGCAGATTGACCAGGCGACCGCCAATCTTGACCTTGTCGGTCGGCACCACGCTTTGCCCGACCTGGGCGGTCACGCCATTGACACTGATCTTGCCGGCGGCAATCCACTCCTCCATTTCGCGGCGCGAGCCGATGCCGGCCTGGGCCAGCACCTTTTGCAGGCGCTCCGGCCGGGCTGCGGCGAGCGGCCGGCCATCCCGGGCGACGCTGCCGCGATTCGCCCGCCCACCGGTATTGGGCGCCGGCTTGCGGGGTGACGCGGCGGCCACTGCAGGAGCCGCCCGGTCCTCCGGCGCCGCGCTGTGGCGCCTGCGGCCCCGAAGCCCTTCACTGTCACGGTCGACGCCATTTTCATGCCGCTTTTCAGAAGCGCCCCCGCCCTTTTTCAGCGATTGGCGCAGCGGCGTACGTTTAGTTTTCATGGTTCAGTTCCAATGTCTGGCTGACTTGTTCGAGGGGTGGCAATTCGCTGACGCTGCGCAAACCGAGGTCATCGAGAAATTGCCGGGTCGTGGCGAACAGCGCCGGGCGGCCGGGGGTATCACGATGCCCGACAACATCGATCCAGCCACGTTCTTCCAGCGTCTTGACCACATTGGAATTGACCGCCACGCCGCGAATTTCCTCAATATCGCCACGCGTCACCGGTTGCCGGTAGGCGATGATGGCCAGTGTCTCAAGTACGGCGCGCGAGTACTTCGGCGGGCGCTCCGGGTTGAGCCGCTCGAGATACGGCAAGTATTCGGCACGGGTGCGAAAGCGCCAGCCGGAGGCGAGCTGGATCAGTTCCACTGGCCGATCCGCCCATTCCTCGCGGATTTCATCGAGCAGCTTGCGCAAGGTGTCAACCGATAGCGCATCGTCGAACATCTTGCGCAGTTCGAGCGGCGTCATCGGCTCGCGTGCGGCGAGCAGGGCCGCTTCAAGCACTTTCTTGACCTGGCTCGCTTCCACCTTGATGCACTCTCACGTAAATGGGCTGAAACGCCTCGGTTTGGGTAAATTCGACCAGCTTTTCGCGGGCCAGCTCGAGCATGGCGAGAAAATGCACGACCAGACCGGGCGCACCCATTTCCGGGTCGAACATCGTTTCGAACTGGACGAAACCGCCGCGCTCCCGCAAAAGACGCAGGATGATCCCCATATGCTCGCGCACCGACAGCTCTTCGCGTTCGATCCGGTGGTGCTTTTTCAGGCCGGCCTGGCGGAAGATCGCCATCCAGGCATCCTTGAGATCATCGACCGAGACTTCCGGCAAACGAACGTAAAGCGACTTTTCGACCAGCGTCTCGACCCAGAAGAACTCGCGTTCGGCCTGCGGCATTTCGTTCAGCCGCTGGCCGGCCAGCTTCATCTGCTCGTACTCCATCAGCCGACGCACCAGTTCCGCACGCGGGTCCTCGGCTTCGTCGTCAGCGCCGACTTTCGCGCGCGGCAACAGCATGCGCGACTTGATCTCGATGAGCATGGCCGCCATCACCAGGTATTCGGCGGCCAGTTCGAGATTGCCCGCGCGCATGCTGTCGATATAGCTCAGGTACTGCCGGGTCAGCGGCGCCATCGGGATGTCGAGCACGTCCACGTTGGCTTTGCGGATCAGGTAGAGCAACAAATCGAGCGGCCCCTCGAAGGCATCGAGCATGATCTCGAGCGCATCGGGCGGGATGTAGAGATCCTGCGGCAGGGTCTCCATCGCCTCGCCATAAATGCGGGCGACCGGCACGAAAACAGACGCCTGGGGCGCGTCGACCACCGCATTCATCGGAAAATACAACCGTCAGCCCGGGATGTCGTCCGCGGCGAAGCCATCAGTGGTATTCGAGCCCCATCGACTCGCGCACGTCGCGCATGGTTTCGCGGGCCAGTTCGCGCGCCTTCTCGCAGCCGTCGGCAATGATGTTCTTGACCAATGAGGGATCATCCAGATACAGCTGCGCCCGCTCGCGCATCGGCACCTGTTCACGCAGGATACCGTCGATCACCGGCTGCTTGCATTCGATGCAGCCGATACCGGCGGTGCGGCAGCCCTGCTGCGCCCATTGCTTACAGCTGTCATCGGAATAGACCTGATGCAACTGCCAGACCGGGCACTTGGTCGGCTCGCCCGGATCATTGCGGCGCACCCGGGCCGGGTCGGTCGGCATGCTGCGCACCTTCTTCGTCACCGACGCCTCGGATTCGCGCAGGGTGATGGTGTTGTGGTACGACTTGGACATCTTCTGCCCGTCCAGCCCGGGCATGCGCGAAGCCTCCGTAAGCAGTGCGCCCGGCTCGGCAAGGATCATCTTGCCGGTGCCCTCCAGATAACCGAACAGCCGTTCGCGGTCACCCTGGGAAAGATGTTGGATTTCATCAAGCATCGCCTTGGCCTGCTCGACCGCCTCCTTGTCGCCGTTTTGCTGAAAGCGGGTGCGCAGTTCCTCGTAAAGCCGCGCCTTCTTGCTGCCCAGCTTCTTGACCGCCTCGCGTGCCTTGTCCTCGAAGCCCGGTTCGCGCCCATACAAGTGATTGAAACGGCGGGCAATTTCGCGCGAAAACTCGATATGGGGAACCTGATCCTCGCCCACCGGCACCTTGTCGGCGCGATAGATCAGGATATCGGCTGACTGCAGCAGCGGATAGCCGAGGAAGCCGTAGGTCGACAAATCCTTGTTCTCCAGCTTTTCCTGCTGGTCCTTGTAGGTGGGCACCCGTTCCAGCCAGCCGAGCGGCGTCATCATCGACAGCAGCAAGTGAAGCTCGGCATGTTCCGGCACCCGGGACTGGATGAACAGTGTGGCCAGATTGGGATCGATACCGGCCGCCAGCCAGTCGATGACCATGTCCCAGGTCGCCTGCTCGATACCCTGCGGGTTGTCGTATTGCGTGGTCAGGGCATGCCAGTCGGCGACGAAGAACAGACAGGGATGCTCATGCTGGAGCCTGTTCCAGTTCTTGAGAACCCCGTGATAGTGGCCAAGATGCAACGACCCGGTGGGGCGCATGCCGGAGAGAACACGTTCTGCGTACATAGTCGATCAATAAAGTCCAAAAATGGATTCGATGGTCCGCGCCGCAAAGATCACCAGCGGATTCATGACGGCGCCAAGAATACCGGTGAACAACAGGAGCAGCAAAATCGGAAAACCCCAGCGCTCAAGCTGCGCGAACTTCCACGCCAGCTGGTGCGGCAGAAGGCTCACCGCAATGCGCCCCCCATCGAGCGGCGGCAACGGTAGCAGGTTGAGCACCATGAGTACGCAATTGACGATGATGCCGATCTTGCTCATTTCGGAGAGCGGCAGCGTGAAGAAATTTCCGGGCATCAGCCAGGCCAGCTTGAGCATGAAGGCCCAGAAAAAAGCCATGAAAAGGTTGGCACCCGGCCCGGCAGCGGCCACCCATAACATGTCGCGCTTGGGATTGCGCAGGCGGTTGAAGTCGACCGGCACCGGTTTGGCGTAGCCGAACAGGAAAGTGCCACCGGAAAAGAGCAGGATCGCGATCGGGATGATGATGGTGCCGACCAGGTCGATATGGCGGATCGGGTTGAGGCTGATGCGCCCCATCTGCCAGGCGGTCGGGTCGCCAAAATGGCGCGCCGCATAGCCATGCGCAGCCTCGTGCAATGTAATTGCAAAGATCACCGGCAGAGCGGCGATGGCGAGGGTCTGGATCAGGCTTTCGAGCATCAGCTGCCCAGCCCGAAAGGCACCAGGGAACCGCGTCCGGCGCGGATGAGCTCGGGCGTCGGACCGGTCAGGTCGATGATCGTCGTCGGCTCGGTACCGCAGTGACCGGCATCGAGAATCAGTTCCAGCTGATCCTCGAGCCGGTCGTGAATTTCCCAGCCTTCGGTCAGCGGCGTTTCGTCACCCGGCAATTGCAGGGTGGTGGTCAGCAGCGGCTCGTTCAGCTCGTCGAGCAGCGCCAGCGCCACCGGATGCGCGGGGACGCGCAGGCCGATGGTCTTGCGCTTCGGGTGCAGGACGCGGCGCGGCAACTCCTTGGTACCTTCGAGGATGAAGGTATAGCTGCCCGGCGTGGTCGCCTTGAGCAAACGGTACTGACTGTTGTCGACGCGGGCGAAATGGGCAATTTCGGAAAGGTCGCGCACCATCAGCGTCAAATGATGGCGGTCATCCATCTGGCGGATCTGGCGAATGCGATCCAGCGCCTCCTTGTCGCCGAGACGGCAACCCAGGGCGTAGCACGAATCGGTCGGCAGCGCGACGAGCGTCCCGTCGCGGATGAATTCGGCAGCCTGGGCCAGCAAGCGCTGTTGGGGCGACTCGGGGTGAATATTGACGACGCGGGCCATGAATTAAAGAATCATCCGCCAGATCGGTTTGAGGTCTTCCGGCAGTTGCGGCAGCTTGCCAAGATCGACATAACTCTCCACCGGCCCGTGGAAATCCGAACCGCGCGAGGCGTGGAAGGCGTAATGTCGGGCCAGCCGGGCAAAATGCATGACATGGTCGGGTGAATGGCTGCCGCAGGTCACCTCGACACCCTGCCCGCCCAGTTCCTTGAAATCGTCGAGAAAATGTCGCATTTCGGCGCCCGACATCTTGTAACGCCCGGGATGCGCGACCACCGGGACGCCGCCGGCAGCGGTGATCCAACCGATGGCTTCCTCCAGGGTCGCCCAGCGATGATCGACGTAGCCCGGCTTGCCCGGCGTCAGATAATGCTGAAAGACGCTCGAGACATCGCGAGCGATGCCGATCGACACCAGATAGCGGGCAAAGTGGGCGCGCGAAATCAGGCTCGGGTTGGTGGCAAAGCACAGCGCCCCCTCGTACGCGCCAGGAATACCGATGGCAGCCAGCGCATCACCCATGCGTCGGGCGCGCTCAAGACGACCGATCCGCAGTTCATCGAGTCCGCCACGCAGCGCCGGATCCTTGTCATCGAAACCGAGACCGACAATATGAATGGGGACACCCTTCCATTCGATGGAGATTTCCACGCCGGTCACATAGCCCATACCGACCTCTTCGGCGACTGCGCGGGCTTCATCCAGACCACCAATATCATCGTGGTCGGTCAACGCCCACAGGTCTACGCCATTGGCCGCCGCACGTCTGGCTACCTCATGCGGCGGCAGCAAGCCGTCGGAAACGACCGAATGGCAGTGGAAATCGAAGTTGGCTGGGGTCACGGGCAAGGCAGTTCAGGCAAAATGCGAGTTTAACACGAAGGCAGGCGACGCCCGGCTTCCCTTGTGCAGTGCAGCAGGTTGCCTGACGGGAGGCATCCCGCTATAGTGCTTCCCGTTCCGTGGGAGAGCGCAGATCCGTCTGCCGCCGAAGGCGCAATTTCACCCGAAAACGCTCAGGCAAAAGGACCGCGGAACCGATGCCATGCCCCCATGGCATTGAAACTCTGGAGAGCGGCGTCAACAGCGCCCACCGATGGGGCAAATCTCTCAGGTATCGAGGACAGAGGGGTGAAACGCAAGATGTGTGTCTTTCGTTTCACCCCTTTTCCGTTTCTAGAAGTGGCGTTAACAAACGTTCATAAAGGATTGATATGCTGAAGAAAACGGTTTTGAACGCAGCCCATCGCGCGCTCGGTGCCCGGATGGTCGATTTCGGCGGCTGGGACATGCCGGTCAACTACGGTTCGCAGATCGAGGAGCACCACGCTGTGCGCAAGGACTGCGGCATGTTCGATGTCTCGCACATGTGCCCGGTCGATGTCGTCGGTGCCGATTGCCGCGCCTTCCTGTCGCGCCTGGTCGCCAACGATGTCGCCAAGCTGACGGTTTCCGGCAAGGCCCTTTACTCGGCCATGCTCAACGAGGCCGGCGGCGTCATCGACGACCTGATCATCTACTTCCTGAGCGATACACGCTTCCGCATCGTGATCAACGCCGGCACGGCCGAGAAGGACCTGGCGTGGATGCAGGCGAAAGCTGCCGAATGGAATCTGGACGTGACCATCACCCAGCGCCGCAGCGGCGACAGTGCCCTCGCCATCATCGCCGTGCAGGGCCCGAATGCCCGCGCCAAGGTCTGGCAGGTGCTGCCGCAGGCCAAGGCGGCCATCGCCAACCTGAAGCCCTTCTTCGCCGCCGAAGTCGATCAGTATTTCATCGCCAGCACCGGCTACACCGGTGAAGACGGCTACGAGATCATGCTCCCGGCCAGCGAAGCCGAAGCGCTGTGGAATGCACTGCACCAGGCCGGGGTCGCCCCCTGTGGCCTCGGCGCTCGCGACACGCTGCGCCTGGAGGCCGGCATGAATCTCTACGGCCAGGACATGGACGAGACAGTTTCGCCGCTCGACGCCGGTCTCGCCTGGACGGTCGCCATGAAGGACGGCCGCGATTTCGTCGGCAAATCGGCGTTGACCGCAGCCGGCCAGCGGAAAGCTTTCCTCGGCCTCGTCCTGCTCACTAAGGGCGTACTGCGCGGACATCAAAAAGTAATTACGAAACATGGCGATGGAGAAATAACTTCAGGTAGTTTCTCGCCAACGCTGCAGCAGTCCATCGCCCTCGCCCGCCTGCCACTTGGCGTCCAGGTCGGCGATGAAGTCGAAGTCGATATCCGTGGCAAGTTGTTGAAAGCCAGGGTCACCAAACCTGTATTCGCCCGCAACGGCAAAGCCGTCAGCTAATTCAATCCCATTCAGGAGAAAACCATGTCCAACGTCCCCGCCAATCTCAAGTACGCCACCTCCCACGAATGGATGCTGCTCAACGCTGACGGTACCGTCACGGTCGGCATCACCGACCACGCCCAGGAAGCGCTCGGCGACCTCGTTTTCGTCGAACTTCCGGAAGTCGGCGCCCATTTTGCCGCCGAGAAGGAAATCGCCGTCGTCGAATCGGTCAAGGCTGCGGCTGACGTGTATGCACCGATCGCCGGCACCGTGACCGAAGTCAATCAGGCCGCTGCCGACGCGCCGGAATCGGTTAATGCCAACGCCTACGCCGCCTGGCTGTTCAAGATGACGCCGGACAACGCCGCCGACCTCGACAAGATGCTCGACGCCGCTGCCTACCAGGCCGTCGCCGACGCCGCCTAAGCAAGGACTGCCCATGTCGCTCAATCAACCGCTCGCCGCGCTGGAGCAGCACGACGAGTTCATCGGCCGTCACATCGGCCCCTGCGCCAGCGAGATGACCGCCATGCTAGCCGCCATCGGTGCCGCCAGCCTCGACCAGCTGATCGACCAGACCGTGCCGGCCGCCATCCGCCTGCCCGCCGACCTGCCGCTGCCCGCACCGCGCCGCGAACACGAGGCGCTGGCCGATCTCAAGGCCATGGCCAGCAAGAATGTCGTCAATAAGTCCTGCATCGGCATGGGCTATTACGACACGCTGACGCCCAAGGTCATCCTGCGCAACGTCATGGAAAACCCGGGCTGGTACACCGCCTACACGCCCTACCAGGCCGAAATCGCCCAGGGCCGCCTGGAAGCGCTGATGAACTTCCAGCAGATGGTCGTCGACCTGACCGGTCTGGAAATCGCCAATGCCTCGCTGCTCGACGAAGCGACCGCCGCCGCCGAGGCGATGACCATGGCGCGCCGCGTTTCCAAGTCGAAATCGAACCGTTTCCTGGTCGATGCCGCCTGCTTCCCGCAGACCATCGACGTCGTGAGGACCCGCGCCGAGTATTTCGGCTTCGAATTGGTGATTGCTGCGGTCGACCCCGAAAATGAGGCAAAAACCATTGCCGACGATTATTTCGGCGCCCTGCTCCAGTACCCCGGCGACAACGGCGAAGTCCGCGACCTCAGCGAGCTGATCGCTGGCCTCAAGGCCAAGGGCACGACGGTCGCCGTGGCCACCGACCTGATGGCGCTGGTGCTGCTCAAGTCGCCGGGCGCCATGGGTGCCGACATCGCGCTCGGCTCCAGCCAACGCTTCGGCATTCCGATGGGCTTCGGCGGCCCGCACGCCGCCTTCTTCGCCACCCGCGAAGCCTTCGTCCGCTCGATGCCGGGCCGCATCATCGGCGTCTCGAAAGACGCCCGCGGCAACACCGCCTACCGCATGACGCTGCAGACGCGCGAACAGCACATCCGCCGCGAGAAGGCCAATTCCAACATCTGCACCTCGCAGGTACTGCTGGCCAACATGGCCGGCATGTACGCCGTCTATCACGGCCCGCTGGGCCTGCAGACCATCGCGGCCCGCATTCACCGCCTGACCGCGATCCTCGCCGAAGGCCTGGCGCGGGCCGGCGTCAGCGTACTGACCAGCCAGTTCTTCGACACCCTGCATTTCGACCTCGGTGCCCGCGCCGAGACGGTCTATCGCGAAGCGCTGGCCGCCGGCTACAACCTGCGCCGCGTTTCGGCCGGCGTGCTCGGCGTTTCCTTCGACGAAACGACGACCCGCCACGATGTCGCCGCGCTGTTCAAGCTGATCGCCCAGACTACGCTCGATGTCGCCGCCATCGATGCCCAGGTTGCTGCCGCCGACCCGGCGCTGCCCCCTGAGTTGTTCCGCAGCGACGTCATCCTCGGCCACCCGGTGTTCAACACGCACCACACTGAACACGAAATGCTGCGCTACCTCAAGTCGCTGCAGAACAAGGATCTGGCGCTCGACCACTCGATGATCTCGCTCGGCTCCTGCACCATGAAGCTGAACGCGACCAGCGAAATGATCCCGGTCACCTGGCCGGAATTCGGCGGCCTGCACCCGTTCGCGCCGCGCGACCAGGCGGCCGGCTACCTGGAAATGATCGCCGGCCTGACCGAGTGGCTGAAGACCGTCACCGGTTTCGACGCCATCTGCATGCAGCCGAACTCCGGCGCCCAGGGCGAATACGCCGGCCTGGTCGCTATCGACCGCTACCACGCCAGCCGCGGCGAGGAACACCGCAACGTCTGCCTGATCCCCAAATCGGCGCACGGCACCAACCCGGCCACCGCCCAGATGGCCAACATGAAGGTCGTCGTCGTCGATTGCGACGACAACGGCAACGTGGACGTTAGCGACCTCAAGGCCAAGGCTGAAGAGCACAACGACGACCTGGCCTGCCTGATGATCACCTACCCGTCCACGCACGGCGTGTTCGAGGAAGCGGTGCGCGAAATCTGCGCCATCGTCCATGCCCACGGCGGCCAGGTGTACATGGACGGCGCCAACCTCAACGCCCAGGTCGGCCTGACTTCGCCCGGCTTCATCGGCGCCGACGTCAGCCACATGAACCTGCACAAGACCTTCGCCATCCCGCACGGCGGCGGCGGACCGGGCATGGGTCCGATCGGCCTCAAGGCGCATCTGGCACCGTTCATGGCCGACCACGCCGTCCAACCGACCGGCGACGCCAACCGCGTGAATGCCGGCCAGGGCGCGGTGTCCGCCGCCCCCTTCGGTTCAGCGTCGATCCTGACCATTTCCTGGATGTATATGGCAATGCTCGGCGGCGCCGGCGTCAAGAAGGCGACGCAGGTCGCCATCCTCAACGCCAACTACGTCGCGCAGCAGCTGCACGCCCATTACCCGGTGCTCTATACCGGCAAGAACGGCCGCGTCGCCCACGAGTGCATCCTCGACATCCGCCCGATCAAGGCTGCCACCGGCATCGCCGAGATCGACATCGCCAAGCGCCTGATGGACTACGGTTTCCATGCGCCGACGGTGTCCTTCCCGGTCGCCGGCACGATCATGGTCGAGCCGACGGAATCCGAATCGAAGGCCGAACTGGACCGCTTCATCGCGGCCCTGATCAGCATTCGCGAGGAAATCCGCCAGATCGAAAATGGCGTCTGGACAGCCGACAACAATCCGCTGAAGAATGCCCCGCATTCCCAGGCCGATGTTATCGATGCCGACTGGAAGCATCCGTACAGCCGTCAGCAAGCCGTCTTCCCGCTCGCTTGGGTAGCGGCCAACAAGTTCTGGCCGAGCGTCAATCGCATCGACGATGTCTATGGCGACCGCAACCTGAACTGCGCCTGCCCGCCGATGGAAGCGTACGCCGACTGATGACCGTCGATCTCTCTGCCATCGCCAAGTGGCCCAACGTCCCGGCCTGTTACGACTGGTTGTCGCTCGACCGGCGGGGCGACTGGCGCTTGCAGGGAGAGCGCGTCACGCACAGCGGCCTGATTCAATTTATCAACCGGCAGTACGGTTGTGATGAATCAGGCTGCTGGTTTCTGCAGAACGGCCCGCAACGGGTTTTCGTTGCGCTGGCCTACACGCCCTGGGTATTCCGCCGCGAAGGCGAGTCGTTCGTCAGCCATACCGGCGAACCGTCCGGCGACATCAAGGCAATATACCTCGACGAGGAAGGCAGCATCCTGCTCGAAACCGGACTCGGCATCGGCCTGCTCGACGACCGCGACCTGGCGCATTTTATCGCTGAATGTCGCGCCGGCACCAACCGCACTGCCGATGACGACGACCTGCTCGCCCTGATGACGGGAAGCGCGAGCGGCGCCGTCCTTTGGCGATCCCTGCCACTGCAGCGGATTGCTGCGGTCGACGTCAAAAAACACTACAAATTCGAGCCGCACCCGCAGCCTCCGCATGTTCCTTAACCTCGCCACCCTGCTCCACGTTTTCGTGGTGCTGGCCATTGCGTTGCGCCTCTTCTCGCGCCGCAACGCGCACGGCACCGCCCTCGCCTGGCTGCTGCTCGTCGTGCTGGTGCCGGCCGTCGGCGTTTTCGTTTACCTGCTGATCGGCGAACGTCGTCTGGGCAAGACCTGGATGCAGCGCGCCATTGCGCTGCAACCGCAGGTGCTCGAGTGGGCCAGAGGAATTCCTCCGGAAAATGTCGTTTCCCCGGCCACCCTCGCCGCCGGTGCGCAAGGCGTCAGCCGATTCGCCAGCGGCTCGGTCGGCCTGCCCTTGATGGGCAACCATCGGCTGCATCTGCTTTCCGACAGTGCGGCGATCATTGAGGCCTTGATTGCCGACATCGATTCGGCGCGCAACTCGGTTCATATGGAGTTCTACATCTGGAATGCCGGTGGCTTCGTCGACGACCTCGTTGCGGCGCTGGATCGGGCCGCACGGCGCGGCGTCGCGTGCACCGCGCTGATGGATTCGCTGGGCAGCCGTGCTTTCTTCAGGAGCGCGGCAATCGAGCGTTTGCGCGCAGCCGGCGTCAGGGTGGTCGAAATTCTCCCGGTCAATCCGCTGCGTTCGCTCTTCGTGCGCTTCGACCTGCGCGATCATCGCAAGATCGCGGTCATCGACCGCCGGATCGCCTATACGGGCAGCATGAATATCGCCGACCCGCGCTTCTTCAAGCAGGATGCGGGGGTCGGCCAGTGGGTGGATGCCATGGCGCGCATCGAAGGGCCGGCGGCCTGGGTGCTCGAAGCGGTATCGCTGTCGATCACCGCGCTGCAGACGGGCACCCATTTTGCCGCGCCGCCCCCGCCTGACTTGCTGCCAGCCGGCAACAGCAACATTCAGATCTTTCCCTCCGGCCCCCAGACACCGACCAGGAGTGTCGAGCAACTGCTGCTCGCCGCCATTTACGCGTCCCGCCGAGAGATCGTGCTCACCACGCCTTATTTCGTCCCCAGCGAAACGCTGCTGATCGCCCTGCGCTCCGCCGCGACGCGCGGCGTCAGCGTGATCCTGATCGTCCCGGAAAAGATCGATTCCCGTCTGGTCCGCTACGCGACCAATGCCTACAACGATGACCTGCTGGCTGCCGGCATCACCGTCCTGCGTTTCCGCGATGGCCTGCTGCACACCAAGAGCATGGTCGTCGACGAGGAAATGACCATCTTCGGCACGGTCAACCTCGATCTGCGCAGCTTTGAACTCAACTTCGAAGTCTCGATGATCGCCTTCGACCCGATCTTTTCAGCGGAAGTACGCGCCCTCCAGCGCCAGTACGAAAGCCGCTCGGATCACCTGCAACTTGAGCAGTGGCAGGCCCGCCCCGTCTGGCGGCGCATCGTCGAAAACGCTGTGCAGGTGATGAGCCCGCTGCTCTGAGGCGAAAAACCCGGTCAGGTCGCCTGCTGCCAGGCCGCGATCTCCGGTAGCGAATCGGCGAGGTTTTCGTGCAGTGCCTTGTCCACCTGCAACAGCAGCTTGCCCTGCCGGGCATCCAGCTTGCGCGGAAAGACCGGATTCAACGTAACGAACAGATCGCCAGCCAGATTGTGTCCGCGCCCCGGATAGCCTTTGCCGGCCAGATGCAGCACCCGTGAGTCCGGCAGTCCGGCTGCAAGCCTGACCGAGATATTCCCGCCCAGTGTCGGCACATCGATCTCGCCGCCGGCGATCATCGCCAGGGCGCTGACCGGCATGCTGAAATGCAGATCGCGCCCGCGCAGCTGATAACGCGGGTGGGAACGAATGATCAGGGTCAGGTAGAGATCGCCGGCCGCGAGTTCGCCCATTGCCGGCTCGCCCTGCCCGGCCAGGCGCAGCTCATCGCCAGGCAGCATGCCGGGCGGGACGCTGATTTCAAGGCTGAGATCCGCTGTCTCGCGGCCACTGCCCGCACAATCGGGACAAATGCGTTCGCTGAAGAAACCGCGGCCACCGCAGTCAGCGCAGGGAACCAGCCCGCGCCCGGCGTCGCGAATGCGACCACTGCCGTGACAGGCTGCGCAAAAACGCGTGCGTGCCATGCCCGATTCCCCGCTGCCGTCACAGGTCGAGCACGCCTTGCCACGGCTGAAGCTGAACATCTTGGTGCAGCCGGAAGCCGCCTCCTCCAACGCCAGTTCATAGCTGAAGCGGATGTCGGCCGCCCGGACCACCGGTTCCTCCTGCGCCGCGCCGTCCGCTTCGTCATCGGGTGCCCCGTTTTCACCCCCATTTTCCCCGTTGACCGTGGTCAGCCGGTCGTAGGCGGCACGAATCTCCTTGAATCGCTCTGCCGCTTCCGGATGGCCATTGCGATCAGGGTGCCAGCGCATGGCGAGACGGCGGAAGGCGCGCTTCCATTCGGCAGGGCCGGCTTCGGCAGAGAGTCCGAGAACGGTATAGGGATCTTTCTCCATCGCTTATCTTTCCGGGCGCCCGCCATCCGCCGGCAGGATCTGGCCGATCAGGTCCGCCATCAAGTCGGCGGTGTGTCCTTGGCGGTCACGGTCCGGGTTGTATTCCACGATCTCGAGGGCCAGCAAGCCGGCGAGACGCGCCACCCGGCCCAGCGCCCCCAGGAGTTCGTCGGCGCGCAGGCCATCCGGCTCGGGACTGCCGACGCCGGGCGCCACGTCGGGGTCGAAGGCATCGAGGTCGAGGGTCACGCCAAAGCCGCCAGGCGCGGCAGCGACGATGCGCATGGCCTCGTCGAGGCAGGCGGCGAACCCACGTTCCAGTATCTCGTCGCTCGTCATCACCCGGACACCGATGCGCATCAGGAAATCCATTTCTTCAGACTCATAGCTGCGCGGCCCGAGAACGACGGTGTGCGCCGCATCGACCTGCGGCCCGGCCAGCCCGACATTCAGCAGGCGTTTGTCCCCGCGCCCGAGCAGGCAGGCCAGCGGCATGCCATGCAGGGCCCCGGAATACGAGGTTTCCGGCGTATGGCTATCGAGATGGGCGTCGATCCACAGAAGCCCGACCGGCCTGCCGACGAATCTCGCCACCCCGCTCCAGGTGCCGATGGCCACGGAATGATCGCCGCCAAGCACTAGCGGAAATACCCCGGCGCCAAGCGCCAGCCCGACCTCGTCGGCCAGACGCCGGCACAGTTCGGCGATACGCCCGACCGGCGATGCACCGTCACCCTGCGTGGCAAACAGGGTCCGGCCCCAGTCGAGGCGTGGGTGATGTTCCAGTTCATGCCAGGCCTGGGAATGATGGAAGGCTACCGGACCATCGGCACATCCTCGGTCCGGCGCACCGATGCCACTGGCCGCACCGATGATGCGCACGCGCGCCGGGAATTTCCTCCCACCCGGCTTCACCGGATCTGCCCCCTGCCGCTTCAAATTGCCTTCCCGGGCTGCAACTGGGTGAGCATGGCGCGCAACGCCGCTACTTCCGCCTCGAGCGTCGCGACACGTGCCCTGAGTTCCTCGAATTCCCGACTCACCGAAGCGCCGCCTTCGGCGCGCCCGGGCAGCATCGCATCGCTATCCGGATGCCCGCCGAGCAGATGCATCCAGCGATTCTCGCGCGCCCCCGGCAAACGGGGCAATTCGACGACCAGGCCGCCATCCGGACGATCCGCCAATTCTTCTAGAAAAGCGTCGACCGATGAGATGTCGGCAAATTTGTGCAGCCGTTCACAGTTCAGGCGCAGCTCACCCGCAGTCTGCGGGCCGCGCAGCATGAGCACGGCAAGCAGAGCCGAGGCCTGCGTCGGAACACCCAGCGCTCTCTCCATGCCATGCGCAAAGCGCACCACCCGGCTGCCACTCACCGCCTCGACCAGCCCTGCCGCGCTTAATTCACCAAGGGCGAGCAGAACTTCGGATTCGCTCACCTCCATGACCGGATTCCGGCTGGTTTTCTGGTTGCACCCGGCCACCAGGGCGTTCACAGAAAGCGGGTAGGTATCAGGCACGGTACGCTGCTTTTCGACAAGGGTGCCGAGTACGCGGATCGGAAGCGGGGCGAGGGAAGGAGGGAGATTTGCCATTGACATGTCTTCGGTATCAGGCTGGGCGATCAAGCGCCCGTATCAAGCAAGTTGGGCACCGTGACGCCGCGCTGCGCTTCCGGGGTTCGCGCCCAGGCGCGATAGAGGCGCAGGGCCACATGCGCGTCATTCGCCGCGTATAGCAACTGGCGTTCGCTCAATTGAGCTGCGGCCCAGTTGCTGGTGCCGGTCTTCTTGGATTTTTGCAGCTTCTGGCCGAAAAAATGGGCGACTGCCACCTTGGCGCCCACCGTTCCGCGATGCCCTGCCCCGCGCAGCACCTCGCCGAGATCGAGCACATTGCGGATTTCGATGCCCAGCCTCGATTTCAGGGCGCTGCGATCATTGCCCAGCCCGAATCCGACCTTGATGACTGCGGGCGACTCGAGCACGGCTCGCAGCGCCGCGCTGCCCGGCAGACGCGCAACGGGAAAAAGCCAGGCACGTGCCTCGGTCGCCAGTTGAACCAGGTGCGGGCCGGTCGACACCTCGCCTTTCAGGAAGGTCGGCTTCGACTCCGTATCGAAGCCGATTGCATCGGCTGCCAGCAGGGCGGCACGCGCCTCGTCCGCCAACATCGGCGAGACGACGAGGGTCACGTCGGCCAGCCCGATGCCCTGGTAGAGCGGCAGATCGGCGGTGGCCAGCGACCGCCGGCTGAAGACCACGTCACTCATCCGGACACGCCGCCATTGCTGCCCTGAGCCAGTGGCCGAGCGCGTGGATTTCCTCGAGGCAGACCGAATGCGGCATCGGATATTCATGCCAGTCGACCCGATAGCCGTTTCGCTGCAGAAAATCCCGGGCCGCCAGTCCGAGGTCGGGGTCGACCACGTCGTCCGCCAAACCGTGCGCCGCAAAGATCGGCACCTCCCGGCAGGCGGCAGATGCCTCGCCGGCCAACCAGACGGGGTCGGGAATGTAGGTGGACAGGCCGATGACCCCGGCCAGCCGCTCGCGATGGGTGAGTCCGGTAATGTAGGCAACCGCGCCGCCTTGCGAAAAGCCGGCAACGAAGATCCGCCGAGCGGGAATGCCGCGCCTGTTCTCGCGCTCGATGAGCGAGCGGACCGCCTGCCGGGAGCGGCCGAGACCTGCAGCGTCGACCCGCCGGCTGGTTTTCTCCAGCGAAATGATGTCGTACCAGGCACGCATTTCATAGCCGCCGTTGCACGTCACCGGAATGAACGGCGCATGCGGAAAGACGAAGCGGACGCCGACGCCCGCATCCAGCCCCAGTTCGGGCACCACCGGCACGAAGTCGGAACCATCGGCGCCAAGGCCATGCATCCAGATAATCGAAAAACGCGGATTTTCGGCAGTCTCTACTTCAATTGCGGGCAACAGGTCTTCCACTGCATTCTCCGTTTACGGGCCGGACGCGGCAATCAGGCCGGCGCGCTGCAATTCGCTGACGATGCCGGCGGCCATCTCGCGGTAGCCGGCGGCGTTCGGATGAATCTGGTCCGCACAAAGCTCAGGGCGGCCAAGGATAGCCGAGAACAGGTCACGGATCAGCAGGATTTTCTCCTCTTTTGCCAGTTGACCGTAGATGGGCGAATCGGCGGGTTTTCTCGCCACCACGCCGAGCAGCGACAACTCCGGCACGGCCAGCAGAACGACCTGCGCCCCGCTCGCACGGACTTGCCGGATGATGTCGCGCAAATCCTCCTTGACCATTGGCGACGGTCGGCGCCGGAGAAAATCGTTGCCACCGATTTCGACGATTACCAGCGCCGGCCGGTACCGATCGAGCAGCGCCTGAATGCGCTGCCTGCCTGCTTCAGCGGTATCCCCGGGAATCCCGGCGTTGACCACGTTCCAGCCGCTCCGCGCCGCCAGTAGTCGGGGCCAGTCTTCCCCCGGCCCGGCCCCCGTTCCATAGGTGACGCTGTCGCCAAAGGCGAGCACCACTTCCCCGGCAGGAACCTGCGGCAGTTTCGTCGCCTTGCCGCAAGCACCGGGCAGACCCGCCAGAAGGACCGCACCGAGCAGGGCACGGCGCTTAGGCAATAGCTGACGGATCACGGGAAGGCGGTGTGGCGTATCAATCAAACAATCCGGGCGGCAGGGGTCTTAGATTCTCGCGCTTGACGGTAAAGCGGACGGGCATCCCCAGCTTGCCGATCGCTTCGACCACCATCCGTCCCGCCGACGCCTCGGCAATCACCCGGACGTTGCGAATCCTGTCCCGCGAACGTCCCACGTAAGTGACATAGGTGCCGGCGCGCGGCAACCAGGTAATAGAAGAGCTGCCCACGTTGTCGCCATTCGCTGCTGGGAGAATGTTGGAAGGCTACTCCTCACGGTAAAAAAATCACATACTGTACATGCATACAGTTATCGGATATTCTGGCGCTGCCCGTTGCAATTGTTTCATTCGATCCGTATGGAGGAACACCGTCATGAACCGTATCCAGAAGTGGTTTGAACTACTCGCCGGCATTTCGCAGGACGAACTTGATCGCCAGGCACTGTCCGCAAGAATTTTCCGGGCGCGGCCATTTGATGCCACGTTACTCGAGAAACCGGCCTGCTGGCGCCGCCGGGAGCGGAACCCGGCAAACGGCAGGTAGATGGAACGGTAACTTGCGCATGCCATACACACCATCCGGATGGGTGGGTGTCATAGACTGACTGGCAGTTCAGAAAAGCAAAAAGCCCTGCAATCACAGGGCTTTCGGCTTATCTGGCGGAGACGGAGACCCCCTTGAATATCTCCGACCGCTTCCTAACAAGTACAAAATTCTATTATTTTACAATTAGATAGACGGCTTAAGAGTCCTAGCAGCTCCTAAGCATTCCTACCCGAGCCAACCCATTGTGGCATACTGCATGGCATACTGTTGAGGTATTCCATGGCTATTCTCACTGATACAAAGGCTCGCAATATTAAACCAGATAGCCCTCAACTCGCTCACGGCGGTGTCACAGGGCTGGTACTCATTCCGTCCAAAACCAAGGGTCGTGGCAAGTGGGTCGTGCGGTTCGTCAGCCCGACCACGGGCAAGCGACGGAATGCTGGTCTAGGTTCCTATCCTGATGTCACCATTGCTGAGGCTGGGAAACAGGCAAATGCCATGCGCGAACAACTTGCGGCAGGCATTGATCCGCTCGATGCGCGTGAGGAATCTGCCAATGCCCCGGAAGCGCTAAATTTCGAGCGGACGGCTGTCTGTGTTCATGCCGAACTGCTTCCCGGCTGGAAAAACAAGAAGCACGGCCAACAATGGATTACTACGCTTCGAGAATATGCTTTCCCGATCATTGGCTCG